>Ga0163144_10026537_pt1 | contig 11255 bp, 6 predicted proteins | sample OliLak19BULKMAT1_FD_123175 | JGI IMG/M metagenome (GOLD analysis project Ga0163144, IMG submission 123175) | Freshwater microbial mat bacterial communities from Lake Vanda, McMurdo Dry Valleys, Antarctica - Oligotrophic Lake LV.19.BULKMAT1 | ecosystem: Environmental > Aquatic > Freshwater > Lake... | reverse complement strand
TATCGTCTTCGCGGGCGTTGCCATACCACATCAACGGACAGAGAAGCATTTCGATCAGCAGCGGTTCGGTGATCGTGTCAGCTAGAAATTTTCTGGCCGATCCGCCAAAGTTTTCTTGCGTCAGATCGTCGTAGTCGATCAGTTGTCCGAGCACTTTTTCGAAGTTGTCGCGCTGGCTGGGGAAAGCGGCCGCGATTTCACTGCGCAGCAAATCGATGTTGTTGTTGAATCGCAATCGCACTCCGGGGAACGCCACCGCGCTGCCGACTTGAGGCGACAGTTCAAAATCTTCCCAGCGAAACCGGAGTTGCCGCAGCAATCTTGCGAGCGGGCCTTTTTTGGTTCCGGGCGGGGTGTAATTGGTTACCGCGTGCAGACCGACATCGTAATTGCGGCCGCCGAGTCGATAGAAACCGTTGAGTCCACCGATGGTGTAATGACGCTCGAGGATGCAGACCTTATGGTCGTAGTGAGCCAGCCGAATTCCAGCGGCTAGCCCAGACATTCCTCCGCCAATGATCAGCGTGTCATACACGGGAATTCACCTGAGCGGTCGGTTAGAGGTCGCGCATTTTCGGCTCGAGATAGTTTACCGTGCTGTCCATGCTGGCCAAATTGCCGTACTCGTCCTCAGGAATCTGGACGCGATGCCGCTTCCGCAGTTCCATGACGATGTCCAGAAAGTCCATACTATCCAGCTCCATCTGCTCACGAAACGAAACTTCATCCTTGAGGTTACTGAGGTCCTCGTCGGGTGCGATCTCACTGAGGATGTCGAGAATCTCGCCGCGAATTTCCGCTTTTTCCACTGATCTCTCCTCGAATTTCTTGCTCTTTAGCCAAGCGAAATGCGGTTGCTGGAAGGGTTCAAAGCCGCCAGCGCCTCGGCGACTGAATCGGACCAGAAAGCTTACTCGCGATTGCCGATTCAGGCTAGGGTCTGGGGCAGGCTGGAGACTGGAGACTGGAGGCACTTACTGTGTTTGTTATTGGTAGCGGTATTGGCACGAGCCATCCGGTTCTTCAAGGAATTCTTCAGTCAATTGCCGTACGGCTCGCGCCGAAACGCTACAAAGCAAGTGGCATTGGTCGGGCGCCTTTAGGGCTGTGGCGGGAAAATGCGGCCTGCGGCGGCGACTAGGAAACACCAAAAAGGTCGGCGATGTTTAGGACGGCGTTTGGTTGAGCCAGTGGAGAAATCGATTCACCAACCTTGGCGGTGCGCTGCCAACCGTAGTGGCCATCTGCGGCAATTTCACGCATGATGTAAATGCATTTGCCTTGCACATCGACGACCCAGTACTCCTGAATTCCCGCTTCAGCGTACAAATCGGCTTTGATGGTTCGATCGGATTTCAGACTGGAATCAGCGACTTCGACCGCCAGCAATGTATCTGCGCCGGTCGGGTGAGATTTCAAATAGCGTCGAGCTTTAACCCAGAAAACGTCGGGTTCCAGGCAACTGTCCAAGTGGGGCAATTCCAGACCCGTTTGGCAACGAACTTGAATTTCGGAGCCCACCGCCGCTCGGCAGGACCACTCGTTCAGATAAGTAATAAAGTCGTCGTGCACCGGTCCAGCGGGATTCATTTCAACGATTTCTCCTCGAATTAACTCCACCTTGCGATTGATCGCCTCAAACGCTCCGCAAGCCACCATGTGGTTGTATTCGGTCAATGTCAGATGCAGCTTCATAATCATGTCGACCACTCAACCTTTCTAGGCTACGGGCTTTCTCGGCTACGGGCTTTCTCGGCAACTGAATCGTCGAGGTTCAAACTTGGCAAGCGAGCTGTTTTATTTTAAGCGAACGCCGAGTTGGTTGCAGCGTTGCTAAGTTGTGTTTTTCAAGGTATCTTCGGACGCCAAAGAAATTAAAAACTCTACGAAAACGCAAGAAAAGAGAAGTTATGAGTTCAGCCGTAGGCAGCGTTGAAAAGTTGGCAATCGATACGATCCGCACCCTCAGCATGGATGCCGTGCAAGCGGCAAATAGCGGTCATCCGGGGACGCCGATGGCCCTTGCGCCGGTCGCGTTCCAGCTTTGGACCGGTTCAATGCGGTACAACCCAGAGAATCCGTTGTGGCCCAATCGCGACCGATTTGTACTCAGTTGTGGACACGCTTCGATGCTGATTTACTCGATGATTCACCTGTCGGGAATCAAGGCCACCGACCACCACGGCAAGGTTCTCGCGCGGCCTTCGCTGACACTCGATAATCTCAAAAATTTTCGGCAACTGCACAGCCCCTGCGCTGGACACCCTGAATTCGGCGAAGCGGCAGGCATCGAAACCACCACGGGACCGCTTGGCCAAGGGGTCGGCAACAGCGTGGGGATGGCGATCGCATCCAAGTGGATGTCGGCTCATTACAACCGCCCCGGCTTTGATTTATTCGATTACAACACTTACGCATTGTGTGGCGATGGCGACATGATGGAAGGCGTCTCGTACGAAGCCGCTTCGCTAGCCGGTCACTTGAAGCTCGCCAACTTGTGCTGGATTTACGATGACAACGGCATCACGATTGAAGGTCACACGGATCTGGCGTTCAGCGAAAATGTCGCTAAGCGATTCGAAGGTTTGGGCTGGAACACCGTTCGAGTTGAAGATGCGAACGACACGGAAGCACTCACGAAAGCTCTCGCCAATTTCGAAGCCTGCACTGATAGACCGACGCTGATCGTCGTTCGCAGCGTGATCGGCTACGGCGCGCCGAACAAAGCGAACACGCATGGTGCCCACGGTTCACCGCTGGGCGAAGACGAAATCAAACTTGCGAAGCAGTCATACGGCTGGCCGGAGAACGAAAAGTTCTTAGTGCCGCAAGAAGTTCCTGAGTATTTCGCGAGCACGATGGGCAAACGCGGCGCGGAATCTGAAGCGACTTGGAATGAGCTGTTCGCCAAGTACAAATCGCAATTCGCCAAGGAAGCTGCTGAGCTCGAAGCGCTGTTCGCGCGCAAGTTGCCGAAGGGCTGGGACAGCGGCTTGAAGGCTTTTCCGGCTGATGAAAAGGGCTTGGCGACCCGCGTCAGCAGCGGCAAGGTGCTCAACATGCTCGCCCCGAACCTCCCGTGGCTCGTCGGCGGTTCGGCTGACCTTGCTCCAAGCACCATGACGTTGCTCGACGGCCAGCAGGCTTTCGAAGCGAATGAATACAGCGGTCGCAACATGCACTTCGGCATTCGCGAGCACGGTATGGCGGCGGCTTTGAACGGCATGTCGCTGAGCGGCCTGCGCGCGTTCGGAGCAACCTTTTTTGTTTTCACTGATTACATGCGGCCGTCGATGCGACTGAGCAGCATCATGCATCAACCGGTGCTGTACGTGCTGACGCACGATTCGATTGGCGTGGGTGAAGATGGTCCAACGCATCAACCGGTCGAGCATTTAGCGGCGTGCCGTGCGATTCCAGGTTTGTATGTCTTTCGTCCTGGCGATGCGAACGAAGTTCTTGAAAGCTATCGCGCCATCATGCAGCTCGACAACCATCCGGTCGCGCTGGTCCTTTCGCGGCAGAACATTCCGACCTTCGATCGCACGAATATGGGCACCGCTTCCGAAACCGCCAAGGGTGGATACATCCTCAGCGATTGCGAAGGCGAACCGTCGGTGATTCTGATCGGCACGGGGACCGAATTGTATCTGTGCTTGAATGCCCAGAAGACTTTGATGGCCGATGGCATTGCGACTCGCGTGGTGAGCATGCCCTGCCAAGAGTTGTTTGATGACCAGTTGCCTGAGTACCGCGAAAGCGTGTTGCCCGAGTCCTGCGGAATTCGTATCGCTTGCGAAGCCGGCATTCGTCAAGGTTGGGACAAGTACATCGGAGCTGGCGGTCATTTTGTTGGCATGAACGGCTTCGGCGCCTCCGGTCCGGCTCCGAAACTCTACAGCCACTTTAAGATCACCGCCGACCAGATTGTCAACTATGCGCGAGTTGCTATCAGCGGTATGGAAGGCTGATTTGGCTGATTGAGGTCTCTCCTGAGTTTAGGTACAGTCCCGAAATAAGTTCCCTCTTTAGCGGAACGGCGCGAGCCATTCGGTAATTGAATGGAAATTCCCTCAAAGAACCGGAGGGCTCGCGCCCTGCCGCTAAAGTTGAAATGCGGAACTTTATTCGGGACAGCTACTTTGTGAGTAGATAACACCTGAGCGCGAAGCGGTCAAAGCGGCCGCTTTGGGTTGGGATTTTGCGCAAAATTCTGGGCGAATTTCTGGGTAGAATGGAGGGGGCGTCACTTCGCTCGCGACTCGGTATCGAAGGCACTCGTTCATGAAAAGCCCTTTCCCTGGGATGGATCCGTTTCTCGAACGTCATTGGCAAGACGTTCATTCACGATTTATGGTATATGCGTCGACGCTGCTTAATCAGCAACTGCCCCAAGAACTGCTAGCGCGAGTGGAAGCGAGCTTAGCGGTTGAATCGGATGACGAACGAACTCGAATCATCTACCCGGACATCAGCGTCATTGATCAATCAGCATCGTTCCTGGGCATGCAGCCCGAGCCCGCAGGCGTCGCAGTTGCTGATCCATTCGAAGTCCCCTTGCCGCAAGAAAAACCACCGCAGCGTCACTTGGAGATCATTGATACGGGCAGTGGAAATCGCGTCGTTACCGTCATCGAGTTGTTGAGCCCTGTGAACAAGGCGATGCCCGCTGGACGCGCTGCGTATCGCAGGAAACAGATTGAGTACATTCAAGGGATGGTGAACTTGGTGGAGATAGATTTACTGCGCGGCGGCGAATTCGTTCTGGCGATGCCCGAAGAGGAATGGCCGCGAGCGCATCGAGCTCCTTACAAAATCTGCATTCGCCGAGTCACCCGTCCGACCATGGCGGCCGGGATCGGTGTTCAATTGAAAGATAGACTGCCGAACATCGCGATCCCACTGCGTCCGCAAGATCGCGATGTAGTGCTCGAGCTACAACCGATTATCGATGACTGTTATCGCGACGGACGCTATCGCACCATCGATTACCAGCGAACGATCAACCCACTGTTTACTGACGAGGAACTCAAGTGGTTTGAATCGATCGTTCAGTCTCGTGGGTCCGCTTGATCAGCGAGTGACGCGGGCGTTTCGTGTATGATAAGTGGCCACTCACGGATTGTTGATCACCGATCGCCCTTTCCCACCGCCCACCTGTACCGGAGCGCACTATGCGTTTCTTCTTCATGCGTTTCTTCTTGCTTGCCGCCGTGTCTTGCTTGGCATTGTCTTCGTTCATTGACTGCAACCAAGTATTTTCTCAGCAAGGCAGTTCTCAAAAAACTGTGGCTCAGCAGAAGCCCTGGGACAGGTACTTCGAACGCGAGGTGGCTGAGATTTCGAAAGCAACGGAAGCTGACTTAGCTTCGGTGACTAAAGAGAACTGGGTTGAAAAACAAACGGCGTGGCGAACAGAGTTGCGAACCATGCTCGGATTGGAGCCTCAGCCGGAACGAAGCGACTTGAAAGTAACGGTCACTGGCACGATCCATCACAGTGGCCTAAGTATTCAGCGGCTGCATTATCAATCGCGGCCAGGACTGTATGTCGCTGCCAACCTGTATCTGCCGGAAGGTGATGCACCGGGCGAGGGTTGGCCAGCGGTGTTGTACGTTTGCGGCCATGCTCGCGTCGAGTCGCAAGGTCGCTTACTGGGAAACAAAACCGGTTACCATCATCACGGCTTGTGGTTCGCGCGGCATGGTGTCGCGTGTTTGATAATCGACACCGTGCAACTTGGCGAGCTGCATGGCGAACATCATGGGACCTACAAACTGGGGCGTTGGGATTGGGTCAGTCGCGGATACACACCTGCGGGTGTCGAAGCTTGGAATGCGATTCGCGGTTTGGATCTGCTTGAGGCTTGGCCGGGCATCGATGGCAAACGCATGGGCATTACAGGCCGCAGTGGTGGTGGCGCGTACAGTTGGTATGCGGCGGCTTTGGATGATCGCATTCGCGTGGCGGTGCCGGTGGCCGGTATCACCGATTTGCAGAATCATGTGGTGGATGACTGCGTTGAAGGCCATTGCGACTGCATGTACATGATCAATTATTTCGGATGGGAATACTCTAAGCTTGCGGCTCTTATCGCGCCGCGTCCATTGCTGTTGGCCAACTCGGATAACGATACGATCTTTCCACTCGACGGAGTGCTCCGCATTCATCATTCGATCGCAAAAGTTTATGGGCAGCTCGGGGCGAGCGACAACTTGGGGTTGCTCATCACGCCTGGTCCGCATAAAGATACGCAAGAGCTGCAAGTCGGTGCGTTCAAGTGGTTGCTGCGTAATTTGCTCGGCGCGGAACCGTTGATCGATAGTCCAGCCTTGAAAGAACTCGCGCCTGAGCAACTGGCGGTCTTTGATCGCGAGATCCCTACTGACGAACGTGTCGCAGAGGCTGGTACCTGGTTTACACAAGTCGCTGCATCGGAGAATAATCCACAAGCTGCGGCGAAGAAATGGACTGAAGAATGGTTGCCGAAGTTGCAAGCAACCGCTCTGAAACTGCCGCTCAGCGAACTTAAGAACCCGGTTGAGTTTACATCGACCGAGTCAAGCGAGTCACAAACAAGGAAGTGGAAACTGTATCAATCGTCCACTCCGGATGGATACGCGATTTCGATGCTCGCCGTCGAATCCCCGGACAGCCGCGCAGCCCAGGTCCACCTCGGGCTCATCGATTCGCTCGATCTGAACGCAACCTCGATTGAGGACTTTCTTGGTAGCGATGAAGGGCAACGCGTGCTTTCGAAAGACCGCCAAGCGACGCACTACTTCATCCAATCTCGCAATTCAAACTGGCAATCGAAGACTGACACAGTAAAGAATCGCATGCATACGGTGCGACGTTTTTACTTGCTCGGTCAGATGCCGGAGCAACTGGTGCTGGCAGATTCGCTTCAGTGTTTGAAGTGGATTCGCAAGAGCAATCCCACGGCGACGGTTAGCCTGACCGGTAGTGGTCGATCGGCAGCGCTCGCAACACTGGCTGGTTTGATATGCGATGCGCAAGTGAGTGACGAGCTGCCAAAGATCGATGGATTGTATGTGAGCAATTATCCGCGAGATGCTGAGGCGGGTCCGAGCTTGCCTGGTCTGCTGCGCGAAGTGGATTTTAAAAGTCTGCTGGCGGCCGCGCAAGGGAGTTTCAAAGTTACGGAGAGTGAAATCAAGTCACCGCGAGCGGTCGAACCTTTAGTCGATACAGCGACTGAACCACAACAGGCGACTGGGATGCGAATTGTGGAAGTGGATCGCGACCGAGCTGAGATTTGGATTCGCGCGACGCGTTGGTCATTGCCGAACTTGGCAGATATGGCCGAATTGCAATTCGAAAAACCGGCTGCGCAAGGAACGCACAATCTGGGACCGAAGCTTCCGAGCGCCGGCGTCGATGGGCTGCGTTATGGCGTACCGGGTGTGACGGGAGAAATGCGTGCGAGCTATCGTCCCGCGGGCAAAGGGGCTTGGGTCAACACCGATTGGATTCAAGTAAACGAAGATACGGATTACTCGGCGGTTGTAAAAATCGCAGATCTGAAATCCGATACGGACTACGAAGTGCGAACTGCCGCGCGAGCGATTGGCCGCGAAGCAGTGTCGACATTGAACGGCAAGTTCAAGACGTTGCCAAGCGCGGACAGTGAAGCCAACTTTCGCTTGGCAGTTGGCACATGCCAGGACTTCCCTGATCGCGATGGACCACACGGCTTCGATGTGTATCGAGCGATGCTTGAGCGTCAAACGGATGCGTTTGTGATGGCCGGTGACGTGGTTTATTACGACAAGCTGGCTCGTTCGGTACCGATCGCTCACTACCATTGGCAACGCACTTACGGATTGCCAACTTTGCTGAACTTTCATCGCCAAGTGCCAACTTACTTTTTAAAGGACGATCACGACACGTATGTGAACGACAGTTGGCCGGGAACACGTTTTAAGTGGACTGAAGATTTCACTTTTGAAGCTGGGCAGCGAATCTTCACTCAGCAAACCGGCTTGCCGACGCCCGCTTATCGCACGTTTCAAGTCGGCAAGGATTTGCAAGTTTGGTTAATGGAGGGACGCGACTATCGCAGTCCCAATAATGCGGCGGATGGTCCTGAGAAGAGCATCTGGGGCACAGAGCAAAAGGCTTGGCTGACCCGCACGCTAGCTGACTCGCAAGCCAAGTTCAAAGTGCTCATTTCGCCAACTCCGATTGTCGGACCGGATCGCGAGAACAAGCGGGACAACCACTCGAACGAAGTCTTTGCGACGGAGGGTAACGAGATCCGCAAGTTGCTGGCTTCGCACGCGAACTTAGTATCTGTCTGTGGCGACCGGCATTGGCAGTACCACAGCGTCGATCCGGCGACAGGCCTGCACGAGTTTTCGGTTGGACCGGTCAGCGACAGGCACGCCGGCGGCTGGAATCAAAAAGATTATCGCGCCGACATGCATCGCTTTTTGCGAGTCGCCGGTGGTTACTTGGAAATCGAGTTGAGCGGAGCTGCTGCCGCTCGCACCCTCAACCTGCGACACTTTGACACCCAAGGCAACGAACAGCACAGCCACGTGCTTAAATAGGTGAATTCGAGTTGCATGGTGTGACAAAAACGAACCAGTCGGTTGAAATAATTGCTTACTGCAGTCGGCCAAGACTACTAACTCCTTTGTTTTTGCGTCAAAAAGGGAGGCAGTTTTGCCCTGCGGCTGAAATTCGACTCGCATGCTGGCGGTATGGCAGTAGAATTCTACGTTCAGGAAAACAGTCCTTATCCACTGGCCCACGGGAAACTAAATGAACGACGAAGTACTCCAGCAGGTGCAATTGGTTTATGGCGTAGAAAATTGGTCGGCTGGCTATTTTGACATCAACTCTCGCGGTCACATTATTGTTCATCCTTCTTCAGGCGATCAGCGTTACGCAGACCTGAAAGAAATCGTCGACCACCTTGTCGAGAAACGCGACTTGCAACTCCCGTTGCTCATCCGTTTCCCTCAGATCCTGAGCAGCCAACTGCGGACACTGACCGCTGCTTATAAAGCAGCGATCGCTGAGTTCGAGTATTCAGGCCAGCACTATCCGTTGTTCCCGATGAAGGTGAATCCTCGCCGCGAAGTGGTCGAAGAGTTCCTGCGTGAAGGTGCTCGCAGTCGCGTGGGCTTAGAGTGCGGATCAAAGGCCGAGTTATTTGCCGCGATTGCACAAGAGCAAAACCCCGAGTCGTTGTTGCTATGCAATGGATTTAAAGATGAGTCGTTTGTGCGCACGGCGCTGCTGGGCGTGCAAGCGGGCAAGCGAGTGACGATTGTCGTCGAGAAACTGAATGAGCTGCGGATGATCGTAAAGCTCACGCAGCAATTAGGGGTCGCTCCCTGGATTGGTTTGCGAGCCAAGTTGTATTCACGCGGATCGGGCAAATGGGCGTCGTCGGGCGGCGACTCCGCCAAATTCGGTTTGACGACTTCAGAAATTTTGGAGTGCGTGCGAATTCTCAAAGAAGCCAATCTCGATTCGCATTTAAAGTTACTGCACTTCCATATCGGTTCTCAGATCACTGATATCAAGCGTGTGAAGAACGCGATGAAGGAAGCGGCTCGTGTTTATGCGAAGTTGCGGCAGATCGGTTGCGGCATCGAGTTCCTTGACATCGGCGGCGGCTTGGGAGTTGACTACGACGGTTCGAAGACGCGTTGGGATTCGAGCGTAAATTACACGGTGCAAGAGTTCGCCAACGATGTCGTCTACAACTTGAAGGTGATTTGCGACGAAGAGAATGTGCCGACACCGAATATCGTGACCGAGAGCGGCCGCTTCATGACGGCATATCACGCGATTTTTATCACTTCCATTCGCGATGAAATTGAAACGTTCGCGGATGACCAACCTGTGGTTACGATCGACGACGACGATCCGCAAGTGATCACCGAGATGAAAGCGCTCTGCGATGCGATCAACGTCAAAAACTACGTCGAGTACTACCACGACACGCTCGAGCTAAAAGACGAGTTGCACACGCAGTTCAACTTGGGGCTGATCAGTCTCGAAGACCGCGCGAAAGGCGAAGTGCTGTATTGGGAAATATGCGCTCGAGCGTTGCATGAATCGCAAGCCGATCGTTTTCCGGCTGAGGAGTTCGAGCAACTGAAGGGTATTTTGGCGCAGAAGTATCTTTGCAATTTCTCCCTATTTCGCTCCGCACCGGACAGTTGGGCGATACGCCAGTTGTTCCCGATCGTGCCCATTCATCGCTTGGATGAGAAACCGACCGACTATGCAACCTTGGTTGATGTGACTTGTGATAGCGACGGCAAGATCGATCGCTTCGTGGATTTGAAAGATGTCAAAGAGACGCTCGAACTGCATAATTGGGACGAGACATCACCTTACTATCTCGGAATCTTTTTGGTTGGTGCGTATCAAGAAGTGATGGGCAGCCATCACAATTTGTTCGGCCACCCCAACGAAGCGCAGATAGTCATCGATAACGACGGACGCTTTCACGTCACCAAGATCATCCCTGGCAGCCGCATCCATGACATGATGAATTTCGCTCGTTACGATCGAGCTCAGTTGTGCGAAGCCTATCGTCGGCAGTTGTCGACCCAGGTGGCGGAGGGCAAGCTGACTCAAGCGAGCGCTGACGGACTGCTGCAGGAATACGATGCGGTTGCCGATCGCAGCACTTATTTAGAGTAGTGAGTTCTTGGTTCTTGGTTCTTGGTTCCTAAGTGATTAGCGGTAGGGTGCGTTTCTGTTGGGCGCTGAGGTATGCGGTGTCGACGATGCGTTGACCGATTCGACTGAGTTCTGGTGAGAGCGGGCCTTCAATCGGCAGATGATACTGCAAGCAATGAACAAGGTACTGCACCGGATTTTGATGCGGTGGAGTAATTGTGTCTACCGCGATAGGAACGCCGGCTGGATGCTCGTGATCTTGCACTAAAACGCTCGGCGCGTAGTCATAGGAACTGATCGTCCCCGCGGTACCGACTAGCACGAAGCCGCACTTCGGTTGCGGTTGATGCGTCCAAGGATCGGTAAACGTACCCCACCGCGTTTCAAACTTGCTGATTCCAAAATCGTAGCGAGCGATCGTGATCGAATGCTCGTCCACGTCGAGTCCCTGCGGTTCGTCACAGACGCAGGTGACTTCAATCGGAAGGCGGCCATTCAAGAACCAAGACCCGAGCGTAACGCCATAACCGAGGTAATCGAGCAGCGATCCGCCGCCTCGCTCGCGACTGTAAAACCAACTGCTT
>Ga0163144_10026534_pt1 | contig 11256 bp, 14 predicted proteins | sample OliLak19BULKMAT1_FD_123175 | JGI IMG/M metagenome (GOLD analysis project Ga0163144, IMG submission 123175) | Freshwater microbial mat bacterial communities from Lake Vanda, McMurdo Dry Valleys, Antarctica - Oligotrophic Lake LV.19.BULKMAT1 | ecosystem: Environmental > Aquatic > Freshwater >... | reverse complement strand
GTCGTCATGTCGGCCTGCAGGAAGGTCGCCAACGGCACGTTCGCGCGTGCGAGTTCGATCTGCCGTGCGGAGATATCGACGCCGGTCACGCGCCGGCCGTCCACCGCCAGGGCCTGGGTCATCGGCACACCCGCGCCGCAGCCCAGGTCCAGGACGTCCGATTCGGGTGGGATCTCCGCCAGCGACCGCGCCAGCCAGGCGGTCCGGGTGGCGGACGGTCGGCCCGGGCTCCAGGCCAGATAGCGCGCCGCGACCGCGTCGTACCCGTCGGCGACGATGCGCCGCGGGTCTCGAGGAGCGCGCGTCACCACCGTCACGACCCGATGACGAGGGGGACCTCGTGCGCCGTGCCGTCCACGATCCGCCACGCCCGGACGCTGGGCGTGCCGGTCGCCGGATCCGACTCGTCCTCGCTGAGCGACACCAGCAGGTACAACGCATCCGGATAGAAGGCGAGCCCCAGATCCGTCGGCGAAGGCACCGCCGGCGTGTGCGTATGCGAATGGACGATGCCCCAGATGACCTCGTCGGCGTCGTCCGCCGCGACCGAGATCCGGTACAGGTCCTCCGGATCGATCTCATAGCGATAGGGGGAGGCCGCCTTGTTCCGGGTCGCCTCGAACCGGAGGGCCTCACCGCCCGACGCCGCCGCACCGGAGCCGACGATCAGGCCGCAGGCCTCGTTCGGGTAGCCAGCACGCGCATCGTCGATGAGCGCCTGGAGCATCGACGCGGTCAGCGTCGCCGACTCCGGACCCGGGTGCTCACCAGATGACATCGATCCATCAGTGATGCTCAGAGCATGCCTCGCTCCGCGTCCCACACCTCGCCTGTCGAGTAGTAGGCCTCGTCATCCTCGGCGATGAGGGTCACGCTGCCCATCAGATCCCGGTCGTCATGTTCGGCGTCCGCGGGGACAAGCTTGGCGACCGGCCGTCCGTCCTTTGTGATCGTGTACGAGAACTTCATCTTGTCCACTTGGTCCAGGATGGCGACACTATCGGACCTGAGGCGGCTGGCCGAGATCGTGCGCCCTTCGTCGTGCGTGTCCATATCACACCTGACTATCGTCATCGGGCGCCTGAGCGTCAATGCTCGACGAGCGGCGCTGACGACTACTCGAGCGAGACACGATCATCGGACTCACTTGGGTACCCGCATCCCATCCCACGCGGGCTGCGGGCGAAGCCGCCCTCACCACCAGTTGACGCCGCCCTCCAGGGCTTCGGCCATGTCCTCGAAGTCGGTGGTGAAGGTGCCGGCGGAGAGGTACTTCCAACCGCCGTCGGGGAGCAGCGCGACGATCGTGCCGCCGTCCATGGTCGCCGCTTCGCGGGCGGCCGCCACCAGCACGGCCCCGCAGGACGGCCCGGCGAAGATGCCCTCGCGGAACACGAGTTCGCGCAGGGCGGCGATGGCGTCGCGGTTGCTGATCAGGTATTTCGCGTCGATGAGCGAGGGGTCCAGGATCTCCGGGATGAACCCCTCATCGAGCGAGCGCAGGCCCTGGACCAGCTCGCCGGGGAGCGGTTCGGCCGCAACCACGCGCACCCCCGGCTTGTGCTCGCGCAGGTAGCGCGACACGCCCATGAGCGTCCCGCTCGTGCCCAGGCCCGCGACGAAGACATCGATCTCCGGGCAATCGGCCAGGATCTCCGGGCCGGTCGTCTCGTAGTGCGCCTGCGGATTCGCCTGGTTGCCGTACTGGTAGGGCATGACGAACCGCTCGTCCTTGGCGACCAGGTGCTTGGCCAGCGCGATCGCGCCGTTCGAGCCCAGGGCGCCGGGCGAGTCGATGACTTCCGCTCCGAACAGGGCGGCCATCTGACGTCGCTCGTTGGTCACGTTGTCGGGCATCACCAGAGCGACCCGGTAGCCCTTTCGCCGGCCGATCATGGCCAGCGCGATGCCGGTGTTGCCCGAGGTGGGCTCGAGGATGATCGAATCGTCGTGCAGCGCACCGCGCCGTTCCAGGTCCTCGATGAGGTACTTCGCGGCCCGGTCCTTGACGGACCCCGTGGGGTTCATCATCTCGAGCTTGGCGAAGATGTGGACCGCCGGATCGGGGCTCATTCGCGGGATCTCGACCAGCGGCGTGTGCCCGATCGCTTCCAGGATGTCGGCGAACCGCCCGCCGTGGCGGGGCAGTTCGTCATGGTCGTGGAAGTGTGGGTGCGCGGCGTCTTCCGGATCGGTCACGCCGGACGGGCCAGCGTGGTCATGGCCGTGCTCGTCGGGATCGACCGGACTCAGCGCGCGCAGCGCCGGCATCGACATCGGACCCTCAGCCGCCCGCCATCGCGGGCAGCAGGCGGACCTCATCGCTGGCGACGACCGGGGTGTCGAGCCCCGCGAGATAGCGCACGTCCTGACCGTTGACGTAGACGTTGACGAATCGATTGAGGTCGCCCTCATCGGTCAGCAGCTGCGCCTTGAGCGCGGGGTGGCGCTCGATGAGGGCGTCGACGACGCCGCGGATCGATTCACCATCGATGGCCAGCGACTTCACGCCACCGACGTTGGGCCGCAGGACGGCCGGGATGTAGACGGTACTCACGATGCGCTCCCGAACGATCCCGTAATGAGGAACGGGGCTTCCACGTTGACGCCGTCGACCTGGAGCGGTCGACCGGCCTTGCGCGCCTCGACGGCCGCATCCGAGCAGACGGGGCAGTTCGGGTCGCGGCGGAGCTGGAGCTCGGTGAACTCGGTCTCGAGCGCATCGAACAGGACCAGGCGTCCGGCCAGGGTATTCCCGATGCCAAGCAGGACCTTGAGCGCCTCGTTGGTCTGGAGCAGGCCCAGGATGCCCGGGACCACGCCCAGCACGCCGGCCACGGAGCAACCGGGTGCGAGCTCGGGCGGCGGCGGCGTCGGGTACAGGCAGCGGTAGCACGGACCTTCGTACGGGATGAAGGTCGTCAGTTGGCCCTCGAAGCGGAACACGCTGGCATGGATGACCGGGATGCCGGCCGCGACCGCCGCGTCGTTGAGCGTGTAGCGCGTCTCGAACGTGTCCGTGCCGTCCAGGATGACGTCGTAGCCGGCGATGATTCGTTCGACGTTGGCCGCGACGAGCATCTCCTCGTGGGCGATGACCTTGACGTCCGGGTTGAGCGCGTTGATGGCGATCTTCGCGGACTCGACCTTGCGCTCGCCGATGCGCTCCGTGGTGTGGACGATCTGGCGCTGGAGATTGCTGAGATCGACGACATCGAAGTCGACGAGGCCGATGGTCCCGACGCCAGCGGCGGCGAGGTACAGGGCTGACGGGCTGCCCAGACCACCGGCGCCGATGAGCAGCGCCTTGCTCCCCAGGAGCTTCGCCTGACCGGCTGAGCCGACCTCCGGGATGAGCAGGTGGCGGCTGTAGCGCTGCTTCTGCTCCCCGCTCAGGACGACCGGGGTCTCGAAGTCGAGGCCCGCGCTCTTCCAGGCCTGGAAGCCGCCCGACATCGAGGCTACGCTGGTGTAGCCCATCTCCTGGAGAGTCTGCGCCGCGAACAGCGAGCGGACGCCGCCCGCGCAATACAGGACCAGGGGCTGGTCGCGGTCCGGGGCGATGCCCTCGATCTGCTGCTCGATGTAGGACTTGGAGACGTGCGCGGCGCCGGGCAGGTGGCCCTGTTCCCATTCGGACGCCTCACGGACGTCGACGATGGTCGTGGCACCAGCAGGCTGGGCGTCGACGTCCTGCGGCGTGACTTCGGGGATCTGGCGGCGGGCCTCGCGAAGGAGGTCCGCGTAGGACTTCGGCATGGGGCTGGTGGGGCTCCGATGATCGACGGGCTGGTGTCGGGATACCAGGGCGGTTAGACGGGTCTACCTGTCCATTCGGTGGAGGGGCTCGGGCGGACTGGCCGCCCGTGCGTTGGGGTCGTGCCGGCTCAGGCCGGCTTGCGACACCTGCAGCGGCGCTCGATCCGGGCGGTCATGCGCCGGCCTCGGTGGCTGCCGGAGTCGCCGGAGCCGCGGGGGTTGCACCAAGGTCGGCGAGCACGTGCTGGAGGCTGTCGTGGCTGAGCATCGCGCACTTGAGACGCGCCGGGCTGATGTCGATGCCGAGCAGGTCCAGCAGGTCGTCCGCGCGGATGCCGGCCACCTCGGCCAGCGGCTTGCCCTTGATCTCGTCGGTCAGCAGCGAGGCGCTGGCCTGGCTGATGGCACAGCCACGACCGGTGAACCCGACGCGATCCACGATCCCGTCCTTCACGCCGATCATCAACGTGATGCGGTCGCCGCACAACGGGTTCGCACCTTCATAGGACGCGTCCGCGTCCTCCACGACCCCGAAGTTGTGGGGCCGCCGGTAGTGCTCAAGGATGTAGTCGCGATACAGATCGTCCATTCGACTTGCGACTATATCGCGAATGTCCAATCCCGACCACCAAGGTCGGGATTACCTGGACATCGCTTACGGTCTCCTGAATACCGCATGACCGCTGATCCGTCGCCAGCGAACGGCGCGCCTGCCCTCGATCGTGGCCCATTCGAACGTTGCGCGGCCGTCTGGTCCGGCGAAGCTCCAGGTCATCTCAAGGACTCCGGGTGCGTTCTCGACATCCCTGAGGCGGAGCGATCCAGGGAATCCGACCGACGGATCTGCCGCGATGCGATCGCAGGCGCCGTTGAAGTCGGGCAGGACCTCCCGAAAGCGCTTCCGTTCACGGTCGGAGAGCCGGCCCCAGTCGCCCTGGAACGAGGCCGTGACCTCGAACTTCACCGATCGGGAAGTTCAGCGTCAAGGACCGTGAGCAATCCCTCCACACCCTCGACCGTCGTCACTCGGCCGGCCGCGATGTCCGCGTCCGCCTCGTGCTCCATCGCCTGCCACCGATCGGTCCAGAACCAGGCCTGATCCGCAGGGATGGCCACGACAGGGATCAGTTCGACCCGTCCATCGTCGCCCTCGATGAGCCGGACCTGGGCGTCGGGCTGATCCAGGTGTAGGCGCCGGCGAAGGTCTGGCGGCAGCGCGATCGTTCCACGGGACTGGACCGATACAAGGTGCGTCTTCATGCGTTGCAGCATAGCTGCATTGCGGCTACGGTCAAGTCCTTGTCTTGATCTGGTGAAGCTGTTGTCGCTCATCGACGGGTACTCATGGACGCGCCAGTACCATTGCCCAACCTGCGACATGAGCACATGCTCTTCGACACACGAGAGTCAGGGCAATGAGGCCGACGATGTTAGAGGTGAAGAGCCGCCCTAGGCATCGGATCTGCGGCACCCCCGATACGCGCACGATTCAACTTAGCCTAGGGCGAATGTTCATTGTCGGACTCACCACGCTCGTGATCGTCGTCGGCTGTGGAGAGAAGCAAGCACCGAACACAGTCGCGCCATCTCGATCCACCAGCACCTCCCTGCCGTCCGGAGCCGTCGAGTCGATCGCTCAGGCCCAAGCCTTCCGGACCAGTGTGGGGCTCCGGGCGGATGAGGCCTGGATCCGCGAGGTCACGGCTAACCCCGCTGCGGTCTACGGATACGGCGACGAGGTCGCGCTGACTGTCGAAGAGCAGGCCGACCTAGATTCCCGGGTCTTCGCAGCTAACGAGCTCGCATCCGTGGTGAACGACTATGCCAGAGGCCGGGCGGACTTCGGTGGCATCCTGATCGATCAGAAGCAAGGTGGGCTCGTCGTCGTCCGCTTTACCGATCATCTTGAGCAACACCGACGAGCCCTCGGCGCGTTAGTACGTCCTGGCGCCCGTCTGCAGATCCTCCAGGTCGAGCACTCGTGGGATGACTTGATAGGCCTATCAAGACGGGTGGGACTCGGTCGTGATTGGGCGTTGACGGTGGAGGCCGTCATCAAGTCGTCCGGCGTGGACATCGTGAGAAACATGGTCAAAGTCTCGGTCTCGAGCGCGAACGATGCCGCGCCCGCAGCAATCGTCGCTCACTTTGAAGGCGAAGGACGAATGTTCGTGGAGACCGACGGAACAGGAGTGGAGCTTTGGCCGACCGGGACATTGGTCGTGAAGGCGGTCGACAGCCAGGGCAGGCCCGTCCCAGGCCTGCGAGTGCTCTACACCGGCGACGTCGAGGGCACGGGAGGGGATGATGTCGGGTTCTCCACCAACGCGGATGGCGAACTGGAGGTTGTCGTGACCGCCGTGGGCTACACGGTGACTCTGGTCGGGTCGTCCGAGGGTCCGGTCGGACAGGGGCATGTTGTCGTGCCACCAGACGGTATCGCGACGATTCTGATTGAGGTGGACTGAGATGCGACGACGAAGAAAGTTCTCCCTTGCAGGCACGCTCGCCTGGACAATCGTCCTCACGATGGGCAGCCTTGGAGCAGCTGCCAGCGAGCCAGATCCAGCGGAGTCCGCCCAGGTCGACCAAGCGGTGGCCTTCAGGCTGAGCTACGGCTTCGAGGCTGATCGCGACTTCGTTGCCACGAGCCTCCACGAATCATGGACCTTTCCGAATACGGAATGGGGCGTGCCGCTGACATCCGACGAGGCATCTGAACTCCGTCGACGTGAACTCATTCAAGTATCGATGAGGCCGGCGATCAAGTTCGCCGTTGAGCAAACCGGGTACGCAGGCGCTTACATCGACCACGCGAAGGGCGGCGTCCTCGTCTTCCTGTTCGCCGGGACGGCTCCCCACCAAGACGAAATCGGAGGTTTGCTTCCGACGGACGTAGCGTTCGAGGTCCGCATCGTGGAACGCACCTACGCTCAGCTCCTAACGGTCAAGGCTGACATTGTCCGTGAGCGCATTGCGTTGGCGGCCGAGGGAATTGTGATCAACGGTGTCGGCATCCATCCACCCACGAACACAGTACTTGTAAGCCTTGAAGCACTCCGGGACGATGCACAGGACGCCATGCGTACTCGATTCGGGCCAGGCTTGTCGTTCCGGTCATTGGCACCGAGGGAGTTCGACGTCTGTTCATCGAGCTCGAACTGTTGGCCCCCGAAGGGCGGCATCGAAATCATCGGAACCCAACCAGCGGACGACGTGGAGTGCACGGCCGGATGGATCGTTAAGCGAACCGACAACAGTACCGTCAGGCAGATTCTCACCGCCGGTCATTGCGTAAGTGTGGGTGGCGGCGGTGGCGCTCCATGGAATCACAACGGCAATGGCATCGGGGACGGGCAAAGCAACACCTGGGTCGACGGCAACGACAGCGATGTCGGCCTGGTAGGAATCGTCACGGGATCGCTACCAAGCATCAAGAACCAGTTCATCTCGGGGTCTACACCCAGCCCGTCCGTTCCTGTCGTGTCCGTCGTGACCGACTACTACTACTCCTGGGAGCAGATCGTCGGATCAACGGTGTGTCGCTTCGGAATCACGCAGAAACGCGATTGCGGGCAGATCGCCGTCGAGGATGTGATGAACGAGAGTGAAGCGCGGGGAACCAGCAAGACCATCATGCGTACGTGGGAAGTCAACTTCGATTCCGACGGTGGTGATAGCGGAGGGCCCGTGTACATGAACGGTGCGGGCAGCACCAAGATTGCCTTCGGGACGCACGTTCACTCCGAGACGGGTTACGTTCCGGCGCACCATGGATGGTATTCAACGTACGTGGTTGGGCAACTCGAATACGCTGATGTGAGTGGCAAGTACTACAACATCTGTCTTTCGTCATCATGCTAGTTGCGCCTCGCGGCGCGCCACCATCTTGCCTTTGACGGTTGCTCGGGACTCATGCCCGGTTGCTTCGGTACGAAGGGGTGGGTCGGGTTGTCTTGCCTGCGGCGTATCGTCCGGGTCCGGTGGCCACCCAGCTCCAGCTTCCCCACTCGATCCAGATCGACGGTCAGGCGTCCAGGCGCGGGTTGATCCCGCGGATGCCGGCCGGCGACCGCCTGCTCGCGGGCGTCGCGACCTGGCTCCAGGCCGACTACGGCGAGTACCTCCGCCACGTTCGCCATGACAGGCCGGGCGAAGGCGAGTCCCGCCTCACGGCTTCGTTGCATCCGGCTGCCCCCGCCGTCGTCATCACGGCCTCGGACATCGGGCGGGTTACGGTCAGCGCCGAGACGGCCGCGGCCGGTCCCGGCTATCACCGCTTCCTTGGGCAGGTCCTCGGACGGATGGCCGAGGACGCGGGCATCGAGTGGTCGTCCGACGAGTCGGCCCAGTTCGCCTTCGCCGAGCGCCCGGTCGTCGAGCGCGCGTACCTGGGTTGGCTCGGTCCCGTGCTCGGCCAGGCGCGCGACGCGCTTCGGCTCGGCGCCCGCAGCCAACTCGGCCTGCCCGACGGCGCGCGCTTCACCTTCGAAGGCGCGATCGCGACAGCGCTGGGGCCGCGCGACGAGACGTGGCTGGCGGCCGCGATCGCCGATCCGCGTGTCGCGGTCGACATCACACCCTGGTGGGCCGATGCCCCCGACCCGCGCTACCTGCTCAACCGTGCGCTCGCGCTCATGTGGACCGAGGTCCGCTGGCGACGGCCGGCGATCGATGGCGAGAAGGCCCTCTTGCAGGACGTCCACCACCTCCTCGCGAAGGCCTACCCGATGGAGCCCGACCTGCCGTACCCGTGGCAGGCGTGGGCGGAGGTCGTCTCCTACGGCGGCTTCGATGACGCCATGGCCCGCCAGGTCATCGCCCGGTCGAGTTCGATGCCGGCGCCGGCGGTCCCGATCGGCTACCGATGGGCGCCGGTGCGCATCACCCACGAGGGCTGGAGCCTGACCGTGCCCGGTGACTTCGCCGAACGGCGGACGGCCGAGGAGTGGTGGGGCGGTGGACCCGGTCGACAGATCACGCTGGCCGCCGTGCCGACCGGCTCGATGAGCGCCCAGGCCTTTGTCAACCAGTTCGCGGCCGATCTCGGCGACGAAGCGCTGACCCACCGCGCGGGCGAGCTCGTGGGGCGGGCGAAGATCACGACGGACCCGAGCTCCGGGCTGGAGATCGCTGTGCTGGATGGTTACTCAGCGGTACCTGGCTCCGGAGCGGCGATCCGCATCGAGTTCGACGACGCCGGCGACTGGCAGTGGGCGCTCGACATGTGGCGGTCGCTCGCTCCCGGCTGACCCCTCGCTGCCTGGTCCTACCAGACGGCGATCGGCCTAGGGTGGCGGTGGTCGCGAAGTCGGCGATCCTTGGTGACCAGCGGCCAGCCGTGCTCGACCGCGGTCGCGTAGATCAGCCGATCGGCCGGGTCGCCCGGGAACGAGCTCGGCAGCATCACGGCCGCCAGGGCGATCGCGGGCGTCGTGCCGACCGTGCGGACCTGCGCAGACAGACCATCCAGCCACGTCGAGATCGGGATGGCAACGTCGATCCGCTCGTGGGCAGCGAGCCACGCGAGTTCGAACCAGGTGATCGATGCCACGGCGAGCTCATCGGCCTCCAGGACGGCCGTCCGCGCGATGGTGCTCAAGCGGTCTGGTTCCGCCGACCACCAGTGAAGGACATGCGAATCGAGCATCACCGTCGTCACGACAGGTCCCAGGTCTCGCCGGTCGTGAAGAGGTCATCGTCATCGGCCACGCTCATGGCGACGCCCGCGAACCGACCGCGCAGTGCGTGTGGGCCACGGGCCGGTGCGAGCCGGGCGATGGTTCGACCATGTCGGGTGATCTCGATCTCGTCGCCCGCTTCGACATCATCGAGGAGCGCGAGGATGCGCGCCTTCACCTCAGTTGCGGTCATTTTTCTGGTCATATGGTCAGTATCACGGTCATCATGACCGCATGTCAACGGTCGCCGCCCTACCTTGCGGTCAAGGCGCTAGCCGTTGAAGACGCGCTGGACCTCGAGCAGGCCGGCGACGAGGGCATCGATGTCCTCGCGGGTCGAGTAGACGTTGAAGCTGGCCCGCGCCGTCGCGGCGAGATCCAGGCGCTCGTGGAGCGGCATCGTGCAGTGGTGGCCGGCGCGGACAGCGATCCCGAACCGGTCCAGGATCTGGGCCACGTCGTGCGGGTGGACGTTCGGCAGGTTGAACGGGACGACGCCGCCACGCAGGTCGGCGGCTGGCCCGTACAGCTCGATCCCAGGCACGTTGGCGGCCAGGGACGCGAGCGCATAGGCGACAAGGTCACGCTCGTGCTCGCGGACGGCGTCCATGCCGAGAGCCGTGAGGTATTCCGCTGCCACGCCGAGGCCTATCGCATCACCGACGGCCGGCGTGCCCGCCTCGAACTTCCAGGGGATCTCGTTGAACTCGCTCCGCCGAAGATGGACCTCGCGGATCATCTCGCCACCGGACAGGAACGGCGGCATGGCCTCGAGCAGTTCGCGCCGGGCCCACAGTGCGCCCGAACCCATCGGGGCCAGCATCTTGTGGCCGCTGAACGCATAGAAGTCGCAGCCCAGATCCTGGACATCGACCGGCACGTGCGGGACCGCCTGGGCTCCGTCCACCAGTACCAGGGCGCCGGCGGCGTGCGCCATCTCGACCATCTCGCGGACCGGGTTGATCGTCCCGAGCGTGTTGCTGACGTGGGTGAAGGCGACCAGCTTCGGCTTGAGGCGAAGCAGGACTTCGAAGACGTCCAGCCGGAGGATCCCGTCGTCCGTGATCGGGATGAACTCGAGGTCGCCGTCCTTCTCCTGGACCAGGAGTTGCCACGGGACGAGGTTGGCGTGGTGCTCCATCTCGGTCAGGACGATGGCGTCGCCGCGGCCGATGTTTCGCCGGCCCCACGAATACGCGACGAGGTTGATCGCCTCGGTCGCGTTGCGCGTGAAGATGACCTCGTGGCTGTCGGGCGCATTGATGAACCGCGCCACCCGTGCTCGAGCCTCCTCGTAGGCGGCCGTCGCCTTTTCGCCGATCGTGTAGATCCCGCGATGGACGTTCGCGTTGTATTCGCGGTAGTAGTCCGCCATCGCATCGATGACGACGCTGGGCTTCTGGCTGGTGGACGCCGAGTCCAGGTAGACGAACGGATGCCCGTTGATCTCCTGCTGCAGGATCGGGAAGTCCGCCCGGATCCTGTGCGAGTCCAGCAACCTGGCTGGCTCGGAGTTCGGATCCGACCTGGGCTCGGACGTCAGCGTCATGGCCTGGCGCCCGGGCTAGCGGGCGACCTCCGCGGGGACGGGGTCCAGGTCCGCGCCGGCCGGAGCCAGCGGGACGCGCAGGGCCTCATCGGGCACGTCAGGGGACAACCCCGCCTCGCGAAGGATCGGGCCGTAGCCCTCGTCCTCCAGGCGCAGGGCCAGGTCCTTGCCACCGCTCTTGACGATGCGGCCCTGGGCGAGGACGTGCACGAAGTCGGGCTGGATGTAGTTGAGCAGGCGCTGGTAGTGGGTGATGAGGAGCACGCC
>Ga0163144_10026533_pt1 | contig 11256 bp, 7 predicted proteins | sample OliLak19BULKMAT1_FD_123175 | JGI IMG/M metagenome (GOLD analysis project Ga0163144, IMG submission 123175) | Freshwater microbial mat bacterial communities from Lake Vanda, McMurdo Dry Valleys, Antarctica - Oligotrophic Lake LV.19.BULKMAT1 | ecosystem: Environmental > Aquatic > Freshwater > Lake... | reverse complement strand
TCGGTTTCGAGCCAGAGGGTGAGTTCCTCCAAAGAGGTTTCGGCCATGTCGGCGACGTCGCGCAGGGAGAGGTCGGCGCTGCAGAGGGCGTCGATGAGGCGGGGGGAGAGGGTTGGGGTGGGGAGGAACATGGGCAGATAGCAAATGGCAAATAGCGAATTGGGGAGGGCTCGAAGGAGGAGCGCGGCGGTCTGTAAGAAGGAGGCGCGGGCCCGCGGAGTGAGCGCGCGGGTGGGCGATCGCGTTCGGGTGTCGGCGCGGGTGGTGATGGAAGTGGCTGCTTGGGCGGGGGTTGGGGCGGCGAAGATTTTTATTGAATTTTGGAGATTGCGCTTTGGGGCGTGCCGGTGGCGGAGCGCGCGGGCGGGCGATTGGGGCGATGCCGCTGGTCTGACCCGGCTGGGTGTTCGCGCTTGCGAACCGTGGGCGGGAGGCAAGCGAAACGTCCCTCCCCCGCCGCGAGGCGCGGCATCCCCTCCGCAGAGCGGAGGGGGATTCGGGGAGAAGAAGGTGACGTGGTCGGAGTCGGCGATTCCGATGGCCGGACCGGAGAAGCCTTAGGCGGAGTCCGCAGAGGGAGAGCGGAGAAGCAGAGAATTCAGAAGACAGGGTTGGGAATGTCGGCTTTCGCCTCCGCCTTCGCCCGCTCCGCCTGAACCGAAACCGCTAGGGTGCCCGCCCTACAGCCCCTCAAGAGTCTTGCTTGGCGGCCTTTTCGCTTTCGGTTTTCTCGTCGGGGACAGGCGGCTTGCCGTACGCGGCGCGCCACGTGGTGAACGCCCATAACCCGACAAAGGCCAGCACCGGGGACGCTGCCAGAAAGACCTTCCGCGTGGGCCAGGACCCGAACCAGCACACCGCCGCGAGCCCGCCCAAGGTCAGCAGCACCACCGGAATCACCAGATGGGGGCGCGGCTTCTTGGCCAAGATGCGCTGCGCGCTGTTGGCAAACGTCTGTGCATGCCCGGTGTAGCGAGCCAGCAAGCGACGCGCCCACAAAAACTCGGTCGCGAGGAACGCCAGACCCAGGGGGATCACCACGATCGCCGGACCCGGGGCCACGATCATGATGACGCCGATGATAACCGTGGTGACGCCCAACACCAGCACGATTATCTTGCGGGCCTGCTTAAGGGTGAACCGCGCGAGCCGCTCCGCGTCTGGTCCCAGGGGCGAGACGTGAGCCGGCTCGGGCCGCTGACCGAAGCGGGCCGCGAGCAAGAGCCCGAGAGCGGCGGCGGCCGCGATCACGATCAGAAACACCTCGGGAGCGAGCCGTTGCTCGCTAGGGAGCGAGACGGCCACCGCGCAGTGTCCGAGGATGAGTGCCAACCCCACTTTCAAGTACTTGATTGACGGCCGTTGGTCCCGGATGGCAAAGAACAGCGATCTCTGTACGAGCAGCCCGAATCCATTGGCCGCGAAAATGATCAGCGGCTCACGCGTGACCGCGAACGCCGCCGGAACCGTATCCAACGAGAAGATCAGGTCGGCGGATTCAAGCAGCACCAGCGCGATCAGGAGCGGCGTGAAGGCCGTGCGTCCCTTCTTGGTCGTCAGCAGCGAAGCCCCGTCGCCGGTGCCGCTTTCCGGGACGAAGCGCCGCAGCAACCTCACCACCGGGCTTTTCTGGGGGTCCGCGTTCTCGCTGCGTATAAGCAGCATCCGCAGGGCGGCGAGAATCAGCAGACCGGCCAGAAAATACGACGCCGCGGGCGTGAGCCGAGTGAAGAGCGTGAGCGAAAGAATCAGCCCGCCTTGGAGTGCCAGGGCCGCGAAAAACCCATAGAAAAGAACCCGCCGTTCCAGTTCTTTCGGCAACCGCAGGTGGTCGAAGACGACCGCGAACACGAACACAATGTCGAGGTCGAGCACGAGGTCGAGCAGCAGCGTCGAAACGAACTCGAGGGAGACTCGCTTCGCGTCCGCCGCCGGGAAGAACCCGTGGAACCAACCGTCGCGAGCGGCCAACCACAACCCTAAGTTGAAGGCGACCGCCACCAGAAGATAAAACGACGTCCAGCCCCACGCTGCCGCGGGCCTCGTTGCCTCGTCTCCCTTGCGGTTAAAGAACCACAGGTCGAGCGATGCGAGCACAACAAGGATGCCGATGACGCAGAGCCAGGCGGTAATCATGAGGCTTGATCACGCCGTTGTGCGGGGGCCCGGTCACGGAGAACGACGTTGCCGGGATTACTCACCCGGGGGGCTCCTCGCCTCTGGAGGAGCAGACGGGCCCGACGAGGAGACGAGCGAACTCCCGACGCCCACCACCAGCGCCGCCACGATAACGGCCAGCGACACCGGCCCGGAAATCTCGATATGAAAGTATTCGAGCAACATCTTGACGCCGACGAACGCGAGGATGAACGCGAGGCTGAACTTCAGATGCTCGAACTTCCCCATGAGCCCGGCCAAGGCGAAGTAGAGCGACCTCAAGCCAAGGATCGCAAAGACGTTGGACGTGAAGACGAGGAACGGGTCGCGGGTAATCGAAAATATCGCGGGGATCGAATCGACCGCGAACACCACGTCCGTCGTTTCAACAACCAGGAGCACCAAGAAGAGCGGCGTCGCGGCGGTTTTGGTCACACCACCGATCGTCTCCCGCACGAAGAATCGTTGCTCCCGGTAGTCCTTGGTGACAGGGAACATCCGCCGGGCCAGCCGGACGGCGATGTTGTTCTCGGGGGAAACGTCGGCGTCGGTCTTGGAGAAAAGGATTTTGAACGCCGTGAAGATCAGGAACCCGCCGAAAATGTACAAGACCCAGTGAAACCGGGTCACGAGCGCCGTCCCCGCGCCGATCATCGCGCCACGCATCACCAGCGCGCCCAGAATTCCCCAGAACAGCACCCGGTGCTGGAACTGCGGCGGCACCTTGAAGTGCCCGAAAACGAGGGCAATCACGAAGATGTTGTCCATGCTGAGCGAGTACTCGACCAGCCACCCGGTCAGAAACTGCACCGAAGCGGTGCGACCGGGCCGGGCCTCGGCGATCGCGGCGGGATTGTCCGGGGGCGGCACCCACATCGCGAGGTCCGGTTTCTCACCCTTGATCTTGTCGATCTCGAAAGCGCGTATCTCGTTGACGAACGCCGTCCCGTAGCCGAGCACATTCTTCTGGTAGATGTAGTAGACCGCGATCGTAAAGAGCAAGGCGAGGACGACGCACACGCCGGTCCAACGCAGCGCCTCCGCAGTCTTGACGACGTGTGCTTTGCGATTGAACAAGCCCAGATCGAGCGCGAGCATCGCAAGCACGAATACGATAAATGCTACCCACAGCCACACGTGCGTCATAAGGCGTTGAGCGTAGGGAAGAACCTCCCAATTGTCCGCACGACCCGCCGCACTCGACCACCCTGCCGGACAACACGCCGGGGCCGCACGGGCCGGGGTTTCCGGCGCAGCGAAAAACTGCGGCCACACTCTGCACCAGTTCGATGACCACGACCAGACGAGCTTTCTTGGTGCCGTGCGAGGTTGCGTAACGCCGCGCCCAGGGCGAGGCTTCCGGCCGCGCGGCGCTCAAAAGCGGGGCTTTCGGGCCGGTTCGGTTTTCGGCTCGGCCGCCGCAGGACCGGGCGCGTCATCCGGTTTAGATGGGGCCGCGTCGGTCCCGTCGCCGCCCGGCCAGGCTTGCCCAAGCCAAGAGGTATATATGGTCTTCTGCTCGTCGCTTGCGCCATCCACACGCTTGATCGACCACTTTTCCTGGGCCCGCATCTCCGGCCTGATCTCGATCGTGCGGATCGCATCGCGGCGGAACACCAGCAGCGTTGCGGCTTCGTCAACGCCCAACCCCTGGAGGTGGGTATCGAGATCCGCGGCCCGCAGCCTTCGCCCGTTGAGGGCCATGACCTGGTCGTCGACCATCACGCCGGCCTTCGAGGCGGGACCATCGGACTGGACGGCGCTGACGACCGCGACGGTCTCGACGTCCTTGAGGGTGAGCCCGAGAAACGGCGTCTTGGCCGGCGTTGCATCCTCGCCGTCGATATCCGGGGCCTTCTGCCGCATGAGTTCCAGGCCCGCCGCGGCGAGGGCGATGTCAACATCCAGTTCTTCCGTTCCCGAGACATACTTGGAGAAAAACTCTTCGTACGATCCCTTGCCGATCTCCGCCAAGATCGCCTTCAGATCATCGGTGGAGTACGCCGGACCCGACAGCGGGTAGCGTTCGTACAACATTTTCATCACTGAGTCGAGCGATCGCTTATTTCCCGTGCGCTTCCGCAACTCCATGTCCAGCAGGAAGTTGACCAGTTCGCCTTTGCTGTAGAACGAGACTGTCGAGTTCGCGCTGTCGGGTGTGGCCCGGTTGAACTTGATCCACGCATCGAAACTCGATTCTTCGAGCGATTGCACCAGGCGGCCCGGACGATTGGCCTCGGACCGCATGTTCTCGGCCAGGGATTCCAGATATTCATCTGGCTTTGTCAGTCCCGCCCGCACCAACAGCAGCGTGTCGTAATAGGTGGTTGTCCCTTCCGCCACCCACAACAACTTGGTGTAATTCTCGCGGAGGTAGTCGTACGGCTTCAATCCTTCCGGACGGAACTGCTTGACATTCCATGTGTGGAAAAGTTCGTGGCACGCCAGGCCCAGAAAATTCCGGTACCGGCCTTTGTCCGTGAAGTTATCCGGCTTGGTCTGGATGATCGTTGAATTCACATGCTCGGTGCCTCCGCCCATCCCGGCCCCGATATGAGTGAGAAACACATACCGCGTGTACGGAAAGGCGCCGAAAAGATCGTGCTGAACCTTGGTGAACTTCGCGAAATCGGCCAACATCTGGTCCCGCGTCACGACCGCGTTGACAGGGAAGGAGCCCCAGATCACGATTTCGTGCGGAACCCCTTCGACCTCGTACCGGAGTACCTCGTGCTCGCCGATCTCCAGCGGCGAATCGACCAGCGTGTCGTAATCCGGCGCGATCAAGATGTTCGGGACCGATGGAGACCGTTCAAGCCCCGTTGCAATTTCCCAGCCTTTCGGCGCGTTCACCACTACCTCGATCGGTGCCGCTCGCAACTCGTGAACAAACAGGAAGACCGTTGATCCGCTCAGGAACGCGTGCGTGTCGTCGATGTGCCGAGTGCGGTTGTTGAGCGCGTTCGCGTACAGGGTGTACTTGATTCTGACCACCGAGTTCCGGCCGGTCGTCACTCGCCAGCTCGATTTCGCCACCTTTTCTATCGGGAGTTTCTTGCCCTTCCCGTCGGTGGCCGCCATCGTCCGGATGGTGCCCGCTGGTTCCAAAACCTCGTACCGGCCCGGCCTCCAGACCGGCAGGTGGACATCAAGCGATTCGCCCGTCCAGCCGCGGACCGTCATCGTGATGTCGCACGTCTGAGTCGCCGGGTTCTCGATGTCGATCAAGTATTCGATCCGGCCCGCTTTTCTTGGCTCCGAAGGCTCCCGACCGGCCGGGGTCTGCCCGATTGCCATTCCTGCCGCACAGCACGCGAGCGCGAAACAAAGCACGAAAAAATGAAGCATGGGCATGGTGAGGGGGAATCCTTGTCGGGGCCGTGTCGGTCGTGGTGTCTTGGTAGTTTATCTGCCGAAACGTGGGCGGTGAGAGCCGCGACTGCCTGATGCCTTGATGCCGCGGGCGCGGATGCCTTCCTTGTCGATCGAGACTCCTGCTTCGGTCCTCGGAGTACCCTTGTCCCATGAGCCGCATTGTCCGCGCCGCCCTCGTGCAATCCGCATGCACCCTCTCCGCCGAGCAGCCCGAACACCTGCTGAAACGTCACATGATCGACAAGGCGGTTGGGGCGATCGAGCACGCCGCATCGCAGGGGGCAGCGATTGTCTGCCTTCAGGAACTCTTCAATGGCCCGTACTTCGCGGCGGAGCAGAACCCGCGCTGGTATGACTTCGCCGAACCCATCGCCGACCGCAACGGTGACCTGGGCCCCACGATCGCCGCCATCGCTTCCGTAGCCCGCCACCGAAAAATCGCGGTTGTGGCCCCGATTATGGAATGCATCATGCCGGGTGTTTGCTTCAACTCCGCCGCCGTCATCGACGCTTCCGGAACAGTGGTGGGGGTGTACCGCAAGAATCACCTTCCGCACTGCGAGCCAGGCTTCTGGGAAAAGTTCTACTTCACCCCCGGCAACCTCGGTTACCCGGTCTTTGACCTGGGCTTCGCGAAGGTCGGCGTCTATCTCTGCTACGACCGCCACTTCCCCGAAGGGGCCCGACAACTCGGGCTCAACGGGGCCGAGATCGTCTTTAACCCCAGCGCCACCGTCGCGGGCCTCAGCGAATACCTCTGGAAGATCGAGCAGCCCGCCCACGCGGTAGCGAACCAGTACTTTGTCGGTGCCATCAACCGGGTCGGCTTTGAAGCCCCTTGGAACATCGGCGAGTTCTACGGCCAGTCCTACTTTTGCGACCCACGCGGCCAGGTGATCGCCCAGGCCTCCCGCACCCACGACGAAGTTCTGATCGCCGACCTGAACCTCGACGACATCTCGCAAGTGCGGAAAGTCTGGCAGTTCTACCGCGATCGACGGCCGGAGACATATGACAGTGGGTACGCGGAAGCGTTTCAATCGTCGCGTCAGCACCGCCGATAATCTCGTCACACCTACGATACCGCGACCCGGAGACCCGATCGAATGAGCAACGCTTCCACGCCCGCCCCGACCTCGGCCCCCAGCATGACCCACGGCCAGCAACTCGTCCACAGCCCGGTGATTCAAGCCGCCATTGAGACGATCGTCCGCGAAACCCGGGCGGCCTCGGCGAAGATAACCGAAACGAAGGACGGCAATCCCGGCCTGAAAGAGAGTTATGAGGCGTTGATGAAGCGGGCCGCCGACGTTCGCGGGCGTGGACTCCTGTATCCCTACCTCGGTTCGGGGTTAGGGAACGGCCCGCTCGTCGAACTCGCCGACGGCAGCGTGAAGTGGGACATGATCTGCGGGATCGGGGTCCATTTTTTCGGCCATTCCGATCCCGACACCATCCGCGCCGCCGCCCGATCGTCTCTGGACGACACCGTCAAGCAGGGGAACCTCCTCAGCAACTTTGAGGCGTACGAGTTTGGCGAAACCCTGCTGAACGAGGCCAAAAAGAACAGCCGGCTCAAATTCGCCTACGTCTCGACCAGTGGCGCCATGGCCAACGAGAACGGCCTGAAAGTATGCTTCCAGAAGCACGCCCCGGCCTCGAGGATTATCGCTTTCAAAGACTGTTTCATGGGACGCTCCATCACCATGTGCCAAGTGGGCGACACCGCGGAATACCGCCAGGGTGTCCCCCTCAACACCCTTGTCGACTACATGCCATTCTGGGACCAGGCCGCCGCGGACCGGATGGGCGGGACGCGGTTCATCGACATGGGGGTTGCTCACCTCACGCAATATCTCGACCGCTATCCGGGTCAGCATGCCTGCTTCATCTTTGAACTCTGTCAGGGAGAGGGCGGCTTCAACGTCGGCAATCGCGACTACTTCAAGGCTCTTATGGACGTGTGCAAAGCCCGCCGCGTCGCGATCTGGGACGACGAGATTCAGACCTTCGGCCGCACCCACCGCATGTTCGCCTACGAACACTTCAATCTCGGCGAATACGTTGACGTCTTCTGCGTCGGCAAGATGACGCAGGCCTGCGTCACCTGCTTCACAGAGGAATACAACCCCAAGCCCGGCCTGCTCTCGGGAACCTTCACCGGCGAAGGCCTCTCGTTCCGGGTCGGCCAGCGCATCATCGAGCGCCTCCGCGACGGCGATTACTATGGCGATGACGGCCGCTTCGCCCGCCATCATGCCCTCTTCCGGGAGCACGCCAAAGGCCTTATCGGTCGGCACCCGGAGTGGTTCCCCACGGTCCCCGACCTCGGTGCCAACTCCGATTCTCTCGTTGGCGGCTTGGGCGGGATGATGCGTCTTACCCCGTTCGGCGGCAAGAAAGACAAGGTCGCCGCGGCGTGCAAAGCCTGCTTCGAGGAAGGCGTCATCCTCTTCTACTGCGGCCACGGACCCTACCACGTCCGCATGTTGCCCCCGATGCCCGTCATGGACGAAGCGCACTGGCCCAAGGTGTTCACGTGCCTTGAGCGCGGCCTCGCGAAAGTCGGCTGATTCGCGGCGTCTTGGGTCAGCCCGCTTTGCGAAACCCCGAGACGAACCCAAAGGCCGCGGCGCTTCCGGAAGGCAAATACCCGGTGGCGAATGCCTTGACGCTCGAAAATTGAGAGGAGAGCCAACCGCTCACCTGCCCGTACTCCCGCTCCATCGCGGCCCATTTGATATCGACCATCCCGGCGTACTGCAAGCCAAAGAGCAGCAGCGCGATAAACCCCGCAAATAGCAGCGCCAGCTTGAAAACCGTCCGCAGCGCGTACGCCGCGACGAACGCCACGAAGAAACTGAATCCCAGCCGAAACACCGCCTGCGACCATTCGGCTGGAGCGGGTTCGTCGGCCGACCGCACCTCGTTGGAGAACGACGAAATGCCCGATCGCGGCGTCGTTGGCTGGCTCGGCATCACCAGCGGCAACACCAGTCCACTCAGCATTAGTACGACCGACACCGCGAGCAGCAGTTTGATCCAACCGGGGAATCGCGGTCGGACTGACGGGCCGGGTGTCGCAGTGTCGCTCATGCCGCATTGTTCGCTATTCGGGCGGTCGCGGATGGAGGCGACGGCGGACTCGCATTCTGCCTCCGGAACAGCCGTCAGACTCCCGCGTCTGACATTGAGGCAATCTCTTTCGTCGCGATTTTCGCGACGGCATCGCCTCGAAGTCCCTCGGAGTTTTCGCATGTTGACTGTGGCCGCTCGCGTCTCCCGAATCGCGCTTTTGTGCGCTTGCGTCGGCTCGGCGGCCTCCTCGGCGCAGACCGCCGACCTCAATCAAGGCGCCAAGCCCGATGCACCCTCCGCCGCGGCCCCGCAACCCGCGGCCCAGCCCACCGACGCGTTGCCCAAAGAAGAGGGGCCGACCCTCAAGGTTGGCTCAAAGGCACCGGCGATCAAGGTCGCCAAGTGGATCAAGGGCGATGAGATCAAGGAACTCGCTACCGACCGCGTCTACGTCGTCGAGTTCTGGGCGACGTGGTGCGGCCCTTGCAAGAAATCCATCCCTCACCTCACCAAACTCGCCGCCGAACTGAAGGACACGGTCACCTTTGTCGGAGTCAGCGTGTGGGAAACCCCGCCCGAAGACACCTCCTCGGAATACCTCCCCAAGGTCGAGGAGTTCGTCACCAAGATGGGCGACAAGATGATCTACTCGGTCGCCGCCGACACCGCCGAACACGACATGGCCGACATGTGGATGGCCGCCTCGGGTCAGCAAGGCATCCCCGCCGCGTTCATCGTCAAGAACGGCATCGTTCAATGGATCGGGCACCCACTGGACGGCATGGACGCCGCGCTCACGCAGATCGTCGCAGGAACCTTCGACCCCGCTGATGAAGTCGTGCGCAAGGCCAAGGCCGCGGAGGCCATGGGAGCCAAGCAGGCCATCTTCCAGAAGGTCACCGAGTTGGCGGACAGCGGCGACAAGCGCAGCGCCGTTGTGGAACTCGAAAAATTGATCGCCGTCGAGGAGCAAGCGGACGGCAAGAACTTCCTGAACCGCCTTAAGTTTGATCTCATCCTTGGCTTTGATGAAGCCGCCGGCTACGCCTTCGGCAAGGAAGCCGCTGCAGGCCCGCTCCGCGACGACGGCTTCAGTCAGTATGTGATGGCGGAACGGATCCTTACCGATGAAAATCTCAAAGCCCCGGACTACGCCTTCGCTCTCGTCCTCGCCGAACGCGCTGCGGCCACCTGGGAGGACGAAGAGACCAAGCCGATGGTCCTGGACGTCGTCGGTTACGCCCACTTTAAATCGGGCCACGTCGACCGCGCGATCGAGGTTCAGGACGGTGTTCTGCGCGACGCCCAAGCGGCGACCAACGCCAACCCGAACTTTTTAGAGCACGCGAAAGAAAACATGGCGCTCTACCAAAAGGCCAAAACCGAAGGGAAGTAACGGGACGCCCAGCGCGGCGACTATTGCTCGGTCCACTTCATCGCGGCGGTCCCGATCACAAACCCGATCACGCCGATCCCGAGGAGGATTCCTACGGGCAGCAGCATCTGCTGGAAGGTGAAACCGCGCCACATGCCCCCTTCCACCGCCTCGACGGCCCACTTGAAGGGGCTGATCCCGCTGACGGTCTTCATGAACGTCGGCATAAAGAAAACCGGGATCGTCCCGCCGCCGATCATCGCCAGCACCAGCACCACGGCTCGACCGTACCCCTGCGCCGCGCCCTCGGTCCGAGACAGCCCGGCCATCAGCATCATGATGCCGGTGAAGCCGGTGGAGGCGGCCAGCATGGCCAGAATGGTGAATCCGGGGTTGAGGAAGCGTGATTTGAAGACCAGGACCGCCAGCAGGACGAGAAGGGCTTGAACGAGGAGGCATGAAACGAAGCAGGCGAGGGCCTTGCCCGCGAGGATCTGGCCGCGAGAGATGGGGGCGGTAGTGAGGCGGGTGAGGGTTCCTTTGGTGCGTTCCTCGGCGAGGGAGGCACCGAACGCCATGATGCAACCCATGAGGCCCCAGACGACGCCCTGCGGGAACGAGATTTCGAAGGAACTGCGTGGTCGTTTGCGGTCGATGAGGAGTTCGCGAGTGGTGACGGTGATGGGAGCCCAACCGCCGTCGGCGGGGGCGGCGGCTGTAGTGGGGGCGGTGGGGGATTCGGCGGTGACGGGGGGGGTGGGGGCCTGACGCGCTTTGGCCAGGGCGTTGACGCTCTCGAAGAGGGTGGAAAAGAGCAACTTCTGGGGAAGGGGCAGGTCGGTGTCGGCAGAGATGGTGGACTTGGCCTTGGCGAGGGTTGAGTCCATGCGGTCGGCGTCGGCGAAGACGCGGCTGAGTTGGCGGAAGCCGTGCTCATTGAGTTTGCCGGTGAGGAGTCCGGCCTCGGCGGACCGGGCGGGGTCGATGATGGCGGTGAGGGCGACGCCGCCCCCTGCGAAGATGTTGGAGAGATCGCTTTCAAAGGATGCGGGGATGACGATGCAGGCCTGCACGTCGCCGGTGCGGACCATCCGCTCTCCGGCGGCTTCGTCGGGTGCGGCTGTGATGGCGAGGGCCTTGTCGGCGGAGAGGTCGGCGATGAGGTTTTTGGAGGCTTCGGAAGTGGAGAGGTCGACGATCGCGACGTCGATGGTTCCGCCCCCGCCGCCGCCGCCACCGAAGATGAGACCGAAGAACACGGCGAGCAGGAG
>Ga0163144_10026532_pt1 | contig 11257 bp, 8 predicted proteins | sample OliLak19BULKMAT1_FD_123175 | JGI IMG/M metagenome (GOLD analysis project Ga0163144, IMG submission 123175) | Freshwater microbial mat bacterial communities from Lake Vanda, McMurdo Dry Valleys, Antarctica - Oligotrophic Lake LV.19.BULKMAT1 | ecosystem: Environmental > Aquatic > Freshwater > Lake... | reverse complement strand
GGAGAAAGGGGAAATCATGGCGGCCTACCGCGATGAATTCGAGATCAAGCGGATTTTGAAGGCAGATCCCACAGGCTCGCTTACTCTGCGAACAGTCACCTTCAAAGACCTGGAAGACACCCTGGGCATTGCTGTGGGTATTCAAGATCCAACGCTGCTGGCATTCGTTAACCAGTATTTGGCCGATGCGACTGAGAAGCTGACGATTGACAAAGTGCTCAAAGCACTTGACCGATAGTTGAGAATAACAAGGTTTCGAAATGATTGATACAAAAAAACTCTATGCGTTTGTGCTCAACCCGTGGGTTGTAATTGCCAGCTTATCGATGGGATTTGGTCTGGGACTGTATCTGCCGGAGATCGGACTCAAGTTGGGAATTATCGGGGATGTGTATGTCGACCTACTCAAGATGATTGCATTGCCCTTCATGGTATCGGCCGTTATTTTTAGTTTGCAGCGACTTTTCCGCGAAGGCGGAGCGGGGGGGCTGCTCGTCCGTGTTGCCGTGGTATTTGCATCTTTTTCCGTCGTTGTTGCCTTGCTGGGTGCTGCGACGCTGATGATCTTGCGACCCGGAGAGAATTTATCCGTAGACACCATGCAAACTTTTGGCAAGATCGTTGGCGGTGACTTAACCTCCAGCGACACTGTCATGGCTCTTCAAGGCGTAGATGTTCCTGTCAAGTCCATCACTTTTACCGATGTACTGGTGAGCTTGGTTCCTGCAAACATCTTTGCGGCATTGGCCAGCGGCGATACGCTTAAAGCCTTGGTTTTCGCATTGTTGTTCGGATTCGCAGTGGGGCAGGTTCCGGCAAGGGTGTCTGATGGATTGACGCAGTCGCTAGAGACGATTTATCAAGCATGCCAAACACTCATGCGGTGGTTAAATTACCCGCTGCCCATAATTCTTTTTTGTATGAGTGCAGCGCAGATGGCAAAAACGGGTATTGGACCCTTACAAGCCATGGCACAATTTGTGGTGGCGTTTTTCGTTGCGTCTTTAATTGCGCTGATGTTGGCAACTTTCATCATATGGAAGCGATCCAATGCCACTTTGGTTCAAACGCTCAGTGCATTGCAAGGCCCATTTGCTTTGGCCTTGGCGACGCGAAGCAGTGCAACGTGTATGCCCATCATGATTGAAAGTCTGGCCGATCGGCTTGGATTTGCACGCTCTAGGGTAGAGCTCATGGTTCCACTCAGTGTTTCGCTCTTACGTATTGGCCCCGTCATCTACTACGTGGCTGCGACCGTGTTCATCGCGCAGCTTTATGGTAAATCTCTCGGGTTCAGCGAGTTGGCCGTTGTGTTGTCTGCATCCATATTGGCCGGCTTTGCTTCGGCCGGTATGACCGGATTGTTGACCGTCTCGCTGGTGGGTTTAACGTGTAGTTACCTAGGCCTTCCATTTGAGGCGGCCTTCATTCTGTTCCTAGCGGTCGATCCTATCTGCGACATGCTCAGAACCTTGGTGTTAGTCATTGGTAACAATGCCGCTGTGGCGTTGATTTGCCCTCGACCCCTTAAAATTTAAGGAGGCCTCCCATGTCTAGGATCGGTGTATTCGGAGGAATGGGGCCATTGGCCACAGTTGATTTTATGGATAAGCTCGTAAAGCTAACGCCAGCGACACGAGATCAAGACCATTTGCCTGTCATCGTGGCTAGCCTTCCCCACATTCATGACCGTTCAATGGCCATATTGGGTAAAGGGAAGGATCCTTTGCCGCAGTTGTTGTCCGGCATTGACGTGCTAAACCACGCAGGTGTTGGAGTCATCGTGATCCCCTGCAATTCTTCACACCATTGGTTCCAGGAGATGAGTAGCCGCAGTAAGGTGCCATTGCTGCACATCGCCAAAACCTGTGTGGAAGCCATTCCGTACTCGTCAGATTCAAAGGTCGCTATTTTTGCGACGCAAGGGGCACTGGCTTCCGGATTTTATCAACGTGAGTTAATGGCGCGTGGCGTTGCTTTTGTCGTGCCAGAGGCCGAAGTGGGGCAAATCGCAGTGGACGCGTGCATTCGGGAAATTAAAGCGGGGAATTTCGATCTTGGGGGACAGTATCTCAGTGCTGCCTGCAAGGATGCTGTGGAACAAGGGGCAACTGCGCTGATTATGGGGTGCACCGAGTTGCCTATTGCCAGCCGATATGCCGACGTAGCGGGATTGGCACTGATTGACAGTTCGCTGGAGTTGGCTCGGGCCAGTGTTGCCTATGCGCTGGAGCGCGGATGGGGTAGGCGCGGATGGGATTCTTGAAACGACTCCCCAGCAGCCCCATAGGTCTGTTGATCTGTGTAGCCCTTGGCTTCACGGTGGGTTCGTTTCTGCCCACGTTCGGTGGACAGGCCTTGATTTTTGGGCAGCTTTATCTCGCGCTTGTCAATATGGCAGCTGTTCCTTTGGTGGTTGTAGCGACATTTTTTGGACTGCGTCAAATGATGGCATTGCCGCAGCCCGGTAAGCGCACCTTAATGATGCTTGCTTTGGCTACGGGATTAGTGGTTCTAAGCGCATTCATTGGCGCTATAGGTGGTGTCGTTGCGGGAACAGGCAAAGACTTAAGTGCGGACAGTCGGCAACATTTGGGGATTCTCGTGCAATCGGCTGTAGGGGATGCCGCAAATGCCGAGGTTGCCATTTACGAAATGGCAGCACCTGAAGCACCAAAAACTATCAAGCCTTGGGCGCAGCTTATTCCTGATAATTTTTTTCGTACATTGGCTGAAGGTCGATCACTTGGGATTTTAGTTTGCGCTATAGTTTTTGGACTCGCTTTTGCTGCAATTCCTAGAGCACAGAACCCGGCACTGATGGGGATGTTTGAGGCTTCTTACCGTGCTTTTGAATTGATCATCTCTAGGGTCAATGGATTCATTCCAATTTTGGCTTTTGGAATGGCCGCGTACTTTGCTGCGAATACGGACGCCCACACTTTGCGTTCAATGGGAAGTTTCTTAGGATCTTTTTTCGCATTCGCTTTTGCATGTGCTGCCACGGCCATGATTTTGGTCTGGAAAAATACAGCTCTTTCAGTTGCTGAAGTGCTTTCTGCGTTGAAGGCGCCAGCACTCATCAGCCTCACATCAGCCAGTAATATGGCCACCATTCCCGACACGATTAAAGCCATGAGCTCCAAGCTGGGTTTTAGTCGGGGCGTGGTGGAGCTCGTGGTTCCAACAGCCTCAGTATTCATGCGCTCCGGGGCGGCCTTGTACTTTGCTTTGCTTGCCGTGTTTGTTGCGCACATCTATGGACAAAGCATTGATGGGGAAAGCTTTCTCCTGATCGGATTGGGAGCATCCCTCGCAGCATTTGCGTCGGCGGGCAACAACAGCCTGGCTGCAGTTGGATTTGCCGGCATAGTCCTTTCAATGCTAAATCTACCAATTGAAGCAGCACTGGCACTTTTTATAGCCATTGACCTGATTTGTGAGGGCCCCCGTAATTTGGTAACACTCATGATGGTCTGTGTGCTGATTGTGTTGGTGTCTAGGGGTTTACCTTCTGAGCGTGTGGACCTAGAGGGCATTCAGGAAACGGCACTTGGTGAGGTGTATCGGTTTCAATTTTCTGGCGCAAGTGCTGTAGCTGCTTTGACTTGTAGCGTTGCAGCCGCAATATTGATTACTATTTTCGGCATTGGCGTTGGCATGAAGAAATCTGGAGCGCATTTCCAATTGCGCACTTCGGAAATATCTCTCAGAACCATTGCAGCATATCCGGCGTGAGACCATGACTAAATTTTTGAAAATAGGCTTGACTGGGATGATGCTGTTGGGCTTGACGGCCTGTGGCGCCATCAACTCACTCGTGGAGCAGGGGAGTCAATTTTTGTCGCCTAAAGGTAATCGACTGGAGTGGCGAAGTGTGGCCGTCGTAGCCGCAGAGGGTGCCAATCTCAATTCTCCGGTAGCACTCGACATCGTTCTGTTAAAAGATGATGCTACTTTGGGTATAGTGACGGCGATGTCGGCTGCCAAATGGTTCGCATCACGATCGGATATTGAGAAAACTTTTCCACTCGGCATGAGTTACCGTAGTATGGAAGTTGTGCCGGGTCAAAAACTCAAAATTCCCGTTGAAGCGTTTGGTTCTGAACGTCTGATGGGCGTTATCGTATTTGCTGACTATCTGACCCCTGGAGAGCACCGGATGCGTATCGAACAATTGCAGGGCGACCTTGTGGTGCAACTTGGTGTGCGAACCTTTGCCGTAACGGCCCTACCGAACAAATGAACCGTAAGGTCGCAATGAACTTCTATTTCAATCGTTATGGGTTGCGCGGCAGTTGCGTTACCCAGATTCCACTGAGAGTTGTGAATGACTGATTTATTTACAGTAGAAGATCGCATTCAGTGGCATGAAGGCATGCTCTTATCTCCACAGCATTTTCAGCAAAACTCATCTCGACAGGATTCGTTGGTGGCGTGGCATACGCTGATGGCTGCGCCGTTTTCTTGGGGTATTAGGCGGCTGAAGTTCGACGTAGGGCTTTTGCCGGCAGGGATTATTCGCGTCGTGCAGTTGGAGGCCGTCATGGAAGATGGGACGGCAGTTAGCTATATGGCCAGCAATCCATTGCACGGAAATCTGGAATTGAACTTGGCGCCATTTGCACAACAAATGTTGGACGGGGCCTTGAATTTTTATCTAGTTTTGCCTGTTACAAAAAGTATGCGCGACAAGGATGCACCGGTTCGATTCAGATCGGTTGCAAGTATGCAGGTTGAGGACGAAGTGTCCGAAGCCTTGCCTGCTGATGTTCCGCGCTTGTTGCCCAATTTGGCGCTTTTTGCGGGCAAAGTTCCATCGGGTCTTTATACCCATTTGCGATTGGGTACCGTCTCCAAAGACAATGAACTGATCAAGTTAGGAAATTCATTGCCGCCGCTCATCGAAATGGTGAAGGAGGGTGCGTTATGGGAGCGTGTGTCTGGCTTTGTGGGTCAACTTCGGGGCAAGGCAGCGTTTGTAGCAAAGCAAACGGCGATGCCGTCTTCTAAGACAGAAGATCGCTTGGCCTACCTTGAGCAGCGTGAACGCTTGCGCAATTTGATGTCAGGCTTACCACAGGTCGAGGCAGTTTTACGTACGCCTCATCTGCACCCTTACGCGTTGTACATGGCACTGTGCTCACTGATGGGGCCATTAAGTATGCTTAAGCCAGGAGCCTTGCCCCCTGTTCCGCCTGAATATGTCCACGCCGATCCCTTGACAGTTTTCACCCCCATTCTGGATGCTTTGCAGGAGTCACTGTTAGAAGTCAATCAAGAATACCGTGAGCTTAAATTCGAATATCGACAGAATGCATTTGAGTTGCAACTGCAGGCAGATTGGGTAGTTGCGCAATTGGTTGTTGGTTTGCGCGGACAACCTGAAAAAGACCTTGTTGCTTGGATGAATGGTGCAATTGTTGGTTCGCAATCTGCCTATGCGTCACTGCGTGAACGGAGAATTCTAGGCGCATCACGCATGTCTATTGAGGCCTCCTCAGAGCTTGGGGTCAGGTCTAGCTCGGGGTACACCTTGTTTTCCATTGAGGCCAATCCAACTCTAATTCTCGCGGGTGAGGCGCTGATTATCAGCAATTTGACGGAAAGTGCCGCTGCGCAACGACCGCAGGAAATGGTTCTTTTTGTTAAGGGCTGATGCCCAACCCTAAAGGCAATAAACAATGGCACGTCCAACCCGCGATAAATTGCAAGATGATCATTTGATCAAGCAGTTCAGGGATTTTTATAGCGAGGTCTCTAAGGTCCAGTTGCGCGCAGTTGAAATGCGTGAATCCGATCCCGATTTGGCTGCACAAAGCGTGAGCAAGCATTTGGAAAATTTGATCGAACTTCAAACCCTTGAATCCAAGCGCGAAGGAAATCGATTTGAGCTTGAGAGCATCGCCGATGCTCGTTATTTAAAGGCCGCTTTGGCGGATGAAATTTTATTGAGTACTGCCTGGGTTGGTCGAGACCGTTGGACGCATCACCTACTTGAAGCGGCCCTATTTAGAACCAGCATCGCTGGCGAGCGGGTATTTCAACGGATTGAGGAGCTTCTCTCGAACCGGGAGCCGTCATTGCGCCCCATTGCAGGGTTATATTTGTCAGCATTGGCACTGGGTTTTCAGGGGCAGTTCCGTGGCGTGACGGGTGAGAATTCTTCCACAGAACACGCGGATCGATTCCGTGGTTATCGAGAGGAGCTGTTTCAGTTCGTCTACCAGAGACGAGCCGACTTTTCAGGACGGGATCGTGTTCTTTCTGAGCGCGCCTATGCCAGCACCTTGTCACATATTGCGCCCCTCAAAATGCAGATGGCGAGCCGCTGGACGGTTATGTTTGTTTTGGGTTTGGCCGGGCTGTTGGCAATTTCAGAAATTCTTTGGCTGTGGCAATCATGGCCCGTTCGGCAAGTTTTGCAGAACGGAAAAATTACAGCAGTGGATGCGTCCAAATGAAACAAATTTACCCATTTGTTTGTAAGGTTGCAACATGTTAGGCGATAACCTTTTTCTGGCCTCGCTGGGGGTGTTGATTGTTCTGGTGCTTGTTGTGCTGGGCTTTGTGGTGTATTTTGCGATGCGGCGTGCCGTTACCAAACCCGCCAATGATCCCAAACTCGTCAAACTGCGTTTTGACTCCTTGCGCAGTTCGTTTCGCCAAGCTGTTGAACTGATAGAAGGCAACATTGCAACACGAGGCGAGCGCTATAGCATTCCGTGGGTTTTGGTGCTCAACGAAGGCGCCGTGCAGAGGCAACTGCCCATCGAGCAATCGGGGGTGGTTAGTGCGCTGAGCTCAGAGGCCGCATCCGCTGCCACTACCCAAGGCATTTCTTGGCATTTCTTTGACAAGGGCATTGTTATTGATATGCAGGGAGCGTATTTGGGGTCTCCCGACGACGAAGATGCAGCACAAAAGCCATGGGACGAATTCTTGGGGTTGTGCCGCAAATACCGTCCGCAACGACCATTTGACTCTGTTGTCATCACGGTACCAGCAGCATTGTTGCTTGATACCGGTCCTGATGCATCATTGGAGTTGGCTAAATTGGCGCGTATTGCGCATAGACGGCTTTGGCTAGCGCAAAATCGTTTCGCCATGCGGTTTGCCGTTTACGTAGTGGTATCCGGTTGCGATCAAATTGAAGGCTTTTCGCCCTTTGCGCGGGCGCTGCCAGAAGCGTTGCGAGCAGGCATGCTCGGTTGGTCCTCTCCTTACGACTTATCGACGACCTACCAAGATAGTTGGGTTACCGAGGCGCTTGATAGTGTGGTCAGCACCGTTACCGACGCGGCAGCCGAACTCTTCGCGCTTGACCCCGTTAATGTGGATGCAGGAAGATTTTTTCTGCTTCCTTCGCGCATCGATGCAGCACGGCAACAGTTACAGAATTATGTAGACGAGTTAATGCGTCCTAGCGCGTACCACGAGCCATTTTTCTTTCGTGGAATTTACTTCACTGGCGACAGCAGCGAGTCAGCTCAAAAAATGGTGGCAATAGCCACTGTCGATGGTGAAAAAGATGAAGAGTCGGCTGATAGGCAAACTGAGTTGTTGGCTCAATTGACACGAGAGCCTGCGTTCTTACGAGAACTATTTGAGAAAAAAATCTTCATGGAGTATGGCCTTGCAAGGCCATCTGGGCAAAAGCTCTCACGCCCAGTTGTCAGTCGGGTGGCCCGATGGGGTGGTGCTGTGATCTTGGGCGGGTGGGCAGTCGGCCTGATTTTGGCAACTTACCAACTCAGCAAGATTAATCCAGAACTTACCAAGGCCTTGGCGCAAATTGAAGCAGATGCCAGTATGCGCGCCAGAGTCAGTGAACGCGGAGAGTCCATTGCGTCCGAATGGTACCGGGCCAAAACACTGTCGATGCTCACTGCAATCGGCCGCACAGCCAGCAATCGGGCATGGACATTTTTTATGCCAGGCTCTTGGGCTATTTGGGACAACTTGGACGAAAAGGTCACTGAGCGGATCGAGCGCGAGTTTGGTGAAGTCGCAATTACAACTTTGCGCCGCGAGCTCTACGCTCGTGCAGCCCAAATGACGGGTGTTGCCCAAGACGACAGCACGGCAGAATTGATTATTGGGGGTGAGTGTGCGGCGCCTGAAGGATTTTCTGCAATCGCGAATGCGCCGCGCAAAGCGAGTTTGAGTTTTGAAGATCTTCCGGAATTTTCAGCCTTACTACAGTATCTGTCCGCGGTTGACCGATTGGATCAAGCTATCTTGGCTATGGTGCGCTTACAAAAACCCAATCCGAATGAGGCAGGTGATTTGAGATTGCTGGTCAAGTACACACTGGGGACCGAGCTTCCTGACAATATTTCGCAGAGCATTCGGTTTTTTCGAAGTGGCGATGGTGCAGCCAATATTTCCTCTGCCGCCATCAGCGTCATTCATATTCAAAAAGCGGTTCGATGCACCTTAGATCGGGGAATGCGTGCGCTTGATCAGCGCCTGTTCGTCAATAACGATTTGCTGGTCACCGAGCGGTTGCTCGCCACACAAAGTAATCATCTATTTGCGCCTGATGCCAAGGTGGCAAGCTTCGCTTCAACCGTGGCCAGTTACAGGGACGTGATTAATTCCATCAAAGAACAAGAGTATCTTGTGGGTGCAGGCAAAGGTGGGTGGATGCGCCTGCCCGTTATGAATCTTGGTGCTGCATATGACGCGGCACTTTTGCGGATTACACAGTCCAGACGGCTATTGGGTGCGGAGGTTGCAGATCAAATTCGACAAAATGCCGCCACTGAATACCAAAAATTCAGCACGGAGTTCTCTAGCCGTTTCGGTGCAGATGCTCAAGCGGGGGTCGTTTGGCAAGAAAAAGAGGGGCGATTCGTATTGTCTGCCGAACGAATCGCGATGCAAGAGGCACTTGCAGGGCTCTTGGCGCAGTCTTTTATGACTCAACCCAGTGACCGCGAAATACCACTGTCTGCCTCGCAGGGCGTATTGGTTTGGGATAACACCAAGTTAGATCAGGCCCTCGCTATGAGCGAAGCTTACAAACGATTCATGGGTGAGGGACTTGGAAAATTTCCACCTGCAGTACGAACCAGCATTGCTAACTTTGTAAATTCTCAATTCTCGCTTCTTGTCACTGACCGATTGATCGATGCGTTATCAATTAGCGGACGCATGGATGCGGGATCGGTGGCTGACGTAACAGCATTCGACGGCTCGCGCAGTCGGCTGATAAAAATCCAGGGATTGTTGTCAGAATTAGGGGCTAAAGCCGCGTCGGATAACCTTCGCAGCCTGGTCTCCCAAGATGCGATGGCACGCCTGAGGCAACTTGATAACAGTTTGAATCAATCAGATTTATATGCCATGCGTGGGCGTGATTTGGGTTACTGGACGGGTGATCAAAGTACGGTTTTGCAGGCCTTCGGAGTCTCCGATGCGCCAGGACTGCAGCAGTATTTTGGTTTGCAATTCAGTCGGGCTGAGGTCATGGGTCGGCAGGCTGAGGTCTATTTGACATCTGTGGATGGTTTGCCTAGTGACGCCCAACTGGCGCAGCGATGGCAGTCTATTAACCGAGAACTGGAACGCTATCGTTTGAAGAATCCGAACGCAAGCTTGGTTAGTTACGAACAGTTTCTTCTCTCTCTTGGCGCAGACTTAGATCGATCCAATTGCCTTGAAAAATTAGCGGGCAAAGCTCCAGCAGGACGACCCGCCGACTATTTTGCAGAGCGGCATTTACAAAGTTACAACGCAGTTCTCAAACGCTGTAGTGAAATTCGCATTGGAGAGCAGCAAGAACAATGGGCAGCTTTTTCTGGTGGTTTTAACCGTCTTCTCGCAGGGCGACAGCCCTTCGCGACAGGGAACGGTCGTGACGCCATCGATGCTGATTTTGAAGACGTAGGTCAGGTGCTAAAGGCTTCAGATAAAGTCATCAAAGCGTTCAAGGAGACGTCAGCCCAATCTAGAAAAGTGTCGGCAGGCCAGTCTGCACGGCGATTTGTTGAGCAGTTTGAACGGGTTAAAGCGTTTATGTTGCCTTTGTATCCAGTGGAGGAAGGGGTTGTTTCTGGATACGATTTAGCGGTTGAGTTCCGAGCCAACCAACCGGCCGAAGTCGAAGGAAATAAGGTTATTGAGTGGTCATTAGAGGTTGGCCCACAAACACTCAAGCAGCGTGATGCTCCAAGGCCACTGCGTTGGGAGCCTGGCATGCCCATAGCGCTCACCTTGCGACTGGCAAAAGACTCCTCACTGGTTGCCATAGCAGACTTGCAGCAGCCCAATATGCTGGCAGAAGGGAAGTCAGTGACATACCGTTTTACCGATGCCTGGTCATTGATTCGTTTTATTCAACGCCAGCGAGAGCCCGATGTGTCGGGTCGCTCGGATAATCGCAGCCAATTGCTGCGCATGGAGTTCCCTATGGCATTGGTTAGCGATGTGAATAAAGTGCCGGTTCAAGAATCTCGAGCTAAAGTGTTTCTGCGGTTGACAGTTTCGGCTGTAGGAAAGCGCACACCTTTGGCGTGGCCGGTGGTGTTTCCTACTCGTGCGCCTGACTTTAGCGGTCAATAAGTGGTATGTCCATGAACGAACGCGATCTTTTTAACCCCGACGTTGACGCTCTGCTCAAGCCTATTGCAGGGCCTGATAGTGCAGGGTCATCCATGCGCTATGACCCGCAGTACTTGGCGATTCGTACTGCGCGAGAAGAAGACGACGCATCGCTTCCGATGGGCGAGTGGGAGCGTCCACTCAAGCGGGCAGACTGGAAAGCAGTCGCGACGCATTGTGTTGACATACTGGGCAACCGTTCCAAGGACTTTCAAGTCGCTGCTTGGATGTGCGAAGCGTGGACACGCCAGCACCACATTGAAGGATTCACTGCTGCAGTGAATGTGCTGCTTGGATTGACCGGGCAATACTGGGCATCCGCACACCCTCAAATCGATGGGGATGATGATGATGCACGCGCCGCTACTTTTATTTGGATGAACGAGAATCTGCCGCGCATTTTGACGCTGCATGTGCCCTTGCTCTCTCTGAATGACCGCCAGCCGTCTTCTGTGTCTCTGAACGATTGGGACCAGGCCTTAGTGGACGACAATCGTAAGACAGGCTCCCAAAAACCAAACGCTGCACAGACCAGTAGCGGTGCAACTCGCCAGGAATTGATGTCGGGTGCGAATGGAGCCAATCTGCACGCGTTGATTGAGATGAGGGCTGTGCTGCAAAAGGGTGCCGCTGATTGGGATGCGCTCTC
>Ga0163144_10026531_pt1 | contig 11257 bp, 8 predicted proteins | sample OliLak19BULKMAT1_FD_123175 | JGI IMG/M metagenome (GOLD analysis project Ga0163144, IMG submission 123175) | Freshwater microbial mat bacterial communities from Lake Vanda, McMurdo Dry Valleys, Antarctica - Oligotrophic Lake LV.19.BULKMAT1 | ecosystem: Environmental > Aquatic > Freshwater > Lake... | reverse complement strand
TCGCCTGGGGACCGGACGGCTGGCTCTACATGACGCACGGTGTGTTCACGCACTCGAAGGTGCGCGACCCGGATGCGCATGACCCCGACGGCTTCGGCGTGCAGATGGATGCCGCCCTCGCCCGCTTCAATCCGCGCACGAAAAAGTTCGAGGTCTTCGCCGACGGCACGAGCAATCCGTGGGGCGTGGATTGGAATGAGCGCGGCGACGCCTTCGTCAGCGCGTGCGTCATCCAGCATCTCTTCCACATGGCGCCCGGCGGACAATACAACCGGCAGGGCGGCACTTGGGCGAATCCCTACGGTTACGTCGGCGATCTGCCGAGCAAGGGATTGCCGGCCATCGTGAATTTCCGTCACTACCGCGCCGCGCATTCGGGCATCTGCATCTATCAAGGCGACCAATGGCCCGCGGAATGGCGCGGTCTCGTCTTCCTCGGGAACATTCATCAGAACTCGCTCAACTGCGACCGTCTCACGTCCGTCGGCTCGACCTATAAGGCGGAGAAGGAATCAAAACTCCTCGGCGCGTCGAAGGGCGATCACGAAGTCGGCGCGGGGAATTTTCTCATCTGCGACGACCCGTGGTTCCGTCCGGTGAGCAACCAGACCGGGCCCGACGGCGCGATGTGGATTGCGGATTGGAGCGACAAATATCCCTGTTACCAAAACGCCCAGGCCGACCCCGAGGGCGTGGACCGCGAGATGGGCCGCATCTGGCGCGTGGTGTGGGTGGGTGATGAGAAGGGGAAGGCGGTGGCGAGCCGGCCAGACAAAGGGATGGACCTTGCAAAGCTGGAAAACACCGCCCTCTTGCAGTTCGTAAAAAGCGGAAACCCATGGCAACGGCGACAAGCACAGAGGATCATTCACGAACGGTTCCAAAAATCGCGGGGCGACATGTTGAATGAGGAAAATCAACTGAACAGCCTCGCTGGGAATCAAAGTGTCCCACTTGCGACTCGCTTGGCCGCCCTTTGGTCGTTGCCTGCTGGGGCGAACGCCCTCGCGCTGCAGAGAACGCACAACGATCTGAATCCCGTCGTTCGAGCGTGGGCGGCACGGCTCGCTAGTGAACCAACCACAAGCGTGAAGTTAATCGGCACGCTGAGTCGCGATGGCGATGTGACCGTTCGCGCTGCTGCCGCAACTGCGCTCCGTCAGAACACTGCGCGTGATTTGACGGTCAACGCACCGCCTTCGCAGGAATCGCGAATTATTGATTGGGACATGGAGTACAAGGAATTGCTCGCCCGCCCCAGCGTCGATGGCGACCTCTACTACCCGCACATCGTCTGGATGGCGATGGAGCCGCGTGTCGCGCTGAACCCTCAGCCCTTCTTCCCGCTTGTCGGGGCGAATGAAAACTCCGTCTCCGCCTACTGCGCGCATCGCGTCATGCGGCGCATCTGCGACCTATCGGATGCCGGCGCGCGTGAGAAGCATCTGAACGCCGCGATGGAATGGCTTGGCTCTCTTTTCGAAAAAACCCAACTCGCCTCCGCCGCGCTCGATGGACTCATCATCGCCTACAAGAGCCGCACCGCGCCGCCCACTATCAACATGGAGCCAATCTTCGTGAAGCTTTCTACCAATCCCAAATTGGCCGACAAGACGCGGCAGTTCGCCACGCTCATGGGCGACAAGAGCGCGGCAAAGATGCTCATTGCGACCATCAACGATTCACGCGTGCCGGTCAGCGAGCGCATCAAAGCCATTCAAGCCGCGCGTGAAACGAAGTCGGATGCGGCGCGGACGGAGTTGTTGAAACTTCTCCAGAGCCCCCTCACCCCGGCCCTCTCTTCCTCCGAAGGGGAGAGGGAGAAGGCTGCGCAGTCGCTCTACGTGGAGAGCCTTCGCGCCCTCGGCGCCTTCGGAGGCGACGACATCGGCTACGCGATGACCGGCGCGTGGAAGAACTTCGGTCCGGCCACGCGCCGCACCGCGGCCGATGTGCTCGTCACTCGCAGCAAATGGAGCCGTGCCTTGATCGCCGGCATTGAGCAGAAATCCATTTCGCCTCTCGACGTTTCCGCCACGACCCGCCGGGCGCTGGCGTTGAGCGAGGACGCGACAGTGCGAGGTAATGCCAACCGACTCCTCGGCACCTACCGCGCCAGTGGTGACGACAAGCTCAAACTCATCGCGGACAAGAAGAAGGTGATTCTCTCCGGCGAACCTGACCTCAAGGCCGGGCAGGAAGTCGCGCGCAAGACCTGCCTCGTCTGCCACAAATTCCACGGCGAAGGCATGGAGGTCGGCCCTGATCTCACCGGTGTGGGCCGCAGCACGCTCGACGCGCTGCTGCACAACGTCATCGATCCGAACGAAGTCATCGGCAACGGCTTCGAGACCACGTCCATCGAGACGAAGGACGGACGCAGCCTCAGCGGTCGCGTGGTCGAAGAGACGGATCAGCGCATCAAACTGCTGGCCACCGGCGGAGTCGAGACCGTGGTGCTGCGCAACGAAATCGCCATCGAGAACGGCCAACCCGCCATACGTAAACTTCAATCCAGCCTCATGCCCGAAGGATTGGAGCAGATGCCCGAGGCGGATTTCCGCAACTTGATCTGGTTCATCCTCAATCCGCCGCAGGACAATCGCGCGTGGACGCCCGCGTTACGCCGTGAATTGATTGGAGATGAGAACGCCGGTCCCGGCGCGAAGAAGAATGCCTCCGCCCGATGAGCCGGGGCTGGATGTGGGGGACGTTCGCCCTGCTCGTGGCGATGGCCGGCATCGCCGCCGCGCTGTGGCTGGCGACCTCGAAACCATCCGTGCCGGTGGGACAATTGTTCAAGCTGCCGGATGGAAGTGTCGTGCGGCTGGAGGGGGTGACCTACGGAATCATTCATTCGCCGGAGGCCACGACGTGGCAGCGAACGCTGGCGCGACTGCCAGCCAAATTGACCCGGATGTTGCGGCTGAACAATCCGGCGGTTCACAAGTCGTCCGCCCCGGAATTGATCGTGTGGTTCAGCGGAGGCAACAACAGCAGCTTCGAGTTGGCGGTTGGCGACACTGGTCGCCGCAGCGCGGTCAAGACCTACAACTCGGCGTACATCCAGCCGAGGCCGGGCGTGCAGTTCAAGGGATTCATTTTCCGGGCCTTCCCGCGTCGCGAACGTGAGTTGCTCATGGGCGTGAGCGCCTGGGGCAACAATGGCCGCGACTCTCTCGGCGAATGGCGCTGTCCGAACCCGGCGTTTTCGTCCGCCAAGCCCTGGACCGCTCCACCGCTGCCGATCTCGGCGACGAACGGCGAACTGACGTTCACGTTGACGAATTTTTTCACCGGAGCGGAGATGTCATCTGACAAGCCCAAGCCTGCGCGGCGGGTGGATGACGGCGCGGTGTGGCTGGCTTACGCAGTGGCCGAGCGCGGCACGCCAACGACCGAGTTCAAGTTCCTCGCGGCCCGGATGCAGGACGCCACGGGGAACGACGTGAATCAGTCCAGTTGGTCCGACGACGCGAGCCGTGGCAAGGTGTCGTTCACGCCGCTGCTCTGGCCGGGCGAGGCTTGGAAGTTGGAGCTCGCCCTGGCGCGACGCACCAACTTTGCGCCTCAGGAACTGATGGGACCGGTCAAGCTTGCGGTCATCACTCCTACGAACTCGTGGGACATCTGGAAGAACAGCAACTCCATCACGCGAACCACCTGGGGCACGAACCAGTTGGAGGTCATCGCCTGGAGCTCCGCAGGAGGTGCGAGTCCGGAAACCCGCCTGGGCATCCGCTTGGCCGCGTTGTCGGATGACACCTACGTGGACATCGTGAGTGCCGTGACGGAAACGGGAACGAACCTCATCCGCAACTCATGGCAGAGCACGGGGACGACACGTGAATATGGATTCAATTCCGCAGCGCAAACTTTGAACGTGACGTTGAGCCTGACGCCAAGGCGGCGTTTTGAATTGCTGGCGCAACCAACGCGGCTCACGAAGCCGGCAGAGAAGTAGGTCAGGCTTCCAGTCCGATAAGTAAATTTCATGCCAGTGCGAGATATTGCGTTCGAGCCCTGTAAATACAGGGTGGTTTTGCGTTATCGCTTTTTAGCCGGTTTGCAGTGGCATACCCCGGCACGCAAAAGTTGTGTCAGGAAGTGTCAGGAGCGAATGCAGTTTGGCGCTAGTTCCGCTCATCTGTGTTCCGTATGGCCATCCTTCGGCGTGTTCGCCGGCTTCTCTTCCCACTTAACAGGAGCGCTCCAAAGGCCCTCGTCGCTGCGGATGCGGGCGGTGAATGGCGTTTGGTGGGGCAGTTGAACGGGTGAACGATACTCAAAGGCGTCGGGTGATGGCTGCCCGCCTCTGAGACGAGGATCGGTTCCGTTCGTGGCGTAGTAGATTTTACCCACGAGACAGGCGAGGCGAATTTCGTTCGTGCCCGACAGGCGGTTCTTCGCGACGTGCATGGCGGGGGGCGGGAAATCCTGGCTGTCGATCCAGGCCAGACGCCCGGCCATCCAGTTTCTCATCCAATCGACCTCGTCCTGATAGGTCGCTCCCACGTACTTGCTAATATGAATTCGCTTTCCGAGAATCGGCCAGCGCTGGAAATTGCGGGCTTGGGCTTCCTTCAGTTCGCCCGTCAGCCGGTCAATTCGCGCCAAGACATTGGAGGTCGCAAAGACCGTGGTTCGCAATTCGGCCCAGCGATCGATGTAGCGTTGAAGAAAATCGGGGTCTTCAAACAGACGCGCAAACCATTCGTATTCATTGCCCCGTATCGCTTCCCAATGCCACCCGTTGGTCCTGTGGCAACCATGGTTGCCTGCATTCCCAAAGGCGAGGTCAAAGTCCCAGACCGGACCCATCTTCAATTTCTCGCCCCGGTCCTTGTGGTAATACTGGCTGACCCAGTAACCGTCGAGGTTCCGGCTCACCTCCGTCATCCAGTGGTAGTCGATGAACGAATCCACGTCGATGTGCCGGGCATAGCCATTGGTTGTATCGGTGAATTGCTCACTGAACAAGGCGTGCTCGAACTCGGCCACGTAGTTGGTGAGCCAGGCTGCCTGGGCGGGAGTCAGATTCCGCTCCTTGGGTTCATCGAAGGCGAAGAAGGCCTTTTGAGGTGTTCTGAATCCACGTTCGCCGGCGTCCAGGCGATCCCGTTTGAAGACGTATCCTCCGGTGATTTCAGGCTCGTCCTGATCCTCCTTTCGGAGTTTTTGAATGTTCAAGCGCTGCTTACCGCGCTTGATCTTCTCCACCAGCAGGTAAATGCCCTGATACTCGTAGTCACCAAAGAACATCGGCGCGGAATTGGTCCGTGCCAGTAAACTCGAGACGGTTCGGTTGGTGCCATTGTCGGACTGCGTCCGTTCAGATTGTTGGGTTTCCGTCCCCGCGAGAACTGGTTTCGCCGCCGGGATCGGCGTCTCATTGAAGGAGTTCTTCGCGTTAATGTCCGCGCGGCGGGTGAACAATTCGACAAACCGCGTGCGGGGTGAGTAATAGCCCATCGCCCTCTACAGTTCGTGCGCCAGTGCGTCACGCACCATTGTCTTGTCAGGGAAAGCAGCCAATAAAATCCAATCGGATTCCGCAGGCATTCCAAGCAGAGGCACCTTCAAGTCCTGTCCATCTGCGGTTTGCAACTCCACGCGATAAGATTTCTTCGGATGATACCGGGAACTATTTCCGCGAAGCCAGACGCTGGCGGAACCGCCATAAGTAACGATTCCATTGGAAAAAGAACAATACCCGTCCTTGGGCGACAGAACAATAACCTTGGCTGTATGATGGCCACGGTTGGTCAGGACTAAGGTCGACTCCTCCAGAATCACCATTGGCAATTGGCTTGTGAAGTTCGGCAAAGCCGCGTGTACTTCCAATTGACACGCCGCAGCCAAAGATAACAGGCCGACCCATGTCCCATTTCGGTTCGTCGGCTGCCAGAGCATTCAGGTAAGCTTCACCCAGTTTGATGGACACCGGCTCATTTCAGTAGCGTGAAGTTTGTGTCACCTGTTTGCGTGCGAATGGCTGACTCCAGGTGAGTCCGCATCCGAGCAAAGGCTTCTTCCCCCAGAAGTTCATCGCTGAACTGGTCAAACTTCAAATCAACTGACATGACCAATCGCCTGCCAGTGGCGTCAGGCTGCCTGCTCCAGAGCAGCGGGTATTTTCGCCCTGCTCCGTCTTTCTTCAAACCTCTCCAGACCTCTGCCGGCAGGTTGCAATAAACATAGGGGCCGTCTGACATCTGAAACCCTTTTGGCAAGAGTTGAAGTGATGGTTGAATTTCCGAAAAGGGTATTACTGTTCCTTTTCCTGCGAGGTGGGGCGGTACGGCTGGCTCTGCTAGAGCATACTCGGTTTTCAGGGCCATTGATAACTCGTCAATGTCAGCCCGCCCTGTGGTTGCAGGGAGCCCAAGGATTGACTGAAACCCAGCGACACCAACGGACTTGTGGCGCATTGATGAGGCAACGATCAGGAGCGCAGCCGTCAGTGCCAGCGAGAGGCAAGCTGGTATCCAGACCGATTTCAGACGCAGAAGTGAGATTAGCCAGCCAGAGAGTAGTCCGGTCGCCGCAAACACGAGATAGCCCAGCAACGCTGCGCGGGTTGCTGATCCAAGCACGCTGTTGCCCATGAAACCTAGCATAAACGCATTATACCAGCCCACCAAGGGAATCAGCATGAAAAGGCCGGAGAGACTTAGCGCATAAACCAGCGCCCAAAAGGTGTGAAACCCAACATGAACTACAAACACCCGAAACAATGGACTTGAACTCATGGGGGTAAATGAATGTCAAAGCCCAGGGATTGGAGGAAATGGAGGTATCGGAAACGGTGTTCCACCCGTGTCCGCTACACACGCTGCTGCACACGCTGCATACCGGGCGGCGGTCGCAGCGATAAAAGCCGCTGTGCTGGCTGCGCTGCAACAGTTCTGTCCCGCTGTTGTGTAGGTCGCTTGTAAGCACCAGCGCTGACACTGTTCCCAGGGTGATTCACCAAATGTGCGACAAACAGGAGCCGCGATAGCCGCATACGCGGCCGTGCATTTGTTCGCGCTCCGGCTCAGAGCGTCCCAAAACACACATGAAGAACGAGTTCGCCGCCCAAGGATTCGTCCGTCGATGTCGTAATCGTTGCTGGGATTGTTCTCAACAAACGCATACAGGTGCAGTCCGCCATGCTCTCCAATCGGGTCACGATTTAGCCAGCGGCCCGGCTGGGGATTGTAGAAGCACCAGCCAGTTTCCAAGGTCGCCAAGAGAAGCGGTAGCAGCAATGCGGGAAGTCGGATATTCATTTTGTGGGCTTTGGTTCGGGTTTGCGTTTCGCGGGTGGGACATTGGTAGTGGCAACTCCGCGCAGTTGGAGTTCCATGCGCTTGTAGGAACGGCAATTGGGCGCGAAGCGGGCGGCGGAGGCGAAGGAATCGGCGGCTTCCTGGTGTCGTCCGGCCTCGCGGAGGCACATGCCGCGGATGGAGAGGAACACGGCCAGTTCTTCGGGAGCGGACAGGGATTTCAGGTAGCCTTCGGCGGCAACTTCCTCGTCGGTCACGGGGAAGGGCCATTTACGGTAGTAATTGTCATCAAAACGGTTCAATCCTTGTCCCGATACTTCGATGTTGAAACGCTCCCCCTGGCCTTCCCAGCGCACGAAAAGATGGCCCTTGGTGGTGACGAGTTTCAGTGGGTACCCCAACCGTCGCCCAATCGCGACGTACAGGACGGGCAGTGAACTGCACGTGCCCCCACGCTTGGGTCCAAGCACTCCGTGCAGGAACACATCGGAAGGGTTGGCGAAAAAGCCATCCCCATCCGTTGCCGACGCCGGGTCGATTTGACGATTGGTTACGTAGTGGACCCCGAAATCCTCGGCCAGAACCACCGCCATCATCATCATCTTGAAAAAACCCGCTGAATGCTCGAATTCTAGGGGGTCACGCTTGAAGCGGTAATTATGGCGTTCCGTTTCCGTTCGGACTCGTTCCGTCCATTTAGCAAGTGTCTCCAAAATATATTTCGGTTCGACATCAAGCCCATCAGTCAATCCTTGTGCGCAGAGCAGGTTCACACAAGCAATTTCAGACTTCTCCAGATATTCCCCCGGAGCAGCAAGTATCATTGCAAACGCGGTTGGTTGTTCGGGTGCCGAATATGTAAGCCCTCCTGAAATACACACGAGAACCAGAATAAGCCAACTCCTACCTAAAGAAGCAACGAGTCCAAATTCATAGCGATTAACTCGCATCACACTGTTCCTTATCTCAGGAATATTTGCAATCATGGCAGGGAATGGTGTCCATATCTGATGGCTACAAAGAGGCATAGAGGATGGTGAGGCGGGGCACCGCAGCTTCTTCCGTGAGCTTTTCGCGCAGGGCGTGGCGCAACCAGCGGATAAACTTTACCGACCGCTGCGTGGCCCGCCGCAGGCCCGTGCGCAGGGTCGTCAGCGGGCTCCCCGCCTGCCGTGTCGCCTGCTTCAGTTTTTGGTGACGCTCCTGCCGCCGCTGGTCTTCGGCTGTGTTGCTCACGCCGTGGTCCCGCTCCAGTCGCGCTTCATACAGCAACAGCAGGTTGTGGGTCAGCGCCACCAGTTGCCCCTGCGTCGCCTTGGCCACGAGGCTCGTGCCCCAGGCTTTCTTCTCGCCCAGCTTGTTCTTGATCTGGTCGAAGACTTTTTCCACATCCCAGCGGCGGCGGTAGAGTTCGGCGATGACCCCGGCGGGCAAATCCATTTCGTTGGTCAGGAATTCGTAGGCCTGGCCGCTGGCCGGATCGGTGTAGGCGATGATCCGCATGGGTTGGCCCTGGCGGGTCATGATGTGGCGGTCGGCGGTGACGCCGCGCTGGCGCGGGTCGTGCGGGTCCACGGGGCGGTCGTCCAGCCAGTCGTAGACCATGCCCTCCTTGACCCGGCTGATGAAATACACCGCGCACTCGCGCTGGCAGCGCTTCCAGTAGTCCAGGTCGATGCCGGCCTTGTCGTAGATGATGAGCACGCGGGTTCCTTTGGGCACGTCGTGGCGCAGGCCGGAGGGCTTGAGGCGTTTGAGCACGCTCATGTCGTGTTCATGCAGGCCTTCGCCCGCGGCCAGGTGGCGCAGAGTGTGGCGGCGCAGGTCCAGGCTGTAGAAATGGCCGACGGCCATCTTCACGCCCTGGTGCCGGGGATCGTGCGTGGCGGCCTGGTGCCAGTGGCCGTCGAGGGCGAAGCACTGGTAGTGCTTCAACTCGGGCAGTGGGGCCAGGTGATCGGGCAGCGCCGCGGCGCGCAACAGGCGGCGGTTGACGTCGCGGACCAGGTCGAGCCGGCGCGGACTGTTTTGGGCGACGAAGTAGTTGGAGCGGGTGGGCTGATAGTCCAAGCGCGGGCCGTGTTCCTGGAGGAAGGCCCGGCCGCTCTCGGCCTTTTCGAGGGCGCGTTGGACACCCAGGCGCACCCAGTCCTCATCGGAGTATTCGGGACACGGGTAGGTGTGGGGCGAGGTGGCGACCAAGCCGTCGAGGGGTTGGAGGAAGGCGTCGTTCACGCCGGTGGAGGCAAGAGGTATAAGCATCGAAGTCGATTTTCGGCGACCTCGCGCGTGTCAAGCCTATTTGCTGGATTTATACGGCCCGCCACGGGGTTTTTATACGAGCGGAGGGTTCGGGCGACCCGCCAAACAACGACGCGCGGGCGGGCCTCCTCCGATCTCCCCGCCGCGTCATGGTCTCGATACTTTCTCATGCGGATGGACACCGTTCCATGGCAGGCTACCTTACTTTATTGGAATCTTCCTTTGATATCTATCAACACTCATTAGCTCGCAAGGCAACGCTGTCATCATTTCTAACAGTTTCTCATCCATTTCTTGAAAAGTAGCGTTTCTGGAACCTGTCGTGCTCCTGTGGCTGAGGCTAACCACGAGTTTATCATTCTGCATTCGATTTATCGTACTCGGGAATATGTCTTGAAGTATCAGTCGATTCAGACGCGGGACTTCCGCTGACCCAGCGGTCATCATAAATTCTCTCGTTTCCTGAGATAGCGCAACTCCCCGCACTTGCGGATCAGAACTTAATCTCGATTTTGTAAATATCAAATTATTATTAATATTGGTACGCCAAAATTCACGTGAATCCAGTATGGTTGTTGTATTTGTCTGAAATTGTACTTTCTGGCCTATTAATTCGTATACGGATCCCGTTGGTGACGCGAAGAGCAGGCGCCTCAATTCCTTTACATTGATAATCTCATTTGTTGACAACAACCCAGGATTAGCCTTCTCTTCGGATACAATTACCGAGTAAACACTAAAAGTAGATTTTTGAAGGTAGCCGGAGGCCAGTATTGTGTTCGCATTAGAATTATTTCTAACTGTAAATTGAAATATGTTATAAAAATTAGATACCGCGTCTTGAATAGCCTTCCGAGATGCTCCGTTATCTGAGAATTGGAATTCCGTGACGTTCATTCGTGTTTGCACGCACCCTCCGCTCATGGAAGCCAAGCTTATCACGGCCGCCGTTGATATTAATTGTTTCCATCGGATTTTCATTAAGTCAATTGATTGTAGTCTTAGGTCTAATCTAGGTATTGCCCGGTACTGATTAGCTGCAACGAGCATTTATACCTCTGGCAGCCATTTGCAATTAATTGTTGCATCCGCTGTTCTAAGGCAGTTGGGATGGCAACAGCGGCGGGGGCTGTCAATAAATCTCTAACAACGTAACGGTGGAAGCGATCTGGTGCACAGGGGCACGAAGAGGGCATATTTTGCGGTTGAGGCAAGCCAGCTCCGATAGCACCTGCCGATGCGTTGGCGCAATCATTGCCGATTATGCAATAGTCTGTATTGGAATTTGCGAACCAAGCAGCTATCGCGTTGTCATCTAGCGCACAAGGCCCGTCAAAACAGACTTCATTCGGCGGATTGTTTGGGTGATCTGCCGCATCATCAGCTTCGGTATGAGGTCCATCCGGATAGAGGCTCACGTACGTGTAGGGGTTGTCACAAACCAAAGCAGAATGCCCACCAACAGAAAATGGAACAAGTGATCCCGGCCAAGTGCGGAGGCAACAGCGCAAACCCAATTTGTCAACAAGAGTGATAGGCAGGTTGCGAACAAACGAAAAGAGGCTAGGGCCATCACCTTCTTCAATGGGATCCCTCGATGGCCATTTAGCCCGACCCGATGCGGTTCTGTAGGCACAGGCCCGCGAACCGGGCGTGAACATTGAGCGAAAACGGCGTCGCCGTGACAAGCGACCCGATGGGGGCGGGCGAAGATTCCGGGC
>Ga0163144_10026530_pt1 | contig 11257 bp, 10 predicted proteins | sample OliLak19BULKMAT1_FD_123175 | JGI IMG/M metagenome (GOLD analysis project Ga0163144, IMG submission 123175) | Freshwater microbial mat bacterial communities from Lake Vanda, McMurdo Dry Valleys, Antarctica - Oligotrophic Lake LV.19.BULKMAT1 | ecosystem: Environmental > Aquatic > Freshwater >... | reverse complement strand
TGATGGAAGGCCACGGAGCCATTGTGAACATCGGGTCCGTCCATGCCATGCTGGGTGCGCAGAAATTCGCGCTTTACGCCGCGACCAAGGCGGCGCTTGAGGGGCTCACCCGGGGCATCGCCGTGGACTATGGACGTCACCGTGTGCGGGCCAACATTGTCCACCCCGGCCTGGTGGAGAGTCCGCAGAACGAGGCCTTGATGGCCAATCTTGTGACGGACGCGCAGAAGTGGATGGACGATTTTTCCCGCGAGCGCCAATGCCTTCCGAACCTGGCCACGCCGCAGGATGTCGGGCATCTCGTGGCCTTTCTCCTCGGAGACAAGGCCCGCGCCATCACCGGGCAAAAAATCTTTATTGACGGTGGCACAACCTCCCTGCTTTGGAACAACGAGCAATGAAAATCCGGCGTTTCCATTTTGATGAGGTGGTGGTTCGGGCGCGCCCGGACAGTGTGAACAGCCCGGAGCTCGACCAGCCGTTGCACATGCTGCCCCATGGCGGCCGGGCTGCCTGGAGCGTGCAGTTCGATGAAATTCCCAAGCTGATCCTGCGGCTGGAAACCGATGAGGGTATCACGGGATTAGGCGAATTTTATCGCGGCGTATCCTCTGATGCCGTGACGGCGGTGGCGCGGGGATTGTTGGGATTCGATCTGGAAAAAGCCAACCTGCAAGCGCTGCCGCTGCCGTCGGGACGGCTCCATGATGGCTTCGAACTGGCGATGCTGGATGCGGTCGGAAAGCGACGCGGCGTTCCCCTTCATTCGCTGCTCGGCGGATGTTATCGGGACGCGGTGGCCTGCGGCTATTGGGCCGGACACCGCACCGTGGCCGACGCCGCACGCAAGGCCCGGGAGGGTCAGGAAAAAGGCTTTGATTGCATCAAATTCAAATGCGAGCACACCGACCCTGTCGTCGCCTGGTGCGAGGCGATCCGGGATGCCTGCGGGCCGGAGTTTCGCGTGATTCTCGATCCGAACCAGCGTTTTCACAATGTGCCGACCGCCCGTCGGCTGGCGGACGAACTGGCCAAAGCGGGCAACGTTCTGTGTCTGGAAGATCCTATCTCCCGCTGGGATTTGGAATCGCTGGCCCTTCTGCGCCGGATGGTTGCCATCCCCCTTGCCCTCCACATCGCGCTGCCTTACCAGGAAATGGGCTATCAACACGCGACCGACATCGTGCGGGCGCTGCGGTTGGAAGCCTGCGACTACTTCAATTTCAACGGCGGTGTTTTTCCCGTCAAACGACTTGCCGTCATGACGGACTTCGCCCGCAAGCCGTTCTGGCACGGCAGTGAAGTGGACCTTGGTTTGCTCGAAGCCAGTTACGTTCACAAATGCGCCGCTTGCGAATCGGCCACACTGCCTTCCGACATTTTTGGCGAGCTGGTGCGCGAGGACGATCTGATTACCGAACCCCTGCATTTCGAAAACGGCTGCGTTCGCGTGCCGGAAGGTCCGGGACTGGGTGTGGACCTTGATCTCGACGCGCTGGCCCGCCATCGCACCAACCAATTTGTGGTCGAATGATGGCGGCCTTGCGAAATCCGTTGCCCGCCGCCTGACGCTATGCCTGCACCCACATTGCTGCCCGCCATTGACGGTCTCCCTGTTCCCCGCGGTCCTTTCTCGCAAGGTGTCATCGCCGGGGGGCGCTGTCTTTATGTCTCCGGCCAGGGCCCGTATGATCCCGCGCTACAGGCTTTCGCGCGGGGCGATATCGCCACACAAACCTGGCTCACTCTCGAATGCCTTGACCGCGTCTTGCGCGCGGCCGGGACGGATCGTTCCCGCGTGGTGAGTTGCCGCGTCTATCTCCAGCCGCTCGACCAGCAAACTTTTGCCGCCATGAACACGGCGTACGAGGCTTTCTTCGGAGCGCACAAACCCAGCCGCACAACCATCGGGGCGCAGCTTTTGCAGATTGACGTGGAAATTGACTGCATCGCCGTACTGGATTGACATGCTCTACACCGAACACACCTCAAGCGATTTGGCGCGGCTGGCCCGCAAAGCCATCGCCGTGCTTCCGCTGGCCGCCATCGAGCAGCATGGAAACCATCTTCCGGTGGTGACGGATACCGCCATTGCCGATGAACTGGCCCGCCGGGTGGAGGCCGCCCTGCCCAAGCGCGTGATGCTCCTGCCGACGCTCTGGTGCGGATCGTCGCATCATCACCGTGGATTTCCCGGCGCATTGAGCATCAGTTCGGAAACCTACACCCGCGTGCTCGAGGATTTGCTTGAATGCCTGATCGAAACCGGGTTCCAGCGCATTTTTCTGTTGAATTGCCACGGCGGAAACCAAACGCCGTTTGCCGAGGCTCTGTATCGCATCAATCTCCGGCATCCCGAGCCGTGGGTGGCCGCCGCCAGCTATTGGAATCTCGCGGCGCGCGAACTGTCCGCCCAGTCGTTTATGACAACGCCGAAGCTTTCCCATGCCTGCGAATACGAGACCTCCATGATGCTGCGGCTGCGGGTGGACTGGGTGAAACCGGCCCGCCGTGGGCAGACTCCCCGCGTGGTCTCAAAGTTTTACGATCCGCTCAACTACGATCCCTCGCGCGTCGTCGTCGCGCAGTCGTTTGATCAGCTCAGCGCCACGGGCGCACTCGGTTCGCCCGAACTGGCCACGGCCGAAAAGGGCGAACAACTCTTCGCCCTCTGCGCAGATGCCGCAGCCAATTTTCTCCGCGATTTCTCCACATGGAAACAACAAAAATAAAAACTCCCTTCACCGATCAGACAGCCCTCATCACCGGCGGAGCCGACGGCCTCGGCTTTGCGCTGGCCCGCCGACTTGTTGCCGCAGGCGCACAAGTCTGCCTGCTCGACATCAGCCAGGCCAAACTCGAAGTCGCGCGCGAGGCTTTGGGCGCGGACTGCCGGATTTTTCCCGCCGATGTCACGGACGCGGACGCCGTTGCCCAGGTGATCGAGTCCTGCGAACGGCTCGATATTTTGGTCAACAGCGCGGGCATCACCGGCGCGACCAACCGCAAAAGCCACGAGGTCGAACCTGCTGACTTTGACCGCGTATTTTCCATCAACGTGCGCGGAACGTTCCTCCTCTGCCGTGCCGTGCTGCCGGGGATGCTGACGCAAAATTACGGGCGCATCCTCAACATCGCTTCCATCGCCGGAAAGGAAGGCAACGCCGGCATGGTGGCGTATTCGTCCTCCAAAGCGGCGGTCATCGGCCTGACCAAATCCATGGGCAAGGAATACGCCGAGACGGGCATCACCATCAACGCGCTCGCCCCTGCGGTGGTTCGCACGGAAATGGTCGAGAAGATGCCAGCAGAACAGGTGCGTTACATGACGGATAAGATTCCGATGAAACGCTGCGGAACTCTGGAGGAATTCGCTGCGATGGCGGAGTTCATCGTCTCGCCAGCCAACAGCTTCACCACCGGCTTCACCTTCGATCTCAGCGGCGGGCGGGCGGTTTACTGAGACGCCCGGTCGTGCTGGCGGCTGCGGTTTTGTCAGCGGAATGTTCTGGTGAGCATGGGCCGGAGGATGGCTCGGTGATATTTCATAAAGTGAACGGACAACAACGAGCAGGGGTCACGGGACGGGTGCGAATGGCACGAAGTTCAGGAGTATTTTGGACAGAAAAGCTCGTTCGGAATCTCCGGCCTACACTTACACTTGAACCTGCACTTACCCCCGGTAAGAGCGGCGAGTAGGGGTAGGTTCAGGAGTAAGGGTAAGTCCTCTCAAACTCGCCTTGACTTCGTGCCATTCGAGGCTGGCCCTTTCAAGAATATTGCGGGAGGTTATTTTCCGAGAATGCGGTTGAGAGCTTCGATGGAATAAATGAGGCTGCGGGGAAGATGGAAGGGATCCTTAACCGGCAGGGCGACCAAGGTGGTGGCGGGACGGCCTGCTCGGTCGAGGCGCTGGGTCCATTCACCGTGCCTCGGAACAGGGAATTTGGCGAACGCGTAGTCGTGGATTTTGCGATACCACTGCAGCTTCCGCGCATGAGCGACATCAACCACATTGTAGCCAGTGGCCAGAACCGAAATGAAGCGGAGGCCTGGAAGAGCCTTCAGCGTCGCGGCGTCGAGCGGAACTGTATTGGTCAGCAAAATCTCCGCCCCGGCGGCGCGGCCGGCCAGTTCATCCGGGGCAGTGTGAGTATGAACGGTGAGTTCCACTCAACTTCCCAGCGCTGACCAGTCCAGATCACCGGGATTGAGGCTCTCTCCATCAAGAACAACGGCTTTCATGAAGTGTGATTTTTTTTGGGTATCCGGTCTTTTCAAAAGTTTCGCAGGCGCGGGCAATTTCCTCGCACCAAGGTTCCGCGCCACCAAGAGCCCAACCTAGACAGGCCGCCCAATTCTGCCAGAAAAAGGAGACAGGAACTTGTCCGTGCCCCCGCCACTCTAGAGCGTCGAACGATAAAAAGCTACACATTGCTTGCCTCGTGCCATCACACTCTTGCGCGAATCGGATCTGCCGATCCAGCAAATCGCCGAGACGCTCGGCTACAACGATCTTTTTTTTCACCGTCAATTCCGTCGCGTAGCGGGAGCGACGCCAAGATCCGTCCGCCTCGGAACCAGCGTTCCCTTCTCATTGGAATGATCGCCAAAGATCTCGTGCCCTTGCGCCCAGGACGCGAAGAACCGCGCGCCAAAAAACGCCGCCCAAAAAATTACCATCTTCTCACCAAACCCCGCCGAATCATGAAAGTCCGCGGCCACAGAAATCGCCCTAAATCCCGCGTAAGTTAGCGCCATTCGTTGCTGACCCCTTTTGCCTTTTCCTTTTGCCTTTTCAGTCGGAATTGTGGAGAAGGCCTTGCGGGAATTCGTGCGGGTTACATTTTCGTCACATTGGCACAATAAGTGCTGACTTTAACTGAATTAAACCCGATACGTTGCCGAAGCTAAGCGACACGCTATGAAAAAATCACTCTTGGTCTTGGCAGTCATTGCCTGGGCTGTTTTGCCAGCCTCGGCCGCCGTTATTTTTCAAGAGAGTTTTCCCTACGCCGACGGCTCGCTGATCACAGTTTCCAGTGGCACTTGGGCCACAAGCAGTGGGACGGTCGGCCAGATGGATGTCGCCAGCGGCAAGGTGAATCTAACAAGTACAGAAAGCGAAGACACTAATCGCGACTTTACTGCGACAGGATCAGGCACACTCTTTTTTGGACTGACAACCGTTTTCTCTGCACTTCCCACAGCCACGGGCAGTTATTTTGCCCATTTTTGGGACAAGGAGACCGGGGCGAATACAGATTTTTTTGGTCGATTAACCGTCAGGCAAACCCCATCCACATCCCAACTTCTTTTCGGTATTGCTAATGATACCGGTAATACTGCTGTTTATTCAGCCACAGAATTTGCCCTAGGCTCAACGATACGGATTGTCGTGGGCTTTGATTTCTCAACCATGACTTCTACGCTTTGGATCAACCCCGTCGATGTTAGCAGCCCGTCTGTGGTGGATCCTGTTGTCGCAGTTTTTACCGGAGCAGCTACTACGCTGGGCGGTCTCAGCCTACGACAAGCCACAGGAATAGGAACGTTTACTGTCGACGATTTGGTGGTGGGAACAACATTTGGCGATGTTGTCGCTATTCCTGAACCTTCCACCTCCGCCCTGCTTTCCGGAGCGGCGGGAATGATCCTCTGGACGCTTCGCCGCAGGCGGACGGTCGCGTAAGGTTGCGATTTCTTACTTCTGTAAGAAGCGCAGAGCGCAGAAAGGAAGGGGTGAGTCCTATAGTTTACTTATCCGCATTAACAAGATTGCCAGCGCAGAGTAGAATGAACATCGCGGCCTGCTATCGATCTGCATTTTGTAGGACTGGCCCCTTTTGCCTTTCCAGACGAGCTTGTTAAGAATCTGGTGCATCCTCAACGGCTCTACAGGCGAATCTGCCGTACCTGTCATAATAAATAAGAATGGTTGCTGACCGGCAGCCAGAAAGATTGATTTCCAGTGATTTGCGAACGACGCTCCCCGATGGCTTTTTATGGGCAACCTCATAATTCGCGTTGGCAGTGGCCGTTGTTGCTGTCGCTAGCAGGTTGGAGCCAACTTCCTGCCAAATTATTGTCGATTTGTCCCCACTAATACCTGCTACCGAAGGCTTGTATTCTTTGGTGAAATTCATGGCTCGCAAGTGTTTTGTACCCTTCGGGATATCGCTGTCTTTGATGGTCTGGACTTGAATATTTTCAGGTGTTCCGGTTAAGAGAATCGTTAAGTAGAGATCTTTCTTTACTTCGATGGCTTGGGCAAATTTGGTCAGATTGTCTTGTTCAGTAAGCGGTTTGCTTTCGTCGTCCGCACCGGTGAAAGCCCCGATTTTTTCAATTCCTATGAGTGGCTTGTAAGAACCCACCGGAACAGGGCAGTAGGATTTTGTGTCTGCTGGGGTTAATCCTCTTCCCAACCAAAAAAACCTGCTCTGTGAGCCTTCTTGTTCGGTTGAATTGTGCGAGTTCGGTTTTAGCAATCCCACAGCCAGGCGCGCTTCGCTCACTGTGAAATTCCAGACTCTGACGTACCCATAAGATAATTTAGCATCCAACTCCTCAGAGCTAATATTCGATTCAGCTTCAGATGAGTTCTCCGGTTGGGATGCTTGAAGTGGAACCTTGGCGGTGCCAGGTTCGGGCCTCTGCTGGTCGGCGCCAAGCGCTGGGGGAGTAAGGAAACCAAGGAAACAGAGTATAATTATGCTGCTATATTTCATAAACGATTCTGTATTTATAGCCGGTGACTTTGTCGTTTGGTCCATTGCCAATTTGTGGTTCGAGTTGGAAAATGATTTTCTTGTAAACCGAACTTAGGGGAATAATCTTTCCTGAGGAGTCTTGACGGACACTTTGCCCTGCTACATGGACGCAAAATGAGAGAGATCGCGTCGTAGTCATTTCAACAACTCGACGGAAAAGCTCTTCTCGGCCGCGGTCGATTGTAGTGCTCGAAGGTTGCCCTCCGGCGGTGTTTGCAGAACCTACACCGTTAAAAAAGGCGAGCTGCGCAAGTTCTCCGCGATCCATCATCGGACCGTTTGTGCTCAAATACTGGATAATGTTGGCAATTAGGTTATCCATCTCGGTATCCGAAAGAGGATCATTGGCCCTATTGCTGTCTCCTTCGGGGCTTTGGGAAAAAGTGAAGTTACGCAAGGCCGCACGGAAGGCAGTGCCCCGGTCTCGAAGAACTCCGTTAATATTGATTTTACCATGAGCTGTTGGGTCACTCGCGACTTTGGTCGGAAGATCGGCAGAAAAAATATCGCAAAGCCGCCATGCTCCATTAAACCAGCCCACCGAGCTGCTCGAAGCGGTTGCAAAGCGTGAACCGACGACGAGAGTATCAGGTTGCCCGATTTTTAATGTCTGGCCACCGCCACGAGCCCGCTTGATTTTTGTGCTGTCTGGTGGCGTGGAGCCACCACCGTCTGAACCAGCGGTAATTACTCTAAAGGGGTCATAAATATTGCCAAGCTCGCCGATGGAAAGCATTGCGTTATCAGCTATTACCGCATAAGCTGTATTGGCTGTATCCGTCAAAGTTATGTGATAGTCAGGCCAATTAGTAGGAATCACGAAGCTTATGGCGGCGGAGCCTATTGTAGAAGTATTGGGAAGAGGATTTGGATTCACGTTTCCGTTCGAAACGCAGCCCTGATAGCCGTTAAAATATCTGTACTGATCGGAGCCGAAGGCGCTATTGGATCCTGCTACATATTCAAGTGGTTCATTTGTGCTGCGGGGGTCTCCGCTTCGGTTGCCTGATGCATCATTACCCCTCAGGCTATGGGCCCACACAAAACGCCGATTGTCCCGCAGAAGTTGCGGGATAATCCAAGTCCCCCTAGCTCCATTGGCACTAAGGGTCATTTCAAATGGTGTGCCGACACCAGCTATTGCCAGGTGTCCGTGGCTATCGAGATAGCCGAGTGATGTGCCAAAAACAACTTCAGTTTCATAGTCTGTTGCAGCGCTATTTCGTCCGTCTAAAGTGATTCCGAAACGTCTATCATCCCCGGTTTCTGATCCTACGTGAAAGTTACCCATTACTGTGAACTGCCGGAGATTAGCTGTCAGGGCGGGCATGGCTGTTCCGTCGCACCGAACCACATTAAGGCCATTTTGAATCAAACCAGTGGGATCATCGGCAGCAGATGGTGCTGTTGTAAGAACCGTTGCAACTCCTGCAGGAAAAACAACTCCACTAACATCGATTTCAAAATCTGGAAGGGTAAATGACGAATACCCTGTTCCAGTGTTGAAAGTCGGTAGATCATAAATTTTCAAAAATGTTCCAGATGGCGCGGTGAATGGTTTTGTAGAAGGATTGTAGAATTCGAAATAGTGGTCCATTGTGAAGTTAACTTGCCGTCTATTTGATGGGTTAGTCCCTGGGACGATCGTTAAATTAACCAGCTTACCACGCCAAGCATGCTCCTGAAGATATGGAATTGCTTCCTTTCCATTAGCAATTGGTTCCGAGCCACTTTCCCACGCCAGGGTAGGCCTGGTATTGGCGATAACCTGTCCTGCATCGTCGATAATTGTCGGCTGAGAATCCGTATCAATGTAATCGCGAATATTTGCGGCTAGCTTGAGGAGATAAACCGCCCGATGATCATCCTTTAGAACGGTCGCGCTTGTGGAAAGTACCGGAGCATTGTAGAAGCGCCGACCAAAGTCCGGCATTGGGCCTTGTTGATTTGTCTGATCTAAAAATATTCCATTGTGTGCCGCATTGTTGAGTGCTGAGTGTGGAAAAGGGTTGCGATAAACATGGGAGCCCGTAACGACATAGATGATATCGTCTAGGTCGGCGGCTATCACGTTTGGGTTTTGGCTTGTTGTGACGATGTTATTTAAGTTCACCCTCCGTTTCCCAGTGCCAGCAAGTTCGCTGGAAAGCGAAAAGCGCGTGGCATGAAATTTAACATCGTTAACAATATCTTTGCCGACGAAAGCCGGGCTTAATTGATTCAAGACGCGGCTGTCGGACGGGTATTTTGTATTTTGGTTGAAAAAATCAAATACCGCTTTGTTGATCGCACCAGACGCTGCGGAGTTATCCAATGGCGTTCGGTTATTTACAGGAAGTGCTCCAAAATCCAAGTCCGCCACAACGCGGCTAGTTGTATTGGTGACAGATGTTGCTCCAACCGCGGAACGCTTGAATAAACCAGATATCCCATTGGTGTTTCCTATTTGTGAAATATCTAGTTTCGCAGTTTCGTCCTCAATCCAATAAGCATAGCGTGAAACTATGGGATTGTAGTTTGGTGCATTGCGGTCTGGTTGATTCGGTTTCGAGGGGTCGAGTAAAATATCCACCCATGGAGCGGCGTTTTTCTCATAGGTTTGAATCCAAGCGTTATTGGTGCGATAAATTGGTGATCCAATCCATCCGGTCGTTCCGGAGAACGAACTTTTGAAGTTTAGATTTATGCTGTTTGTCGCATCTAGCGCGGGCAGAGTTCCGGAAGCTGTTAAGGTAGAGACAAGAAAGTAAGGCTGTGGGGTGTTTGTATAAGTGGAGGCTCCGTAGAAGACAGGGTATGGGACGTTGGTCGCCATACCGCTGGTGACATTGGTATAACCTACACTGTGAAAGGAATTTGATATCATAAGTGTAGAAACGCGATTCACGGCGCCATTAAAGCCGGCATCTACCGCCAATTCTGCTACATAGCGATTCTTGACACTTTTGGCTGTCAGGCGCTCAACCGACATACTCTGCATGAAAGCAACGACAATTGTACTGAGAACGACGAGAACGAAGAGTGTCACGATCAGTGACGAAGCAGTGCTGGATCTAATATGACGAAGACTTTTCATGGCTTGTTGACCAACCGCACGCGCGTGGTGAAGTTCTGCTGGTTTTGGTTGATCACGTTGCTCAGCCCCCCGGTGGCATTGGTCCACAACGCTTTTGTGGTCAGTTTTTTTGTGGTCTCTTGATTGAGGGCGGTCAACTCAATCTGCACGATGGGAGGGAGGGGGGCGCTGGCGGTGGGGGTATAGGTCGCGCCGTTGGTGTCCAAGCCCAATACGCGAAAGCTTATAATGTTGCGGGCAAGAAGTTCCACATCCGCATCGGTGGGGATAAGGGAGTCTCGAAAAACGGGGAGGCTTCCGTTGGTCAATTTGGCAAAGGTGGCGTCGCTGCTGAGGAAATAGCGGTAGAGGTTCATTGTGTCCTGATTAGCATTGGTAGCAAGTCCTCCGCCAGCAACCGCCGAAGTTCTGCCAAATGCCAAAAAATAGCCGACCTGGCAAACATCGCTTTTGTTGAGTGACGCTTGGGCGGCAGAAGGTTGGGCGGATAAGAAGAAGATGGCACCGGCGGAGTTGGTGTTCTTTTCCGCATCGGAGAGGAGGGCAAAGGCAGGGGTATTGATCAGGAAGTAATTGGTGTTGGTTCCGGCGAGGGCGTTGCGCAGGTCGCGGGACATGGTGCCGAGAGCGGCGCGGGCCTCGCGGTAGGCTTCCACCCGGTTCTCGGTTCCGCGCCAGAGCTTGGTGGCACTGTCCACCATGCCCATGAGCAGGACGATGAGCAGGGAAAAGACAGCCATGGCCACGAGCAACTCGAGCATGGTAAAGGCGTTTTTGTTTCTGTCGGTGGGCATCCGCATTAGCCTCTCAGTTTTGATTCATCAGGGTGACGAAGGTGTATTTAGAGCGGTTGGTGCTGGCTGCTACGGAAGGAGTCTCAATCGTCGTTTGAATATGGGAAAGCCCTGCCACGGGACTGTTGGGCGTAACGGCCACATTGGCGAGGAACGAGGCGTCCGGGTTGGCGGAGGTCCCCAAAGGGCTCCCCGAGTCGCTATAGTAAACGGTGTTAGTGGCAAGTGTAGTTAAAATGATGCTTGTCCGGTCGTTGGCGTTGGTTCCTGTGGTGATGAACCGGTTCGTGCCGGACATACTGGCAAGGTCGCTGTAGATTTGCTGGGCGATGAGGGCGGCGCGGGTTTCGCGCTGGCTTTCCTGGGCGGATCTCAAGGCAACAGGAAAAAGACCCATGATGCCGACGAGGGCGAAGGAGATGATGCCGAGGGCCAGGACAATCTCGATGAGGGAGAAGGCAGAAATGGAGAGGGGATGCAAGGGCCTGCAGCCCTCCATGTTATTTGTCGGTTTCACTGGATGGTGGTGACGTCGAGCTGGCTGCGGCCGGTGTAGCGGGAAAGGGAAATGATCTCGAAGCCTCCAGCGCCTTGCTTTTTGGTGCTGATGAGAG
>Ga0163144_10026529_pt1 | contig 11257 bp, 9 predicted proteins | sample OliLak19BULKMAT1_FD_123175 | JGI IMG/M metagenome (GOLD analysis project Ga0163144, IMG submission 123175) | Freshwater microbial mat bacterial communities from Lake Vanda, McMurdo Dry Valleys, Antarctica - Oligotrophic Lake LV.19.BULKMAT1 | ecosystem: Environmental > Aquatic > Freshwater > Lake... | reverse complement strand
TGACCAACCGCTTGCCGCGACGTGGAGTTTGACGCTCCTCGTCGATATGCCAAAACTGACGTGTGAGTAGAGCGAAGATTCAGCCGCCGCGCCGGTGTTGCGCGGGGGCGTGTTCAAGGTAGTGTGCAGACATGGGTAAGCCCACCGGATTCAAAGAATTTCACCGCGAAACCCCCAAAAAGCGCCCCGTCGAGCTGCGCATCCTGGACTGGGACGAAATTTATCTCGATTTTCCGGAAGATAAATTGAAGCAGCAGGGCGCCCGCTGCATGGACTGCGGCATTCCGTTTTGCAACAACGGGTGTCCTCTCGGCAACCGTATTCCCGACTGGAATGATTTGATCTATCGCGGGCACTGGAAGGACGCGCTGGATCAGTTGCTCACGACGAATAATTTCCCGGAGTTCACCGGGCGCATCTGTCCCGCGCCGTGTGAAGAGGCGTGCGTGTTGTCGATCAATGACAAGCCGGTCACGATCAAGCTGATCGAGCAGAGCATCATCGACAAAGGCTTCAAGGAAGGGTGGATCAAGGCCAGGCCGCCCGAGCGTCGCACGGGCAAGAAGGTCGCGGTAGTCGGCTCCGGCCCGGCGGGGCTCGCGTGCGCGGCGCAGCTCAACTCCGCGGGGCATTCGGTCACCGTCTTCGAGCGACACGACACGCCCGGCGGGCTGATGATCTACGGCATCCCCGACTTCAAAATGAGCAAGGAAGTCGTGCTGCGTCGCATTCATTTGATGGAAGAAGAAGGAATTAAATTTCAATGTCACGCCAACGTCGGCGTGAACGTCGGCGTCGACGACCTCAAGCGTGAGTTCGACGCGATCGTGCTCTGCGTCGGCGCGACCAAGGCGCGCGACGTGGACGTTCCGGGGCGCGACCTCGAAGGCGTTCACCTGGCGATGACGTACCTTCCGCAGCCGACGAAGGTGAACTTATCGAAGGCGACCGACGGGAAGGTCGAACGCATCGGCTCGCGTTACGGCGGGGCGGAAGTGGGCGGTGTTCACGTGGGCGATCAGATCTTCGAGCAACAGCACATCGACGCGAAGGACAAGCACGTGCTGATCATCGGCGGGGGTGACACCGCCGCCGACTGTCTCGGGACGGCGCACCGGCAGATGGCCAAATCCGTCACGCAGTTCAACATCTACCCCGAACCGCCGAAGGAACGCACGCAGGACATGCCCTGGCCGTACTGGCCGGCGACGTACCGCACGAGCCCCGCGCACGAGGAAGGCGGCAGTCGCGAGTGGGCAGTGACGACCAAGCGCTTCGAAGGTGACGACGCCGGTCACGTTCGGAAAGTCATCGCGGCAAAAGTCGAAACGGTGAAAGACCCCGTTACCGGCCGGCGCGTCACGCGCGAAATCTCCGGCACGGAATTCGAACTCCCCTGCGACCTCTGCCTCGTCGCGATCGGGTTCGGCGGACCGGAGACCGGCGGACCGATCGAAAAGTTCGGCCTCGAACTCGACGACCGGGGCAACGTGAAGGTCAACCCCAACTACGCCACCAACGTCCCCGGAATCTTCGCCTGTGGCGACGCCCGGCGCGGGCAATCACTCGTCGTCTGGGCGATCTCCGAAGGACGATGCGCGGCACACGGCGTCGATAAGTTTTTGATGGGTAAGAGCGATTTGCCGTGGCTGGATTTGCTTTAAATCTGCGACCAAACCATCTCTCTTATCTGTTCGATGCCTGAATGATATTGCGCGTAGCGGTCGGACCGCAGGTCCACCTGTTTTCGTGTTTTCAAAAAAAAGTGGACCTTCGGTCCGACCGCCACGCGCGGTACTCGAATGTGAATCTTCTGTTGCTACGGTAGGTCCGTCCCAAACACGATATACCGATTCGACTTGGCAGCGTTCAGGAGTTTGGGTTCGTTTGTAAATGAAGCAGTCGTCTCCCGTCATCGCTTTTCAATCTCCGTTCGATCAAGTTGGTCGGCCAGCGCGCGCAAGTCATCGCGATCCTTTATTCGAAGACTGAATAGCTTCCCGACAAAAATGTCGATGGGATTGACAAGCGATACGTAAAGCCGACCGAAGGTATCAAGGTACTTCACGCGCGTTTCCCACCCGGACGGTAGATAACGCGATTGAAAATGCGTGAGTTGCAGATTGTATTGATCGACGAGCCGTCGAAGTAAGTCGTGTTCGGCACGAATGGCCGCAGGGATCTCATCAACAGTGTCAATATCTTCTGTTCGACGATGAAGGTAACCGTATAAAATCAACACGATCGACCCGCCCACAACTAAATTCGACGGCGTTGAAACCAAACTTCCCAACTCGCGAAAAAAAACGATAGATCGTTTCAGGTTTTGTCGTTTCCACGATACGACGCTCCATCGAGGGGAAACCGATTCGGTCAAATTTCTCAGTTCATGCAGATGCCAAAACACCGTGTTTATCGATCGAGCCCAGTTGAAGTTGAAACGCCTGCAAGTCCGAACCGGCGGATAACGCGCTCAGTGTGTCGCGGATAAGCAGGCGACTCCGAAGATCCAATGGTTCATCTGACCTCGCCGTGATTTCCAGCGCACGCCACACCTCCGCCGGGTCGATCTGTTGTCGATCCAGCGCGAGTTTCCAAAGTTCATCCACGGCTGACGCGACCACAAAACTCTCTCGCGAAGTCTATCAACAATAATGACAATTGAACCTTTCCCTTGACCCACCGCCGCCGCCGGTCTACCTTCACATGGCCATGTCGCAAACCCCCACGCCGCCGCTCAAGCACACGCCGTTCTTTGATTTTCACCTTAGCAATAACGCGAAAATGATCGACTTCGGCGGGTGGGAAATGCCGATCCTCTATCGCTCCATCACCGACGAACACACCCAAACCCGCACGAGCGGCAGTATCTTCGACGTGTCGCACATGGGACGTCTTAGCTTCAGCGGCAAGGACGCGCTGAACTTTTTGAACAAGGTCTGCACGCGGAATTTCACCGACCAGAAAGTCGGGCAAAGTCGCTACGGGCTGGTCTGCAACGAGGCCGGCGGGGTGATGGACGACGTGATCGTCAGCCGCGATACGAAAAACTGGATCATGGTCTGCAATGCCAGCAATCGCGACAAACTGAATAAGCATTTTGCGGACGTGAGGCGTAAGTTCGATTTTGATTTTGACATGGCCGACAACACCGAAGCCACCGCGATGGTCGCGATCCAGGGGCCGAAGGTGATCGAACGTTTGGCGTCGGTTTTGCCGGTCGATTTGAAGTCGATGAAGCGCTACCACTTCGTCACCGACAGTTTCATGCTGATCAAGTTCACGATCTTCCGAAGCGGCTACACCGGGGAAGACGGCGTGGAACTGGTGATCCCCGCGAAGATGGCGGGCATGGCGATGAAACTGCTGGGCGGAAAAGGTGACAAAGACGGCGCGACCATCCGCCCGGCGGGGCTGGGCGCACGCGACACGCTCCGCATGGAAGCGGGCATGCCGCTCTACGGACACGAGCTGAACGAAACCGTCGATCCGATCTGCGCAGGGCTTGGTTGGGCGGTCGATTTGACGAAGGAATTCGTCGGCGTCGAGGCTTTACGCAAGATCAAAACCGAAGGCTCGAAGCGAAAGCTCGTCGGCTTGGAACTGGAAGGACGTCGAATCGCGCGGCAGGGCAGCCTGATCTTTAAAGACGGCGTGACCATCGGCGAAGTGACCAGCGGCACCCTCAGCCCGACGTTGAATAAAAGTATTGCGATGGCGTACGTCGGCGCGGCCGTGAGTACCGACGGGACCGAGCTTTCAGTCGATTTGAAAGGCACGCCGATTCCGGCCAAGGTCGTTAAACTGCCTTTCTACAAACGGCCCGCATAGGAAAAAAAGTCCCACGCGAAGGCGCGAAGGCGCGAAGGCGCGAAGGGAAAAAAGAAAAAGAGTTTTAACCACAGATTTCACAGATTTCACAGATTTTAAAGAAAGACTTTTCTGAATCTGTGTCATCTGTGAAATCTGTGGTTAAAACTCCCCGTATTTCTTAACGTCCTCACGCCTTCGCGTGGAACCTGATTTGATTGAGATTGGAACATCATGAGCACTCCCAACGATCGCAAATATCTCGAATCGCACGAATGGCATAAGTCGACCGGTGACACGGTCACGATCGGCATCACGTTGTTCGCCGCCGACGAGTTGACGGACGTCACGTTTGTCGCGCTGCCGAAGGTCGGTACGACCTTCAACGCCGGCGACCGCTTCGGCGAGATCGAGTCCGTCAAAGCCACGAGCGACCTCTATACCGGCGTCGGCGGAACGGTCGTCGAAATCAACGACGCCCTCGCGTCCGACCCCGGCCTGGTCAACCGCGACTCCTACGAAGGCGGGTGGATGATCAAGCTCAAACCGTCCGACCCCGCCGAGCTGGAAAAGCTGCTGCCCGTCGACGCGTATCTGAAAAAGACCGGGCACTGACCTCCGTCTTTTCAACGAGGCGCACGATGGCTCAAAAGCCCAAAAAATTCAGCCTGCGCCCCGACCAGATCAAGCCGCTGGTGGTCGGTCGTGGTTCGTGCGTCGCGACGGATATGATCACCGTCCACCGCAAGCGCGTGGGCGTGATGGTCCGCCAGGAACCGCTTTCGCCCGAAGATAGCGGCTGGATTTTCTCCTCCGGCCACGAGTCTCAGGGCTTCATGCAAGACCCCGCCAATCACGAAGTCTTTGACCTTAACGTCATCGCCAACTACGACCCCGACATCATCCCCCACCTCGACGCCCCGCCCGGCTCGGCCTTCGAACGCGACCTGAGCACGATGAAATTCGACCCGGTGGACTTTGACCCGGCGGAAGAAGCCTGAGCGAAGAAAGCCGGGCGTTTATCCGGCGAAACGGTTACAATTCTCGCATGGTCGCGTCCGTCGCAATCCGTCATGCGGAAATCATCGAACTTTGTCGGCGGTACGGGATCACGCGCCTGGACGTCTTCGGTTCTGCCGTCAGCGGGGAAAAGTTCGACACCAGTACTAGCGACGTCGACTTCTTTTACGACATCGACGAGTCTCCCCCGGACCTTGCGGGCCGTTTCCTGGACTTCGTCTCCGCCCTCGAAGACCTGCTCGGCCGGCGCGTCGATCTGGTCAGCATTCCGGACATGAAGAAGGAAATTTTTCTGCGTGTCGCAAATCGAAGTCGCGTGACCCTCTATGCTGCCTGAAACCCGGCAACTTCTCATCGATATGGCCCACCACGCGGCGAAAATCGTCGGCTACACATCGAAGCTGACACAGGCCGACTACGAGGCAAACGACTTCGTCACAGACGCGGTTCAATGGAACTACACCGTCATAGGCGAAGCCCTTTCCAAAGCTCGTCAGATCGAGCCGGCATTGACCGACCAAATCTCCGACTCGCGTCGAATCATTCAGTTTCGAAACCAACTCGTGCACGGGTATGGAACCATCCGCAATTCTATTACGTGGAAAGTCACACAGGATCACCTGCCGTTGCTCATCACCGAACTTGAGCGCCTGCTCGCCCGGCCGGACTGAACGCGTCGAGGCGTTGCTTCGTCTCAATCCATCCATCCGCTTCAACGGATGGATGGGTTGCTGACAAGCGCCGAGTAGTTTCCTACAATCCCGTCATGCTCACGACCTCTAAATCTGTTTCCGTGACGTCCGGCTCCAGTCTTCGCGACTCGAGTGTCGATCTGCCGACCGACATGACGCTCGCTCCTTCGGACACGTTCGTGCACCGGCACGTCGGGCCGAGCAATGTTGATGTTCTAAGGATGCTCGAGGCGATCGGCTACGACACGCTCGAAGACATGACCGCCGCGACCGTGCCGGCGAGCATTCGGATGAATCGCCCGTTGAAGATCGGCCTGCCGCGCGCCGAGCACGAGCTGCTGCTCGAACTCAAGGCTGTCGCGTCTGAAAATAAGGTCGTGCGCTCGTGCATCGGCATGGGCTATTCCGACACGATCACCCCGCCGGTCATTTTGCGAAACATTCTTGAAAACCCCGGCTGGTACACCGCCTACACGCCGTACCAGGCGGAGATTAGCCAGGGGCGCATGGAGGCGTTGCTGAACTACCAGACGATGGTCTGCGACCTGACCGGCTTGCCTCTGGCCAACGCCAGCCTGCTCGACGAAGGCACCGCCGCCGCGGAAGCGATGAGCATGGCGCGGGCGCTGGTCGAGCCGCAGCGCGCGAAGTTTTTCGTGTCACAGGATTGTCACCCGCAGACGATCGCGGTCGTGCGCGGACGCGCCGAGCCGGTGGGGATTGAGGTCGTCGTCGGCGACGTGGAACGGATCGCGGATTTCGGATTTCGGATTTCGGATTACTTCGGCGTGCTCGTGCAGTATCCGACGACGCTCGGAAAGATTTTCGATTACACGAAGGTGGTCGATACAGCGCATGCCGCCGGCGCGATGGTGATATTTGCCGCAGATATTCTGGCGCTGACCCTTTTGAAATCGCCGGGCGAGTTCGGCGCGGACATTGCCGTCGGCTCGACGCAGCGCTTCGGCGTGCCCATGGGATTCGGCGGGCCTCACGCCGCGTACATGGCGACCAAGACCGAGTACGCCCGCAAAATGCCGGGGCGAATCATCGGCGTGTCGAAAGACTCGCACGGCAACCCCGCGCTGCGCCTCACGCTCCAGACGCGCGAACAACACATCCGCCGAGAAAAAGCAACGAGCAACATCTGCACCGCGCAGGTGCTGCTTGCAGTCATCGCCGGCATGTACGCGGTCTATCACGGGCCGGAGGGGTTGAAGCGTATCGCGCGTCGCACGCACGCCTGTGCCTGCGCCTTCGCTGCCGGCATCGAGCGGCTGGGCCACGAGGTCGTCAGCTCGCCGTTTTTCGACACCGTGACGGTCAAGCTCAACGACCTCCCCGTGGATAGCGTGATTCGTGCAGCAGTGTCACGCAATTACAACCTGCGAAAAATCGACGACACGCACATCAGCGTCGCCTTCGACGAAACCACCACGCGGGCCGACGTTGAAGCAGTCATCGAAAGTTTTGCCGGAGGCAGCACGTTCCGCCTGAACATCGACGAACTGGCCGAGGCGTATTTCCCGAATTCGGCAATCCGCAATCCACAATCCGCAATCGCTCGCACTTCCGACTTCCTATCTCACCCCGTCTTCAACACGCACCACAGCGAGACCGAGCTGCTGCGTTACATCTTCAAGCTGATGTCGCGCGACCTGTCGTTGTGTCAGAGCATGATCCCGCTGGGCAGTTGCACGATGAAGCTGAACGCGACCAGCGAGATGATCCCGGTCACGTGGCCGGAGTTCGGAAAACTTCATCCGTTCGCGCCGAAGGAACAGACGGGCGGGTATCAGAAATTGTTCGAAGACCTCGAGCGTTGGCTCGCGGAGATTACGGGCTTTGCGGCGGTGTCGTTGCAACCCAACGCGGGCAGCCAAGGCGAGTACGCCGGCCTCCTGACCATCCGCAATTACTTCGCGGCGCGCGGTGAAAGCCACCGTGACGTCTGCCTGATCCCCGCCAGCGCGCACGGTACAAACCCCGCCAGCGCCGTGATCGCGGGATTCAAAGTCGTCGCGGTCGCGTGTGACGAGAACGGCAACGTCGACTTCGACGACCTGACGAAAAAAGCCGACGAGCACGCACATGACCTCGGCGCGCTCATGGTCACCTACCCCAGCACGCACGGCGTGTTCGAGGAACGCATCAAGGACATCTGCGCCGCCGTCCACGCCCACGGCGGGCAGGTCTACATGGACGGCGCGAACATGAACGCGCAAGTCGGCCTGTGTCGTCCCGGTGACATCGGCGCCGACGTCTGCCACCTGAACTTACACAAAACGTTCTGCATCCCGCACGGCGGGGGCGGCCCGGGCATGGGACCGATCGGGGTGGTTTCGCATCTGAAAGAGTTTTTACCGACGACCGAAATTGCGGACTATGGATTGCAGATTGCGAAATCAGTGAGCGCCGCAAACGCGAGTCTTTCAATCCGAAATCCGCAATCCAAAATCCGCAATCTTCCCGTGAGCGCCGCCCCCTACGGCAGCGCAAGCATCCTCCCCATCTCCTGGGTCTACATCGCGCTCATGGGCGGGGCCGGACTGACCCGTGCGACGCAAGTGGCAATTCTGAGCGCCAACTACGTCGCGAAGAAGCTCGAAGGTCAGTTCGACGTTTTGTACAAGGGCAAGAACGGTCTGGTCGCGCACGAGTGCATCCTGGATTGCCGGTCGTTCGAAAGGTCGGCCAATATCAAGGTCGAGGACATCGCCAAGCGGCTGATGGATTACGGCTTCCACGCCCCGACGATGAGCTGGCCGGTGGTCGGCACGTTGATGATCGAACCGACCGAGAGTGAACCGCTGTCGGAGCTGGACCGATTTGTAGATGCGATGATTTCAATCCGCGCCGAGATTCGTGCGATCGAGGAAGGCAAACTCGACAAGTCGGACAACCCGCTCAAACACGCCCCGCACACCGCGCCTGCGGTGACCAGCGACGCGTGGAACCACACGTATTCACGCCAGCAGGCGGCGTATCCCGCGCCGTGGCTGAAGGATTTCAAATTCTGGCCGAGCGTCGGCCGCGTGGACAACCCGTACGGTGATCGCAATCTGGTCTGCGCCTGCCCGCCGGTGGAAAGTTCGGCGGACTAAAATTTTTAAGGCGATCGGCGCACGGATCGAAATTCGGCAGCCGCCAAGACGCCAAGAGCGCTAAGATAAACGCCCAGGGGAAAAAGGCCCGGGCGCACAAACCGTACCTCGGGCGTCTCGCCCGTTTTTAATCTCCTGCTTCCTTCGTGTTCTCGAATGCAACGAGCGAAAAGAAAGATAAAGGGGCGAGACGCCCGAGCTACGTTCGGCGTACCCGTATTTCTCTTTCCCCACTCGGCGTTCATCTTGGCACTCTTGACACTCTTGGCGTCTTGGCGGCTCCCCCGTCTCCATGTTTGGCGGCTCTGTGTATCTGAGCTACGCTTTCCAATGCCATGTTCAATTTTTTCATCGAGACCTTCGTCTTGGGACTGCGGAACCTGCGTTTGCATAAGCTGCGCAGTCTGTTGACGGCAATGGGGATCATCTTCGGTGTTGCCGCCGTCATCATCATGGTCGCGATCGGGGAGGGGACCAAGCAGGCGGCGCTCGAACAGATCAAGCAACTGGGCGCGACGAACATTCTGCTGCGCAGTACCAAGCCTCCTGAAAGTTCCGACGCGTCGAGTCGCACCAGCCGCGTGCTCGATTACGGGCTTCGCATGCTCGACCTGGCTCGCGTGCGCACGCTGCCTGGCGTGCAGGTGATCGTGCCGTTGCGCGACACCGAGCAGAAAGTGGTCCGCAACGACGTGCGCGTCGACGCGAGCGCGATCGCGACCACGCCCGACGTCTTTGAAGTGATTAACCTGCGTCTGTCGCGCGGGCAGACGTTCAGCCAGATCCAGTACGACCGCGCCGAACCCGTCGCGGTCATCGGGTACAAGGCGGCGCTGCAATTGTTCCCCTACGAAGACCCGATCGGCAACACGATCCAAGTCGGCACGGGCAGCACGGGCACCGTAATTCTCACCGTCATCGGCGTGCTCGACCCCACCGGCCTGCGCGCCGGCGCGGACTCCGCGGGCATCATGCTGCGCGACCTCGATCAGGACGTCTATTTCCCGTTGACAGTCAGCCAGAATGTGTTCGGAACCTCCATCACCCGCCGTTCGTCGGGCGGGATGGAGCGGAAGAACGTCGAGCTATCGGAAATCTGGCTCCGCGCCACCGACGTCAGTGCCGTCGAGCCACTGGCGTCGGCGGCGGAAAATGTGCTGAGCGACCTGCACCCCGGTTTGACCGACGTGACGGTGAAGGCACCGATTCAGATTCTGCGCAACGCCGAGCGATTAAACCGCATGTTCAATTTCATCATGGTCGGCATTGCCAGTTTCAGCCTGGTCGTGGGCGGGATTGGGATCATGAACATCATGCTCGCGACCGTGACCGAGCGGACCAAGGAGATCGGCATCCGCCGGGCGCTGGGTGCCAAGCGTCACCACATTACACTGCAATTCCTGATCGAAACGACGGTCATCAGCCTGAGCGGCGGATTGATCGGCATCACGGTCGGTACGATCGGCGCGTCGGCGCTCCCGCCACTGGTGCGACTTGTTTCTGGGCAGACGTACCCGACTTCCATTACGACGTGGAGCGTGCTCGGGAGCTTCATCGTCAGCGGCGCGATCGGCATCGGCTTCGGCCTTTATCCCGCGGTGATGGCGGCGCGTATGAACCCGATCGAAGCCCTCCGGCACGAATAGGATCGCTGCGGCGCGGGTGTGGGGACCGTCAAGTCGATGTGGACCGTTGTAGCACGGGCGCCTCGCCCGTGTTTGCTTTTATCAATTAAAGTCACGGGCGAGGCGCCCGTGGTACCAGAACGCGCCAACCGCTCGAGTAACAATTACGTCGGCTGGATGCAGGTGGGGCAGAACCGACGGATGCCGGTGCTCGATACAAGCATGTTGAGGGGGACGTCGTGTTCGAGGACGGGAATCTCTTCGATGAGTTGCTCTTGGAACGACAGGCCACAGCTCGTGCCGATGAACTCGGGGACGGCCAGGAAGCGGTCGTAGAATCCCATGCCCCGGCCCAGTCGGTATCCCGACGGGCTGAATCCCAAACCGGGGACGATCACCAGATCAATAAATCCTACCGGACAAGGCTTACCGGTTTCAGGCTCGCGGATGCCGGGGCCGGTGCTGGTCAGGCCGGTTTGGAGGGTGTTAATCTCGACGGGCAACATGCGCTTTTGGTCCCAGCTTACTTTCGGCGCGACAACGGTCTTCCCCGCCTGCCAACACTTGAGCGCGAGTGACGACGTATCGACTTCATGCGACGTGGACAAATAAATCATCACCACCCGCGCGGCTTGGAACTCGGGCGTCTTCGTTAAGAAACTAACCGCCAGCGAGCTTTGCTGGTGGCGCTGCGCGTCAGTCATGTGCTCGAGCTTTTCACGCAGAAGCTTACGGACAATCGATTTTGCGGTCGACAAATCGGACATACGACGTTTCCTTCCGCCAACTTTCGATCACTAACGCACTCTCCCCCGACTGCACCCTTCATTTCGCCCCGTCCCCGACCCAACCAGCTTGGCCGGATAAGCCGAGCCTACTTTCTTCCTTATCTTACGTCGGTCATCCGGGCGGGGGTGGTATAAAACTCCCGTCCGGTTCAAATTACATAGACCTGACCCGGTCGGCGGTACAATTTATAACACCGGCGTCGGGGTCAGGACGGTGT
>Ga0163144_10026526_pt1 | contig 11258 bp, 9 predicted proteins | sample OliLak19BULKMAT1_FD_123175 | JGI IMG/M metagenome (GOLD analysis project Ga0163144, IMG submission 123175) | Freshwater microbial mat bacterial communities from Lake Vanda, McMurdo Dry Valleys, Antarctica - Oligotrophic Lake LV.19.BULKMAT1 | ecosystem: Environmental > Aquatic > Freshwater > Lake... | reverse complement strand
GAGCTTCGGATAGTATTTCCCGAATCGGAGGGTTTGCATGCCAGGCAAGTTACGGGTGGGGATTGGGTTCCGGGTTTCGGATGAGGTGATCGCGGAGATCGAGGCGGCGGACCCGTCGATCGCGGCGGTGCCCCTGTTTGGTCTGTCCAGCTCCTCGCGTGCATGGAGCGACGGTTCGGCGGAAGACCGCGAGGCGTTGCTCCGCGACGTTGCCACGATCGACGTGCTCTTCGGGCCGGGAGGCATACCCGGGGAGTTCTTGCGGGCGGCAACGAACCTCAAATGGTTCCAGGTCATCAACGCGGGTGTGGACCGCTTGCACGCCGATGGGTTGCTCGATCTCGGATACGTGGTGACGAACGTCAGTGGATTGACGGCGGCATCGATCGCTGAGTACGTGATCGGGTCGATTATCCTCTTCACGAAGGGGATGCACACGGCGATGCGGAACCAGGCGGAACATCGCTGGTTTCGGCCCCGCTCGGTGGGAGAACTGGGCGGGACGACTTGCGGGATCGCGGGCATGGGGGCGATCGGGCGAGAGACGGCAATACGCGCGCGGGCCATGGGGATGCGCGTTGTGGCTACGCGGCGGACCGTCCACGCGGGCGATACGGACCCGGACTGCGACTTGCTGCTGCCGTTTTCGGCGAACGACGAGATGCTCAGGCAATCAGATTATGTTGTCCTGTGTGTGCCACTCACCCCGGAGACGCGCCATCTCATCGGGGCGCGGGAGCTTGGGCTGATGAAGCGCACGGCCTGCCTGATCAATATCGCGCGGGGGGAGGTCATTGACCAGGAGGCGCTGATCGTGGCATTGCGGGAGGGCACGATCGCCGGGGCCGTGCTCGATGTCACCGATCCAGAGCCGCTCGAACCCGAAAGCGCGCTGTGGGAGTTGCCGAACGCCGTGATCACGCCCCACGTGTCCGGATCGATCAGCGGATATGGCCATCGGGCGGCGGAAATGTTCATCGCGAACCTGCGCAGATACGTGGTCGGGGAACCCTTGGAGCACCTCGTCGACCGGAAACTTGGATACTGACGGGGAAACGAATTGACCCGAATGCCGCCGCTTCGTACCTTGAAAACCGCAGTAAAATGCTCCACCGCCAAATGGGCGATGTTGATATGGTCTTTCGAGAGGAAACCGCTACCCCATGAGCAAGACAACCATCGAGAATGGCAAGGCCCCGGTTTCGGCAGGCCTCGGCAACCGCATTCGCACGGCGCGCCGCGACGCAAACATGAGCCAGGGGCAGCTGGCGACATCCCTCAACACGACACAGAGCGCGATCAGCCTTTATGAAGCGGGTCAGCGTTCGGTGGGCATCGACATGCTGTTGAGCGTGGCCCGCATCCTCAACCGGCCGTTGCACTATTTCCTGGGCGAAGACGCGGACATGCTCTTCGTTCGCGATAGCGACATTGCGCAGCTGATCTCGGAACTCGAGCGCCACCCGGAAGACCTCCCGGAGCTGCTCGGGTACTGGCAGTACCTGCGCTGGCGCCGAAACGAATCGGCGCCGACACCAGCGGCGAACGGGAACGGGCGGCACTAGGGCGAGATCCGAGATCCGATCCGAGATCCAAGATCCGAGAAAGGCGTTGCCACGTTCGGACGGTATCCGTAGCATCGAGGCGTGAAAGCTGAGCGGTTCGGACTTGCGAGAGGGCGGAAGTGGTGGGCGTTGGGCGGGTTCGTTGTGCTCGTTGGGCTGAGCGGCCTTTCCGTTTGGCTGTTGGCTCATGGTGGCCAAGGAGAACGGACGGTCGTGCGCATCGCCGCGACAAGCGAGGCGACCACGTCGGCGACAGTCTTCACCAGGCCATCGCCGACGCCCACGGCCGACCCGCACCACGGACTGCTCGATGGTGTTGTGATGAGCGACGCTGAATGGGAAGCCCGCAAGGGCAAACGCCCGCTGGCCGTGATGATCGACAACACCGCCGGGGGCGTGCCACAGGCTGGCCTGGACAGGGCGGACCTCGTGTATGAAGCGTTCGTTGAGGGTGGCATCACGCGGTTCATGGCGGTGTTCTGGCGGCGGGAAGCGGATCTCGTGCTTCCCGTTCGTTCCGCGCGGACGCCATTCGTCATCTGGGCCAGCGAACTCGACGCCCTCTTCGCGCACGCGGGGGCGGCGCAGACCGGGAACGAGGCGGATGCGGGCGCACAGATTGCCGAATGGAAGGTGCGCGACCTGGATGCGTTCGCGCCCGAGCTATCGAACGCATTTCATCGTATCGCTGACCGCTTCGCCCCGTACAACCTCGCGACCTCCACGGAGGCGCTGCGTAAGGCGGCGGCGGAAACGGGCATGGAGGGCGTCTCCTTCACGTCGTCGTGGACGTTCGCGGACGACCGTTCGCGGGGTTCCGGGGGTGTGGCGGCGGGCGGCATCGAGATCTCGTTTCGCAACCAGCGGTTCCCGAACGACCTGATCCAATGGAAATGGGAGCCGCTCGCGAACGAGTATGTGCGCTACCAGTGGGGAGGAACGCACACGAACCTGCCGGGACTCCAGCCCTTGCGCTTCAAGAACGTGGTCGTCATGCGTGTGCCCCTGAACGTCGTCGATTCTTCCGGGCACGTGGTGCTGCAGCAGTTCGGGGAAGGGCTAGCGCAGATATTCGTCGATGGGCTGGTGGTCGAGGGCAAGTGGCGTAAAGCGGACCGAGCGGCGCGGACGCGATTTTTCGATGGGGCCGGGCGGGAGATCGCGTTCAATCGCGGGCCAATTCTGATCGAAGTGCTCGGTCCTGGAAGCCTCATCGTGTTGACACCAACGGCCTCCGGGCTGCCACCGTTGCCCGAATATCAACCGCCGACGTTCGGAGTGCCGGACCCGGAGGACGGCGGCCCCTCGCCCACACCGGGACCGAGCGGCACGGTCGCCCCATCCCCCACGGTGGGGAGGACGGCGACGGCAACGACGACGGCAACGGCCTCGCCGACGTTGCCCGCGGCCACGCCCACGCAGCGACCAACGGCAACGGCGACGGCAACGCCCGATGTACCTCTGCCTGGGTGAATTTTCCGATCCGATGGATACACGGTGCCCAGATGGGTCGCGGCTCGGCAGCCCGCCCTGGCCCCCGACCCCTCTTGCCTGAAACCGTCGTCCAGACTCCGAACGAACCGTTCGTGCTGAGTCCTTGACGGCCTATGGCCACAACCAGTGATGAAGCGTCGGTTTCACAGCCTGCCGAAGGTGGACAGGCGCCCGATCGCCCGTTCGTCCTGAACGTGAGCCTGTCGAACGGTCGAAGGATGGACGGGGAGCGCGACGATGGTCGAACAGCCTGCTGACCCTTCGACAAGCTGCTCTGAAACACGTCCCCGCTGCCCAAACCATGCGGGAATCCGCGATGCCCGCCCTGGTTCGTCGCCTGGCATCGCACCGCTTAAAGGCCATCCACGACTCAGGACGAGCGGTTCCGGTTGGGAGATCAGTGGGGGCGATGGCCGTTGGTCTTGACGCAGACGTGGCCGCCGGGGTCCATGGGCGCCGTGCAGAGGGGGCAGGGCGGGCGCCCGGCAGCGACGACATCCAGGATCTGGCGCCGGAGTTCGTGCCCGCGGCGATAGTCGAATTCGAAGGTCACAGAATCCGGTTCGGCATCTTCCGCCGGAGCCTGGGCGCCGATCAGGACGATGCGCTGGGTCTCGCGGTTCACGCCCATGGAGAGCTGGCCCCCCTGCATTTCGATGGCGGCGTTATATGGGAAGACGGGAGGCTCTTCGAGGTCATCCAGCGGGTGGCGCTGGTATTCGTATCCTTCGTCCTTGAGGACGGTCTCGATAGCGTCGCCCACAGCGGAAAGCTGTTCCTTCTCCATCCAGATGGAGGCGGAGTCGCCTTCTTCGTTGATGGCCTGCATCCGAAAGCGACGTTGGCCGGGTTCGCCACGGGACTCCGCGACGACGCGAACCTGACCGAGATGCCGTGAAGTTGCCATGGCGAACATCGTACGCGAGCGGCACTTTGCCGTCCCGCCTACAAAGCCGGAGGTCGGCGGCGAAGCTTGGCCGGTTTTCGTGGCGAAGCATCCCGGCGCTTGCTCCCGCGCGCGCTACGGATGGCTTGGCCGGGCAATGGGATGGTGGTAGCCATGCATCGCGGAATTCGGCGACACTATTTGTCGCCTACTGTCCCTATGCTGGCGGCGATTACTCACGAACCCCCGCGGAGGCGAGGCCATGACCGAGCAAGTCCGGCGCGCGAGCCGTCTGATCGAAATCCAGCGCATCCTCCGCCAATACCCGCCGGGGTTGACGACGGCGGAACTGGCGGAACGGATGGGCACGAGCCGCCGCACCATAGAACGAGACCTCGCAGTGTTGGAGAGCGAACTCGATGTCGCCATCACCGTGAAGGGCCACCGGTACGCCGTGCTGGAGGGTTCCACGCCCCTCGCGCCGATCACGTTTTCGCTCCAGGAAGGGCGCGCGGTCTTCCTCGCGGCGCGGCTTCTGCTTCGTCACGCGGAGGACCGTGACCTGGACGGCATCTCGGCGCTCGAAAAGCTGGCGGCTTCACTTCCTTCGTCGATCGCGCGGCATGCTCAATCCACGGTGGACGAGTTGCGGAACAGGCCCACGCGGGAGGCGTCTACCGTCCTCCAGCGCATCACCGAGGCCTGGGCCGCCTCCAAGACGGTTGCCGTGCGCTATCGTTCGGCGGGACAGAAGGGGACGAAGGTGTTCGGCCTGGACCCGTACCTTTTGGAGACGAGCGCCACGGGCGCTGCCACCTACGTCGTGGGGTATAGCCACCGGCACAAAGCGGTGCGGGTTTTTCGCACGGACCGTATGAGCGATGTCGTGGTTTCGGCAGACACGTTTTCGCCACCGGACGTCAGTTCCATCGCGGCGCGCCTCGGACAGAGCTGGAGCGGAGTGGTCTACGCCGGTGACGAACAGTACGACGTGACGATAGACTTCGCTGCGAGCGTAGCGGACCGCCTGCGTGAGCGGTCGTGGCATCCATCCCAACAGTTGTCGAAGCTGGAAAACGGCGGCGTACGGCTCGAATTGCGGCTGCCGAGCCTGCTTGAGTTTGTCCCGTGGGTGTTGGGGTGGGGACCGGCAGCACAGGTTGTTGGGCCGCCAGAGCTGCGAATGCAGGTGATTGAGGCACACCGGGCAGCGCTCGCGCAGTATGCCTGAGTCGTCGCATCCTGTGCTAAAATCGCGGCCTTATGAAGATTGAAGATGACGCTGGCCTATCCGAACTCCTCGGCTCCGAGGAGACCAAACTTTGCACGGGCTTCGGGTTCACGGAGGGGCCGGTCTGGGTTGCCGCGGACGACGCTCTGCTCTTCAGCGATATCCCAGGCAACCGGATGCACCGTTGGCGCCCCGGCGCGGCGCGGGCGGAGGTGTACCGGCAGCCCAGCGGCTGGTCAAATGGGCTTACGCTCGACAGTAATGGCGATGTGCTGGCATGCGAGCACGGCGGGCGACGCGTTTCGCGCGGCCGTTACGACACCCCGGACGTGAGCGCGAGCATTGCCGGATCGTGGGATGGGGTGACACTCAACAGCCCCAACGATATCGTCGTGCACTCTTCTGGCGCGATCTTTTTCACCGACCCCACGTACGGTACGGACAGCGGGCGGAATCCGCGTTTCGGCGCGGAAGGGCAGAAGCCCGACCTCGCGTTCCAGGGCGTCTACCGGATCGACCGCGATGGTTCGCTGCACCTGGCAATCGGCGAAGGTTTTTCACAGCCGAACGGCCTCGCCTTCACGCCAGACGAATCCGCTTTGTATGTCGGGGATTCGCAGGAACGCCTGATCTGGCGATACGAAGTTGGCACGGACCTTACCCTTGGCGCGAGGACCTTGTTCCTGGACCAGCGCGGAGACGCAAGGCGCGGTGCGCCGGACGGCATGAAGGTAGACACAGACGGGCGGCTCTGGACGACGGGCGCGGGTGGGGTCTCTGTGCATGCGGCGGATGGCAAGTACCTTGGCGTCTTCGAGACGGACGAACACGCGGCCAACCTGACGTTCGGTGGGCCTGGCTTTTCGTCGTTGTTCCTCACGGCGGCAACGAGTGTGTACCGCGTGGAGACGAAGGTGCGGGGGATCGTACCGGGATCGCGGTAAGCCCTCACCCCCGGCCGCGAGTTAGTTCGCCGGGACGAGGAACGCGTCGCCACCGCTGACGAGTTTTTCGGCGGCCCAGCCCGCCAGGCCGGCGCCATCATCCACACGCCACCAGACAAATCCTTCGGTCTCGGTCTTATCGGAGACGATCTTCACGACTTTGTCGTTGCAAATGCGCGTGACGACGTTGGAGTCGCTCTGGCGCGTGGGATCCGTGCGGACAGCGAGGCAGCTGCCGGTGGGCGAGTTAATGACCTTCGCGTGGATGCCGTTGCGAAGGCCCGTTGGCGCTGTGGTGGTGGGAGCGCCCGGCGCTGTGGTGGCGGCGGTAGTGGGAGCGGGCGTGGCGGGAGCGGCCTTGGGCTTGTTACCGCCGCGATCAAAACATTCGCTATAGCTTCCACCGCAGAGGCGAGGGAGGCTGTACCAGCCGATGGGGCCGACGACGAGGACGATGAGGGCCATGAGCATGTAGCGCCAATTGCGGAGCGGCGGGGACACTGTCAGTGCGGCCATCGCGGACTTCTTCGTGACGATGCCGCTATCCGGGCGCGCCTCGACGCTGAACTGGCGGGTGAGCGGTTGGCCGACGAGCTTGCGCTTCGCCAGCCCGACCTTCAGGGGCACGGTCTTGTGTTCGCCGGGCGCGAGTTCGACGCGCTCCCCATCGATGGCAAAGTGCATCTCCTCGCCTTCGCCTTCCGATTCGGCGCTGAGCGTATACGCGACGGGCGTGTTGCCGGTGTTGCTGATCGCCACGGAGAAGGGACCCTTGCTCCGGGCGGGTTTGAGGGCGAAGTCCACGTTTTCGAAAGAACGGATATTAAAGTTGCCCAGCACCCGCACTTCGCGCTTGTGTTCGCGGGAGAGCACAGCGACCGTCAGCGGGCGTTCGCCGGCCGTCGCCAGCGAACTCTTGGGCGGCTGGATGACGATCGTAAGTTCGTCTCGCGCTTCAGGGACGAGGGCGAGCTGGGGGCGGGCGATGCGTACCCATTCGGCGGGCACATCCGGCACCGTGATCGTGTATTCATCGACGGCCGCCGAGCGGTTCTGGATGACGATTGTTGCGGTCGTGGAAGAACCCGCGGCAACGGGCCCGGTGGGCGATTTGAGCGACACGGTGAACGGCGCCTGGGCCTCTACGTCGACACTGCCCGGGCGCGAATCGTTGGCCGTGGGGGCTTCGTGTTGAAGGATGAGTCGCGCTTCCGCATCGCCGAAGCGCAGCGCCTGGCCTTCGCGCAGCGGCGCTGCCGCGCCCTGTTCGATGCGCTGGCCGCCGACGAATGTCCCCGTCGCGGAGCCGAGGTCAGTGATCGTGGTGCCATCGGGGGAAGTCGTGAGTTGGGCATGGCGACGGGAAACGGAGACGTGGTCGATGACGACGCCGTTTCCTTCGGCGCGGCCGATATAGACGGTTGCGTTATCGAGCGGGTATTCCCGCACCTGCCCATCGGGGGTTGTTACGCGGAGAGTGCCGAAGTCCATGCCACCAGCCGTTCCCCGTGTTCATCCGTTCCGAACGGTGCCGAACGGTATCGGGGGAGTGTGCGCAGAATACGATCGTCCGGGCGAGCGGGCCATAGGCGGTTGCCCGCGGGGTGGGCGTCAGGGTTTTGCGTGCGCCTTGTCCTGGTTCGATTTTCACGTCGTTCCGCCTGTCAGCCCCGTTCGTCCTGAGCCTGTCGAAGGATGAACACGCCGCTGTCCATGGTTCGAGTGTGACCGACCCTTGGACAGGCTCAGGGCGAACGGAACCCAGCACGTTGCCGTGCAAAACGTTGACGCCCACCCTTGCCCGCGACGCCTTTTCCCTCTCGCCGCCGCGCTCGCTACACTGCCTCTACTTATCCGTGGAGCAAGGCCCGTGCAAATCCGAGTCGAGCGCGGCGATATCGCCGCTTTCAATGCTGATGTGATCGTTGTCAACCTGTTCGAAGGCGTGACCGCGCCCGGCGGGGGCACGGGGGCCATCGACGCAGCCCTCGGCGGCACGATCACCAAGCTCATCGCGCTTGGCGATATTCGCGGCAAGTCCGGCGAACTCACGCTCATCCATACGCTCGGAACCATCCCTTCGCCCCGCGTCCTGGTGGCAGGGCTAGGGAAGGCGAAGGACTTCGATGGAGATGCCGCTCGCAACCTGTCCGCCAACGTAATTCGCTACCTCAGAAAGCCCGGAATCAAGACGGTCGCGACCATCACCCATGGCGCCGGCATCGGTGGTCTCGATCCGGAAGCCTGCGCCCAGGTTTTGGCGGAAGGCGCGTTGTTAGGCGATTATCGCTTTCTCAAGCACAAGAAGGTCGATGATGAGCGGGCCGAGATCGAGAATCTCGTGATCGTGGAGCAAGACGCCGCCCGCATCCCCGCGCTCGCGGCGGGCGCCGAACGCGGAGTAATCCTTGGCCAGGCGACGAATCTCACGCGTGATCTGGCGAATGAGCCATCGAACCATCTCACGCCGACGCATGTTGCGGAGCGCTCCGCCGACATCGCACAACGGTGGGGTCTGGAACTCACGGTGCTGGAAGAGAGCGACATGGAAGCGAAGGGCATGGGTTCGCTGCTTTCGGTGGCGAAGGGGAGCGCCCAACCGGCGAAACTTATTGGCCTTATGTATCGCGGACGTGGCGGCGAAGGCTTCGATATCGCCCTCGTCGGGAAGGGCATCACCTTCGACACGGGCGGCATCAGCATCAAGCCCGCCGCCAACATGGAAGCGATGAAGGCCGACATGACGGGCGCCGCCACCGTCATCGCCGCGATCCAGGCGGTCGCGCAGCTCAAGGCGAAGGTGAACGTCCTCGCGGTCGCCCCATGCACGGAAAATATGCCCGGCGGAAACGCGACGAAGCCCGGCGATGTCGTGACGGCGATGAACGGCGTCACCGTGGAAGTCATCAACACCGACGCGGAGGGCCGTCTCGTACTTGCTGACGCGATGTGTTGGGCGCGGGAACTCGGCGCGACACGCCTGCTCGATATCGCGACGCTCACCGGCGCCGCCACGACATCGTTTGGCGATGTCTGCTACGGGATCATGACGAACAACGACGAACTGGCGACGCGGCTCGAAACGGCGGCGGCGGCGGCGGGCGAGAAGACCTGGCGCTTGCCGATGTTCAAGGAGTACGACGAATACATCAAAAGCGATACGGCGGACATCAAGAACACGACATCGAAGGGCGCCGGGACGATCGCCGGGGCGAAATTCATTGAACGCTTCGTGGGCGATACGCCGTGGGTGCACCTGGACATCGCGAACGTCGATATGGCTTCGGCGGATAAAGGCTGGGTGAGCAAGGGCGCGACCGGCTATGGCGTGCGCGCGCTCATCAACCTGGCGCTGGGCCTGGCCGAGGCCTGACGAGGTCGCCCGTGAGGGCGGCGAGCAGTTCGTCCAGGTGGGCGACGACGCGGTCTGGGACGGCGGCGGGCGTATCCCCCATCTCCAGGCGTTCGCGATGGATCCAGACGCCGTGGATGCCGACCGATTGGGCGCCGCCGATATCCGCATAGAGGTTATCGCCCACATGCCAGGCGTCGGCTGGGTCCGTGAAGGTGGATGCGAGGGCGTGCGCAAAGACCTCGGGCGACGGCTTGCCCTTGCCGAAGACCCCTTCGATCACAATGACATCGAAGTACGATCCCAATTCGAAGCGGGCAACCTTGTCGAGCTGCATCTCCGCGGGGCCGTTGGTGATGAGGCCGAGGCGATATCCGCCTGAGCGCAACGCGTCCAGCGTCGTGATCGCGTCATCGAAGAGTCGCATTCGACCGCGGTTCTCGTGCCAGTAGCGCATCGAGAGTGCTTCGGCAATGGCGATGTCCAGGCCTTCGGCGGCAAGGGCGAGTTCGACCACGTGCCTGCGCGCGTCGTGGAGGCGGGTCCGCCACTGCATTTCGACGGCGGCCTCGTTCTTCCAGAAATCCGACGCCTGTTTCTTGATGGCCTCTCGGAGAGCGAGCGGGTCGGCGCTCAAACGCGGGGCGAATTCGCCGCAGACAAGCTGCCAGGATTCCTCGACGCCGCGCGAGGTGTTGAGAAGTGTGTCATCCATATCGAAGAAGATGGCTCGGGGGTTCATCGACCTCCATGGTAGCGGGCGGACGCGTTTCGCGGGACTCGGCGGTCTGCATCAGAGGGCGGGTGCGTTGTCGGCCCGAACGGGGTCGAACGGCTGGGCATCCCAGCGCTTTCTCCCGCGCGCCCTACGGACTGGCGCGCTACGGACTCGTGCCTGCGAACTCGTGGCTACACGAAAGGGCTGCGGCTGTGTATCGTTGCGCACGAACGAGGAGCCTGCCATGTCAGCAATCGATTCCGCTGCTTCGCTTCCCCAACTCGATGGAGAACTTCGCCTGCCCGGCCTCCACGGGAGTGTGACGCTTCGGCGCGACGCATACGGCATCGGCCACGTGGACGCGCAAAACGAACACGACGCCTGGTTCGGCCAGGGCGTCGTCGCCGCACAGGACCGCCTCTGGCAAATGGAGTTCGACCGGCTGCGCGGACAGGGGCGCTGGGCGGAAGCGGCCGGGCCCTACGCTGTCCCGGCCGACACACTCGCCCGCCGCATGCAGCTCTCGCGCGCGGCGAAGGAGGATGTTTCCGCAATGTGCGCCGGCACCCTTGCGATGTTCACTGCGTTCGCCGAGGGCGTGAACGCCTACATCAATTCCGGGCAACCGCTACCGATCGAGTACATCCTCACAGGCATTAAGCCCGACCGTTGGGAGGCCTGGCATTCGGTGCTTGCCTTCAAGGTGCGGCACGTCCACATGGGGGCCTGGCAGGGCAAGATCAACAACGCGAAGCTACTCGTGATGGCGGGAGCCGAGGCCCTCGCAAAGTTGCCGCCGGGAGGAACGCCACCGGATTCAAGTCTCATTCTGCCGCCCGGTGCGAAGTACCAGGCAATGCTCCAGCAGGCCTCCCTCGACCTCGCGGAGCTTTCCAAGCACCTCGATTTCCTCGGCGATGGCGAAGGCGGGTCGAATTCCTTGGCCGTGCACGGTTCGCGCACGACGACAGGGATGCCCGTCCTCTGTAACGATTCGCACCGCGCCCTCGATGTTCCCAACGCCTACTGGCAGGTGCACGTCTCCTGCCCGGAGTTCAACGTGACCGG
>Ga0163144_10026524_pt1 | contig 11258 bp, 11 predicted proteins | sample OliLak19BULKMAT1_FD_123175 | JGI IMG/M metagenome (GOLD analysis project Ga0163144, IMG submission 123175) | Freshwater microbial mat bacterial communities from Lake Vanda, McMurdo Dry Valleys, Antarctica - Oligotrophic Lake LV.19.BULKMAT1 | ecosystem: Environmental > Aquatic > Freshwater >... | reverse complement strand
TGGGCGATGGCCGCGGCTTCCTGTTCGCCCAGATGCGCGACGACGCCGATGGCCGCCTGCTCGACCTGGGCACCAAGGGATCGGGCAAGACGCCGTGGTCGCGCACCGCCGACGGACGCCTGACCCTGAAGGGCGGCGTGCGCGAAATCCTCGCCACCGAGATGCTGGAGGCGCAGGGCGTCTACACCTCGAAGACCTTCAGCCTGGTCGAGACCGGCGAGGACCTGGTCCGCCATGACGAGCCCTCGCCCACCCGCGCGGCGGTGATGGTGCGCCTGAGCCACAGCCATGTCCGTATCGGCACCTTCCAGCGCCTCGCCGCGCTGGGGCAGACGGACGACATCAAGCGCCTCGTCGACTATTGCATCGAACAGTACTGGCCGGACGCGGCCGGCGCCGCCGATCCCGTCGCCGCGTTCTTCGCTCTCGCCGTCCAGGCCATCGCCCGCATGGGCGCCGACTGGTGGGTCGCCGGCTTCGTCCACGGCGTGCTCAACACCGACAACACCACCATCACCGGCGAGAGCTTCGACTACGGCCCGTGGCGCTTCCTGCCGACGCTCGACCCGGCGTTCACGGCCGCCTATTTCGACCACAGCGGCCTCTACGCCTTCGGCCGGCAGGCGCCGCAACTGTTCTGGAACTGCGAGCGCCTGGCAGGCTGCCTGCTCGAGTTGTCGAGCGAGGCGGAACTGGTCAAGGGCCTCGAAGCCTTCCAGCCCGCGTTCCGGAACCGGCTCGAAGCCCGCACCCACGCCAAGCTGGGCCTCGTTCCCGGCGACAGCGCCCGCGAGCTGGTGCAGGGCTTCTACGACGCCCTGCACAAGAGCCAGGTCCCCTACGAGCGCGCCTTCTTCGACCTGGTCGGCGGCGCCCTGCCCGAGCGCATCGCCGCCAGCCCGCACCGCGACGCTTACAAGGGCGAGCCCTGGCCGGCGATCATCGCCATGCTGCGGAACGCCCGGCTATCGCCGGCTGCGGCCACGGCCATGGCGCACCCCTACTTCGCCGGTGACGGCCCCTGCACTATCCTGATCGACGAGATGGAGGCCACCTGGTCGCCCATCGCCGAGGCGGATGACTGGTCGGCCCTCCAGCGGAAGATCGACGAGATTCGCGGCCTGGGCGCGGCGCTCGCACCCTTGTTCGGGCCGCGAGGTCCGGGTTTCCTCGGCGCCGGTTAGGCGGAGACCGCAACGCCCAGAAACTCAGCGATTTCGTCCCGGCGCATCATCGCGTCCTGATAGCCCAGGTCGATCAGTTCGCCGCAGAACGACGGCTCGAACAGCAGGTAGCTGGGCACCCGCCAGCCCGAACCCCAGGCGCCGGCGCCGCGCAGCAGGCCGCGGATGGTCCAGGGAATCTCCATGGCGTGGCGTTTGGCGATCTCGCCGATCTCCTTCGACGGCTGGACGATCAGCACCTCGACGGTGCGCAGCGGACTTTCCGCCGCCTTCTCCGGCGACAGCAGCGACAGCGTGTGGTTGATCCGCCGCAGCCGCTCCACGTCCTCGTTCAGATTGTCGTTGAACAGCAGGTCAAGCATGTGGCCGGCGATGTCGCCCAGGGTCGGCACCCGTTGCCGGCGCGCCTCGACCTGCCCTTCCTCGACCCGCCGGTCGCGCGTGCCGACCACCAGGATGCGCTCGGCGCCCAGATGGATCGCCGGGCTGAGCGGCGCGGTCAGGCGCAGAGAACCGTCGCCGAAATACTCCTCGCCCAACTTCTGCGGCGGAAAGATCACCGGCAGCGCCGCCGAGGCCAGCACATGCTCGACCGTGATGTCGCAATGCACGCCGTCGCGCCGCGCGCGCTGCCAGTCAGGCAGTGACGCCGCTCCCTGGAAGAACGTCATCGCCCGGCCGCTCGCATAGCTGGAGGCGGTGATCGCCAGCGCGGCCAGCGCGCCGTTCGCGAGACACGTCTCGATGCGGTCGAAATCGATGCTCGCCTTCAACAGGTCGGTCAGCGGCGCGTTGCGCAGCAGCGACAGCGGATTGCCCTTGCCGAAGCCGCCGACCGTCAGGGTCGCCAGCCAGTGCAGCGCCGTCGCCGTCACGTTCGGCACGTCGGTGCGGTAGACCTTGTGGGTCCGCAGATCCCGCCACATCCGCTCCAGCTCGCCCACGCCGGCGCTGAAGCGGTCGGCGCGGCTGGCCATGTAGGCGGCGTTGATCGAGCCCACCGAGACGCCGCAGATCACCGGGAACGGATTGGGCCCGTCGCCCCAAAGCTCGGCCACCGCCTTGAGCACGCCCACCTGGTAGGCGCCGCGCGCGCCGCCGCCCGCCAGCAACAGGCCGGTTCTGTTTCCGATCTGGGTGTTGGTCCCCGTCATGACGCCTGTATACCGCCGGACGGTAGGCCCGCGCCAGACCGGCGAAGCAGAACGCCACCCGCGGCGACCGCCGCCCGACTTGGCGGAGCAACGCCTGGGCCGGGCGGGACAACGCGGCTTGGCAACAACGGCGGCCGGGAATAACGTGGCGCCCGGCTACGGCATGCAGGAAGTCCGTTGAACATCTCGACGCCGTTCATCAAGCGCCAGGAATACGCCCATGACCAAGAACCACACCGGCAAGCTCCAATTCAGCCAGGAAGACCACAAGCGGCTGCTCGAGCTGCGGGCGATGCGACCGGCCCGGCATCATGAGCGCGGCACGCTCTCGCGCGGCGACCGGCTTGCCGACTGGTTCGCCGAAACCGTCGGCTCGTGGCGCTTCATTGTTATCCAAAGCACCCTGCTCGTCATTTGGGTCGCCCTGAACCTGACGGCCTATCTCCGGCACTGGGACCCGTACCCGTTCATCCTGCTGAACCTGATGCTGTCGTTCCAGGCGGCATACGCGGCGCCGATCATCATGATGAGTCAGAACCGCCAGTCCATTATCGACCGCCGGCGCGCGGAGCACGACTACCGGGTGAACGTGAAGGCAGAACTGGAAATCGAGCTGCTGCACGAGAAGATAGACGCCATCCGCGAGCAGGAACTGCTGAAGCTGATCACCGTCGTCGAGCGCCTGACCGCGCATGTCCTGCGGGAAGCCGATCCGCCCCGCGGCTGAGAGTCTCACGGAACCCTTCGCCGCTCCAGCCAGCTCGCCGCCAGCAGGCAACCCATGGCCCAGGCGGCGCCCACGCTCCAGCCGGCCAGCACGTCGGTCGGCCAATGCACGCCCAGATAGATGCGGCTCAACCCGACCGCGACGGCGACGAAGACCGCGACACCGAACAAGTAGATCTGCTGCCGCCGGCCGTCCTGGGCGCGCGCCAGCAGGGCGCCGAGCGTCAGGTAAAGCACCGCCGACATCATGGCGTGGCCGCTGGGAAAGCTCAGCGAGGATTCGCCCATCAGGTGCGGCACGACGTCGGGTCTGGCTCGGCCGAACAACGCCTTCATCACCTGGCTGAGCACCGAACCGCCGATCACCGAGGCCAGCAGCAGCGCCGCCGAGGCGCGCTTGCCGTCGAGCAGCAGGTAGCCCGCCGACGCGATGACGATCAGCGTCAGCATGATGGTGCTGCCCAGGCTGGTGACGTCGCGCACGGCATCGGCCAGCCAGGATGGACCGATCGGATGGGCCAGGTTGGCGGGATCGCGGAACGCCAGCAACACGGCCTTGTCGAAGCCCACCGTTTCGCCTTCGACCATCTCGGAGGTCAGCAGCCCGAAGCAGAGGACGGATAGCGCGCCGACGAAGATCGCCGCCAGCACGCCCAGCTCGGCCCGGTCGCCGGGCAGCAGCAGGCGGACAAGTCGTGACATGAATGTTGGCGAGGGAGCCTCCGCTTACATATTGCGTGTAGCGCCAGACAATAACGTCATGGCAAACCGGGCGCGATGGCCGTGCGCGGTATGCGTGACGCGGTCATTCGACCAAGGTATCCTAGGGCGCTATTAGGGGAGCAGACCAAGTGGAACTTCAGGCCCTGACCGGCAGCGTGGCGTTCGCGGTCACGCAGACCGCGGCGGCTGGTGGTGTTCCCTATGTGGTGGCCCTGGCGCCGATCATCGCCGCCGGCCGCGGACGGACGATGATCGCATGACCGCGCCGGACCCCCGCCTGCCCAGCCAGCGCACCGGATCGGCCTATGAAGGCCCGATCCTCTCGGCGCTGCTGACCCTGGCGATCCCTATCGTGGCGGGCAACCTGCTGCAGTCCGCCTACCAGCTGCTCGACGCATTCTGGGTGGGCCGGCTGGGCGCCGCGGCGGTGGCGGCGGTACAGATCACCTTCCCGATCACCTTCCTGATGTTCGCGCTGGGCGCCGGCTTCTCCATCGCCGGCTCGACGCTGATCGCCCAGTATGTGGGCGCCCGCAACCAGGCCATGGTCAACCGGGTGGCGGCGCAGACCATGCTGCTGGTGGCGGTCATCTCGGCGCTCCTGGGGCTGATCGGCTATGCCATCGCGCCGGGCTACCTGCGGGCCATGGGCATCGGCGCCGACGTCTATCCCGGCGCGCTCAGCTACATGCGGATCGCCTTCATCAGCCTGATCTTCAGCTTCAGCTTCGCCGTGTTCCAGGCGGTGATGCGCGGCGTGGGCGAGGCCAAGCTGCCGATGTACGTCATTCTCGGTACGGTCGTCCTGAACGGCGGCCTCAGCCCGCTGCTGATCTTCGGCTGGGGGCCCATCCCGGGCCACGGCGTCACCGGCGCCGCCTTGTCGAGCCTGTTCACCCAGGGTGTCGCCGCCGCCATCGCCATGCTGGTGATGTTCGGCGGCCGCCATGGCATCCATGTGTCGTGGCCCGACTTCAAGCCCGACATGTCCTACATGAAGCGCGCCTTCCTGCTCGGCTTCCCGTCCTCGATCGAGATGTCGACCCGGGCGCTCGGCGTCATCGTGCTGTCGTTCCTGGTGGCCAGCTTCGGCACCAAGACCATCGCCGCCTACGGCGTCGGCACCACCATCTTCCAGGTGGTGATCATCCCCGCCATGGGGCTCGCCATGGCCATCTCGGTGCTGGTCGGCCAGAACATCGGCGCCCACAACCCCAAGCGCGCCGGCCAGATCGCGCGTACCGGCGCCATCCTGGGCTTCGGCGGGCTCACCTTCCTGGGCGTGATCGCCTTCATCTTCGCCCCGGCGATCATCGGCACGTTCATACCGGGCGATCCGGCCGTCATCGCCGACGGCACCGCGTTCGTGCGCACCCAGTCCCTGGCGTGGGGCTTCATCGGCCTGCAGCTGTGCCTGGTCGGCGTGTTGCGCGCCAGCGGCAACATGCTGGCGACCATGATCATCGCGCTGGTGTCGCAGTGGGTGCTGATGTTCCCGATCGCCTATGTTCTGTCGAAGCACACCGGGCTGGGCGCCGAGGGCATCTGGTGGGCCTTCCCCATCGCCAACGTCGCCGTCACCACCATCACCCTGATCTGGTACGTGAAGGGCGACTGGCGCTATGTCCGGCTCACCGACGACGAACAGACCGTGGTCGCGGTCAACGAAGCGGCCATGGCCGAGGAGCGGCGGCACTAGGCACCTGAAGATGCCTGATCCCAAAATGGGATCAGTGGTATTCTTGGTTCATGAGAATCATATCTCGCCGCACGGTGCGAGAGTTTGTGGACAGCCCGGCGGGCCACAAGGACCAGCCAGCGGTCAAGTCGGCACTGGACGCCTGGTTTGCCGAAGCCAGGAATGCGGCGTGGAAAAGCTCGGCCGACGTAAGGCAGCGATACGCGACAGCCAGCATCGTCACTGCGGAGCGCGTCGTGTTCAACATCAAGGGAAATGACTACAGGCTGGTGGTCGCGATCGACTTCGAGAAAGGAATCGTCTGGATCAAGTGGGTAGGCACCCACCGGGCCTATGACGATATCGACGTCACGGAGATAGAGCATGACGAATGAACTGAAGCCGATCCGTACCGAGGCCGACTATGAAGACGCCATGGGCCAGATGGCGGCGCTTTGGGGGGCAAGGTCAGCAACACCTGAAGGCGACCGGCTTGATATACTGGCAACGCTGGTCGATGCCTACGAGGCAACCCAGTATCCGATGGACCCGCCGGACCCTGTCGAGGCGATCAAGTTCCGCATGGAACAGCAAGGCCTTACACGCAAGGACCTCGAGCGCATGGTCGGCACCCGGGCGCGCGTTTCCGAAATACTCAATCGCCAGCGTAACCTGTCCATCGGCATGATCCGTAAACTTCACGACGTGCTCGGCATTCCGGCCGACGTGCTGATCCGTCCGACGCGCAAGGACGCCGCATAAGTTACGTCTGGGAGAGCGCCGCCTTCACCCTCGGCAGCACCCGGTTCATCAGCAGCTCGACCCGCGCCCAGCCGCTGTCGAAGCTTTCGCCCGGGAACTTGGCCCAGAAGTGGACGTCCCTGATCTGCGGCCAGGCCTTGAGCATGGCGGTCAGCTCGCGCACCGCCGTTTCCGGATCCCACAGCACATAGAGCCCGCCTTCGATGGCGGCGCGGCCGTCGGGGAACAGCGGCGTGGTCTCGGGCGGGCCGAACGCGCCCCAGCCGATATAGGCGTTGGTCTGATAGAGCACGTGCGGCGCGACATTCGCGGCCTCGCGCTCAGGGTCGTCGGCGACGATCGCCCAGTGGCCGGCATAGATGGCGCCGTCCCCGGGCCGCTTGCCGGCGGCCTCGAGCGCCTCCACATAGACGTCGTGGCCGATGCCGCCCGTCGACAGGAAACCGTCGCCGATGGCCGCCGCGCGCGCCATGGCCGGCGGGCTGAGGCCGCCCATCAGCAGCTTCGGCGCGTGCTCGGGCGCCGGCGTCACCCGCAGGTTGTTCACGTCGAACCGCTTGCCGTGGAACTCGACTTTCTCGCCCGACCACGCGCGGCGGATGATCTCGACCGCCTCCTCCATCAGACTGGGCCGGTGGCGCACGTCGCGGCCGAACTGGTCGAACTCCACCTGCCGGTAGCCGCCGCCCACGCCCAGGTCGAAGCGCCCGCCGGTCAGCAGCGACACCGTCGCCGCGTCCTCGGCGATACGGATCGGGTCGTGCAGCGGCAGCACCATCAGGTTGGTGCCGATCCGCATCCGCTTCGTGCGCGCACCGATGGCGGCGGCGATCACCAGCGGCGACGGTGTGTAGCCGTCGTCGATGAAATGGTGCTCGGTCAGCCACACCGAATCCCAGCCTGCCGCCTCGGCCGCGACGATCTGCTCCAGCGCCTGGGCGTGGAAACGCTCGGCCGGCATGGCCCAGGGCTCCGGGTTGCGGAAGTCGTACCAAAGGCCGAAATTCACCACGCTCGCCTCCCCCTCAGGTCAGTTCCGCGAGGAATCCGAGCAGCACCTTCCCGTAGCCTTCGGCTTCCTCGATGAAGGGAGCGTGACCGCTTTCGGGGAATTCCGCCAGCCTTCCCAGCGGCGCCAGTTCGGCGGCCGCTCGCCCGATCCCGGGCGGCGCGATGACGTCCTGTCCGCCGACCACCGACAGGAACGGCACGGCCAGCCCGCGCAGGGCGTCGCGCTGGTCGAGCGTGTCCAGGTCTAGCAGCGCCCGGTCAGCCGACGGCGCGTTCTCCATGAACACCGACCACATCCAGGTCTTGAGCGCATCGCTCACCGGCCGGACGCAGATGGCATGCGCCAGGCCATGCAGGAACGTCGCCCGGTCCTGCCGCAGCACGGCAACGGTCTCGGCGACCGACCCGGGCCCGCCGCCATGGGGAAAGTCCGACGCCTGAACGTAGCGCGGCGTCGCGCCGGCGGTCGAGACCACGCCCCGGCAGCGCGCGCCCAATCTGACCGCCGCCTCGACGGCGACCGGACCGCCCAGCGACCAGCCATTGACCGCCAGCCGCTCGATCCGCAGGTGGTTGGCGAGCGACACCAGGTCGGCCGCCGCGCTCCGGATCGAAACGTCGGCGAAATCCTTGTCCGACTTGCCGCAGCCGCGCTGGTCGAAGCTCAGCACCGCGTGGCCGGCGCCGGTCAGCAGCGGCAGCACCGTGTCCCACAGCCGGCAGCTCATGCCCCAGCCATGGATCAGCGCCACCGGCAGCCTGTCGCCCGGATAATACTCGTAGTAGACGCGCCGTCCCGGCTCGGTTTCCAGATAGGCCATCAGGGAACGCTCCAGCCGGCGTCGATCACCAGCTCGGCGCCGGTGATGTACTTGGCCTCGTCGGAGCACAGGTAGACCGAGCCCCAGGCGACGTCCTCCGGGTCGCCCATGCGGCCCATGGGGATCGACGCCTTGATCGCCGCGTCCATCTCGGGCGTCAGGTCGCCCAGGATCGGCGTGCGGATCTGGCCGGGCAGGATGGTGTTCACCCGCACGCCCTGCTTGACGTGCTCCAGCGCCGCCGACTTCGACATCAGCCGCACCGCCGCCTTGGTCGCATGATAGGAGAACGAGCCCGGGCTGCCGACCATGCCGTAGAGCGACGAGATATTGACCACGGCGCCGTTGCCGGACTTCACCAGTTCGGGCAGCGCCGCCCTCATGCCATACCAAACGCCAGTCTGGTTGATGGCGATCATCCGCTGCCAGCCGGCATCGGTCTCCTCGCTCACGCCGCCCGGATGATAGATGCCGGCATTGTTGACCAGCGTGGTCAGCCCGCCGAAGCGCTCGGTGGCGGCCGCGACCGCGGCGGCCCAGCTTTCCGCACTGGTCACGTCGAGCCTGACGAACATGGCCTCGCCGCCGGCATCGTTGGCCTCGGCGACGACGCGCCTGCCCGCCGCTTCCTGAATGTCGCCGGAGACGACCTTCGCGCCCTCGCGGGCGAACAACCCGACATGCGCGGCGCCGATGCCGCTGGCGCCGCCGGAGATCAGCGCCACCTTGCCTTCGAGACGTGCCATCGCAGTTCCTCCCCATGCCAAGGAGGCCACGCGGCCCGCCTGCGATCAAGGCGAAACGACGGATTTCCCCGGTTCCGACCCATCAAACCATACTTGCTAGTCAGCAACAAGGATATTAGGTTTTGGTTCTCGCAGCCGATCGATCAGGCGATCCTCCGATGACGAAACACGAGAAGCCCGCGCCGCGCAAGCGCATGACCCAGGCCGAGCGCACCGCGTTGTCGGACCAGCGCATGTACGACGCGGCCATGAAGCTGATCGGCCAGCACGGCACCCACAACACCACCCTGAAGGACGTCGGCGAACTGGCCGGCTACAGCCGCAGCCTCGCCAGCTACCGGTTCGGCTCCAAGGAAGCCCTGTTCGGCAATCTGGTGCGGTTCTTCAACCACAAATGGGTCGAGGAGCTGGAACGCTTCGTCGGCGGCCGCACCGGCCTCGCCGCCTTCATCGCCGCGCTCGACGCGGTCGAGGACTTCCTGATCGAGCAGCCCGAATACATGAAGGCCATGTACATCCTGTGGTACGAGTCGATCACCAGCCACAGCGAGGTGCGCGAGCGGCTGGCCGAACAGCACGAGGCCTACCGCACCGACATCGTCCGCTGGGTGCGCGAGGGCATCGCCGAGGGCTTCATCCGTCCTTATGTCGACGCCGAGAAGCTGTCGGTGCAGTTCTGCTCGTTCATCTTCGGCACCATTTACCAGTGGCTGGTGAGGCCCGAGGCCATCGACATCCAGGCGGCGTTCAGCGAGTATAAGCAGGGCGTGCTGGCGCAGATCACCGAGCGGCGCCGCGGGCCGCGATAAGGCCGAAACGCCGCATTTGTTCACTTGCTAGACCGGAACAAGTGTCTTAGCGTAGGCAGTCGAAACGCCCTTGGGGAAGGGCGCGCGCAAAAACGGGAATCAGGAGCGAACGATGGAAGTAGGCCTGCTGATGGTCTTCCAGAACTTCATGGACGGGGCGACCGACCGCGAAGTCTACAAGCGCGACGTCCACCTGGCAGAATTGGCCGAACCGCTCGGCTTCGACACGCTGGGCGCGGTGGAGCACCACTTCTTCAACTACGCCATGGCGCCCGACAACATGCAGTTCCTCAGCTACATGGCGGCAAAGACCAGCCGCATCGGGCTGCTGACCGGCGCCGTGATCCTGCCGTGGAACAACCCGCTGCGCGTCGTCGAGAAGATGATCATGCTCGATCACCTCAGCAACGGCCGCGCCCTGTTCGGCATCGGCCGCGGCCTTGCCAAGCGCGAATACGACCGCTTCGGCATCTCCATGAACGAGGCCCGCGACCGCTTCGACGAGTCGGCCGAGCTGATCCTGCGCAGCCTCGAGAGCGGCGTCGTCGAAGGCGACGGCCCCTACTACAAGCAGATGCGCACCGAAGTGCGGCCGCGGCCCTACGCCACCTTCAAGGATCGCTTCTACTGCGTCGCCATGTCGTCGGACTCGGTGCCGGTCTGCGCGCGCCTGGGCGGCAAGATGATGAGCTTCGCCCAGAAGCCCTGGGAGCAGATGGCCGGACATTTCAACACGTATCGCACGATGTTCCAGGATTTCCACGGCCGCCCGGCGCCGTCGCCGGTGTGCGTCGACTTCATGTGCTGCGACGAAAGCGGCGAGCGCGCCGAGGCGCTCGCCCGTGAGCACATGGCCAACTACTACCTGACGGTCATGGAGCACTACGACATGGCCGGCGACCACTTCAAGAACATGAAGGGCTATGGCGACTACGCCAGCAACGCCGAGATCCTGCGCGACACCGGCCTGGAGGACGCGGCCAACGGCTTCGTCGACATCAACACCTGGGGCACGCCGCAGCAGATACTCGACAAGCTCGAGCAGCGCCAGAAGTCGCTGGGCGATTTCGACCTCACCGTGCAGGTCAGCTATGGCGGCATGAGCCTCGAAAACGCCGAAAGCAGCATGCGCCTGTTCGCCGAGAAGGTGTTGCCAGAGGTGCAGGGCTGGCGCAAGGCCGCCTGATCGACGGATAAGCGCCCCGCGCCTGGTTTGGGCGCCTGGCCGCGGCGGTTCCAGTTTCGGATGATGGAGACCGGTGTCCAACGCCCGTTCACTATACTTTGAGGGGTCTTTGACGAACCGGCGGTTACACCCGTCCGGTATTGGGCTATTGTGGCCATTGCGTGTCCAGAACCGGGCCGACCTGAATGAAGCGCGTCATATCATCGGCTCTGCGCCGGAGCATGCGCCGGACGCGCGAGTGGCTGATCGATCGCACCGGCAACATCTCCATCGTCGTCGCGGCAAGCCTGCCGGTGTTCATTACCGTGCTGGGCCTCAGCTTCGAGGTCGCGCAGTGGTACATGGCCCAGCGCGCCATGCAAAACGCCGCCGATTCGGCTTCCATGTCGGCGGCGATGAACGGCGACGGGAACTTCGAGCTCGAGGCCAGGGCGATTGCCGCCCAGTACGGCTACGTC
>Ga0163144_10026520_pt1 | contig 11259 bp, 11 predicted proteins | sample OliLak19BULKMAT1_FD_123175 | JGI IMG/M metagenome (GOLD analysis project Ga0163144, IMG submission 123175) | Freshwater microbial mat bacterial communities from Lake Vanda, McMurdo Dry Valleys, Antarctica - Oligotrophic Lake LV.19.BULKMAT1 | ecosystem: Environmental > Aquatic > Freshwater >... | reverse complement strand
GCGCAAAACCAGACAGGAGAGAAGTTTTGGAATGCTTGGTTTCAAGGCGGCAAAATTGCCAAAGAAGAAAAATTACTTAAAGAAAAAGCTAAAGAGATTTTAGAATCCGTGGGCTTAATCCATATGGTTGATAAATTCGCAGGTTCCATGTCAGGAGGGCAACGTAAACTTTTAGAGATTGCTAGAGCCTTAATGACCGATCCCCAAATTGTGCTTTTAGATGAACCAGCGGCGGGGGTAAATCCAGCTTTGATCGAAGAAATCTGCGGACATATTCAAACTTGGAATCAAGCAGGCTTAACTTTTTTGATTATCGAACACAATATGGATGTAATTATGTCCCTGTGCGATCGCATTTGGGTACTAGCTGAAGGACAAAATCTTAAAGATGGTAATTCTAACGATATCCGATCATCTCCCGAAGTTTTAGAAGCGTATTTAGGTAGTAGTTAAAAAGAGAATGCTTGAGGCAGGATATTTAAGCTTTTGGGAGCAATATAACTAAATTTCTAAATTCAAACCAGTTGATAAACTGTCACAATCCATCATAAGAAATTAGAACTTTAACCCTGATAATCATAACGAGCCACATTCACTTGGGTATTGTTATGCAATCAGAACCTTTGACATATCTACGCCTCAATCTTGAGATCGCCGTTCCCCATACCCTTATGCTGGAAGGGATAGAGGCATGGTTCGCTTGGGACTTGATCTCAGAGCTAGATTTACATTGGCGGGATAACCTCAAATATCAGAATCGTTTGGTGATAGTAGCTAAGGTCAACGACAATATTTTGCTAGGGCTAGATTTGTGGTTACGAATGGGACTAATCACCGATGAGTACACAAGGTTATTGGGCAGAAATCGCTTTAGTCGTGACCTCCCAGACTTATCTGATGAATTTTCGGGGATTAATCCAATTGCAGCCCGATCTTTAGCTCCAGATAAATTCGTTCCAGCCCCAGAACATTCACATCCTCAGATTCCATTGCCAGATCGTCATCCAAGTCTGATTGGGCAAATGGTGCAATCTTTAATTTCAGAATTTAGTACGGTTTGGCTTTTATTTTTAGGCGTGTTTCTGGTGGTGGTGTCATCGGGAGTTTTAGCGGCTAGTCAGTGGAATCAATTCCCACCCCAAGGGCAATTTGCGATTTTATTGATATATACGATCGCATTTTGGGGTGTAAGTATATGGACGGGTAGGCAAGAAAATCTCAGTCTGACCACCCGCACTTTGGAAGTTTTGACATTATTGGTAGTTCCAGTCAACTTTTGGGCGATCGATGGCTTTCAGCTCTTAAAAGATCCTGTGGGCTTGATCGAAAGTGCGATCGCAGTGGTGATTCTCTCTAGCATTACGCTCTTATTACTTAAACAGCACGGGGCATCTAAGCTTACGGCTTTGAATTGTGTCGGGTTAAGTTTATTGCACATCGGTTGGGGAACTATTGGATATCCGTTGATCGCTGTTTACATCGGAACTGTGGGGACTTCGGCGATCTTTCTGTGGCAGCAAAGAGGATCAAGCGATCGCTCCAAACTAGCTCTGGGTGAAATTACCATTGCCTATACCACGGTGATTTTACTATTTAGGGCAATCTTGATCGCGGGGGTGAGTATTTCCGACCTAGGACTAGCTTTTGGCTTATGCGGTTGGATGCTAAGTAAGCTCAATCGAAGGCAGAACTCGGAAGTTCCCCAGTTACCGATCGCGGCAGGATTGCTATGGCTCGGTTGGGGTGTATCCGTAGGCGTGGAGTTCCCTTGGCAAGCGGCGACTGTAAGCATTTTGGCACTATTCCTTTTAGGCGATCGCTTGCAACGTTATGGGCGAGGTCTAGATTTAGCAGCGATCTTCCTTATCACCTTACAAACTATTTACCTGAGTTTCCAACTTCTCCCACTCCAACTGAGAACAGACGTAACCCAGTGGGGAATGACTTTAGCCAGAACAGATAGTCCACTTCCACTTTTAGGCGTAGTCATATTTCCCTACATTATTCTCACTTTAGTTCTATCCGATCGATTACGTCATTCCGAACGTCACAATTTGGCAAATTTGGCAGAAACCTTATCTTTAGGATTGGGAACGATGCTTACTTGTTTGAGCTTTATCAGCCCCGTTACCCGATCGCTAAATCTTGGACTTTCATTTATCACCCTCTTCATATTTACAGTATTCACAAATCGTCGAAATTCTGAGGAGTCGGGATTAATTTACTTGACCCATATTGTCGGCTTGGGGGCGATCGCGGCAACTGCAGATTTGCTCTTTCCTAACTTCAAATTTTGGGATTGGGCATTTTTGAGTCTGGGCTTAGGGGTAATCGAGTTGGTATTTTCTACCATAACTAAACTAAATTCTCAAGAATTACAGATATGGCGCAAGACAAGTTGGAAACTCGGTATGGGGCTTATAGGATTAAGTTATGCGATTTTAATTTTGGACGTATCTGCTCCATTTTCCTTACATAGAATACTTTGGGCGATCGCACCTTTGACTTTAACGACTTTAGGATTCCTTCGCAACTTCCCCCAAGCATCACAAGCTCTTAATTTCAGTATTATTTCGCTATTCCTATTCCAGATCCTGACTTTCCCACATATTGAAACTCGGGCGATCGGTTTGGGTATAGGCACAGTTCTAATGCTCATAAATTCCCTGAAATATCAAAAATTAGCTGCATCGGGCATCACTGTGGGACTTGCTTTGAGCTTGATTGGGACTTGGCTTTGGCAGTTCAGTGGTGATTATCAGTTTAGCGACAGATTTATCTTATTTGCGAATACTGGCGCGATTGCCGTGGTGATTTTACTGGCAATCCGTCATTGGTTAAAGGATTCTGAATTCACTTTGCCCCGAATTTACAGTCAAGCTTTTAATGGGTGGGCGATCGCGCTTACTCTTTTAATTCTGTTCGCATTAACAATATTTATAATCACAAATTATGTGTTCAATCATGTTATTGCCCAAGGATTCCTTCCAGCCACGAGCTTGATTGTCACAGCAATGCTCTATCGCTCCATTATTGATACGGCGGGTTGGGCTGTATTCTTGATGGGTTGGGGCTTAGAGATCCTAGTGGTCAGTCTCAGTCAAGGTTCATTAACGAATTTAGCGATCGCAAATATTGGTTTAGGATTGAGTTCGCAATTGGTCGGAGATCTATGGCTGCGGCGTAAAGGCTGGACGGGATTTCCGATCGCTTGGCATCTGTTACCGATATTTTATGGAATATTAGGTGTGGTTTTCCGCTTAAATATATTTACGGCATGGACAGGATTCGCTTCCCTAGGTACAGCCTTAATCGGCATTGGTATTGGTCGCCGTAGACCCGAATGGAAAGGACTAACCTATTTGGCATTGGTGGGAGTTACGATTTCAATTTACGAATTAGTGATTTATCAATTATCACTGAGCACAGGGGGAAGTGCAGGGGATGGGGTTGTCATACTGGCAATTATCGCTACAGTTATTGCGATCGCCTATCAACTTTTTTCTTCCTTCCTTACTACTTATTTAAGAATTGAACCAAGGGAATTAAAAATCATTGGACATATCCATTGGCTGATCGGCGCGGGATTGACGGTTCTATCGGCATTTATGATACCTAGTCAAATCGGTGGAGTTCTAGGAACCTGTGTAGCAATGGTTCTCGCCATTTATGCCCTGTTAAATGGACGCAATCTTCTAAATCCTGATGCCGACTTTTGGATATATGCAGGGATTGCCGCAGTATTGCTGTCAGGTACTTATCTTCTATACTTCGCATTTCCCCAAGCCATATTTATTACAAGGCTTTTACGACCAACTGCGGCAGCGATCGCTTGTTTAGTTTGTGTTTCCATCTATCTTATGCCTTGGGAGGATTGGGGTTGGCGGAGAGAACCTTGGCAGCGATCGGCGATCGGACTTCCGTTTTTGAGCGCAATCTCTACTTCAATCTGGATTTCTACTCCTAGCTTATTCCTAGTGGCGGCTTTCTATAGTTGGGTGGCAAAGGTGAAAGGTGCAATCCGCATTAGCTATATTAGTTTAGGCTTGATTAATTGGGCATTGATGCAGTTTTATCAGGAACATCAACTCAATGATCCACTTTGGTATATAACGACAATTGGTTTTTCGCTTTTGTTTGTCGTTCAAGTCGAACCTACACTCTCAAATCCCGAAGCTAAGGATCGACGGCACCTATTGCGGCTTTTGGGAACGGGTTCTATTGCGGCTACGGCTGCGATTCAATCCTTTGATAATTCACTAATGGCTTGGATCGCAATTGGGATTGGACTGGCATTTATTTTGGCAGGTTTAAGTCTGCGGGTGCGCTCCTATCTATATGTGGGGACATTGACGTTTGTGATTGAAGTGTTTATCCAAGTTTCGATATTTGTAACCAGATATTCTCTCCTAATTTGGGCATTGGGAATATTTGCTGGCATTCTGTTTATTTGGATTGCCGCCAACTTTGAAGCTCGCCGCGATCGCATTTTAACCATGATGCAAAATATTATGATTGAACTTCAAGCTTGGGAGTAAAAGTAAGATTTAAAAAGTGTGAAGGTGAAAATATTTTAGTCCTAGCAGATTTAGGCTTAAAGCCCTAGATTTGGAAAATAACAAGAATTAGAGATTTTCTGAATTCCATAATTCACATTAGATTGTAGAATTATCTTCCTAACCTTTACTCTATTTCCCCTAAAAGTCTAGATATAAAATTATGGCAATTCCTCAAGTTAGTGTTAAAGATTTAGTTAATTATTTAGATCGAGGAGATTTAGCGGATTTGCCATCTGAATTAGCAGTGCAGTTAGTGGATGTTCGAGAACCTGAAGAACTAGCGATCGCCCGCATAGATGGTTTTATAAATTTACCCCTAAGCCAGTTTGAAAGTTGGGGTAATCAGATTCATAGCTTGCTCGATCTAAATACTGAAACCCTAGTTCTATGTCACCACGGCGTGCGCTCTATGCAAATGTGTCACTGGTTAACGCAGCAGGGATTTACCAATGTTAAAAATATTGCCAATGGCATCGATGCCTACTCTCAGCTAGTTGATGACTCTGTAGCCTTATATTAACCAATCTCAAAATTTTGCCTCTGCAACCCAACCGAGGTATCAGTTATGATGGACTATACAAAAGAGGATCAACTGATCAACATAATTATTTATGAACTTGAGTAAAGTAGCTCGCTCCAATAGCTTAACTGTAAGATTACTCAGAGAAGGAATTGTAGAGTCAGTTCATGAATGTGAAGCTACTGTTTCTGATACTAGGGGGAGAATTTTATCCATGGCGGGAAGTTCTCAGACTTCTACTTTTATGCGTTCTGCCCTCAAACCCATTCAAGCGATCGCCGTTTCAGCCTCAGGCGCACAGAATCGATTTAATTTATCAGAAACCGATCTAGCAGTTATTTGTGGCTCCCACCAAGGAACAGTCGCCCAAGCTCGGCAAGTATTTAATGTTCTATGGCGGTGCGATGTCGAAGCCAGTGCTTTACAATGCCCAATTCCTGAACATGGCACTAGTCCGCTTCAATATAACTGCTCAGGCAAACACGCAGGCATGATCGCCATCTGTCAGCACCAAGGATTACCGTTATCTTTTTATATGAGTCCCAGCCATCCTGTGCAGGAGCTAGTTTTGCAAACCATGGCAGAGCTATTAAAAATGCCTGCCGCTGAATTCATCAGTGTCCATGATGATTGTGGAGTACCAACCTATCTTTTAGAAATTGGACAAATGGCATATCTCTATGCTCAACTATCATCCCATAACCAACTGCATCTAGAGAGAATTACCCGTGCCATGACTCGCCACCCAGAAATGGTTGCAGGCGATGGGCAATTTGATACAGAACTCATGCGCTTAACCCAAGGCGAAATCCTTAGTAAATCTGGCGCAGAAGGAGTGCAATGTATAGGCAGAGTTGGGGAAGGTTTGGGATTGGCAATTAAGGTGATGGATGGGGCAAAACGCGCAAAACACGCCGTAGCAATCCACCTATTGCGTCAACTGGGCTGGATTAGTCCCACCGTGGCTGAATCTTTAGAAGACAGCTTTACTGTAATTGGTAGATACAACCGCCTTGAAGTTTTCGGAGAACTTTCATACCTTTAGATCAGCTATTATAAATCAGCTATTGTTCTGACGAATCAAGATTACAGCGATCGCACAAGCCATAAATAGTTGATTCATAAGCAGTAACCTTAAGCCCAGATCGCAAAAGATTAACTAAAGGTGGGCGAAATACTTCCCAAGCCAAATCCTCGATCGCCTTACAATTCAAGCAAAAAAAGTGATGATGTTCTTGCACATTGGCATCAAATCTAGATATGCCATCTTCTAATAAAACTTCTCGAACTAAACCGACTTCTTTGAGTGCGGTCAAAGTACTGTAAACCGTTGCCTTAGAAGACATGGAAAATTCTTGATTTAGATCTCCCCAAATTTGATCTACGGTAGGGTGATCGTAACGTCCAAGCAAATTCGCATATACAGAAAATCTTTGAGGCGTAATTCGTAACCCCTTAGCTTTCATCGTTTCAGTAATTGTGCTTGTATCCATAGTCTTAACCGTTTGCAACTGGATGATCTAAATAGCTATTAAACATAACATATATAAAGATAATAACAATACTTACTTCATTTTGACTATCATTCTTGACAAATTCCTAACTAAGAATTATTCTTAGATAAGTTCAGGAAAGTCTAATACCTAGTAATAAAAACTTAACTAAGGTACCAATATTTCTGAATCTAACCAAAACTTTTGATATCAACAGAGAAAAATATGGCAGTTATCGAAACCTTACCCGATGTAGTGTTCAAGACTCGAGTGCGTGACGAGTCCGTAGAAGGATCTAACCCCTACCGTTGGCAAGATCTCACCACCGCAGATATTTTTGGTGGCAAGAAAGTAGTACTTTTCTCCTTACCTGGTGCCTTCACTCCTACCTGCTCTTCTAACCACCTACCTCGTTACGAGGAGCTTTATGAAGAATTCAAGGCTTTAGGCGTTGACGCAGTTATCTGTATTTCCGTTAATGATGCTTTCGTCATGTTCAAGTGGGGCAAAGAAGTTGGAGCTAAGAATGTATTCTTACTTCCTGATGGCGTTGGCGAATTTACCCGTAAGATGGGAATGCTCGTTGACAAGTCGAATATTGGATTTGGACTTCGCTCTTGGCGCTATTCGATGTTGATAAATGACAGCAAAATCGAAAAAATCTTCGTAGAACCTGGTTTCTCTGATAATTGCCCAATCGATCCTTTTGAAGTTTCTGATGCTGACACGATGTTGTCCTACCTCAAGGGTACTGAATCTGCGGGTGTATCTACACCGCGTTTAGCATTTGTTGGTTAGTCTAACCCTAAGCAATTGATCAAAAAGGCAAGGGGTTTCTGCCTCTTGTCCTTAATTTTTTTGAAATCGCAATTAAAATAAGAAAATAAATCTTTTAGTGGGGGTTGATATGAAACTCACAAGTCAAAACTTAAATGAACGGGTTGATACTCTCTACGATGTCATTATTGCTGGCGGTGGCGCAGGTGGTCTATCTGCCGCAATTTACCTAGCCCGCTATGGACTCAAATGCCTCATCATTGAAAAAGGCAAAGGACGCTCATTTTGGATGCAGGATTTACGGAATTATGTAGGGCTTGATCCTGATACTGCAGGTCGAGATATCCAAAAGCACGGTGTGGAACAGTCCCTAAATTGGGGCGCAGATTATCTTAGAGCATACGTAGAAGATATAACTGATTTAGGCGATCGCTTCGCTGTCAAGGTTAAAGTAGGCAAAGTAGATAGTAACTATCCCATATTTCATAGTAAATATTTAATTGCCGCCACAGGAATTATCGATTATCTGCCGCAGCTAGACAATATGCAAAATGTCTATGATTATGCGGGCTATACTCTGCACGTTTGTATGATCTGTGATGGGTTTGATATGTGGGATCAAAAAGCGGTTTTAATTGCCGCCTCTGAGCCTCAAATGAATGCTGCGTTTGTGATGAATTGGTTTACGCCGTATGTTTCTGTGCTGACCCACGGACTATTTCCCGTGAGCGATGCTATGAAACAAAAATTAGCTGATCATGGTTATCCTTTGTACGAATCAGCGATCGCTAAATTCCACGGCAAAGATCATCACCTTAGTGGGATCGAATTAACGGACGGAAAGATCGTAGAAGCCACTACTGGTTTAATAAACATGGGTTCTTTGCACCATAATCACTATCTCAAAGGAATAGAAGGTTTAACATGGGATGGCGAAAATCTAGTCACCAATGATATGTGTCAAACTAGCCACGAACGAATCTTTGCCCTTGGCGATCTCAAAAAAGGTTTAAATCAAGTATCGATCGCCGTAGCAGATGGCACACTGGCAGCCACCCAAATCTGGCGGAATATTCGTCGAGCTAGCCCTGCCCGCAAATGGGAAGAGAACCTAGTTAAAACTTAGACTCATAGGAAATCAAAAAACTCTTGATCAATCTCATATCCTAAAACCTGAGTCATCTGCTGGAGCTTATCCGTACTATCAATGCCCTGAGCTTTGAGCCAGTTTGAGATCACAAATATCTTTTGCATCACAAAAATTTGCAACGCCTCAAAGTTGTATTCAATCCCTGTGGTTTGATGAAATTCATGGGGAACCAGCATGGCGGCATACCGTCCCAATTCACCTTCACGCCAGTCTAAAATATAGGGCAGCCACGGATAAACCGCATCTAAGCGAATGAACCATAACCGCACTTCAGGAATTTCTGATAACTCCCTTGGATCGCTGGGTTCACGGTCAAAGAATATTTTGAACTGAAGTAGCTCATCAGTACTTTTGTCTAGTATCTTATCAATGACGATCTGAGCAGGAGTAATATCGAGATTAGCGATCGCAGTGGGATTAATATTAATCTTTGGCATTGGTTGTTGATCTGGGATTTATTAAAACTAAAAATTAATTTGTCTAAAACTTATTAGCAAAGATTCAATCACAATTAAGGTTGATGCCACCGCTATCATTTTTATACCACTATTTAATTCATTACTTTTTCTAGCTCTCTCTTGATCCAAAACTTCTACGGCGTTAGTTAAACCTTTAAGTATAAAAAGTTTACAAACCTCACTTTTAACCGTATACCAATTTTCTATTAATTCACTTGGTTTAGCTATAGAACTCGATACAATTGGAGTCAAACCTAGAGTGCTCACCCAAATTGAAGATAGTAAAAGCATAAAAATGATTGCTTTAATAATTGAGCAAAAGTAACAATGCAGCCCGTTAATTATCAAGGTTTGATCTGGTAGATCAATAGTAATTTTGATCAAAACTCCTGTAAAAGCGATGATTGTCCCCAATTTTGTATTAATTGTATTTGTATCATCATTTACAGATTTAAGAATTGATTCAGTATAAGCATAAATCAACTCTAAATTGTTATCATTAAGTTGAATCTCATCATTATCAATCATTCTAAATAAATATGTCTAAAACTTCCCAGAGCAGTGATGGTTCATCTAAAAAACCAGAAAAAAATCCTTTGTCCGCGCCTGCATATCCCCCAGCCCCCTCTGGAAGTCAATCTATGCCGTATAAAAGAGATGGATTTAGTTCTAAGCGAGATCAACGTAAATAATCTCACAACTTATATATTAAATCTCAAGGTTCATATTTGAAAGAAAGTAATATTGATAGTAATTGATTGGAACTATAATTTAATGTCCTATCGCTATCTAATATTTAACAAGCCCTATGGAGTTTTGACCCAATTTACAGATGCGGATGGAAATCGCCCCACACTCAAAAATTATATTAACGTACCATCGGTATATGCAGTCGGTAGACTCGATCAAGATAGTGAAGGTTTATTATTATTAACAAATAATGGCATAGTTCAACATAAACTCACTGACCCCAAATTTCACCATACTAAAACCTATTGGGCGCAAGTAGAAGGCATTCCCACCTCAGAAGCCATTAGCCAACTAGAACAAGGCGTAAATATCCAAACCTATAAAACCCGCCCTGCTCAAGTCAAAGTCTTACAAAATCAAGACATTCCCCCTCGCGATCCACCCATTCGTTTCCGTGCCCACATTCCCACCACATGGCTGGAAATCACCTTAACCGAAGGTAAAAATCGCCAAGTGCGAAAAATGACTGCTGCTATTGGTTTCCCAACCCTTAGATTAATGAGAGTCCAGATTGGTAATTTGAAATTAAATCAACTAGCGATCGGGCAATGGCGAGACTTAACTGAACAAGAAATTAAAGCTGTAATCGCAACTTACAAAAACTAAAAAATATACTTCTCAAAACAAATAGAAGTGCTAAAAAGTTAATAACTAATATCCATAAACACCATAAAAAGCCTTATAGGGATACTGTTTGAAATCATATTAATCTTCACTTTACTTATGATTTCATCCTTAAATGAAATATAAAGTTATGTAAATTTTCTTAAGACTTTTAAATATACAAATCACATATCTTCCTATAGGATGATGACGTAGGTAATCCTACTAACTACAAATTTTTTCTGGACACTCAAAAATGCGTTTATCAACTTTAGGCTTAATTAGTGTAATTGCTGGTGCTATCAGCGTAGCTCCTGCTTTTGCTGGTACCCCTGCTTCTATTTCTGGTTCTGCCACCTTTGTTACCCCTGCTGGTTTCACCTCTACCGTAAGTGCTGAGTCAGTTCTACCTTCTGGTTTGTTCTTTCAAACAGTAACTCCTTCTGCAATTATTCCAGCACCCGCAGGAATTCCTCCCACTATTGCTCCTAATACAACACTTACTTTAAGTAACGCTGCAGTACTTGTTGTGCCTACCTTCAATGTTCTTGGTTTTTCAATAGCCACCACCTCTCTTTCTGTTGGTTCCGCTGGAATTCCTCTTTCAACTCCTTCTCCAACTTCCTTTAGCGTTGCTGCTGCAAGAATTTTAGCTGATTCTGCTGCTGCACAGTTTGATCCTGTTGTTGGAGAAAGAACTACTGGTACTACCTACTTTTCTGGCAACATCGACTTCATCGCCGCCATCGTCAGAGCTGGTGCTGGTGTTAACGGTTTAGACTAATTTCTCTAAGCTGTCGCTTAAAAGATAGCTAGTCAGTATAAATGGAGATGTGGCTAATTTCATATCTCCTTTTTGATGTGACTTTCCTAAGTCTGCTGCCAAAACAAAATAAAAACTTTGAAAATTAATAGCCTTTAATTAATTATGTTAGACCAACTTATCTAT
>Ga0163144_10026518_pt1 | contig 11259 bp, 5 predicted proteins | sample OliLak19BULKMAT1_FD_123175 | JGI IMG/M metagenome (GOLD analysis project Ga0163144, IMG submission 123175) | Freshwater microbial mat bacterial communities from Lake Vanda, McMurdo Dry Valleys, Antarctica - Oligotrophic Lake LV.19.BULKMAT1 | ecosystem: Environmental > Aquatic > Freshwater > Lake... | reverse complement strand
GAACCCGAGGTACGTCTCCAAGAACCGAAACTGCCTCGTGCACTCGGCCGTGATGAACTCCGCCGTGAGCTCGAACGCGAAGACCTCGAATGTCAGACGCCCGTTGCTCAGCCAAAACTCGAGATGCCCCGTGATCTGCTTCGTAGACTCGTAGCATCGGAGAAACACGGGGTCTCCTGAGTACGGGACGTGGACGAGGAGCGCGTCCCGCTCGTACGTCTTGCCGCGCACGACTCCGTAGCCGACTGGAAAGCGCTCCGCGGGAACTTGGACCTTCGCCTCCTCGAGGTGCCTCGCGCCGAAATCGATCGCCGGAACTGCGAGGCCGTGCCGTTCCGCGAGCTCGTCTGCGAGGTCGTCTTCATTGCGGTTCGAGATCTCCGTGGCCGGCATCGCCTCAATGACGGCGGCGAGGTTCTCCGCGGCCTGGTTGAACACGTTCTCGACGCGGATCTCGTGGAAGGGGCGAAATGCTCCGGGTCTCATGGTCGATCTACCCTGCTTGCAAGTCGCAGAGCGCAGTTCCAACGAACTCCGATCTCGTCGGACCACGCCGACAGTTCCAGCAGCGGTGCAGCGTGGTCAACCTCGAGCCGGGCCGAGACGGCGGACGCGGCACTCTCCTCCATCGCGGGTCCATAGGGCGTGTCGAGCCCGCCCTGGGGTGCCTGCGACGGAGCGCAGCCACGACCTGCGCCGGCTGTCTTCGCGAGGCCGAGTGGATCGGACCACGTGGTCGGGTCATCGACGTAGGCGTAGGCGCGAAGGCCCGCGCGAAGGCCGAGCGGGTCCCGGCTGAGGTACTGGCCGGTGTCCGGATCGTAGTGCCGGAATCGATTGTAGTGCAGCCCCGTTTCCGGGTCGGCGTACTGGCCCGCGAACCGGAACGGGCACAGCTCGGCACGACCGGTCGTCTGCGCGCGACCGTAGGTGTCGATGACGAAGGTTGCGCTGGCCTTGCCGCTCGCGTCGAGGACCGCGAGCGGCGCTCCGACGTGGTCGGTGACGATGCTGTGGGCTTCGTCGGCGGACATTCGCGCGAGCGGGGCGAAGCTCCCGGGCTCGAACGACCATGTCAGCAGCGGGCCATCGGCGTGCGCGGGTGGCTGCCCCTCGCCGGTTGCAGCGCGCGCGCGGAGCTCCGCGTGGAGCTGCTCGAAGCCCGCGTCGCGCTCGAGGAGCGCCGACCAACGTGTCTGCCACGCGTCGGGGAAGGCGCGTTGGAGCTGCGCCTTGGCGTCGAGCAACGAGCGCGCCTTCGACTGCTCGAGTCGATCGAGCTTGCGCATGGGCACCGCGGCGGCCTCGGTCCACTCGTGCAGTGGAACGTCGCCGTCCCAGACGAAGCACGTCTTGTTGCCGAGGAAGTTCTTCCACAGACGACGCCCGAGCGCGTCGTAGGCCATGCTGACCGCGCTACCGTCCGGGCGGTCGACCTGCACGAGACGGTCGGCGCCGTTCCAGTGGTAGCCCCACGTGTCGCCGGACGCCCCGCGCTTATGCGACAGATGGCCGAGACCATCGTAGTCGAGCTCGACGCCGGCACCGGGGACCCTGCGTAGCTCGCCGGCGAGTCCGTACTCGCGATCGTCGCGCTGCTTGGTCGCGAAGAGGTTCCCGACCTCGTCGGGAAAGCGGCCTTCGACCTCGCCGCCCTGCGCCGTCGCACGCACGAGGGCGCCGCGCGCATCGTGTTCGTACTCGAGCTCGTCGCCGTGCTCGATGATCGCGCGTAGCCGATTGCCGGGCTCCCACACATGGCGCCGCGCCCGGACGGGGTCGCCCTCGCGGCCCACGACGTGCTGCGTCGGCAATCCGAGACCGTCACGCCACCAACACGAGCGTGCAGCGCCGGGCAGCGCGCGCTCGACCTCCAGGCCCAGGCGATCTCGCGAGAAGCGAGCTTCCCAGGGCCGCGTCGCACCGCGCTGCGCGAGCCGGGCCACGTCGCCGACCTCGTCGCGCTCGATCGTCACGGCGGCGCCGAGCGAGGAGCGCAGCCCAACTCGCTGCCCGCGATGGTCGCGGCGGCTCTCGACGACGATGGTGCGGCGGTCCTCGTGCGGCGTGTTGGTCCGTTCGCTGCGCTCCACGACCAGGCGCCCAAGGGCATCGCGCTCGAACGTCAAATGAGCGTGCTCATTGCTCGCCTCGAGCAATCGCCCCGCCCTGTCGTAGCCATAGGTCTCCACCGTTCCGTCGGCATGGGAGGCCTTGGTGCGTCGGCCCATGGGGTCGTGCTCGAAGGTCGACCTCGAGCCATCGGGATGGATCGTGAACACCACCCGGCCCGCAGCGTCACGGCCGTAGATCTTGCGCTTCCCGTCGAGAGTCACTTCCGCGTGGATGCGGCCGACCGGATCGCGCTCGATGCTGTGCCCCGTGCCACGCTCGTCGACGATCGCGGTGAGCTGTCCCTCCGTGTCGTATCGGTACCGGACGCAGGTGCCGGCGATCTCGCGCGCTGCGAGCCAACGGCGGCCGACGTAGCAGAGCCGGACGTCGCGCAGCCGATCGTACGCGCGCACCAGATTGCCTTCGCTGTCGTACTCGCAGCGTTGAGCATTGCCGTCGGGCTGATCGACACCCACGACCCGTCCGAGCGCGTCGTAGCTCCGGCGCTGCACGTTGTCGTTCGCGTCGCGGACCTCGACGACCCGGCCGAGCGCATCGTGCCTCCAAGCGGTCGTCGAGCCGCTGGCGAGCATGCGCGACACGACGGTCCCTGCACCGTCCCACGCGAATGCCGTGCGCGCACCCGCGGCATCCACGACGGCGACGAGGTCGCGATCCTCGTAGACGTAGGTCGACCGGTGCCCGAGCGGATCAGTGCGCGACTGCACCCGCCCGAACGAGTCGTAGCGCCAACCCCAGGTCGCGCCGACCGGATCGACGAGCTCGACCGCGCGATCCTCCTCGTCGTAGCGGATCTTCGTGACTGCGCGGTCCGGCGCGACCGCCATCACCAGGTCGCCACGCTGGTCGTGCGTGTAGCGCATCGCCTGGCCGAGCTCGTCGACCTCGGCGACGAGCCAGGTCGAATCTGCGTACTCGCGCTCGCGTTTCGTGGCATCCGGCTGGGTGATCGTCGTGACGAGACCCAGACCGTTCATCGCGTACGACGTCACCTCGCCCAGCGAGTTCGTCACGACGGTCGTGCGACTGCGGCGGTCGTAGCCGATCAGATGATCGTAGATCCCGTCGTCGCCCCAGGTACGCGTGCATCGTGCGTAGCGGCCGTGCCCGTCGTACTGGAAGTAGAACGAGAGCCCGTTGCGATCGCGCTCGCGCACGAGCAAGTGGCCCTCGTACTCGAGCCTCCACGCGTTGCCGGTGGCGTCGACGACCTCGGCGAGATCGCCCTGCGCGGAATAGCGATACTCCGCGTGCAGCCGACGGCCACGGCCGTCCGGCGCCGGCGCCCACAGTCGGCGTAGCCGACCCGCAGTGTCGTGCTCGAGCTCGACCACGCGGCCGCCGGTGTCGACGACGTAGTGCAGTCGCGCGCGCTCGTCGTGCGAGAGCTGGATCTCGTGACCGTCGCGCAGGCGAATCGCCACCAGGCGCGACATCCCGCGATCCTCGTTGCTCGCCGGCTCGCCTGCGACCGGCGCGAACACGCGGATCATCCCGTCGGGACTTGTCAGCTCCCAGCGCAGCTCGCCCTGGGCGCGCAGCGTGAGGCGATCGACCGGATGCCACGCGCGATCGCCCTTGCGCATCACACGATCCGCGAAGCCGGTCGTGGGGAACTCGAGCTCACGACCATCCTCGACGAGCACGACGACCCGATCGCGCTCGTGCCAGACCTTCTGATCGAGCGTGTGACTCCAACCGAAGCCGAGCGGCGAGTCGCGATCGCACCAGTTGCTGTCGTACTCGCGCGCGAACACCAGCGGGATCGCGCCCGGAAGCTCGAGGTCGGTCGCGCTCGTGCTCACCGTTCCGGTCGCGACGTTGACCGGATGACCCGTGAAGAAGCAGGCGCTCTTGTGCACGAGCCGGCGGAAGCGCTGCCACTTTTTCGGCATCACCTCGTCGACGAGGCCGTGCAGCCGCTTGGAAACCCACTTGTTGCGCACCGCCTTGCCCGCGAGCACACCCGCCGCGGCGCCGAGGCCGATCGCCGGCGGGCCACCGATCATCGTGACGTTCGGCCCGCTCGAGGTCGACACCACCTGTGCGGTCGGCAAGCGCACCGGCTCCGAGCACGACAACCCCACTTCGCCGGCGCGGACCGCATTGCTGCCACGGATGAGCACGGTCTTGCTGCCGACGAGCAGCTCGGCGTCGCTCGGCGTGATCCCCGTCGCGAAGGTCGTGCCCGGCGGGACGATGATGTGCTTCACGACCATACGCGCGGCGTCGCCGGTCACCGTCGCCATCTGGCCGCCGATCAAGACCGGTCCGTTGGGCTCGACCAACTTGCCCATGGCCGCGGCGAGCAGCATGCCGGTGACCTCGCCGACGACGTAGCCGGCGGGATCCCAGATCACGCTGCAATGCGGATGTGGAAACGGCGTTGGCGTCGGCGCCGGGGTCGGCACCACCTCGACGTGCGTGTCGAGACCGACGACGAGATCGAGCCACGTGCTCGCGATCGGCATCAGCCAGCGTCCTCCGTGTCGTCGTCGTCCGCGCTCGCGCCCTGTTGCCCGGGACCCAGATGCTTGCGGATGAGCTCGAGCTCGTCGCGGCGCATGATGATGCGGCCTTCGCCGAAGGCGAGCATCCGCGCGAGGGCTCGCTCGAAGGCGGCCATCTCGTCCGCGTGGGCTGCAACCTCGACGTCGGCGAGCGGCGCGGGCTCGAGTGGTTCCGGTTCGAGTGATTCCGGCTCGCGTTCCGTGAGCACCGCGGGCGGCACATCCTGCACCGAGTCACCGTGCAGCGCGAGCAACTCGCGACGTGAGAGGATCTGGCTGGTCCGGTCGTCGAGCGAGTGGTCGACAGCGAGCTGTAGGCTACGGATCTCGTCGTGGGTCCAGCTCCGCGAGCCTTCGGACGGCGGAGACGGATCATCGGCGACACCGCCCCAGTGCATGCGCGCCATCTCTTCGAGCGTGAGCACGCTCGTGCGCTCGGGCGCCTCGGGGACCACGGCCACCCGGGGCTCGGGCGCCTCGTGAACGACGTCGCCGGTGGGCACACGATCGGGGCTGGCGAAGCGCCGGGCCTGTTCCTCGAGCTCGCTGGCGAGCTCGGACATTCGACGACGCCGACACACCACCGCGAGCGAGCGCGCCGCAATCGCGGCGCTGGTCCGCGAGACGTCCTCGGTGCTTTCTTCCGCGAGCCGCACCGCGCGACCGAAGAACGTGATCGCCTGAGGCTCCATCCCGAGATCGGCAGCGGCTTGCCCCGCGAGTCGGCTGCCCTCGATCGCGAGCAGCGTGCTCTTGCTGTCCTCGGCCGCGAGCGCGGCTTCGGCGTACGCAACCAGCGCCGTGTGACGCTCGCCGCGGATCGTACGAGCCGCACCAAGGCCGAACCCCGCGGTTGCGATCTTGTCCGGTCGCTCGTGCTTGCGTGCGCCTTCGATCGCGCGCAAAAAGCTCGACTCGGCATCCCGCACTGCGCCCGCGCCCACGAGATAGCCGCCGAGCACCAGCTCCATCGCGATCGCTTCATCGAACCACCCCGCAGACTCGCACACGTCGCGCGCGCGCCTTTGTGCCGCAATCGCCTCGACGGAGCGACTCCGACTCGCCGCGAGCGCGGCGCACAGCACCAGGCCGCCCAGCTGGGCCCGCTGCTCACCGGCGGCATCCGAAGGACCAGCGACATCCTTGCGCGATGGTGGCGTGATCCCCTTCGGTCCGGGCGTGGTGGAACCAGACGAGAGCTGCTCGAGCTCCGCGATTGCGGCGTCGCTCGACACACGCACGTCGACACGCCGGGCGGCCCCAGCGAGTGAGACGGCGAGCTCGTCCAGCGTCCTGGTCTCGGCCTCGACGACGATCCAGCGGACGTCGGCGAGCTCGCGTCCGGCGACGAACATCTCGACGGCCTCGCGCCAGCGCTCCGGCGCCTCCAGGACGGCGGGGGCGAGCACGACGACGAGCCCTTCGGTGTGGGCCGGCGCGGCGGCCAAGAGTTGGTGGAGTTGCAAGGCGAAGCCGACGCGCTCGTCGCTTGCTCCGGGAGCCGAAGGCAGCTCGGGGATCGGCGGCTCGGCGCCCTCGCGGCGCTGCTCGTGCTGGGCGCGGGCGTGGTCCGCACGCGCCAGCCAGCCGGGTGCTCGCGCGGTGTGATCGTGCTCGAGCACGACGAACGGCGAGCAGTTGTCGGGTCTGTGCTCGTGCGCGAGCACGAGATCGACCGCGGCTCGCCTCAGCTCGATCCCGACGCGCACGCTCAGGAGCTTGCAGCCGCGATCGCCCACGAACATCGCGAGCTCTTCGACGAGCGGCTCGATCGTGGAGGCGTGCGCGGACATGACCTGCGGCTGGGCGTGTGAGAAGCGGTGACCGGAAGGACGGCGCCGGCCTCAGTTGATCTTCACGAGCTTGTCGGATCCCCACTCGGGTCTACCGTCGCATCCGCAGAGTTGACCGTATCCGACGAACTCGACCCCTCGGCGACGCCGGTGACGTCGGCCTCCTCCTCGGAAGGCGAGGCGCACGCGGCCGCCATGCACGGCCGCTGGCGACCCGAACCCCCACCACGCCAGGCGAACCCGCCCCTCACTTGCTCGCTTCCCCATGCACACCGTCTTCGTCGGGACCATCAGTTGATCTTCACCAGTTTGCCGAGCACCTCGGCAATCGCAGTCGCGGCCACGGCCACCTTGGTCCCTTGCAGTCCCACGCCCGTCGCGTCCACATTCATCGCGCCGCCCGACGGTCCTCCGGCCACGCAACGCGTCGCGCCCAGCCCCGTCAGCGTCGCGTCCTCGCCGAGTTCCAGCGCGCTACCGGGAATCGCCGACGCCACCACCCGCAGGCCCTCCAACAAAGCCGACTGATCCAGCGTCAGCTTCCCGCCTCCGACTGCCGTCAGTACCGCAGCATGATCGAGTTCGAACGTGCTCCCCGCCACGGACGTCACCTCCACCGCAGCGTCGAGCTGCACCACGGCCCCGCCCGCTGCACGAAGCGCGATCGCCTGGTCGATCTGCGCCACCGCTCCGCTCGCCGACACCATCACCGCGTCCGTCCGTAGGCTCAGCACCGTCCCGTCGCCTGCGACTAAGCGGATCGACGTCGGATCGATCACGATCGCACTTGCTCCGCATTGCAACGTGATCGACGCTGCCGCGTCGAGCAGCACGTGCCCGGGCTTGGTGACACGCACCTCCAGCACGCCTTCGATCGCCGCCGTCGAGCCTGCCGTCCCGCTCTGGCCGGTGCCGTGGACGATCATGGTCTGGTTGCCTTCGATCGTGATGTCCTGGTCTCCGCCGACCTCCACCCGCTGGTGTCGGTGCACCTGGATCGCCTGGTCGGCGCCCACGTCCCGTGACTCGTTGCGGAGCACCCGCGTCCGCAGATCTCGCTGCGCCCGCACGTACACCTCCTCGGCGCCCGCCGCATCCTCGAACGTCAGCTCGTTGTGGCCGTCGCCGCCAGGCGAACTCTGCGTCCGAATCGTCGACTTCGTGCGATCCGCAGGCAGCTCGTACGGCGGCCGGTGGGCACCGTTGTACACGCACCCCACGCACATCGGTCGATCCGGATCGCCGTCGAGGAACGCCACCAACACCTCCATCCCGACCCGTGGGATGAACAGGCTCCCCCAACCCTGGCCCGCCCACGATTGCGCGACACGCAGCCAACAACTCGCGTCCGCATCCGGCGTGCTCGAGCGATCCCAGTGCATCCGCACGCGGATGCGACCGTGCTCGTCCGTGTGGATCTCCTCGTTCGGCGGGCCCACCACCACCGCTGTGTGCAGGCCGTGGATCCGCGGACGCTCGGCCAGGCGCTCCGGCCGATACGCGCCGTCCAATGGCACGCACTCGAAGGCGTTGACGTAGCTGGGATCCTGCCCCTCATTGCCGCGATCTCGGGCGTGCTCGAGGGGGTCCGCCGTGGGGACCGAACCGAGATGCCGGACCCCGACCACCAGCATGCGCTGGCATTGCCCGTCTCCGAGCTCGACCTCGAAGAACCGGCCTGGCGATATGCCAAGGAGATCGGAATCGCACCGGGCCACGCGGTCCCTCGACGCGAGCGCTTCGTACTCGTCTTGCGCCCGCTGTGCCGCCGGGTCCGCCCCATGACATCGGCCGGGGAATGCCTCGACCGCGCCGATCCAATCCGAGAGGCCGGCCGGGAGGTCCTCGGGCGGCGACACCGTCACCTCGCGCACGCATGGTGGATTCGCCGGCCAGTCCCAGTCGCGCTGGACCACACCAGGCGACGAGAGCCGCAGTGAGAACATCATCCCCATCAAGCCTGGCGGGCGGGTCCCGAGGGGCCCGCCCACCGTCTCCACGGCTGTGCTCGGCTCCAACCCGAGGAACGTGTCCGTGCTATCGACGAGCACCACCACCTCGGCGTCGCCGCGAGCCTCGACCCGCCACGCGATCCCCTCGTCCTCGAGCACGCGGGACACGAAGGTGAAATCGTCCTCGCCGTGCTGGACGCAGTACTCTCGCGGTGGGCACGACCGGGTCAGCCGACTCTCGATCTCGACCCCCGCAAGACGGCCGAGCACCTCATTCACGATCGACGGCGCCGTCATCTCCTGGAAGATGCGCCACCGCCTCGACCGGCGTGCGAGTCCGATCCTCGACTCCAAGACGATGCGCGCATGCGGCAGCCCAGAGTGCCGGCCGAGTGGTTCGAGGCGCGTCACGATCCCCGTGATCGTGCGGTCGAAATCCCCCTGGCGCATCACCAACGAGGTCGCGGCGCCGAGCAGCGTCGAGGGATCGTCGTGGACGCCACCGACCAGCCGGAGCGTGCCAATGATCGGAGCTCCCATCCGCTCGTCGAGCGTGACGCGGGCCACCCGCCACGATATCCCGTTCGCCCAGAACTCGTAGTCGACGGTCCAGTCTCCGCGATCGTCCGTGGGTGTCATCGCCATCGCTCAATACTCCTCGGGATATCGGTCCAGCTCGACCTCGATCGGCCCCGGCGGGATCGCGGCGAGGCGCAGAAGCCCGTTGGCTTCGAGCGTGCCCTCGCGGATGCTGTCGTCCGCGAGGAGCACCCGGTACGCCCGCTTCACGAGCGCGCTTGGGTCGAGGTCCACGATGTGGATCTCGAGGTCGTCGAGCACCGTCACGTGCCCCGACGCCTCACCCGCACCGAACGTCCGTCCGCGCACGCGCACCGTGAAGTAGAACTTCGGCGCTTCGAACGGTGTGCCCGGCGGGAGCTCGCGAGCCGGCACGATGGCCGCGCGATCCCCCGGGTACTCGACGTCCCAGGCAGCGGCGATCCGGCCGGATTGAATCCTCGCGGACGCGCGCCCCGCCGGCCGCGCGGCGCCGCCCCCTGCTCGCCGCTCGTAGATCTCCACGTGGGCAAGGACGCCGTCGGGCACACCCACCACCCCGGCCTGAGCTTCGACCCGCTCGCCGCTTCGAGCGTTGTCCGTGCTCCATTCCAGGCTGAAAACACTCCACGCCTCGACGTCGGTCGGGTCGAACTCGTCGGGCTCGGGCCCAGGATCCGGCACGACCGGCGGCACGACCTCGCGCGCCGTGCCCAACCCCCACTGCCCGCGCCCGAGGTGGCCCGCGAGTTGGCGCAGTACCGCGTTCGCGTCGCCGCGAAGGCCGAGGCGCCGCGCCTCCGCGACGACGGCGTCACGCGCTGCGACGTCGCCCGCGAGCATCGCGTGCAGGGAGGTCAACACCTCGTCGGTGTCGCGGATCGGCGACGCGCACGTGAGGTACGGGTTGCGCTCGAGTGGGTCGAGGAACTCGATCGACGTGCCGAACGGAAGATGGATCGGGTGGATCGGGTGGATCGGTCGGGTCATCATGGCGATCCCTCCGCAACGTTGGCGTGTTGCCGTCCAATCTGTTCAGGCTCCGGCAGCGACAGCGGGACTGCGACGGTCACGGGCGTGGTGGGGGTGCCAGAGGAGTCGACGGACCCCCAGAGGTGTTCGGCGCCGCGGGACTGGGTGAAACGTACACCAGAGTCGGTGACCTCCGACAAATCAAGAGCGATGACGAGGCCGCGACGAGTCGCGAGTATGCAGTCCTGCCAATACGGATCGCCGACGATGACCACGTCTGGATCGTGTTCGATCGCAACGCTTTCGTATCCGCGCGCGGCGACCAGCGCGCGCCCAAACTCGTAGCCAGACCGCCGGTGCCCCCGTATCACGAGGGGCACCACGAGCTGCTCCACATCGACGCACCACAGTGATGTATCGCAATGCAGATCTTCGGGGCCCCATGCCGGCATGCTCGGGCAGTCGTCGCCAGCGAAGGTCGAAGGCCGCACGGTCGCGCTGGATGCGTGCGTCTCACCGGTCGGGCGAACTCGTAGACGTCGCCCCGCCACCGAACCCTTTTGCCCGGTGACCTCGACCAGCGCGGTGACGGCGTCCCGCGGACGCATGCTCGCATGCAAGGCGACGGATGCACCGTCGCCCAGATCGCGTGGACAGTCGAGCCGGGCGATCGCGCAGAGAAAGTCGAACGGGGGAGCGCCGACCGAGCCAACCAGCTGGATATCAATGTGGGACCGCCTATCGCCCGGGATTCGCATCGTCCGCGTCCGCGTGGCGCCGCCCGAACCGAGGGTGATCAGCAACAGGTGATCGCGATCCTCCGTCGCGACCTCCACGCCCAAATCGCCGAGTGCGGTTTTCCAGGACCCGAGAAAGTGAATGGATACAAGCGCCTCGTCCGAGGCATGCACGCCGATAGCCGCCGGGATCGAGCCAAATTCCGTAAGCCCGAGGACCACGTCGAGCATCCTCGCATTGGTCGCGATGAGGGTCAGCTGTCCGGCACGAGTGACGTCGCGCAACCGCGTCTTGGCGCTCGCGCCCACCGCCTGCGCCGGCGCCGGCGTGCCAGCCGGCTTTGGTCCCGTCGGGACGGCGATCGTCGGGACCACGGTCGTCGAACCGGCGGTCGTGTGCACGCGGATGGCGTCGTCCACGGGCGCGGGCGCCGAGTGGGTCGCTTGCTGCGCGCGACCAGGCTCACGGCATGAAACTGCGCCGGCCACGACAGCCACCAATGCCACCGTGCGTGCTGCAATACGACGACCGGCGAGGCGCCGACCGGAGGATGATATCGCCATGCGCATTACGGGTTCCTCGCGTCGGGCTCGGGCTCGG
>Ga0163144_10026517_pt1 | contig 11259 bp, 10 predicted proteins | sample OliLak19BULKMAT1_FD_123175 | JGI IMG/M metagenome (GOLD analysis project Ga0163144, IMG submission 123175) | Freshwater microbial mat bacterial communities from Lake Vanda, McMurdo Dry Valleys, Antarctica - Oligotrophic Lake LV.19.BULKMAT1 | ecosystem: Environmental > Aquatic > Freshwater >... | reverse complement strand
GGGTGAGGGCCACGGGGGGGGGGAAGGGGCGGGGGAGGGCGGGGGGGCGGGGAGCGGGGGGGGGGGAGGGGGGGGGGGGGCGCCCGCGCCGGAGGGTGCGCGATTCGCTGCGCGCGAGGCGGCGGGCCATGGTCGGCTGGTTGGTTTCGGCCGACCACGGACAGGCGTTCTCAGCCCATGTGCTTGATGATCTCGTTGGCGAACTCCGAGCACTTGATCTCTTTGGCGCCTTCCATGAGGCGGGCAAAGTCGTAGGTCACGGTCTTTGCGCCGATGGCGCCGTCCATGCCCTTGTCGATGAGCGCGGCGGCCTCGTTCCAGCCGAGGTGATTGAGCATCATCTGCCCGGAGAGGATGACGCTGCCGGGGTTGACCTTGTCGAGGTTGGCGTATTTCGGCGCGGTGCCGTGCGTCGCCTCGAAGATGGCGTGGCCGGTGGCGTAGTTGATGTTGCCGCCGGGGGCGATGCCGATGCCGCCGATCTGGGCGGCGAGGGCGTCGGACAGGTAGTCGCCGTTGAGGTTCAACGTGGCGATCACGTCGAAGTCCTTGGGGCGCGTCAGCACCTGTTGCAGGGTGATGTCTGCAATGGAGTCGCGGATCTTGAGCTTGCTCTTCCACTTGCCCTGACCGTGGGTGTCCCACAGCTTCAGCGCGGCCTCGACCTCGGCGCGGAACTCGGCCTGCATGTCCGGAGGGGCCATGTCGTAGCCGGGCTCGACCTCCTTGGCGTTCTGCTCCACCGTGAGGTCGGGGTTCTTCTCCTTGTTGCCGAGAATCCACGTCTCGCGCTCGGTCACCACCTGATCGCGGAACTCGCTGGCCGCCAGGGCATAACCCCAGTTCTTGAAGGCGCCCTCGGTGTATTTCATGATGTTGCCCTTGTGGACGAACGTCACGCTCTTGCGCTTGAAATCGAGGGCATATTGCACCGCCGAGCGGACCAGGCGCTCGGTGCCCTCGCGGCTGACCGGCTTGATGCCGATACCGCTGGTGGCGGGGAACCGGATCTTTTTGACGCCCATCTCCTCCTGAAGGAACTTGATGAGCTTCTTGGCCTCGGCCGACTCGGCCTCCCACTCGATACCGGCGTAGATGTCCTCGGTGTTCTCGCGGAAGATCACCATGTCGACGGCGCCGGGGTCTTTCACCGGGGATGGAACCCCCTTGTACCAGCGGACGGGCCGCAGACAGACATAGAGGTCCAGCATCTGCCGCAGGGCGACGTTGAGCGAGCGGATGCCCTTGCCAATGGGCGTGGTGAGGGGCCCTTTGATGCCGACCAGGTACTTGCGGTAGGCCTCGACCGTCTCGTCGGCGAGCCACGTGCCGAACTGGTTGAAGCACTTCTCGCCGGCGAACACCTCGTACCAGGCGATCTTCTTCTGGCCGCCGTACGCCTTCTCGACCGCGGCATCGAGCACGCGCTGGCTGGCGCGCCAGATGTCGGGCCCCGTGCCATCGCCTTCGATGAACGGGAGAATCGGGTTGTTCGGCACGTCCAGCTTGCCGGCGGACATGGTGATGGCTTGACCGGATGTCGGCTCAGGGAAACGCATGACGCGGCGGCTTAGCGTGACGATTGCCCGAGCGCAACGCCCCACGCGCGCCGCGCCGCGTCATGCCTTCGGGAGCGGCGTTGCAGTTCTCCCTTCGGTCGGTTGGCGGCTGCGCTTTGCGCTCCCAAACCCCCGCCCCCGGTCACGAGCGCACCCGCGTCAGGACTGCGCCGCTTGACGAGCGCACCGCAGCTTCATCCTACTTCCGATTCTGTGAGATCGGGAGCAAGCGCGGGTGGCGGTGACGGATTGACCGACGAGGACGACCCGTGATCACGTCGCCGCTTCAGCGCAGATTCAATGCGCCAAACGTTCGGGTGTGCTGCGGCCGGATATACCCCGGCCGTCGGCGGCAGCCGTGAGTTGGCCAGCGCTCACCGAGGACGTGGGCACGAGATTTGCCGAGCCGCACGTTCACTCCTTGCGCCTTGCCTCGGTCAGAAGGCTGGTGAGCTTCGCATGCAAGTCCTCGTCTCGATGGAATCCGCGTGAAATGATGCGGTTCAGATTGTCTTTGACCGCGTCGAGATCGAGGTCGTCCCCATAAAGGACGAGATTTCGGGCATCCATCCGATCTTGCAGGCGACGATCGGACATGGATAGGAGCTTCATCGCGAGAAGCTCCTCCGAGCGGGCGACGGGGAGCCGGCCGACGCCCGCCAGGTCCACGAGGGTTGCACGCTCGACGACCTCTTGCTCGATGCCGCAGGATGCCGCGATGAGGTCGACCACGAAGCCCAGCGGCGACTGAAGTCGTGCCGTGGATAGCCTCTTTTGCTGCGTGTGCTCGACAGCGGCGACGGGGAAGTAATTGGACGCGCGAAGCGCGAAGACCAGCGCTTCGAAATCGGCATCATCGTTCACGACGACGGCCAGGTCGACGTCGCGGGTGAACCGCACCTCGGCACGAAAGGACACGGCGAGGCCACCCACGAGCGCGAAAGGACGGCCCATCGCGAGCAGCTTCTGCGTGATGTCCGCGAGGGCGGCCTCAATGGTCGGGGCGTTCATCCTTCAACCACGCGCGAAGGGCCGCTTCGAGCTCGCGGTCGGTCGCCTGCGGCCGCTTCGCGCGGAGCGTGGCCAGGCGGATACGGACGCCGGCGTTCACGGCGGCGAGCGCCGCGCGCATCCGCTCATCGGGCGGCATTCGCTTCATGCGCTCGATGTCGTCCTTCCGCAGCGGATCCATGGGAAAAAGCTTACCACACCTCGCGACGGCGAGGGCCTTCGGGCGCTGCAGCCCGTCGAAAAATCGGCCCCCGTTCCAGTTCGTCAACCTCGCAAGCGCGGACCCGTCGATACCGTCGATGGCACCTACAGCACAGGAATCGAAGTCGAGATCATGATCGTTTTGTTGGGAGACTGGTTCACATCGCTTCAGCGCAGATTCAATGCGCCGAACGTGCCAGTAACCCGCGGGCCCGAAGCGCCCGTCGGGTTCAGTGGCGTGTTGGCCCGCTCTGGGTGTATGCGCCCGCAGCACGACGAACCGTGCGAGATGCATGAGACCCCAGCGCTCCGGAGAAACCGGGCAGCTCGCACCCGTCTGGACCTTCGACGCGACTTCCCGACACCGAATACGCGTCGAGCCAGCGAGCAGGAGCCGGACGCGCAGGCCGGCGGAGGCGCAGGTGCATCGGAGAGCGGACAGGCGTCGGACCGCGTGCGCGGCGTGCGCCGGGTGCTCGCGGATCGGTCGTGACACCTCATCTCCGGCCGCGCGTGCCACGCTCCCTCGTCCCGGCGTCATGCTCGACTCCCGGCTGGGCGCCAGCGTATCGGTCGGCACGCCGAGGTCAACGATGGCGCCGAGCTATTCGCACTGTGGCCGGGCCGGCGCATTCGTGGGGTTGACACTATTATCGTTTGTGATATGAAAGAGCCGTACGTACCGTCCGTGAGTACCTGACCTCTGACGGCGAGAACCCGTATCGGGCGTGGCTCAAGTCGCTCGACGTCACGGTGCAGGCCCGCATTCAGGCGCGTGTCCTCCGCTTCGAGCTGGGCAACCTGGGTGACCACAAGAGCGGCGGCGGCGGCGTCTGGGAGGCGCGCCTCGATTTCGGCCCAGGCTACCGGCTGTACTTCGGCCAGGACGGTGCTGTGGTGATCCTCCTGCTCTGCGGTGGCGACAAGTCGACGCAGAAGAAGGACATTCGTCAGGCGAAAGCCTACTGGGAGCGATACCTGAAGGAGCATGACGATGGCGAAGCGTAGTGTCGACTGGAACGAAGGACTGGCAGAGGACCTGCGCGATCCCGAGTTCGCCAAGGTGTTTCTTCTCGCGGCGGTCGCCGACGGCGTTGCGGTGCAGGACGCCCTCGCCAAGGTCATTCGAGCGATGGGAGTCAAGGAGTACGCGGCACTCACCGGAATCGCGAGCTCGAACGTGCTGCGCTCGATTCGACCGAAGCACAATCCGACCCAGAACACCCTGAACCGCCTGCTCAAGCCACTGGGCCTCAAGCTGAGCGTCGCACTCATTGCGCCCGAGAAGCGAAAAAAGGCCGAGTGATCCAGGAGCCTCGTCCCGCGCGAAGAAACCCCAGCGGTGCTTCGCGAACGGGTGCTCTGGAAGTCTGAAAATGTAGTTCGGTAGCTCAAGAGGCTGCCATTGACCTGGATGGCTTTCTGGTCGGGCCAACCACTATTGGACCGGTCAATTGATCCTGCCAAGTGGCGGCGGCATGGCTCGATGGGCAGACCTGCCGAATCCGGGTACGGCAGGTCTGTTGAATCCTGGCGGCGTTGATCGGTTTATTCGGCTGAGCAGCGTCCGTCGATCCCGAGTCTGCCGCGCCACCCATGGGCGAAGACTCACACGATGCCGCGCGGTGCTGCAAGGGCTATCGGCGGCGGATGGGAGGCGAAGCGCGCTGTGGAATAGGACGCGAGTTGTCGTCGTCGGCGCCGTTCTGAACCGAGGTTGGCCGGCACGAGGCCCGCCGCAGAGTACCGCGGGGGCTGACCTGTCGAGCGTATCCGCGTATCAGGTCGGTGGGCCGACCGATGGGGAGAAGCCGGTCGGTGCGCGGCGATGGCGCCGTTCTGCGCAAGGATGGAGCATCGATGGGCGCCGCCCGAGAAGCGACGCTCAGCCTTCAGGACCGGGGAGCAGGCTCGGCGGCGCAGGCGCTCGCCCTCCAGGACCGGTGGTCGAGCTTCGGGACGCCGCGACTCGCCCGACAGGACAAGGGGGGCCGCGCTTTCGTGGAATTTGAGCTCCGTCCAGGACATCCAGCTCGCCTCCGGGACAGGGGAGTGGCCGTCCAGGACATCCGACTCGCCGTCCAGGACATCCGACTCGCCGTCCGCTCCCCTCCCCCCGCGCCGTCACTTGACGATCGTCGCGCAGCCCAGGAGGATCTTGATCACGGCGCCCGGGTTGCCCTGGACTTCATTGCATGTGGATGGGCACAGGTGGATTGTCTTTGGCATGGCAGGAGTGTCGTAGTACCAGCCGTAGGTGGAGGGGCAGGCATCGAGGCTGTCGACTCGGGGCATGGTGACGTAGTTGCCGGAGCCGTCGTGGTAATTGACGTTGACCTTGTCGGGGTCGACCTGGGTGCCGGGGTCGGTCGCGGCGGGGACCGGGAAGGTGCAGGCGATTTCGGCTTTTTGGATGCTGCCGAGGGCCTCGAGGAGCTTTGTCGTGACGCTGCCGGCGCCTACAAGGAAGCCTTTTTCGGTGCCGCCGGCCGCGGCGATTTGATTGAGCTGGGTCTCGTTGGAGCCGACCATGCCAATGGTGTAGGTGAGGACGCCCTTGGTGGTGTGGGCGTCTTTGGCCAGGGCGGCAATGGCGTTGATGTCGGTGTTGCAGGTGGTGGGCTCTCCGTCGGTGATCAGGACGACCACGGTCTTTTGCTCGCCCTCCTTGGCATTGGCCTTGGCCCTGACCTCGGCGCCGCCGAGGGCCGCGTACATGGGGGTTTCGCCGGCGGGGCTCTTGGAGTTGATGGCGTCGATCAGGGCTTTTTGCTGGGGGTCGTCCATGGCGGGCGCGGCGGTCAGCGGGGCGGGGGCGACAAGGGGGGTGGCGCATGCATCGATGTTGCACGCCTGGTCGTTGCAGCCGGGGACGGGGGCGTCGTCGGGGAAGAAGCGGAGTCCGACGGTGAGGCCGGCAGTCGCCGGGTCCTGGAAGAAGGCAATGAGCGCGGCCTTGGCGCCGGCCCATTTCTGGTCGTCGAGCATGGAGCCGGACTTGTCGAACATGATGAGCATGGTGACCGGGAGGGTCTTGCCCTCGACGGCCGACGTGGCGCATGCCGAGCTTTCGTCGATGTTGGTGCCGGAGCCGGTCGAGCCGGTGAGCAGGTCGCCTCCCGCGCCGCCGCCGCCTCCCGCGCCGCCGCCGCCGGCGCCGGTGGTCGTCGCGGCGTCGCTTCCACACGCGGTGAGCGTGGCCGCGGAGAGCATCGCGCCCGTCACCATGAGGGTCGCCGCGCGCTGCATGTTCTTGCTCGTCATGGGGCGATGATAGCGATCGTGAAAATGTCGTGCTACGAGCCCGGCCGACCCGCCAATGTTCCAATTTCGCCGGACTTTTTGGGCTCCACTTCAGCGCGCGGCGCTGCGTACCGTGGCCGCGGCCAGCCTCGCTTCGGCCATTCTGGCGAGCGCGCCGCGGGCCGAGGCGGTGGTCGTCGAGCGCATCGTGGCCATCGTCGGGGACAAGCCCATTTTGCTCTCGGAGCTGCGGGCGCGGGGGAAGCCGTTCCTGTTGCAGATCTTGCAGAACGTGCCGGCGGGGGCGCAGCAGGCGGCGGCGCAGTCGCAGCTCCAGAAGGATCTGCTCGAGAAGATGGTGGACGAGGAGCTCGAGGGGCAGGCGGCGGTGCGCGCCAACATCACGGTGTCGTCGCAGGAGATCGAGAACGCGTTCGAGAACATCGCGGCCTCGCAGGGGCTCACCAAGGAGGCGCTGTTCAAGGAGGCTCGGATCAAGAACGGGCTCACCGAGCAGGACTACCGCGACGAGATGCGGCGGCAGATCATCGAGGGCAAGATGCTGCAGCTCCGGGTGAAGGGGCGCGTCCGCATCGGGGAAGAGGACGTCAAGGTGATGTACGACCGCGTGCTGCGCGACGAGCGCAAGCGGCGGGATTACCATCCGCAGTGGATCGTGCTGCGCATCCTGCCGGGGGCGAGCGAGCAGGCCATCGCCGATCGGAAGGCGCTGGCCGAGGACCTCGCGGCGCGCGCCAGGAAGGGCGAAGACTTCGGCAAGATGGCGGCCGTTTACTCCGACGACTCGGCCTCGCGGGCCACCGGCGGCGACATCGGGGTGCGCGCGCCGCAGGGCTCACCGCAGGCGCTTTCGGGGAAGAGCAACGTGCTGTCGCCCGAGCTCGAAGCCGCGCTCATGGCGATCGAGCCGGGCGAGGTGGCGAACCCCGTGCGCGTGGGCCAGGCGTTCGTGGTGATGAAGCTGATCAGCCGTCAGCCGTCGCGCTACACGTCGTTCAAAGAGGCGCGGCCCGAGATGATCCAGCGGCTGCAGGCCGAGATCATGGACAAGGCCAAGAAGAAGTGGCTGGAAGAGCTGCGGCGCCGGACGCACGTGGACGTGCGGCTGTAACGAGCGGCTCACGCGCGGCGCGACGCGTCGATGGGGTGTCGTCGTCCTGAGGAGCGCTCAGGGCCTCGGGCCTTGATGCAACGCGAATTCCGGAGCTTGGATTTTTTCCAATGTCATCGGAGATGGAACGACTTCGGGGCTTCACTTTGCGCATTGCCGGAGGCGCGGGCTGAGTATACTCGGCGCCGCGGCCGTCGACGGGGGTGGCCATCATCCGCGCGTCCGTGGAGGGCTCTTGCTCAAGCTCAGCGAGCGCATCGTCGCCGCCGGCACCGTGGTGTTCGGCGATGATCAGGATCCAACGACTTATTACCTGTTTCCCGATCGCCTTCGACTTCGTTCCGAAGCCGACGGGGAGCCCAGCTTTTTACTGGTGACGTACCCAGCGACGTATCCTTCGACGTACCCGGACGGTGAGGTTGGCAAGGCCGGCGAAGACGCGGCCGGCGGGGAGTCCCAGGGATTGCTGCGGCTGCGGCTCGTGGCCGACGTGGACCCCGAACGGAAAGAGCGCGTTCGTGAGGTGCTGCGCAAGCGCATCATGCGCCTCGCGGAGCAGGGGCGCATCGACCGGACGATCGTGCCGGACGCGCGGCTGTGCGCGCCGTCGTGGGCCGGCGGGCGGGTGCGGCTGCACTTGCAGGACGGGACGTCGCGGGACCACGTGATCGCGAGCGATCCGATCGACGAGCCGGTCGAGCTGGGGGCGACGCTCGACGTGCAGCTCGGGTCGAACGCGGCGGCGGTGCAGCGGGCGCTCGACTCGGGGTCGGCGGCGTGCAGCGTGTCGATGTCGCTGGCCTACCCGGCGCGGATGAGCGCGAGCGTGCGGCTGTTCGCGGACGGCGCCTCGGTGCGCGAGGAGCTGTGGCAGTCGGCGCGGGCCTTCCGGCTCGATACGTCGGCGGGCAAGCTGGTGCGGCACACGCACGACGTGGCCGAGCTTTCGCCGGCGGCGCTGCGGCGGGAGAGCGCGCAGTCGGACGCCGAGGTGATCGCGCTGGTGCACGAGGACGTCGTCGCCGAGGTGGTGTCGCGGCACCTCTGGGTGCCGGACGTGGCGCTCGGGATGACGACGCTGACGGTGCGGGACGACGGGAGCGAGCGCGAGGAGCCGGGCGAGATGATCGCGCCGGAGCAGCTCGCGCAGCTCGCGCACGAGCGCTTCGTGAACAAGGTGAAGGAGCTGTATTTTCACACGCCGGGCAAGGCGACGCCGGCGGTGCCGGCCGGTGAGCTGCACCTGCGCGAAGACGACATCGTGGGGGAGGCGCTCGAGGCAGAGGTGTGGGACGGGGTCGTGTGGCGCAAGCACGAGCACGCGACGCCGCTGTCGCGGGTGGTGACGGCGGAGAGCCGGCCGCGCGGGATGTACCACGCGCAGTCGACCGGCAGCTTCTACAGCGCGCGGACGGGCGAGCCCGGGTTCTTGATTCACGTGCGGGCGCTGGTCGTGGTGCGCGGCGAGTGGTCCAAGGCGTGGCTTTACCTGCGGCCGCGCGGCGAGTCGGGCGCGCCGGTGGTGTCGTTCTCGTTCTCCAAGAAAAAGCGCGGGGCGGCGCTCTGGGTGCGGCCGACGCTCGAGGAGCCGACGGAAGGCTACGAGTACCGCGTGGTGTGGCGGGCCGAGACGGGGGAGGTGCTCGAGGGCAAGTGGCGGCCGGCGACGGCGCCGTTCCTGCTGGTGCACGAGACGCCGCGGCAGCGCTGGACCGAGGTGATCATGCGGCGGGCGTCGGTGTTCGGCGACGAGCTGGAGGCGATCCGCGTCGATCTCGAGTGCCGCGAGCAAGGGGCCGACGAGATGAACGGGCCGCCGAGCGGCTACGAGCCGCTGTCTCTGGGCACGGCGACGGTGGTGCCACGCAGCGCGTGGGGCGAAGGGGTGCAGCGCGCCTCGTTCGTGTTCACCGATCGGCCCGAAGAGAAGGCGTCGCGCGCCTGGCGCATCCGCGCGGCCGAGGGCGCCGACCTGAGGTACCGGTTCGTGTTCATTTACAAGGACGGGTGGACGACGTCGTTCCCGTCGGGCGGCGGCTTCGCGCAGCTCGCGACCGACCGCGTGCTGCGGGTCGGCGAGCCGTACACGTTCTCGGTGCTGGTGCTGCCGGCGCTTCGCCTGCCAGACGACGCGGAGCGGCTGGACGTGCGGTTGATCTACCGGGACGCGATCCTCAACGTGCAGAAGACGGCGCACTTCGTGTTCGACGAGGAGCGCTGGCGCGAGCAGCGCTGGAACGTCGGGGCGATGAGCCGCGCGCCGCACCGCTACGACGTGGAGCTCGTCTATCACCTGGCGGACGGCACGCAGGTGCGGCGGAACTACCTGCAAGTCGACGACGAGGCGCTGGTGATACGGACACCCGAGGCGATGGACGAAGGGACGCGGAAGTAGCAGCGCCTTTACCCGCCGACGCCACCGCGGGGGGTGGTGTCTTTGCGGCCCGACTGGATAGCCACCCAGCCAATGGCGATGAGCGCGAGGCCGAGGGCGAGGAAGGCGATGTCCCAGGCGAGCTGGTTCGCTCCCGGGTGGACGTGGTGGATGCCCAGGATCTGGTGGTCGATCAGGCCCTCGATGACGTTGAAGAGGCCCCAGCCCATGGCGAGCGAGCCGGCGAAGGTGGGAGTCGACCAGGGGACGTCGGGGCGTTGGCCGGCGCGCCAGAGGCGGGCGAGGCCGGCGACCGTCATCAGCCAGGTGAAGGCGTGGAACAGGCCGTCCCAGACCATGTTGTATTTCATTGTCACGAGGTCGACGGGCGGGCGCACGCTCGCGAGCATGTTGTGCCATTGCAAGATCTGGTGGAGCAGGATGCCGTCGGCGAAGCCGCCGAGCCCGGCGCCCAAGAGAATGCCCGAAGAGATGATGGCTCCTCGATGTGTCGCGTTGACCATTGAGCTCCCTCCGCTGTGCCTGTCACGGCACGCTCAGCGTGTCTTCCCGAGCCGTTCCGCCCAGAGGCTCACCAGACCGATGATGACGAACGGGGCCATCGCGATCAGCAGGTTGGCGGCGAGCCCGTCCTCCGCGACCTGCTGGCGCGCGGCGCGGCCGACCGGACAATCAGGGCAGGCGCCGCCCAGGCGAGAGAGCGTCTGTGTGAAGGCCAGAGTCACCACGGCAATGACGTCCGGAAGAGACACCCTGCTCATTGACACCGCCGGTCATTGCGATCGACGCAAAACCGCAGGGGAAAGTCGTTTTCCCCGGAACGCAGGCGCGCTCTAGAGCAAATTCGGTTCGCGCTTGCCACACTCAGAGCCCAAAATCCTCCGTGCCCTTCGTGTCTGCGCTCCGTGCCTTCGTGTCAAAAATGGGACGGTGCTGATCGCCCGCGCGGCGCTACCCCGTGTCAAACGCGGCCCGCACCCGCTCTAGAAGAGCCAGATGGGGCGGGGGGGTTGCTGCACCAGGGCGGCGCCCTTCTCGCGGGCGATCAGCTTGTTGCGCGGGTCGAGCAAGGCGCCGGTCAGGGGCTCGGTCAGGACGACCTTGGCGGTGGCGCTGGCGGTCGCGGGGGCGGTGCCGAAGTCGATGGTGGCAGTCGCCGTCTGCGTCGCGCCCTGGACGTCGACCTCGACGACACACGGGTAGAGCTTGCCGGAGAGGTTGTCCTGCGTGACCGTCACCGTGACCTCGTCGCCCGTTTGCGTCGTCTCGATGGTCAGAGTCGGCCACTCGGGGACGCCCGCGCCGAAGACCCAGACGTCGAAGTAGGGCTCGAGGTCCTTGCCCGACGCGGTCTCGAGGGCCTGGCGCAGCTCGTCGACGGAGCGCGCGCCGGGCTCGGCCAGGAATGATTGGATGCCGGCGAGGACCGCCGGGCGACCAACGAGGGCTTCGAGCTGGACATAGAGGACCATCGGGCCGGGGCCGTAGACGTCGCCGTAAAAGGTCGAGACGTGCGGCATGGGGTCGTCGGTGGGGCGCGGGTAGCTCTGCGCTTGCAGGGCGATGCCGTCCCAGTACTCGCGGGTCGCCGCGGCGATCTCGGGGCCGAGGTGCTCGTCCTCGAAGACGTACGGGAGGTACTCGGAGGTCGCTTCCTTCCAGACGAAGTCGGGGGCGCTCGCGAGGGTGGTGCGGTCGCCGGCCCACTGGTGCGTGAT
>Ga0163144_10026514_pt1 | contig 11260 bp, 9 predicted proteins | sample OliLak19BULKMAT1_FD_123175 | JGI IMG/M metagenome (GOLD analysis project Ga0163144, IMG submission 123175) | Freshwater microbial mat bacterial communities from Lake Vanda, McMurdo Dry Valleys, Antarctica - Oligotrophic Lake LV.19.BULKMAT1 | ecosystem: Environmental > Aquatic > Freshwater > Lake... | reverse complement strand
CGTTGACGGTCGTCGCGCCGGTGCCGAGCGAACCGATGCCGCTCACACGCAGCGTGCCGTTATTCACCAGCGTGTTGCCGGTATAGGTATTCGCGCCGGTGAGGGTGAGCGTTCCAGCGCCCTGCTTGGTCAGCAGGCCCGTGTTGGCCGCCGCATTGGACAATGCATCGTTGATGGTGACGTCGAATGTATTGGTGTCCATCACCAGACCGCTGTTCTTGAGCCGGAGGTTTGCATTCGTGGTGGTCCCGATGATGAAATCGGTGGTGGTGGCATTCGCCCTCAAGATCGTGCCGTTGAAGTTGATGGTGCTGCGGGCACTAACCGCCCCGGAGACATGGAGACCGCTCAAGATCGCGGTGCCGCCGTCGAAGTTCACGGTGTTGTTGCCATCGCCGAATCGGATCATGCCGAGGTCGCCCTCCGCAGCCGACCCGGTGCGCTTCATGTCGAGAGTGCCGGAGGAGATGGTCAGGAGTCCGACCGAGGTGGCGGCATTTGCGCCCATGAGGATGCGCCGCCCTACCTCGACCGTGCCGCCGTTGATGACGAGCGTGCCGCTCTTGATGCCTGTTCCCCCGATATTGACTCCGAGGTTGATCGAGGCATCGCTGCCTGCACCGGTGCCGATGGCCAGTTTCCCGGCACTCACCGTGACTGTACCCGTGGCGTTGGCGTTGGCGTTGGCGGAGCCGATCCAGGCCGCGGTGCCGTAGCCGTCGCCGCCGAAGGTAAGCGTGCCAGCGCTACCGCTGAGGGTCAGGCTGCCGACCCCACCGGTGCCCGTCCCGACCCGCAGGCTGTTTGCCGCAAGGGTGCCGGTGCTGGTGTAGTTGGTAGCGGTGCTGTATACGACCGTCTGGGTGGAGCCGTTGCCGATGAGGGCGCCGTTGGCGTTGGAGTTGCCGGGGATGATGTCGGTGGCCCAGTTCAAGTTGTTTGAGTAATCGGTGCTTCCGCCGCCGCCGTCCCAAGCGGTTTGCGCGTTCAGGCTGGCAGAACCGGTGAACAGGGCGAGGCCGGAGAGAGCAGCTAGGGGACGTTTGGGTTTCATTTTTTGCAGTTGAGTTTTTGGGGAATATTTCCCGTTACGTCGCCCAGAATAGCAGGACAGCATCCCATGGCCATGTCTGTACAGCACATTCGCATACTCCAAATCCACATGCTGCGATCTGGCCGGGTGCCATCTTTCCAGGTGCCCACGGTTCATGCTTTCGGTTTTCTCTTGGGTGCCCGTCGCCGGGTATCGGTGAGGCGGGCGTCTTCCAGCTTGCGGCCGAAAACATCATCCACAGCGACGCGGGAGAGATCCGCCTCCAGTCCCAGCACGGCCAGAACCTGCAGCAGCTTGCCCAACGAAGTGCCGGTTGATCCGTTTTCCATGAGATGGAGGGTCGAGCGGCTCACGCCCGCCCGCTCAGCGACCTGTTCGGCGCTCAGTTTTCGCCGCAGCCGCGCCAGCCTGAGATTGTCTCCCAGATCAGCGAGGAGGCGTTCGTGCTTGGGTAGCAGCTTGCTGGTTTCTCTTTCCATAATGTCTGATATTTCGGACGCAAAGAGCAATTTATGTGTGGTATGTCAAATGTTATCAGGTTGACGCCCTACGAGAAAAGGGGAGCACACGCGCCCTCGCCGAGGACTTCTTGGAAACAGGACATGCGTCGTTTTACTCAAAACCGATGTGCCATAACCGCTCCAGCCCATTTCCGGCGAGGGCACCGAAAATTGCACGCGAGGGCGCGTGCGCTCCCCAACGCTCCGCGCTTCATTCACGCCAAAAGCCGCAAATCTTCATGCGCGCCAGTATAACTCAACTTCACTTGAGTGTCGTGAGGTAGCTCAATAGATCGGCCACCTGCTTCTCGCTCATTCCATCGACGAGACCTTCGGGCATCAGGCTTCTTTTGGAAACGTTGTGGCCTGCGATCTGGTCGCGGGCGATAACCCGTTCATCGGCACCGATGGCCCGGATCGAGATCTGTGCGGCGTTTTCGGAAACCAGGAAGCCGCTGACCAGCGAGCCATCTTTCAGGGTCACATCATGGCGGTAATAGCCGCTCTCAAGCTTGTCGTTGGGATAGAGGATGTTCCGCAAGAGGCCATCAAGGCCCATCGCCCCGGCGCCGCTGAGATTCGGGCCGATCATCACGCCCTCCCCGAAGATCTGGTGGCAAATCATGCAGCTTGCCTGGGCCAGCTTGCGGCCTTCGGCGGGATCGCCGGACTGCTTGGCGATCGCGGCGAATTTCTCGAACTTCTCGTGCCGTGCCTCTTCCTCCACGGGGCTGCGGAGTTCGGGGAAATCCGCGAGCCACTCGACGGTAGCGCCGCCTTCGAGCGGCAGCTTCGCGGTATCGCCCGACCAGCGCGCGACCAGACCGGCAGGACGGCTGCCATCGGAAAACGTGGTGCGGTAGCTTTGCCGGATCTGCTCGGCGCTGCGGGCGGAGTCCCACTGGCGGAACTCCAGATAGGCGGCACCGGATCCCGGTTCCGGTGTTGATTCACCGATGTTCAGGCCTGCGAAGGTCCCCTTGAACGGCTGGCCACCCGAGGCATCCAGCTCGCCGTCCATATAGATCGCGAAGTTTCCCTCCGCATCCCGGGTGACCGCCAGATGGGTCCAGATGTCGGCTTCGAAGGAGCGGGTCGATACCAGATGGTTCCCCCCCTCGGAGTAGAGGCACAGCTTGCCGGAGAAGAAATTGAAATCAGCCCCGCCTTTTGCCTTCTTCGAACCCAGGAGGTTGTCCTCGTTGCCGACACCCGGGTCCAGCAGGATCCATGACTCGACGGTGAACGCCCCGGCCAGGGTGATATTGGTGGGCACCCGCTCAGCGCCACCCCCGTGCAACCGGATGGCGGGCGTCAGCAATCCTTTCATGGAACCCATGAGCTTTTTCAGCGCCGGATGATCGTCGCCCAAAATGGCGCGCAGCTTCTCGACACCTGATGCAGCGAATCCTTTGAAGCCTCCTCCGGAAGCCGCTTCCGCAAAGACCTCCGCGGTTTCCCGGTTTGAAAGCATCCCATCGACGGCGAACTGGCGCATCGGTCCGTTGAGTTCATCCCACTGCAGGGCGATCTGGGCAACCGCCGCCGTTCCCCCGGCCATCGCGTAACCCGACATCGCGACTCCTGCTAGTTCCGGGTTTTCCGAGTTGATGTGTTTCACGGAAAGCGTGGCATCGGCGGCACCGATCTCGTTGAGGGCGCGCAGCCCATCCAGAATGCCGACCTTGCCGTTAGCAATGCCGGCGTGGATCACCGGTGCGAGGGCGGGAAGCCGGAAACGGCGTGCCAGATTGACAGCAAGATTCAGGGATGAGGGATCTTGAGCCACCATCTCCTGGACCGCTTTCTCGACGGCCACACGCAATGCCGGATCGGCCGCTGCGGCAGGATCGAGCTGGAGCATTGATTCCAGCAAGGTCCGTCGCATTTTGGGATCCGCCAACAACGCGCCGAATGCCTTGGCCACCGCAGGCTGATTGAGCTGCCCTCCCAAAAGCTGCAACTCTTCGGCGGTCAGCGGCCGGCCCAGGGATGCCGATACCCTAAGCAATTCAATGGCCCCCGCCGCCGGAGGCAAGGATAGGGAGGCGAGGGTCCGGGCATCGGGAGACCAGCTTTTCGCTGCCGCAAGGGCGGTTTGCGTCGCCTCCCAATGGGTCTCCATCGCCCAGCGGGCGAGATAGCGGTGAAAATTCACTTCATAATCCGCACGCGCCGCGCCCTTGGCAAGCGGGGCGACCGTTTGCACCATCGCGGAAAGCATCTCCGGGGTGGCCTTCGCCTGCCGCCGGAGGCTGTTCACCCAGGCACAGCGGACGCGGAAATCCTTTTCCTCCGGCCCTGAGAGAGCCATATAGACCTGCGGTTCCAGCACCAAGTCACCCGCCGCCCGCACCGCTTCGTAGCGGACGTGGGGGGCCTTGTCCTTGGCCAGAACGAGCAGCAGTTTGGCATCCAGCGCAGCCATTCCTTCAAGGCTCCAGATTGCACCCAACCGCTTTGCAAGGAGAGTAGCGGGGGATGTCGCCAGTTGCTTCAGTTTCGGAGCCACCGACATATCCTTGCGATCCTCCAGCTCCTGCCACGCCATCCGGGCAACCCTGGCATTCGGGCCGCCGAGCTGATTGAGAAGCTGCACCGGGGATAGCGACGCGAGGTTCACGGGTTTCACGAGTGCCGTCCCCTTGGGCTTGATCCGCCAGATCCGCCCGCGGGTCTTGTCGCGGGAGGGGTCGGTGCGGGGCACCTCGTTGTGGGAAATCACCTTATTATACCAGTCCACGACATAGAGCGCGCCGTCCGGCCCGAAGTGGATGGCCACCGGGCGGAACCAACTGTCGGTGGTCGTCAGGAAATCACTTTCCTTCCGGTAATCCAGATGGCCGGCCCCGTCGCGCCCGACCGTGATCACCTGGATGCGGTTGGTGATCGGGTTCGCGACGTAGATCGCCTTGCGGTCGCCGTAGGGGGCCGCGAACGCGCTTCCTGCGTCCTCAGCGATCGCCAGTCCGCTCAGCCCCGAGCCGCCCATGCGATCCTTCGGCGGCAACGAGGCAGGAATCACCGGCGCATACGGGTGGATTTTGTTGCTCGCGCGGCTCGCGTAGTGTGTCCCGGCAATGAACTCGGCCACCGGAATGCCCATGTCATTGGCCTCCTGAAGAAACACTTCCCCGTCCCTGGCAGTTCCAAGGCCCCAGATGTTGTTAGGCCCTCCGGAAAGGAGTTCGAAGTCGCTGCCATCCGCCTTCATCCGCGCCAGCTTGCACTCCGTGAAGGGAATCGATTTCGCTCCGTTCGGAAATGGCGAGCCGTCCGGCCGGACGACATTGGAAGTATTGAAAAGCCCTTGGGCCAGATATATCCAACCTCCCGTCGCCCTCTCGAACTGGTGGGGGAAAAGATGGGAATCCTGGATCCCGAAACCTTTCAAAAGGGGCTGGAACGACTCGGAGCGACCGTCGCCGTCCTTGTCCTCATAGAGCCGGATTTCGTGCCCGTACTGGACCATGACGCCGTTGTCGAGCGGCAACATCCCGAGCGGCATGACCAGCCCGTCTGCGAAAACCCGCGGCTTGTGCGGCCCCGGCCCGTAGGGATTGTCGATCACCAGCACCTTGTCGCGGCCGCCCTTGGCGAACAGCGCTTCCGCTTGGGGCGCGTTTTCGTTGGCATCGATGGGATACTCAAAAGCGGTCATCGTCCACAGCCGACCCTCGGGATCCCACGCGACGGTGATCGGTTTTCCCACGCCCTGCTCCTCGCTGGTCACCAGTTCCACCTCAAAACCCTCGGGCACGGTGAAAGATGCCTTTTGATCCTCAGGAGAAAACGGGCTCACCTTCGGCTGAGCGGGTGCTCCCGGAGTCGCAGGCACCTCCTTGATGGTGATGTCCTTGACCTCCACGAAGAACTTTCCGCCCGAGTGCGCCTGGATGCCGATCCTTCCCTCAAGCGGGATGGCCGGATCCTTCTCGGTGTAATCGAGCGCCGCCACCCCGTTGATCCACGTCCGGATGCGCGGCCCCTCGCAAAGGATGCGGTATTCGTTCCAATCCCAGTCCTTCGCCGCCTTGGCGATCGCCGCCGGATCGACCGGCTCGCCGATCACCTTGTTCCTGCGCGATTCATCGTAAAGTTTTCCCCACCAGCCGATGCCCGCATCCACCTGATAGCCGGACATCTCGCTGTTATCGGGCACCCGGACGCTCCGCATCTGGATGCCGGAGTTCACGAACCCGCTGCCGTTTACCAGCCGGATTTTCAGGCTGAGGGCGTAATTTGCGTAGCTCTTTTCCGTGGCCAGGAAGGTGTTGTGGGGCACCGTATTTTCCATCGATCCGCCGCGGATGACCCCGTCGGCCACGGTCCACCATGGCTCCTCGCCCTGCCTGACCTCCCAGCCGGCCAAGGATTTCCCGTCGAACATGGCCACCTGCGCCTGGCCGGTGGATGCCAAGCCCGCCAGCAGCAGGATCGCGGTGAGAAGAGGGAACGGAGTCCGCACCGGGCGGACAGATTTTTGATGTTTCATTCTGTTGATGCGTTTCAAATCTCGAAATCAAAAACAATCACCCGCTCAAGGCACGGCACCACGATTTCCTTCACCCGCTCGTGCTCGGGATGGGGCAGGTAGGCGTCACGGCTCGCGGCGCTGTCAAAGGTCATGATGAAGCCGTGGGTGAAATCCTCGTTGAGCCCCTCGTCGCTCTCGTAGGGGCCGTGTTCAAAAGTCAGCAAGCCGTCGATTTTTCCCACCATGCCGGCCATCGCGTCAAAGCAGCGGGTGATCGTTTCAGGGGTGATGTCTGGCTTGAATTTAAAAATGCCGAAGTGTCGTGTCATGGATTGGATGGTGAATCGTGGAACGAGACGACTAAAGGGGGAGAAGTCCCCAAGGGCAAGAACGCGCAATCCAACAACACCTATTCAAAATCCCCATCCGCGCCGGATCCATGGATGGCTTCGCGAGCTTCACTGTTTCACCAGCGCCCGCGCCACCCTTTCCAGGCTGAGGCCCTTCATCAGGATGGAAAAAACGACGATGATTGAGGCACTCCGCCAAACTAAAATCGCCACTGTTCGGATTCCTTGACCATCCGGCATGGAGATCAACATCACCCCGAAAACCCGGAAGATTTGGCAGCAAACCCTCGAGAGATCCACTTTCATGCCACCATCCTTCACATTGACCGGGAGACCGTAGCCGCCTGACTGGACGCGGACCAGTCCCCAAAACGGGGACAGAGTTCAGAACCTGCGGCTGAGCGAAGCCGACGTCGGGTCGCCAAATCGCCAGGGGAAATCGGCGGCCTTTGAAATCCCGATGCGCTCACCCGTCACAATTTCGACGGATTTCCCACGCGAGATTCCGCACTCCGGTTGATCCAGAAAACTTGAGCCGTGGGCCGACCCGTCGATTCCAAACGCCCGTGTCAACCGTCCGGGACCAGCTCCAAGCAGGTGATTCTTCATGCCGGGTCGCCTTTCCCGCATCGCATCCAAGCCCGCCACGGGTTCCACCGCGCGAATCAGCACGAAGCCCGAAGCCTCATCGCCCTTGACTAGAATGTTGAACAGCCAGTGCATCCCGTAGTTGAGATAGACGTAAGCATCCCCCGCTTGATGGCGTTTCACAAATTCCCGAGCACCCGTCCGGCTCCAGGTGTGGCACGCGGGATCGCCGACTGATGCATATGCCTCGGTTTCCACGATCCGCCCCACACAACCCTGCCAATGAAATCCCGCGCCGATCAATTCCCGCGCGCACGTGACCGGATCTCTTTTGAAAAATTTCGGAGGGATACGGCCCATACTTTCAATAATTTCCAGATGTCGCCCATTGCAATGGCAACCTAACTAAAAAAATCCTTGATCTGAGGAATTTACCATGCAAGGAACGAGGTGCATTTAACCTATGCGGAATATTAAAAATCATGAAAACCAACTATGATCAACCTGCCGGACGTCGGATCTCTGACGCGAAGCGCGGCGACCTGGCCGAATATGAATTCCGAAGGATACCAGCCGTTGATGCCTCCGAACAGCATCTAAGCTGGTTCAGCAGCTACGACGAGGAATGGGAAGCATTCGTCAAGAAACAGGCGCTCCTCAAAAATCGGGCTGGATTCAGCAGCAACGAACCGGAATCGCTGCCCAGGGTCTGGAATTGTCCACAACGCGTCTGATTCCAACCTACTGGCTGGGCTCCTTACAAAGTTGTCCCACGCGCCGCATGATGGCCTGCATGAGACCGCCGAAACGAAGCCCGGCCACGTCCGGAGTTGCCGAGTATTTGCAATCGATCCAGCTCGCCGCCGCGTCATGACCTTCCTTGCTTTCCGGCAGGAAAACCAGGCTGCCACCATGCCCGCTCGTCCTGACGAGGTTGATGATCCGTTTGACGAACTGAAGGGAAATGAGGTGCGCCAGTCCGGCATAGGCGTCCGGACCCAGACTCGTTGGCAAACATTCCTCCATGAGATCCTCCACCAAGCGATGGATCACCCGCGCCCTCACCGCCCTCCCCTCCTCTTTCAGAAGGCTTGATGAATAGAGCACATCGCACGCTTCCCGGATCTGCGCCTCCGTCGGGCCGTCCTCCCTCCCGCCGAGCGATCCATGGATCTTTGAAACCAGCTCCCTCAGGGTGAATCCGTTGGTGGTGTTGGTGATGGTGCTCATCGCGATTGACGACAACTATCTTCTCCGCCGCCACTCCGCAAGAGCCGGCCTTGATCCGACAAGGCGCGGTCTGTAGTCTCTGCTCCCATGGCATCCGAGCAAGCGTTCCAGCAGGCGTTCATCTATCTGACGGCTGGAAATTGAAAGGCCGGGAGCGGAGTAAATCCGGTCCCGGCCATTCACATGGCTGGTCTGAATCCGCCCTAGGGGACGGATCAGCGCCTGGTGCCCCCCGGCACCGGTCTGCTGCTGAACACTACTTCGTCAGTAGCCATTGAAAATCCCCATGGGAACGCGCCGACAGATCCCCCGACCTGTTCGAGACGCGTTCCCAGCATGGTGTCTATTCCGATGACGGGGCGGAAAAGGCGGCCTGACGAACGAGGCCCCCCGGCCTCGGTCTTCACGCTCAATCCTTGATTCCGCGTTGATTCCGCCATCGGACGGACGGTGTTATGGAAAATGAAAGCGAACTCCTCCAATCCGAACCCTTCGCCCTGGCGGATCTTTCCCCCCGGAATATCAGCGCCGGTCTGAAGGGTTTGGGTTGGAGTGAAGCTCGTCATCTCTTTCCCAATCGCAAGGGCGATCCATTGATTTCCAAAAAATGTGTATTTTTTTAAAAATTGGATTTTCCGTTGATCAAGGCATTACAGAAACAGGGATCGTCAAGCTCTGCTAGAAGGAAACGCGCAGGCCGAAATGGGTCTGGGATCCGGAATCATCCAGCCTCCATCCCTGATCCAGACGAAGGTCGAGGTGCTCGGTGAAAGAGAGGCGCACTCCGACTCCCGCACCAGAGTAGTAGTCCGCCGTTTCCCCCAGGCTCTTGAGGGTGGACTGGTCCCAGAACGCGAGAAATCGCGCCTGATAGGCATTCCTGATGACGATCGAGGGTGAGTAAAATTCCAAACTGCCAAACCAACCTTCATCGGCGAAATACTCGCGCTCGGGAATCCCGCGCACCGTCTGATAGCCGCCGGCGGCCATCTGTTCCACCGGCAGCAACCGGGAATCTGCTAGCTGGGCAGCCCCCCTGAGGGCGATCCGCCAATCCTTGCCAGGAGACCACCACCCTTCGCCGGCCATCCGCCAGATGAGGTAGTTCGACGTCGCCTCCGGGTCATAGACCTCGAAGTCCGCATCGTCATTTCCCGCGATGAGATTTCCAGGAGCATAGAGGATCGAGGAGTCTAACGCACAGGCTCCATGGTCCCAATCCCGGCTGACACCGTAGTTGAGCTTGCCATTCACCAGCCTGACCTCGCCGGGAGAGAATGAGGATCCGCCGAAGAGGACAAACTGGTTCGTCGCCTTGACCTCGAAGCCGGCCGCGAGCCTCTGGTTCCATCCGCCGAGGGATGGCAGAAAGAATGCCTGCGTCGCCGCAGCCGACCATGATGTTCCGGTATTCTCAACGGGCAGTCCCGAATTGGTGGAACGCGTGAGCACTTCGGCATAGGCCGCATCCAGTTGGAGTGTCTGGTGGAGCTTGTGAAATGGAATCTGCCAGCCGACCGCGTAGGCCTGGAGTGAGGACGCGGGCACCCCGATCAACGTTTGCAAGGCGATGACATGCTCATTGGGAGTCATGCCTGCGAAGCCAAGGACGAAGCGGTCCTCTCCCAACGAGGCCGGGCCGGTATTCTCGTAGCCCACGTAGGTGCTCCAAGGTTTTTTCTCGGCGAGAGCGATCAGCAGGTCCGCCGTATCCGGCTCGAATCCCGGTGAGACCAGGAGTTGTGGCTTGCGAAAAACAGTGCGGCCGTACCATGACAATTGCTCGTTGAGTTCGGAACGTTGCAGGATCTCGCCTTGCCGGACCTTCATTCCCCGGGTGATTGCTTGCGGATTTCCGTATTTCGGACGCTTCACGCCGACTCGTCCCACCCGCCCGATGTGGACCGAAAGGCGCAATTTCCCGGTGGTCAGATCCTGCTCCGGGGCGTCGATGCCCACCACGGGATAACCTTCCACGTCGTAGTGAATCAAAATGCTATCCGCGATGGTCACGAGGTCACCTTGGGTCAGCGGCTTGCCGATCCATTTGGCCAGTTTGTTGCCCAGAGTGACAGGCGATGGCAGCAGGAGGTCCTCACTGGCGATCATTCCGGGAGCCACTTCACGGAACTCTCCACCTTGCGGTGACTCCAACTGGATCTCGCGAAGTCGGTCGCAGAGGATTTCCCCGGTGCCGCTTTCATCCGGTCCCGCAGCCTTCACGGGGGGCAGGGCTTCCACCGGGACTCCTTGCGGCGGGTTCGGATCAATTCCCGGTAGCAACTCCGCCGATGAGATCGGGGAAATGAAAAGGAAAAGGAGAAATTGGGGAATGGCTCGTGTCACGAGTACGGGTGTCGATGAAATTGCCGCTAAAACCACCCAGGCGAGGCCTCGGATGGGTTTTGTTTAAGGCGACTTGACAATCAACTCCAGCTCAAACGACGCAACTTTGACCCACTAGCGCTTCGCAGTGACGGTCGTGGTACCGCCGCGCATGCCGAAGAACGAGGAACGCTGGAGCAAGGACTTGGATCCATCCACTCGGGCGACTTGCTTCCGATTGCGTTGGATTGCGGCAGAATCCCGCCCGGCATCTCCGGAAGCCGACATGGGCACGCTGTAACTGATGGTGCGTGAGGCAAAGCTTTCCTTGCCAGCGCTGGAAGATCCGCGGGTGCTCGCACTCGCGTTGACTGGCATTGTATTCCCAGGATTTCCAGATTGATTTGAATCCGTTGTTGTTTCCGGATTGCTCAAGTTCTCCGTAGGATTGGATTCGTTGGGAGCGGAGGTCGGAACCGCGGTCCCATCTGGACGGCTAAGCGCGGGAAAAGTGACAGAGCCTTCGCTGATCGCGGGGGCAGCATCGCCTTCTTGCCAAGTCAGGATCGCACCGCCGTTTTCGTAATCTCCGTCAAACTCAACATCCCCAATGATGACACCCGTTGTCTCGTTGGTGATCTTTCCATTGGTATTTACGCGGAGGAAAATCTTGTTGCCACTGTTGGCCTCGATCGTTCCCTGGTTGCGGATTGCATTGCTGGCGGCGATTTCGATT
>Ga0163144_10026513_pt1 | contig 11261 bp, 7 predicted proteins | sample OliLak19BULKMAT1_FD_123175 | JGI IMG/M metagenome (GOLD analysis project Ga0163144, IMG submission 123175) | Freshwater microbial mat bacterial communities from Lake Vanda, McMurdo Dry Valleys, Antarctica - Oligotrophic Lake LV.19.BULKMAT1 | ecosystem: Environmental > Aquatic > Freshwater > Lake... | reverse complement strand
CTTCTTTCGGGCGATTCGTATTTTAAAGCGTTGCTAATCAAATTATGAAATATGCTGGTAATATATTTTTCGGGAAAATAAATTTCAGGACAATTATCGAAATTTGTTTCAATAACAGCTTGAGATTTATTAATTTGTCCTTTTAAAGCATCTATGGATTTTTGCGCATATTCATGGAGGATTATTTTTTCGGATTTTATTTCAGTGTCTTGTCTAACCTGCAAGGACTCCACCAATTCGTTGAAAATCTCGTTAAGTATGGCAGAGGAAATTCTTAATTGTTCTTTTAATAATTTTTGTTGATCCGGATCGGTGCTTTTCATAAGAAAGTCGACTAACATCCCAACATTAACCAAAGGCGCTCTTAAATTATGTGATATGATATTGCAAAAATCTTCAAGTTGTTTTTTTTGTGAGGATAGTTCCGCAGTGCGTTTTTCTTTTTCTTCATTTTGAAAAGTAAGTTCTTTGTTACGAATAATAAATTCTTGCGCCTTTTTTTCTTTCTCTTGATTTTGAAAGGCAAGTTCTTTGTTCGCTATTATTAATTCGGCATCTCTTTTTTCTTTCTCCTGCTTTTGAAACGCATCCCGTTCAGCAAGTATTAATTCTTCAGACCGCTTCTTAATCTCCATTATTGATTTTTGAAGACGTACGAAAGTGGTTTCGCTTTTTACTATATAATCAAATGCACTATGACTCATGCAACTCACTGCCACATCAATTTTATCATGCGATGATAACATAACTACCGAAATATTAGAATTGAAAGCCTTTATCTTGTCAAGGGTTTCAACTCCATTCATTGCATTTTTATCAAGGCTGTCAAGGCGGTAGTCCAAAATGATTATATCAGGACTAGAAGATAGATTAGCAATGCAAAGTTCTCCGGTGGCAAATGTTTCAATCTTAAAGTCAGTGTTTTGAATAAATTTAATTTCTAAGGCCCTTAAAAAAAGTGCATCATCATCAACTAAGAAAATAATTGTTTTGTCTTTATTCATTATAAATTCGACCTAAGCTAGAATAAATTTAGGTCGCGGCAAACCTAGTGAGGATAACATAGAAAAAGTTACTCAATTTTGGCAATTAGTTACATAATTCACACCCTTCTTGCTCTGCTTGCAGTTTTTGTAGTAAAGAGTTTCAGCCTGATGATCTGAGCAAGCAAAACAATAAATTTTAAGTGGTAATTATTACTGTTTATTCATTTGACGCTCGTGAGAAATTAGCCGAAAAAGAAATCGAAATATAGGCCATTAAAAAAGAAAGAAAAGAGAGAAAATTTAAAATTATCAAAAAGTAGAGTATCTGTTGAACATGTGATTGGGAAAATAAAAATTTTTAGAATAATGTCGGAACGTTATCGCAACAGAAGAAAAACCATGATTTGAGAATGAAATTAATTTGTGGAGTCTATAATTTTGAACTAAAATGACTTACGCAAGAGGTTTAATGTGGATTCGGGTTGATTTTGAAAATATGGCAAAAAAAATTCAGGAATATGCAAGTCTGCAACAACACACAGATGCGTACCTGCCGGAGCATCAGGAAATACTCGCTTTGGTTTTGCAGCGTGAAAAAGTTTGTCAGCAGGCATGCAAAGAACTAACGAAAGAGTTTGCACAATTAGAAAAACAAAATCAATGAGCATTTGATTTTGTGAGTCGTGTTTAGCTGAGAAACTAAATCAATAAATCGAATTCTTGCCTGTTTGGCAGACAAGAATCCTAACCGGATTCACCCGCTAACGAAGTAGAATCAGGATCTGTGGGACTCATATCCCACCGCTTTCGATGAATGAAAATTGAAGTGATAACCCGTTGCTTGAGACGTGGCAGCTCAGTGCAAGAAATCAAACGCAACAATTTTTTTCGACTCCATTGAAATTTGTGATAGAGTCGAATCTTTGCCCTTATGATAATCTGTTAATCGTCCCGATGCCACCTTTCTGTAAGCATTTTCAATTAGTCATAAATTTGAGAGTAAGCGGTACTATTTTTCATACTCTCTTTTTCCAAATTAATTGATTCTTAAAATTAAAGCAACTAACCAAAAGGCCGTTATCTAGACCAAAAAATCTTTCAAATCCAACTACTACTATTTTGTGGGCTGAATCGGTAATTGAAAATAAATCATCTTTGCTTTTTTTCATTTTTTGGTTTGATATAAATCCATGAATAGTTTCAGATTTTTCTCCTGAAATTTTCTTGGTTTTGATTGGTTTTACAATTTTGTGTTTACCAGTTTTTATATTAAATAGATAGTAATTGTATTCAATATAAGACATAGAGACTGTTCTACCTGTAGCTCTAGAAGCTTTTGTTGACAAGTATAAATCGCCGTCTTGATTAAACCGCATGGTGATTAAGCTGTCTGCCCTGTGAAAAAGTCGCCCAACAATATCAGCCAACAATTTTATAAACGTGGATGAAAAAATAATCACCATTAATCCTACCAAAAAAATCAGAATTGCCAAACCAAAAACATAACCAACATCGTTCCACTTAAACATTTTTGTCTCAACAAATCTATTGACAATAAAATAAATGATTGCGCAAAAAAAGATAATGCTGCAGCACCATATAATACTTTTTTTAAAATAAGGATTCATCTCGTTAATTTTTATGAAAATCATGAAATTATTATTGGTAAACCACTGAGCCGATAAGCGTCATATAAGTAGTAAAAATGATGTAACCAAATTTTAAACTTGATTCCCGTTTTTTTAAACAAAAACAGACTAACCAATACTGCTAGGTTAGTCTGTTGCAAGTTTTTTTATTTTTAAAAACTACGTCAATTTATTTTCTCATGTAATAAAACAAATTTGAATTAATGTTTGACAATAAATTTCAAAACAGTATCGTTAGATCGAATAAAATAAATACCATCAGTTAATCCTTCAGTATCGATCGAATTTGCAGATTGAATTTTGGGAATCACAACCTGACCATAGATATTATATACTTCAAAATCGGTAAGAGTTTGAGAAAAATTCAAGACTTGATTTGTTGGATTTGGATAAAGTAGAGTTTCGGTTTTACTCAATTCATTAACGCTAGTAGTTGTTGTTGAATACTTTATTTGATCAACACTTCTATAAATCCCGTTGCCGGCCGTACCTGCATATAAATAACCATCCGGACCCAATTCAAGTGTATGTATAACAACGTTGCCTGGATTAAGGCCAGACGTTAATAGAGTCCAAGTGTTTGCTGTATCTGAGCTAAACCAAACTCCGCTCGAAGTTCCGACATAAATGCTGTCAACGCTTGCTATGAAAATACAATTTGTTAAACCATTCGTAGTCATTAAGCTACTACTCCAACTAGCACCACCGTCGGTAGAGCGATATAGTGAACCATTACCGCCGCCTGTAAAAGCGTCATGTGCAACAAAGACATCTTGATTTGGACTAATTTGAATATCGGTTACGTCACCTCCAGTAAAACCAATCCAACTGTATGATACGCCGTTGTCTGTTGATTTAAGAACGCCCTGAGATTCAGTGCCGATGTAGATTGCATCTGTCGCATCAATAGCAACAGCTATCGAAACAGTATTTGCCGAAAATCCAGAGGTAGCCCACGGTGCTCCGGTCCAGTTAACACCATCAGTAGAAGAGTGCATTGGTTTAGACCATCCAGAACCAACAAATATTTCACCCGAACTGTTATATGCAAAGTCGCACGTTCTAAAGCTTGAAAATCCAGTGCTAGTTGGATTCCATGATGAACCGTCGTCAGTGGAAGTATAGACAAACGATGCAACATTATCACTATTTCCGGCAAACATTCTTCCGTCAGGGGCATAAAGAATAGTAGACATCATTGGCTCATCTGTAATACCGGTGTGCGTCCATGAATTACCTCCATCAGGCGATTTGTACATTCCATTATCAGTTCCAACAATCAAGTCACCATTTTCACTAAACGCCATCGAACGACCTTGAGAATTTTTTAATGCACTTGCTGTAAAATAAGACCACGAATTAGTCAGATCGTCGAGTTTCCAAATTCCGCCGAGAGTTGTTAGTAACACATCACCATTTGAATCACGAGTGATGCTGGACGTAATCTGAGTATTTAAATTAGTGCTTACTTGCAACCATGCTCCCACAGAATAGCGCCATACACCAAGATTAGCAACCCGTACGATAGGATCGCCATTTGCGGTGGTGTTAATTTCAGCTACTTCTACACCAGGGTAACCAGAAATAATTGTCCATGGTCCGCCATTTACGGATTTATAAACTTTTCCACTTCCACTAGAAAAATTTGCTGTGCCTAAATACATTGTCGAAGTTAAATTGTCATAATGCAAATCATTTATTCTTGAAGTTCCTAAACCTGCGCTAACGTTGGTCCATGAGGTTCCGTTTTTTACAAATATCTTTCCTCCGTTTCCTGCAACACTATCCGTGCAAGCGTATAACGCACCTTGGTATCCATATTCAAGATCTGTTATATTATGGTTTGTAATTCCTGTATTCATGGTTGACCAAGTTGCTCCATCATCAAATGAATATTTTACGCCTTGTGTTTTTTGACCAGTAAAGATGGTGTCCGCTGTACTATTAAAGAGTAGTGTAACGGGAGGCAAATTGCCAACAAATTCAGTACTATTCATCTGTGTCCAATTTGTACCGTTGTTATTTGAAAAATAGATTGCGTTAAAATTTGCTGGGTTAAGTGGCGAAGCAGCATTCATTGTTGAAATCACAATGCTTGAATTGACATTGTTGTGTGCCAAACCATAAATTGGCACAGCACCTAATCCATTGTCAATTTCAGACCATGTAATTCCATCGTCTGCCGTAACAAACATGTTACTTCCTAAGCCGTTTCCTTTTAATCTATGCCAATGTGTTACCAAATAGGTCATACCATTTGAGTAATTCGTAGAAATGTCTCTGTAAATTCCACCTTGGGGGCCGTTTGTTGGTTGCCAAAAATTTTGCGCAGTTGATGGCACAGACAATATTCCTAATATTAGTAACAAAAGCAGAGCGGGCAATCTGAGTGTATTTTTCATAATTTGCGTTTATTTATTAATGATAAATTTTAATAATTCATTTTCCGTTTTTATAAAATAAATTCCATTTGCAAAATTTTCTACCGATAAACTATTCGCTGATTCTATTTGTGGAGAAATAATTTCGCCTAAAGAATTTAGGATGTAAAAATTCGTAAGCGGATTTGTAAAGTAAATAGTATTGTTCGCCGGATTTGGATAAACCGTAGTTGGCGATTCTTTGATCAGGTTATCTATTGTTACCGTTGTTTGAACGCCATATTCAACAATTAAAATTGACATTGGAGGCAAAATATAATTTCCTGCAAGATCAATTGTAGGATTCGTTTCATAAATCGAATCCGAGTTTAACGCGGTAGAATAGAGTAACCGTGCATTAAGAATATCGTATCCGCTAATGCCATTTATTTGAATTGGAATTGAATTAAGTTTATCGCGATTTACCGCAACAAAATTTAACTGTGACAAATCGTTTTTCAGAAAAGCACTGCTGCGAACTGTATAAATATTTCCATCACTTGCAATCGGTGAGGTGGTAACAACAGAAACAGAATTATCAAGAAATACAGGGTTCAGAATTTTATATAATTCTGCCGATGGCATTGATGTATATGTTCCGTCATTATTATCACGAATAGGATGCCATTGGGCCGCAGTATAGCCATACACCCAAAAATTAGATCGTTCGATATTGTTAACTTGACTCATTGCTAATAAAAAATCTGCATTTAAGTTCGCGCCTTGCCATTGCATTGCGATATCTTGTTCTGCTTGTGTTGGGCTTGAGCCTACCGCGGTTATTTCATGTGCATTGTCACCAACAATTAGTTTATACCCTTGTGTTTGTGCAGCACTTGCAAGATTAATTAGGCGGATATGCGCGACATCAACACCAGAAGGAATTATTCCGCCAACAACTTCTTCAGATAAAAAAAAGTGAGTGTTGATTCCATAAATTTTTCCTTGAAGAAGCGGTGAATTTAATATCGTAGTTGTCCACATCGACGAAACATTGGACTGCACAGTTACAGTTATTTTTATTGTAGGATCAATGGCAAGCATTGAATCGATAATTGGTAGAATAGTACTTATATAACTATTCACTCCACTCACTGTAAATTCTCCCGGAGTATAAGGTTCGTTTCCCATATTCCACAACTCGATTCCGTAGGGTGCAGCGTGACCATTGTTTGCACGCACCAATGCCCAATCTGTACCATCGCCAGGATTTGTTCCATCATTTGGTGAATTCGCGTATTCAACCCAATCAGCATTCGAATTTGCAGGATATGGAATCGCACCTTTCATCTGAGTTGCAGTAAGTGTCACATTTGCTGTATCATAAATTGGAACCATAATTTGAACGTCTTTAGGATCTACTCCTTTACTTGCAGTCATTGCCATAAATTCGTCAAACCCAAACTCGACAACTTGAGGAGTAGGAGTACCGCCAAATAAAATTTGAGTTGGTCTACCTGATGCCGGAATACCAATAGATTTTTTCCATTCAAAACCTTGCATGATACCGTTTGCAGGATAACGCAAAGTTGTCATTGGAAAATTATTGAATACTAAATCTACTTCCGGAATTATTGTTCCGTCGGTATTATAATATCCAACTTGTCCAGCACCAGAGGTGGCGGTTAAACTCGTGCGCGCATCAAATGAAATACCTAATAACAGCGGAGCATTGGTCATTATGGGAGTCGAAATGTCCACTGTTGAAATGGCTATTTGTGATCTCGCATCACTTATTATCATTGTTGCAATTGCCAAAAAAATACTGGTAACGAATTGATTTTTTTTCTTGTCGTTATTTCTCTTTGTGTTTCTCATGTGAATTTCCTTTTTTCACTAGCACGAAGCGGAATTCGATTTTGTTGGGTGAGGAAGAAAATAAATCCACATTAAGCAATAGAATTGCATAATTCGAAAAAACGTTTGTTATTCATTTGATGAAAAAATCAATTGAAACAAACATTATCGGGATAAAAATAATTAGATAAAATATAGCATGGCTTAGAGAGAAATCTCACGAGGGTTTCCTCCAGAACGATGAAATTTCTCTCTTCTCCACCAGCTGGCAGATGCGTTCGAAATGACATTCCACCTGGTGGTATTTTTAAGAGTATTAAAGGTCAACAAGTCTAAAAGTTGATTCTGTCAAAAGCGCTCAAAACTATTGAAACGATTGACTTGAAGCAATGGTCGTTAAAAAGAAAAAATTACTGATAGGCAACGGCAATCACAGCGGCACCATTGTCAATGAAAATCGAATTTGAACCGTTAAAAAGTGTACACCTAAAATTAATGTTTATTTTTTTAGTTGGCAAACCGTTTTCATTTGGTTCATAGTCGTCAACTGAAATAACCTTAAAATAATTACCAGCTATTTGTGAAAAAGAACTTAATGTCGAATAAATGATGCCATTTGAGTCTGTATAATTGACGACAACGTTGTTAAGAGAAAAAGGATTTGGCGTAGTGCCAATTTGAGCGTTACTAAAATTAGTGAGTAACGCTGAAGAACCGAGGGTTTTAATATTTTTACAAAAATTTGACTCGGCGCCGTTGGCATCAATTACTTTTTGACACACAAGATACGCTCCGGCAGTTGAATATGTATGGCTCGGATTGGCTAACGTTGATGTCACACCATCTCCAAAATCCCATAAATAAGTATAAGGACCAACGCCCATAAATTCATTCGAAGTAAAATCGACGGTTGTTCCTGAAGAAGAATTTGGAGTAAAATTAAATTGACATCCATTATCTGGAATTTCAATTTTAACCTCTTGGCAAATGGTGCTCGTTTCTGAGCTTAGAAATGTTGTTGTTAAGCACGCTTGATATTTTCCATGTCGACCGTAAGTATGCGTTACAATGGACGAAGCAGTCGTCAAATTTGTTCCGTCTCCGAAATCCCAATAATAACTTGCAACGCCTGGCGAAGACGTTGTAGTAAACTGAACATCGGCCGAAACTGGAGCGCCACCCGGAACTTCGTATGGATAATATCCTGGAGAAATAGAGTTTGCAAATAGAATTGCGTCTCCACTTGTTGACGCTTGATAATCCTTTATTATAATTTGAATATTATCAGTGCAGATACTGCAATCAAATATTTTTAAATGAGAATCAAAATTATAAATGCTATTTGCATCATGCAATAACGCCGAGTACATAAAATAATTATTAATGCCGGCACTGAATGATTTTGCAGTACCAGCTACATCTCCAGTAAAATAAAACACCGGAGGAGAATCGACCGGTTCAATAATATCCTTTTTGCAAGAGGCGATAAACTGAATCACAAAAAGCAAATAAATAATCTTCAAATTTGTTAGTTTCATAAATCCGAAAGTTTAATTGCGAGTGTTGCACGAACATAAATATTTCGTTCAAAATAAGTTGAACTATTTGTGAAGTAACTATTACTTTTTTGATCAAACAGTCCAAAATTTATATCCGTGGTAAAATTCATTCTAACACCAATTTTTCTGCGATACGAAAGATTTAAGGAAGCATCAAATCTATTAAATCCTTCTAAAAAATTTATACTTTTATCGCTCGACAAAAGTGTCTTACCAAAATTAGTTTCGTTATAAACATTAAGTGTAGAAATTGACGAAATTAAATAGGAAAATGATCCGCCAAAACCAACTGAATTTTTTTCATTGATGTGATAATAAATCGAGGCGGGCAAAACTAAATAATGAAGTCTTTTTACACTGTAATTAAATACTGAATCATTCTTTCCAAAAGACGGTGAACTTGCTTTTACTTCCTTAAAGTTGTAATTCATGTTTCCTCTAAATTGATAAAAAAGTCCTATTGAGTATGAAAAATTTTGGATAAAATGTGAATAAATGGTTAAGCCAAATGTTGGGCTAACTGACAATCCATCTAATGTATCATTGTATTTCCAGAAATGATTGTAAACGCCGCCGATATGAAGTAAAAGTGACCGTTCTTTGATAAAAGGCAAGGAAGAAATTTCTTCATTGTCTTCGATCGAGGTATCATTCTCAGAAATTAATTGAGTACTATCTTTGATTAATTCATTTTCACTATTTTTTTCAGTAAGTGAATCTTCGATAGCATCATAAAGAGCTACGGCCGTTGTATCGAAAATATTTTCTTTAAGTGGCAAGATTAGATTGTCATCGACAATTGAATCTATTTTGACATGGTCAATTCCACTGTTCGGAGAATTATGATTTTCTGCATTTAAATTATTGGATGTTGTACCATTTTTTTTTGTGTCTTGGTTTGAATGGTCAATTAATTGAGTTGCAGAATTGCTGTCAGACTGGTTATTATTTTCACTGCTGAAATTCGATTTGTTTTCATTCGTGCTATTTTTGTTTGTATTTAAACCATTATTTGTACTAGCTGTATTTTGTTTTGTGTCATTTATAATAACTGATTCAATTGACGTTGATTTAGCGCTGTCGTCAGAATGAATAATTTTTTCATCATTTTCAATTGATTTTGTATTTTCTTGAGTACCGATTATTTCATTATCGACTACACCATCATGCTCACTTTCATTTACTGCTAATTCTGTATTTTGATTTGAATCGCTTTTATTTATTAAATAGAAAATTGGCGACATAATACTGATACCGGTAATAATTCCAATAAAATAGATAAAAAAGAATCTTCTCCTTTTTTCTTTCTTTCTTTGCTTTTCAATTAATAATTCGGCCGCATCCCAATTGCTTTCGTCAAAAGGAAATTGTTGCTCATCTAATTTTGAGCGAAATATTTCATCAAAGTCTCTTTCTTCGCTCATACATTTATCTTTATAGCTGAGGCCAATTTTTGCAGCATTTCTTTTAATCGATTACGGGAAAAATTTAGATGCCACCTCGAAGTGCTTTCTGTGATATTCAATAAATCACCAATTTCTTTGTGATTGTAGCCATCAATAACTGACAAATTAAAAACTTTTTGACTTACAGGCGGCAGTTGGCAAATTAAGGTGTGAATTTGATCTGCATTCATTTTAGCAAGCACTTCGTTATTGTCATTTTCAAATTGATAATCCTTGTAGTTTTCTACAAAATCAATATTCTTTTGAACGTTTACTTCTTTCCTAAATTCGTCAATTAATGTATTTATCATTACTTTTCGAATCCATTTTTTAAACGGAATTTCAGGACGATATTTATCTAAATTGAAAAGTGCTTTTGTAAAACCAATGTTAAGTACTTCTTTCGCTTTATCTTGGTTTTTAGTATAGCGTATACAAATGCTCATTAAATAACTATACGTGATTTTATAGAGTTCGAATTCTGCTTTTCGCTCTTTGTTAATACAAGCCGTTACAAGATCTAAATCTACGTTCATCTGCTTTAATACTTAACCTATACGAACCTAATTTGAGTTTCGCTGGGTTTCTTTAAAAATAATTGTATTTTGTTGATAAACAATATTATGCAACTTCAAGTATTCCAATAAATGACAGAAATTCGCAATATTAAAGTTAACTTTTTATGAAAGAGTCAAAATACACTAAAATTGATTGTTCCATCATTAATTCGTTAAGATTATAAGTTCCCGCTTGTGTTTGCTTCGAATTGATATTGCTTTTTTTTTGCATCCTGTATAATTATTTTACGCTAGACGATTCCTGTAGACAACGAATAACATGCAAATTTTTTTAAGGATGAGCAAAAGTAAATTGTATTGAGTCGCGCGCGTCTACCACCCAAATAGTTATCGGGGCCGCCACTTTCAGGTATATTTCGATATCAACTTTTGTATCATTTCGGGATAATTTTTAATGCTTTGTATATACCTTGTGCTTCTCATCCGCTTAATATGGCTTTCAATTTGCCTAGCCTGATCATAAGATAATTCATCAACAAAAAAATAAAGTTCCCAGTCGTCAACTTTAGAAGTAAAGCTAGTAGTATATTTTTTGTTGACATGTTGATCTAGTCGATAGCTCAGATCATTACAACTACCAGTATAAAACGAACTAATTTTTTAGAATATAAAATGTAAACCGAGACCATCTAATAAATAAAAAAGCAGAGTCTTGTCTCTGCTTTTTTATTCTGTACCGAAGAAGGGAATCGAACCCTTACACTTTCGTACACGAGTTTGAGTCGTGCGCGTCTACCAATTCCGCCACTTCGGCATTTAATCTTTTTTACCTCGTCTACCATCCCGATAGCTATCGGGACCGCCACTTCGGCATTGATTTGGTGATT
>Ga0163144_10026512_pt1 | contig 11261 bp, 6 predicted proteins | sample OliLak19BULKMAT1_FD_123175 | JGI IMG/M metagenome (GOLD analysis project Ga0163144, IMG submission 123175) | Freshwater microbial mat bacterial communities from Lake Vanda, McMurdo Dry Valleys, Antarctica - Oligotrophic Lake LV.19.BULKMAT1 | ecosystem: Environmental > Aquatic > Freshwater > Lake... | reverse complement strand
GGCATCGCCAAGGAACTCGCCAATATCGCCCGCCATCCGGTCCTGAGCGACGACCTCCCGGCCTTCGACCACGCCTCCACGCTCGGCGCGATCTTCCAGCTGCTGCGCCTCGGGACCGGAGTGGATTTCAGCCTGTACAAGCAGAGCACCATCCAGCGCCGCCTCATGCGCCGCCTGCTCCTGCACAAGGCCAAGAAGCTCGAGCAGTACAAGGAGATCCTGGCGAAGAATCCCGACGAGGTCCGCGCCCTCCACGACGACCTGCTGATCCACGTCACCCACTTCTTCCGCGAGCCCAAGGCCATCGCCGCCCTGCGCACCAAGGTATTTCCGCGCATCCTGGCGAGCCTGGAATCCGACGCCCCGGTCCGCGTCTGGGTCGCGGGCTGCTCCACGGGAGAGGAGGCCTACTCGCTGGCCATCGAGCTGTTCGATTACCTCGGCGAACGGGACTTCATGAACCCGGTCCAGATCTTCGCCACCGACATCAGCGAGGTCGCCCTCGAACGCGCCCGCTCGGGCGCCTATCCCGACGAGATCAAGAACTTCGTCTCGCCGCGCCTGCTGCGGCGGTTTTTCACCAAGGCCGACCGCGGCTACCAGATCGTCAAGCGCGTGCGCGACGCCTGCGTCTTCGCCCGCCAGGACCTGACGAAGGACCCGCCGTTCGCGAACGTGGACCTCATCAGCTGCTGCAACGTCCTGATCTATCTCGGCCGCGACGTGCAGAAGCAGATCCTGCCGATGTTCCACTACGCGCTGCGCCCGTCGGGCGCGCTGATGCTCAGCAGCTCCGAGACGGTGGGGGAGTTCTCCGATCTGTTCACGCCGGCCGACTCGAAGAGCCGCATCTACTTCAAGAACCCCGCGGCGTCCAACCGCCGCTTCATCCAGCGCGTCCGCCGGGACTACGTCGAGACCCCGCCGCCGCTCAAAGGCGGGGCGTCCGGGTCGGGCGAGTGGCCCGAGATCGACGTGCAAAAAACGGCGGAACGCATCCTCCTCGCGCGGTTCGCGCCGGCGGGCGTCGTCGTCGGCGGCGACCTGACGGTGCTTTCCTTCCGCGGACGCGTAAGCCGCTACCTCGAGCCCTCGACCGGCAGCGCGAACCTGAGCCTCATGAAGATGCTCCCCGTCCACGCCGGCGCCCTAGTGAAATCCATGATCGCGAAGGCCCGCAAGGCCGACGGCCAGGTCCTGGAGCGCGGCGTCGAGCTCGGCGGCGAGGAGGACCGGCGCACCGAGACCGTGACCATCGAGGTCATTCCGTTCCGCCTCCCGCTCTCGGGCGACCGCTACTTCATCGTCCTGTTCGAGGACGACCTGCCCGCCGCCGGCCGGAAGCCGGCGGTTACGCGGACGCCGCTTCCGGAGGGCGTCGCCGCCAAGCGGCTCAGAACCGAGCTCGCCTCGACGCGCGGCTATCTCCAGACCATCGTCGAGGAGCACGAGACCGTCCAGGAGGAGCTCAAGGCCGCCAACGAGGAGGTCATCTCGAGCAACGAGGAGCTGCAGAGCACCAACGAGGAGCTTGAGATCGCCAAGGAGGAGTTGCAGGCCGCCAACGAGGAGCTCAACACCGTCAACGAGGAGCTGCAGTCCCGCATCGAGGAGCTCGGCCGCGCCAACGACGATCTCAACAATCTCATCACGAGCGTGCACCTGCCGATCATGATGGTCTCGAGCGACCTGCGCGTCCGCCGCTTCAGCCCGTCGGCGGAGAAGCTCATGCAGTTGGGCCCGGACGACATCGGACGGCCGATCGGCAACATCAAGCTGAGGCTGCCCCTGCCCAACATCGAGGCGATCATCAGCGAGGTCATCGACTCGGCCGCGAGCAAGGAGCTCGAGGTCCGCGACGAGGACCGGCACTCGTTCTCGGTCCGCGTCCGGCCGTACAAGACGGCGGACAACAAGATCGCCGGGGCCGTGATCGTCTTCGTCGACAACGACCCGATCCTGCGAAGCATCCAGGTGGTCAAGGACGTCCCCGCGTTCGAGGCCGCCCTCGACATCAGCGGCGAGCCCCTGGCCGTCCTCGACGCCGCCATGCACGTCCGGGCCGGCAGCCGCTCCCTGTACCAGGCCCACGGCCTGACGGAGAGCGTCGTGGGCCTGTCGCTGTTCGAGATCGACAACGGGCGCTGGGACCTCCCGGCGCTGCGCGAGAAGCTGACGCGGACGGCGAAGAAGGGAGAAGGCTTCACCCGCCTGGCGCTCACCGTCAAGGGGCGGTTGTTCACCTTCAGCGCGCGGCGAATCAAGGACGCCGCAAACGGGCCGCCTCTGATCCTGCTGAGCATCAACGCCCCGACGTGAGACCGGCCTTCGCCCTGTGCTAGAATGGGTTCGATGAGAGCCCTAGCCGCCCTCTTGGCCGTCGCGCTGTCGCTCGCCGCCTGCGGCGGAGGGGAAGCCGCCTCGAACCTCCCCGACGTGCGCCTGCAGACCCTCGGCGGCCCGCTCGGCCCTTCCCTCGCGAAATGCGACACGGAGAAATGCCTGACCGTGGTGGTCGCCCCGTGGTGCGGCGTCTGCCACTCGGTGACCCCCGACATCGTGAGCCTGCGCCGCTACCTCGATAAGGCCGGCGTCGGGACCCGGGTCGTCGTCGGCCTGGCCGACCTCGGGCCGATCAAGGAGATGGCCGCGTCCTTCGGCTCCGATTCGCTGCTCGACCCCGAGGGCGCCGTCAAGGCGCGCGGCGTCCCCATGTTCGTCGTGACCAACCGCGCCGGCGAGGTCCTCAAGCGCGTCAACGGCTTCCCGCGCGGCGCGTCCTCGCCGGAAGAGCTCGCCAATTTTTTCGGACTGCCCTAGCCCCTCGACAGGAGAATCGACATGATCATCGGAACGCCGAAGGAAATCAAGAACCGCGAGCACCGGGTGGGCCTCGTCCCCGGCGGCGTGCGCGCCCTCGTCAAGGACGGCCACAAGGTCTTGATCGAGAAGAACGCGGGCGTGGGCTCCGGCATCACCGACGACGAGTACAAGGCCGCGGGTGCGGCGATCGTCGACAAGAAGCGCCTGTTCGCCGACGCCGAGATGATCATCAAGGTCAAGGAGCCGCTCGAGGAGGAGTACTCGCTGTTCCGCGCCGACCAGATTCTCTATACCTACCTGCACCTGGCGCCGGCCCCGGCGCTCACGAAGGCGCTGCTCAAGGCCAAGATCAAGGGCGTCGCCTACGAGACGATCCAGATGAAGGACGGCAGCCTGCCCCTGCTGACCCCGATGAGCGAGGTCGCCGGCAAGATGTCGGTCCAGCTCGGCGCGCAGTTCCTTGAGAAGCACCACGGCGGACGCGGCGTGCTGCTGGGCGGCGTCCCCGGCGTCGCGCGCGGCGTCGTCACGATCATCGGCGGCGGCGTCGTCGGCATCAACGCCGCCAAGATCGCCATCGGCATGGGCGCGCGCGTGAACATCCTCGACGTCTCGGCCCAGCGCCTCGCCTACCTCGACGACGTGTTCGGCAACTCGGTGAGCACGTTGATGAGCCACGACGAGAACATCATGAACACCGTGCACCGCTCGGACCTGCTCATCGGCGCGGTGCTGATCCCCGGCGCCAAGGCGCCGTCGCTCGTCACGGAGGACATGGTCAAGAAGATGAAGCCCGGCTCGGTCATCGTCGACGTCGCGGTCGACCAGGGCGGCTGCATCGAGACGTGCGAGGTCACGAGCCACGACAAGCCCGTCGTCGTCAAGCACGGCGTCCTGCACTACGCCGTGCCCAACATCCCCGGCGCCGTGAGCCACACCTCCACCTACGCGCTGACCAACGTCACGCTCAAGTACGCGCGCGACATCGCCCGCTTCGGGCTCGAGGAAGCCGTGCGCCGCGACGAGGCCCTGCGCAAGGGCGTCAACGTCTATCGCGGCAAGGTCACCCACGCGGCCGTGGCGCTCGCGGTCGGCGAGAAGTCCGTCGAGCTTGCGACGCTCGTTTAGCGCGGCGGGCGCGGCGCTGCTGCTGCTGGCGGCGCCGCTGCGGGCGGCGAAGCCCCTCGGAGCGTCGTACGACCCCGAGGTCGCGCTGCTCGTGCTGACCATCCAGAAGCAGAGCGTCGTGCTGCTGCGCGAGGAGCTCGTGCGCCAGGCCGAGTGGCTGGGGCTGGGCGCCATGCAGGTCATGCTCCAGGAGAAGTCCAACGTCTTCGCGCGCAACGTAAGCGCGGGGCTGAACGCCGACTCCGATATTTTAGAGGACTACCGCGACCAGATCCTCAAGGTCGACCCGACCGCCATCGGCGAGGCCGACAAGCTCGTCGGCGAGATCCGCCGCTACCACGACCTCGTGCCGGGCAAGCCGATGGTCCGCTTGCCGTGGCCGCCGCCGCCGGGCCCGGTGATGAAGTTCCTCGAGGAGGAAGGCATCGGGGCTGACGCGAGCGCCGCGCTGAAGGGCACGCCGGCCATGGACGAGCCCGTCGCCTACGCCGAGAGGCGCTTCGGCACGACGGGGCCCTTCCTGAGGCGCCGCAAATGGAACCTCGACTTTTACCTGGGGTCCTTCGATGATCTTCTTAGGCATTACCAGGCGCTCGGCTACCGCCGCATCTACCGCCTGCGCTCGCCGTACGTGAGCTACGGCAAGGCGGCCTGGGTGCTGGCGCCCGAGCCCGGGCTGCGGCCGCGCCTCGTGTACTCCGATTTCTACGGCCAGGACCTGTTTCTCCATACGCGCGCCCAGTGGGCCATCCTGACGGACCGCGCGAAGGAGGAGGGGCCGATCGTGCGGACGCTGACCTGCCCGGGCTGCACCTACGTGCTGCCCGGCGTGCGGGCGATGCGTTCCCTCCTCGCGACGGTGCCCTACGCGGCGGACACGGTGATCTCGGGCTACGACTACCTCTTCGAGCCCGAGTGGAAGGCGCACGAGCTCGGCGTCTACGAGAACGATTATTGGCGTCTGACCTACTATCGCACGGGACCCACGATCACCGCGACGGTCGTGCCCCGCCGCACGAACTTCGGGGAGATCCTGGCCGCGTCCCTGACCCCGATCGTGCGCCGCGGCGCGCGGCGCGTGTATTATGCGGGCCCCGCCGCCCAGGTCGACGAGTCCCTCAAGGGCTACGACCTGCTCATCCCGAGCCAATTCATCTCGTTCGGCGGCAAGCCGGTGCCCTTCGATAACGCGCTCGCGGGCCGCAAGCGCAAGCCCGCGGTGCTCGCCGCGCTGCCCTCGCCGCTGTTCGCGACGCGCGAGTGGCTCAAGGACGCGCGCCGCCACGGCGTGCTGGCGTTCGACGGCGAGATGGCGCGGCTGGCCGAGGAGGCCGCGGTCTGGGCGCGCTATCCCGAGAGGAAGGTCGAATGCGGGATCGGCGGCGTGCTGGGCGGGCTCGCGAACCTCCACCCCGAGGAGGACCGCGCCGTGTATACGATCAGCTACGAGAGCCAGGCCGGCAAGGAGTCCGCGAAGCGCGATTTCCGCAACGCGGTCATGGCGAAGATCAAGGCCGCCGGCGTCCGCCCGTCCGAGTAGCGCCCTACTCCTTGGGCGCCATGTGGAAGTCGGTGATGAGCGGCGTGTCGCCGTTGGGCTGAAGCGAGGCGGGCGCCGCGATCAGCGAAGAGAGCTCCTTCACGATCTCCATCCGGCGGTCCAGCGACATCTCCTGAACGCCCTCGGTCCCGGGGTCCAGGTAGGCCTTTTCGTATTCGGGCTTGGACAAGGCCACCAGGTAGCCCCGCCCCGCCAGGGACGGCAGCATGACGCGGTAGCGTCCCTCGGCGTCGGTCTTGATCTGGGCCTTCGAGTTCGTGACGTTGTCGGTGAAGATCATGCTCACGCCGGGCACGGGCTTGAGCGTGATAAGGTCGTAGATGACGCCGCGCATCTTCCACTCGACGGACTTGACGCGGGCCGGCCTTTCGGGCGTGATGGAGAGGACCGGGGCTTCAGCCTCGGCGGGGGGCTCCTCGTCGGCGGGAAGCGGGACGACGCGGCCCGTCGGCGTCGGCATCGTGGCGGGGGAGCCCGTGGCGGGCGCGTTCGACAGCGACGTCGTCACGGTCTGGGTGCCTTCCTCCGCGGTGCGCCACATGTACGTGCTGAACCACCAGAGGGCCCACGCGAGGCCGCCGAAGATCATGAAGGGGATGCCGAAGTTGCGGAACGTGTCATTCTGAAACGCGCCCTTCTCCGGCGGAGCGTCCTGGAAGGACATCGGGCAGTTGGGGCAGCCCTCCATCTCCGGCTGCAGCGCCGTGCCGCACATGGGGCACTTCGGCGGAGCCTGGCCCATTCTAGAGCTGCACCCAGTGGACGCGGCGCACGCCTTCCACGCGCGTGAGCTCGGCGCGCACGGCCGGAGGCGCGTCCTCGTCCACGTTGAGCACCATGACGGCCTCTCCGTGCGCGGAGCGGCGGCCGACGCGCATATCGGCGATGTTCACCGCGGCCTTGCCGAGCAAGGTCCCGACGCGGCCGATCACGCCGGGCGAGTCGGTGTTCGCGATCACGATCATCTTCCCCTGAGGCCGCACATCGATGCGCAGGCCGCCGAGCTTCAAAATACGGGGCTCGCCGGGGGCGAGCACCGCTCCCGAAACGGAGACGGGGCCCTTGTCCGTGACGGCGGTCAAGGTCAGCATGCGGCGCACGCCTTCCGAGCAGCGCGGGTCGGACGACTCGCCGATCTTGATGCCGCGGTCCGCCGCGACGGCCGGCGCCGAGATCCAGCTGACGCCGGGCCCCATGATCGGAGTGAGGAAGCCCTTGAGCGCGGAAACGCCGAGCGGGCGCCGCTCGCTGCTCTTGTACTCGCCCTCGAAGGAGCAGGAAAACTCGCTGACGCCGCCCTCGAGCGTTTGCGCGAGAAAGCGCCCCATGGCCTCGGCCAGGGGCACCCACTCGCCCAGCGCGTTGAGCGTGACCGGGTCGAAGCCCGGCATGTTCAAGGCGTTGGGCGCGATGCCCTTGTCGTGGAAGTCGATGACGGCCGTCGCGAGCTCGGTCGCGACACGGCTCTGCGCCTCGGCCGTGGAGGCGCCGAGATGGGGCGTCAGGATGAGATTGGGGCAGCCGCGCAGGGGATTATCCGCGGGCAGCGGCTCGGCGTGGAACACGTCCAGGGCGGCGCCGCCGACCTGGCCCGACTTCAACGCGTCCGCCAGCGCCTGATCCTCGATCAATTCGCCGCGGGCGCAGTTGATCAGCCGGAGGCCTTTCTTCGCCTTGGCGAGCGCGGCCGCGTTGACCATGCCGTTGGTCTTCTCTCCGCCGGGCACGTGCAAGGTCACAAAATCGGAGCAGGCCAGCACGTCGAGGAAGGTCATCGGCTCGATGCCGATTTCGCGCGCCTGGGCGTCCGTCACGAACGGGTCGAAGCCGACGAGCTTCATGCCGAAGGACTGGGCGCGCTTGGCGACCTCACGCCCGATGCGTCCGAGGCCCACGACGCCGAGCGTCTTGCCGAACAGCTCGACACCCATGAACTTGCCGCGCTCCCACTTGCCCGCCTGGGTCGAGGCGTCGGCCTTGGGGACGTGCCTCGCGAGCGAGAGCATCAGGGCCACCGCGTGCTCGGCCGCCGCGAGCGTGTTGGCCGCGGGCGCGTTGACGACCGCGATGCCGCGCCGCGTCGCCGCGGGAAGGTCGATGTTGTCGACGCCGACGCCGGCGCGGCCGATCAGGCGCAGGTCGGGGGATTTCGCGATCCATTCCGCCGTGATCTTCGTCTCCGAGCGCACGAGCCACGCGCCCACTCCCGGCAGCGCCTTTTCGAGCTCCTCGGGCTTGGGCGCGACGAGGTACACGAGCTCGATGCCCGGGTGCGTCTCAAGAGGCTTGAGGCCGGCCGGATCGATCTTGTCGGTGACGAGGACCTTGAGCTTGACCACTAGGCCTTCACGCCCGTGAGCCTTTTGGCGAGCGCCTCTACGCCCGCCTCGATGTCGGACTTCGAGATGTAGCCCATGTGCGCCAGGCGGAAGATCTTGCCCTTCAGGTGGAGCTGGCCCCCCGCGATGGAGATGCCCTCCTCCTTGAGGATGTCGGCGAGGAGCTTGACGCCGTCGACGCTCTCCGGCAGGACGACGCCCGTGAGGATGTTCGCGGGGTTCTTCGCGTAGAAGGGAAGGCCCAGCTTGTCCTTCAGCAGCTTGCGCGCGTGCGCCGCGAGCTCGTCGTGGCGCTTCCAGCAGTTCTCCATGCCTTCGGCGCGCAGCATCTTGAGCGCCGCCGCCTGTCCCGCCACGATCGAGATCGCGGGGGTCCAGGGCGTTTCCTTGTCGGCGAGCGACTTTCGCATGAGCTTGAAGTCGAAATTGAACTTAGGCAATTTTGCCGTTTCGACCGCTTTCCACGCTCGCTCCGAAACGGACGCAAAGGCGAGACCCGGGGCGTTCATGAGGCCCTTCTGAGAGCCGGTGACCACGCAATCCAGAGCCCACTCGTCCGTCTCGAGCTTCTCGGCCGCAAGTCCTGAAACGGAGTCGACGACCACGAGAGCGTCGCTCTCTTCGTGGACGATCTTGGACAAGTTCTTGATGTCGTTGACGACGCCGGTGGAGGTGTCGGTGTGCTGCATGAACACCGCCTTGACGCCTTTATTCTCCTTGAGCGCCTTGCGCAGGACCTCGGCGTCGATCGCGCTGCCCCACTCGAACGAGAGCACGAGAGGCTTCAAGCCGAAGGCCTTGTGAATATTCACGAACCGATCGCCGAAGGCGCCCGTGCTGCAAACGATGGTCAGGTCGCCGGGGGAGAGGAGGTTGACGACGGCGGACTCCATGCCGCCGGTGCCGGAGGCGGTCATCATGAGCACGCTGCCCTTAGTGCGGTACACGAGCTGCATGTCCTCGATGACGGAGACGAACATCCTGCCGAACTCCGCGGTCCTGTGATGGATCAGGGGGCGCGACATGGCCTCGAGCACGGAGGGGGGAAGCGGCGTCGGGCCGGGCGTGAGCATGATATTCTTCATGAAGGTCTCCGGGTGGCGGGATTGACGGCGGGAAGGACGGGTCCGGGCGCCAGCCACGTGGGCTTCGGCGCCGGCGCGGAGGAGGGAAGCGGTCCGAGCGCCAGCGCGGCCACGTCCCGGAAGTGCTTGACGGGGATCATCTTGACGCGCCTGAGGACCTCGGCGGGGATATCCTCGAGATCCTTCACGTTGGCGTCGGGGAAGAGCACGGTCGTGAGGCCCTCGCGGTCCGCGGCGAGCACCTTCTCCTTGAGGCCGCCGATCGGCAGCACGCGGCCCCGGAGCGTGATCTCTCCGGTCATCGCGAGGCCGTCCACGACGGCGCGGCCCGACAGCAGGCTCGCGAGCGCGGTCGCGAGCGCGATGCCCGCGGAAGGGCCGTCCTTGGGGGTCGCGCCCTCGGGGATGTGGATGTGGAAGTCGCGGCGCTTGAACGCGTCCTCGGGGATGCCGAGCTCGAAGGAGACCGACTTGACGTGGCTCAGCGCCGCCTGGGCGGACTCCGTCATGACCTCGCCGAGGCGTCCCGTGATCTTGACCTCGCCCTTGCCGGGCACGGCCACGACCTCGATGGCGAGCGTCGAGCCGCCGACCTCCGACCAGGCAAGGCCCGTGGAAACGCCGACGCCGTTGAAGGAGTTCTTCTCGCGCGGGAACTTCGCGGGCCCGAGCATTTTCGGGATGTCGGACGTGGCGACCTTGACGACGTCGAGCTTCTCGGCGATCACCTTGCGCGCGGCCTTGCGGCACAGCGACGCGATCTCCCGCTCGAGGTGGCGCACGCCGGACTCGCGCGTGTACTCCTCGACAACGCGCTCGAGCGCCGCGTCCTCGACGGACAGCTGGCCCGGCTTCAGGCCGTGCGCATCGAGGGCCTTCGCGAGCAGGTGCGACTTCGCGATCGAGACCTTCTCCGCGAGCGTGTAGCCGGAGAACGTCATGACCTCGAGGCGGTCGCGCAGCGTGACGGGGATTCCGCCCAGGTCGTTGGCCGTGCAGATGAACATCACCTGCGACAGGTCGAACTCGATGTCGAGATAATGGTCGAGGAACGCGTTGTTCTGCTCCGGGTCGAGGACCTCGAGCAAAGCGGCCGACGGGTCGCCGCGCCAGTCGGAGCCCATCTTGTCGATCTCGTCGAGGAGGATGACGGGATTGCGCGTGCCGGCCTTGCGCAGATGCTGGATCAGGCGGCCGGGCAGGGAGCCGATGTACGTGCGGCGATGCCCGCGGATCTCGGCCTCGTCGCGCACGCCGCCGAGCGACATGCGCACGAACTTGCGCCCGAGCGAGCGCGCGATGGACTTGCCCAGCGACGTCTTGCCGACGCCCGGGGGGCCGACGAAGCAGAGAATGGGGCCCTTCAGGCCTTTGGTCAGCTTGGTGACCGCGAGATACTCGAGCACGCGCTCCTTGATCTTCGGGAGGCCGCTGTGGTCCGCGTCGAGCACGGCCTGGGCCTTCGCGAGGTCGATGACGTCCTTCGTGCGCTTGGACCAGGGCAGGTGCGTCATCCAGTCGAGATAGGTGCGGGAGACGGTGGACTCGGGGGAGAAGGAGGCCATCTTCTCGAGGCGCGCGAGCTCCTTGAGCGACGCGGTCTCGGCCTCCTCGGGCATCTTGGCGTCCTTGATCGCCTTCTTGAGCTCCTCCATCTCCTGGGCGAAGTCGTCCTTCTGCCGCAGCTCCTTTTGGATCGCCTTCATCTGCTCGTTGAGGTAGTACTCCTTCTGGGTCTTCTCGATCTGCGTCTTGACCCGCGTGTGGATCTTCCTCTCGAGGGTGAGAATCTCGATGTCGGCCTTCAGAATGACGATCAGCTTCTCGAGGCGCGCCTTGGCCTCGAGGACCTCGAGCAGGGCCTGGCGGTCCGCGGCCTTCACGACGGAGACGGCCGCGAGCTTGTCGGCGAGCTCGGACGGGTCCTCGATCGCGCCGAGCGCCGGCAGCTCGGCCGGGGCGCGGCGGGCGAACTTCGCGTGCTCCTCGCCGACCTCGAGCGCGTGGCGCATCATCGCCTTCGTCTCGGCGCCGAGCTTGGAGGCGCCCTCCGGATACGCGACCGTCGCGCTCCAATGGCCGCCGGCCTCGTCGTACTCCATCGCCTTGACGGTCGTGCGCGCGTGGGCCTGCAGGAACACCTTGAGCGTCCCGTCCGGCATCTTGAGGTACTGCACGACCTCGACGAGCACGCCCATGACGAACACGTCCTCGGGCTTCGGATCCTCGATCGCCACGTCCTTCTGCGCGACGACGCACAGGAGCTTCGCGTGGTCCTTCATCGCCGCCTCGATCGCCTTCACCGACTTGGGGCGCCCGACGGAG
>Ga0163144_10026511_pt1 | contig 11261 bp, 11 predicted proteins | sample OliLak19BULKMAT1_FD_123175 | JGI IMG/M metagenome (GOLD analysis project Ga0163144, IMG submission 123175) | Freshwater microbial mat bacterial communities from Lake Vanda, McMurdo Dry Valleys, Antarctica - Oligotrophic Lake LV.19.BULKMAT1 | ecosystem: Environmental > Aquatic > Freshwater >... | reverse complement strand
GTGCTGGCGCCCAATGCCAAGCTACGGGCCCTGGTGGTGCCGAACGGCCCCGAGCAGGCCACCGGCAAATCGGAGCTCACCGCAACCGAGCCAGGCTGCGCGCATGGCCGGCCGGCGCGCATCAGCTGGGCTCGGCTGCTCAAGCGGGTGTTTGAGATCGACCTCGAACACTGCCCGAACTGCGGTGGTCAGCTCAAGATCATCGCCGCCATCCTGAAGGCACCAGTGATAGAGCGGATCCTCAGGCACCTGGGGCTGGAGGCCCGGGCACCGCCCCGGGTGCCGGCGCGCGGAGATCTTCAGCAGGCGGCTTGATCGCGGCCCGGCACCCTGAGCTGCGGGGAGGGGCTGTGCCTGGCGCGGGTCGAGCCCGGCGAGGGCCTGTCGATCGCGAGGGTTTGCCCGATGTCGAGGCAGTTTTGAGGTCAAGCGGTGGGGTTGCGGCTGCCCAGCATGCGATTGGCCAGGCCAAAACTCCCTCAAAACTCCCCGGTGTGCCACCCAGTGCGGGCGAGCCCGTCCCGGTTGGCACAAAAACATGCCGTTTGATTTTCCTATTCCCGCTGGTCCGACTGCTCGGACCGCACTGGCGCAACGCGGTAGACGAATAACATGAGCCTGGCTTTCGGAATCCTGCTGGCGGTCTTCATCGTCGGCAGCCTGTTGCGCGTGCCGCTGGCGATCTCGATGTTGTCTGCCGGCATGGCCTATCTGTTCGTCAGCGGACAGGACGTGGGCCTGGCCGCCGACCAGGTCATGAACTCGATGTACGGCAGCTACGTGATGCTGGCCATCCCGATGTTCATCCTGGCCGCCAACGTCATGAACGCCGGCACCATCAGCGAACGCCTGTGGTCGGCGGCCGATGTCGTCGTCGGGCGCATGCGCGGCGGCCTGGGGCAGGTCACGGTGCTGGTCAGCACGGTGTTCTCCAGCATGAGCGGCAGTGCCATCACCGATGCCGCCGGCCCGGGCATGGTGGCGATCAAGATGATGCGCTCGGTGGGCGGCTACAAACCCGGCTACGCGGTGGCCATCACCGCGGCCGCGGCCACGATCGCGCCGATCATCCCGCCGTCGATTCCGATGGTGCTGTACGCGCTGCTGACCGGCACCTCCGTTAGCGCAATGTTCCTCGGTGGTGTCGTGCCCGGCCTGATGATGGCCTTGTCGCTGATGCTGGCCATCGCTATCATGGCCAAACGCGAAGGCCTGCCCATGGGCAACAGCCTGACGAGCGCGCAAGCCTGGACCGCCATCCGTCGCGGCCTGTTGCCGCTGACGTTGCCGGTGGTGCTGCTCGGCGGCATCTGGTCGGGTGTGTTCACGCCGACCGAGGCCGCGGCCGTTGCCGCGTTCTACGCGATGATCCTGGCCGGCATCGTCTACCGCGCACTGGGCTGGCGCGGCCTGTTCGCCGTGTTCGCCGAATCGATGCGCCAATCCGCGGTGGTGATGATCCTGATCGCCGGCGCCTTCGTCGTCAACTACGCCGTGACGGCCGAGCAACTGGCCCAGGTGCTGGTGGGGTGGATCCAGTCGCAGAACCTTACTGCGCTGCAATTCCTGCTGCTGGCCAACCTGATGTTCCTGCTACTGGGCTGCATGCTCGACACCGGCGTGCTGCTGCTGGTGGTGTTGCCGGTGCTGATGCCGGCCGTGCGGCTGCTGGAGATCGACCCGGTGCATTTCGGCGTGGTGGCGATCGTGAACTTCATGATCGGGCTGGTCACGCCACCGTACGGCCTGCTGCTGTTCGTGTTGTCGTCGCTGGCGGCGGTACCGCTCAAGGACATCATGGCGCAGGTCTGGAAGCTGCTGATCCCGCTGGTGCTGGTCTTGCTGCTGCTGGTGCTGTTCCCGTCGCTGGTGTTGTGGCTGCCACGGCTGGCGGGTTATGGAGGATGACATGACACGCGAAGTGACGGAATCGAAGCGGCCGCCGCGGGTCGCCTTCGTCACCGGCGCGGCCCAGGGCATCGGCCTGGCCACGGTGCAACGGCTGGCGCGCGACGGTTTCCGCGTCGTTGCAATGGACTGCAATGCCGAGCTGGTCGCGCAGCAGGCAAGCCGGCTGGTCGGACTGGGGCTCGACGTGCTTGCCGCAGCGGTCGACGTCTGCGATCGCGCCGCGGTGGTTGCCGCCCTCGATACTCAGCCCGGCATCGACGCCATGGTCTGCGCCGCGGGCATCTACAACGATGCGGCGTTGCTCGACCTGACCGAAGACGCGTTTCGCCGCATGCTGGACGTCAACGTCATCGGCACCTTCATCCCGGCCCAGGAGGCCGCGCGTCGCATGCAGCCCGGTGGACGCATCGTGACGATCTCCTCGCGCGGGGCGCTCGGCGGCACCCGTTTTGCGCACTATGTCGCATCCAAGGCCGCCGTCGTCGGCCTGACCCGCGCGATGGCGATGGAACTGTGCGGCCGGCAGATTGCCGTCAACTCGGTCGCGCCCGGTTTCACCGACACACCGATGACCCGGTCCGCGCCGGCCGAGATGTTCTCGGCCTGGGAGGCGCTCGAGCCGTCCGGCAAGGCCGCCACGCCCGACCTGATCGCCAACGCGATTGCCTTCTTTGCGTCGCCGTCAACACAATTCGTCACTGGTCAGACCTTGTTCGTCGATGGTGGCAAGTCGCTGGGCGGGCTGGGCATCTGAATGGCGGTCCTGATCACCGGCGCAGGCATCATCGGCTGCCACACGGCCCAGGGACTCGCCGCGCGCGGCACGTCCGTCGTGCTGCTCGACCGCGATCCGGCACTTGACGCCATCAGGAGCATCGTCGACGAAACACTGGTGTCGGTCGTCACCGGCGACGTGACCGACGTCGACGCGCTTGGGCAACTGGTGCGCGACAAGTCCATCGACGCCATCGTGCACACTGCGGCACTGCTGTCGACCGCGATACGCAAAGACCCGCTGGCCGGCATCCACGCCAACGTGATGGGCACGGCGAACGTGCTCGAGGTCGCGCGCCGGCAAGCGCTGCGCCGCATCGTACTGGCCAGCTCCAGCACGGTCGGCTACCAGGCCTTCGGCGACTTCGACGGCAGCGCGTTTCCGGAAGACCTCGGCATGCACTACCTGCGCCATCGGCCAGCGTCGATCTATGTCGGCACCAAGGTGGCTTGCGAATATCTGACGCTGCTGTACCGCGACCTGTACGGCGTCGATGCCGTCGCATTGCGATACGCCGCGGTGATCAGTGCCTGGAGCGGCCCTGGTACGTCGGTGCCGGGCAAGGTCCTGTCCAGCCTGCTGCTGCCGGCGCGGCGCGGCGAGACGGCGGTGATCGACGACCCTTACACCGTGTGGAAGGGCGGCGAGGAATTCATCGATGCACGCGACTGCGCACGCGCCAATGTAGCCGCGCTCGACGCGAGGGCACCGACCCAGGGCGTCTACAACATCGGCTTGGGCAGCCTGGCCAGCTTCGAGGACTTCGTCCAAGCGGTGCGCCTGTCGTATCCCGCGCTGCAGGTCCGGTTGGAAGTGCAGCCGGCCGGCGGCTTTGCCGGTTTCCCGCATGTGCGCAGTGCCGCATCCGACCTATCCGCCGCCGCACGCGAGCTGGGCTGGGCGCCCGCCTATTCGCTCGCCGACGCCATCACCCACTACGCGCCGCTGCTCGCACCGGGCGCAAGCCACGCAACGAACCCCGCATGACCATACCCGCCTTCGTCGACCCCGATCACCAGAGCCCGATGCCGTTCCAGGCCGCCGAGGACTATGCCGTCACGGTCATGACCTGGGCACAAGAGGCCGAGCCGGACGACGTGGGCGCGACGCGCGATCTGACCTACGGCACCGACCGGCTGCAGCGCTACGACGTGTATGCGCCGCGTGGCGCCCGCAACGCGCCGGTGCTGGTGTTCTGGCATGGCGGCGGCTGGACCAACGGCTACCGCGACTACGTGCGTTTCATGGCGCCACACGTGACGCGCCTGGGCATGGTGCTGGTGGCACCGTCCTACCGACTGGCGCCAGCGCACCGGATGCCGGCTGCGATCAACGACTGCCTGGCGGTGCTCGCCCGCCTGAGTCGGAACATCAGTGCCCAGGGTGGCGCAGCCGACCGGTTCTACCTGTCCGGCCATTCGGCCGGTGGCCACCTGGCCGCGATGACCGCATTGCGGCACGACCGCTGGACCGATGCCGGCGTGCCGGTGGACGCGATCCGCGGCTGCCTGCCGATCAGCGGCATCATGGATCTGTACCATCCCGCGCCGGTAGCCGGCATCCTGGAAGAACGTATCTACACCACCGTGCTGGCGGATCCGGACGAGGACGCGGTGATGAGCCCGATGTGCTGGAGCGCCGGCAACCGCGTGCCATTACTGCTCAGCCACGGCGAATGCGACAGCGAGCGCGTGATCCGCTCGAACCGGCGCCTGCACGCGTTGCTGCAATTGCAGGGCGGCCCGGTGCGCCATGTGGTGCAGGGCGGCCGCGACCATTTCCAGACCCACGCCGACCTGCAACTTTGCGACCATCCCTGGTATGAAAGCCTGCGGCAGATGGCTGCCGCACCGCACGACTGAAACCGATCGAACTGATCCGAAGGTCAGTCGTTACGCGCAGCCAGGCTGCAGATGACTGCGGCAAATGTCGCAAAGGCACTGCTCGGTAACGTGCGACCATTGCAAACCGTGTTGTTCCGCCGCTGCAAAGCCCAGCCGACGGGCGGACGGGGGGACGGACTGGCGGGTGCGTATCTCATCCGCAATCCTGCACAAGCACCAGCAGCGCGCACAAGCACCAGCAGCGCGCACATTCAATCCAGCCGATAGAAGCGCGCTGCGGTGTCGTGGAACAAGCTGCGGCGTTCGACGGCCGTGAACCCGTCCGTGATGCGTTTGTAGTCGTTGAACATCGTGTCGAAGTCGACCTGCATGCCGTCGACCGGGAAGTTCGACGCGAACATGCATCGGTCGGGTCCGAATAGGTCGATGGTCTCCAAGATGATGGCGCGGTTGCCTTCGTAGTCCCATTGCCCTTCGGGAATACACAGACAAGACAACTTGCACATGCAGTTGTCCAGACGTGCCAGAGCTCGCATGCCGGAGCGCCACATGGTCAGACCCTTCGACGATCGGTCCCAGGGAAAGCCGGTATGGTTAAGGACAACCGGCAGCTGCGGGTTTTCACGCACCACGTCCGCCGCCTCCTCCAGGTGCCAGGTGGGCACGCGCAGGTCCCAGGAAAGGCTGAACTGCACCAACAGACGCAGGCCGGAGCGCCAGCGCGGGTCTTGCATGCTGCCGCAGGTGTCTTGCAGCACGGCTTCTGGTGAATTGCGGGTCACGGGCTTGGATCGGATGCCACGCACCAGGGGGAAGGCAGCCTGCTGCGCCAGGATCGACGGAGCATCGGGCGTGTGCAGCCATGAATGGGCCACGATCGCGCTCGGCAAACCATGGCGGGCATGCAATCGCGTCAGCCAGCGGGTCTCGTCGAGTTGCTGCCGTCGATCGCATTCGGCTTCGACATGGACGGTTCCCACCACGTTGTGCAACCGCGCATCGGCGCGGTAGTGCTCGGGCAGGTAGTCACGGCGAAGGCTGCCCTGGTCACCCAGGAAATGGGCCTTTGCATCGCGATCCTGCAACCACGGGTAATGCAGTGGTCCGGGAGACAAATCCCAAAGATGATGGTGCGCGTCGATGATGGGCAGATCGTGCAGTTCCATGGCGCTGCTTATTCGAAATGCGACTGGTCCTGCGCACGGCGCAATTCCCACAAGGTGGACTCCCGCGGCACATGAACATCCTTGAGGCATACCATGTGCCCCGGCGCCACGTCAGCTGCGAGTTTGCATCCAGCCGCCAGGTAATACGGAATGGGCACATCCGGCTGCAGAGGCGCAGCGTCCAGGAGCATCGGCTCGACTCCGGAGATCGCATGGCGCTCGCCAAGGGAGAGGACCTCGCCAGCGCGCAGCGACCTGATCGCGCGACCGTAGAGATCGCAGACGGGTCGTAGCCATGCGGAGGGTTGGCCGCGCGACGCGACGTCGAACAACGTGGCCGGAGCTTCGATGCCCAACAGATGAATCGGGTTGTGCAGCATCGCCAGCCGACCATCCGAACTCATCGGAATGCCCTTTCCGCCGAGCACGCGCCAGCTCGCTTCATCGTCACATCGCACCACGACAAAGACGCCGCCGGCGAAGCTGGCTTCGTCGGCGCGTCGCAGACAATTGAATATCTCCAGTACGCCGCTGCGCGCCAGAATTCCGCCTTCTGCCTGGGGCCTGAGGACATCGGGCAATTCACGGGTGCGGGCCACCGGCGCATGCAGCGCCGGAGTATCGGGTTTCATCCCGGTTGCGTTGGCGATCAGCGCGAGTTCACAGAGATCGGGTACAGTGCTGTGCGGCCAACTCGCCAACAGCGCGCGCCGCGCCGCGATGCTGTCCGGCAGTGCTGCAGAGTCGACGTGCCAGTGATGTTGCAATGGACTGACTGTCAATGTACGCCCCAACGCACTGATCGTCCGCGCGTCGGGATCGTAGATGAAGTCATATTCACTCGACTTGCCGGCACAGACGATCGCGAGCCCCAAGCTGCGCGCCCATGCAATGAGCCGAATCGCGAGGCTGGGTTGGTCGCCGTCAACCATGGTGCATACGACACCGGCCGCGCGGGCTCTTGCCTGCAGCGCCGGGCCCACCACGCAGTCACACTCCTTCGTCACCATGCCGACGTTCTTGCCGTGATCGATTGCCTGCTGGGCGATGCGCGCCGCGGCCTCTGGCACCCCAGTCGCTTCGACCACCCAATCCACCGGAAGGTCCATCAGCAGCGATGCATCCTCCACTGCGGCGAAGCAGCCATCGGACAATGCCTGCTTGGCCTGGCCATGGGTGCTGCAGCTACGGATTCGGTCTTCATCGATGCCCGCTGCACGGGCGGCAGCGATGACACGGGCCATATGGGCGTCGGCCCCGGCCACGACGCGCAGGCCGGGCGCACGACCCGATCGAAACATGAACGAGGCGCCAAACTCACCGACACCGACCAAGGCGACAGTCAATGGCGGGTCTACGGGACGCCGAAAAAGCGCATGATTGTGCAAGGGTCAGCCTCCGTTGGTCAGGCCACACGCATGGGCCGGCGCAGAATCCGCACGGGGCGTTTTGCGTTGGCTTCAAGCTCATCGCGCACGACGGTGCGGGTCACGCGCCAGCCGTTGCGCAGGTGCGAGCGCAGCAACTGGCGCAAAAGTTCACCGTCCCGTTCGCGCAAGGCTTCGAGTATCTGCTCGTGTTCGGCCAATGCCCGCTCCCATCGCTCGCCTTCGCGGTTGCCGATGAACCGGTAACGACGAATCCGCGAGAGCAGCGAGCGGTACATCGCGCTTGCCACTGGATTGTCTGCAGCATCCACGATGGCCTCATGCACTGCCTGGTTGGCCTTGAAATATCCCATGAGGTCGCCCTTCCTCCGATGCTGGACCATCTGGTCGTGCAACAGCTCGATGTGGCGCAAACCTTCGTCGTCCAGGCATTCACAAGCCGCCAGACACGCCATGCCTTCAATCGCATCAATGACCTTCACGGTGTCGTCGACGTCCTTGAGTGTCAAGGCCGCCACGACAGCGCCCCGATTCGGCAGCAAGGTCACCAGGCCCTCCGAACCGAGCGCTTTCAACGCCTCGCGCATCGGCGTGCGTGAGATGCCGAAACGTTCGCACAGACTGCTTTCCGGAATATGTGTGCCTGGCTGCAGTTCACCCTCGACGATCATGTCCCGAAGCTGCCCGATGATTTCATCGTGTACAGGGCGACGACTGCTGGGGATGGCTCGCATTATTTAATTTGCATGCAAATAAGTGACAACTGGCCCAATTATGGCCTAATAATCATTGACTATCTATTAATTTCCATACAAAATTTCTTTCACAACATTCGTTGGCACCCCAAAGGAGACGTTCATGCACTACATATCTCGCGTTTTTCTCGCTCTGGCAGCCTTCACCATGGCAAGCCTTGCAAGCGCCCAGATCACCTTGAAACTGGCGCACACCCAATCAACGACCGATTCCCACCATCAGGCGGCGCTGTACTTTGCCGACGAGGTCAAGAAGCGAACCAACGGCAGCGTGACGATCACCGTGCATCCATCGGGCGAACTGGGCAATGACGCCGCCACGCTGGAGGGCGTGCGCTTGGGAACCATCGACATTGGCCTGGCCGGCAATCCGTTCTTCACACGTTTCGACAAGCGGCTCAATGCGCTTGACCTGCCTTATCTTTTTGCAGACCACGGCCATGTCTACCGGGTCGTCGATGGACCGATCGGCAACAAACTGCTGGCCGGTCTGGAACAGAACCGCATGAAGGGCCTGGCGTTCTGGGAAATCGGCTTCCGGCACGTGACGAATTCGAAGCGTCCCATCGTCACACCTGCAGACCTGCAAGGCCTGAAGATTCGTACGACACCCAATCCCGCACACGTGCAGGCCTTCAAGTTGCTGGGCGCCAACCCTACGCCCATGGCTTTCACAGAGGTCTACCTGGCGCTGGAGACCGGCACCGTCGATGGCCAGGAAAACCCAATCGGGATCATCCGCTCTCAGCGTTTCAATGAGGTTCAGAAGTACCTCTCACTGACCGGGCACGCCTACACGGTGTCGATCCTGGCCATGAACCAAAGCCGGTTTTCCTCCCTCGATGCCAGCCAGCAGCAGGCCCTGGTCAGCGCCGCACGCGACGCCGCCGCCTACCAGCGCAAGATCAACCGCGAGGTCGAGGGCAAGGCGCTGGCGGAGATGAAAGCCAAGGGTCTGCAGGTGGTCGAGAAATTGAACTTACCCGCATTCCAGGCCGTGGTGGCGAAACCCACCGCCGACAGTTACGTGAAGGAGTTCGGATCGGAACTTCTCGACGCGATACGTTCGGAACAGAAGTAGTACAGGCGCGCCGATGCAAGCGACCTGGCAACGCGCGGTGGACGCCATTGGCGCACTGCTCCTGTGTGCGGTTCTGGGCGTCACCTTGCTGCAGGTGGCAGCCCGGTATATCTTCAACTGGTCGGTGCCCTGGAGTGAAGAGATGACCCGGCTGCTTTTCGTATGGATGGTCATGGTGGCTGCGGCAAGCGCCTCCCATATGCGGATCGACCTGTTTGTCGCGTATCTGCCCAAGCGTCTTCGTCGATCGCTGGACTTGCTGCTGGCAACTGGCGCGGCGAGTCTGCTGGTCTTGATGGGTTGGCAATCCTTCGGCCTGATCGCGTTAACGCACAACGATCGCTACGCTGCCCTGGGCCTGTCCGTGCAGTTTCTCTACTGGGCCGTCCCGGTTGGCGTCGCGCTGTGGCTGGTGCGATTGGCGCTGGACGCCTTTGGTCGGCACGACACCACGACTGAACCGTGACCACCACGCTACTCCTGCTGGTGGTCACGCTTCTTGTGCTTGCGGCGCTCGGACTGCCGTTGGTGTTCGCCATTCTGGCCGCCAGCGTGACAACGCTGCTCGTGGTGCGGCCGGGAACACCACTGGAACTGGTACCCCAACTGTTCGTCAACGGCCTAGACAACTTTCCGCTTCTGGCAATCGCGTTCTTCTTTCTTGCCGGGGAACTCATGAATGCAAGCGGCATTACCGACCGCATCCTGTCGTTCGCCAATGCGCTGGTAGGCCATATCCGGGGCGGCCTATGCCAGGTGGGAATCACCACCAGCATGGTGTTCGCCGGCGTGTCGGGTTCGGCTGTCGCAGATGCCGCCGCGGTCGGATCGGTGCTGGTGCCCGCCATGAAACGGGCCGGTTATCCGCCGGCATTTGCTGCGGCACTGATCGAGACAGCCTCGGTCATGGGGCCGATCATTCCACCGTCTATCCCCATGATCATCTATGCCGTGATGGCAGAGGTCTCGATCGGCCGCATGTTCCTGGCGGGTATCGTGCCTGGATTGTTGATCGCATTCGGGCTTGCCAGCATGAGTTACGCCATCAGCCGGCGCAGGGCCTACCCCCAGGGCACGTGGTTGGGCTGGCGCGCCCTGGCGCGGGCAAGCGCGCACGCTTCACTGGCGATCGCCTCACCGATGCTCATCCTCGGTGGCATTCTGGGTGGCGTGTTCACCGCCACGGAGGCGGGTGCCGTCGCCGTGCTCTATGTCGTCTTGCTGGGAACATGTGTATACCGCAGCCTGGACTTGCCGGCGATTTGGAGAGCCTTGGTGATTTCGGCCCGCGGCAGTGCAACGGTGCTGGTGATCCTGGGTGCGTCGTCCATCTTCGCCTGGCTGGTTGCCGACCAGCGCATTGGCCAGAAAACAGTCGAACTGGTATTTGCCGTTTCGCGCGAACCCTGGATCGTGCTGTTGATGATCAACGCCGTGTTCTTCATCGCCGGCCTGTTTCTCGACCCTTTGGCCGCACTGATCATCCTGGTCCCGATCTTTCTGCCGCTTGCCCAGGCGATCGGTCTTGACCTGGTGCATTTCGGCCTGGTGATCGTGTTTAACCTGATGATCGGCCTGTGCACCCCACCCGTCGGCTACCTGATATTCCTGACAGCGAACATTGCACAAGCACCTGCGGCCGACGTCATGCGCGAGTCACTTCCGTTTCTGATGGTGCTGGCATGTGTGCTGCTGCTGGTAACCTACGTGCCAGCCATCAGCCTGACCGTGCCTGCCCTGCTGCGCTGATCGCCGGTGCGACGCCTCAGCGCCCGGGCGAGCAGGGCGTTGGCGCCATGACCATTTGTGCCCTTGCCTTGGAGACAACCCCATGCCCAGCCTGTTCAGCCCCGAACAACGCACGCACTTCGAGCGCGACGGTTACCGGATCGTGCGCGCCTTGTTCGACACCGAGGAGATCGGCTTGATGCGCGCGGCGATGGAACAGGACCCGCACCTTCACGCGAGCCTGTACGAACGCAAGGACGCCGAAGGCAAATCCACCCGAATGGCCTTGTGGAACCATCCCGGCGACAGCGTCTACGGGCTGGCGGCACGATCACGGCGCGTCGTCGACACGATGGAGGACATGCTCGGCGGCGAGGTCTACCACTACCACTCGAAGCTCACGGCCAAGGAGCCTTTCGACGGCGGTGCCTGGGAATGGCACCAGGACCGATCATGACCCAATTCCGCGCTGACGGTGAGGCGGGCTTCACGGTCCACTTCGCGCTGTGCCGGTGCCAACTCCTTGGAATGCGGACCACCGGCGGCTGGTGCCGGCCATCCCGTCAGCTCCTTGTAGCGGACTTGCGCATACTGATGCCGGTGGCCATGGACC
>Ga0163144_10026510_pt1 | contig 11261 bp, 13 predicted proteins | sample OliLak19BULKMAT1_FD_123175 | JGI IMG/M metagenome (GOLD analysis project Ga0163144, IMG submission 123175) | Freshwater microbial mat bacterial communities from Lake Vanda, McMurdo Dry Valleys, Antarctica - Oligotrophic Lake LV.19.BULKMAT1 | ecosystem: Environmental > Aquatic > Freshwater >... | reverse complement strand
GCAGCGAGTTTATTTTCCTCAGCAGTTCGTATTTATACTGACGGAAATTCATTTTGCAAGAACACAAAAATGAATTTCATCAGTATTATGCTGACCAGAACGATTTGCGGTATTCCACTCCCCTTCCGAGCAAATCGTTCAGCGTCATCATATCTTTCAATTCCGAAATTTCTTTTTTGAGAGTTTCAGCTTCTTATTGAGGAGTAATGATATTACAAATATTTGACGCAACATATCCAGGCTGTAGCGCCCGGATAAGTTGGTCAAGGTTAACCCAGACATTGAAAATGAAATGGCTTCTTACCTTCAAAGTACAATGTAACTATTTCATTTTCAATCGTCTGCCCATGGGGCAAAAAGTTCATTGAACTTTTTTGGTTCAATAAACATTCAATCGCCATTTATTTGAAATTTGAACAAAAACCAACTTTATCCGTTTGTAACCGCTTACAAACGCTTAGTTCCGATTACAAATATTTATTAACCGACTTGCCCGGCCGCACCGCTGCACCTTTGCCCAATCAAATAAACGAACAACCCAAAGATGATGCACAGTAAAAATAAAATATCAGGAGAAGTGAATACGCTTTCTTTGGTTGTACGTGAATATATCGCAAGGCACTGTGTAACCCTTGCATCTCATATGTCTGCCCGTTCTCTGAGCCTGCCTGCCGGCCAGGCAGGCTTATCCAAGAACGTACTGGCGCAAACAAATAATACAAACAACTGTCCGATCCCTGAGAGGACGTAATAAATCAAAAAGAAAAGTTTCGTGTAGGGGCGAAACAAACAAAAACAAACCTGCCTGCGCTGAAGCACGGTGGATTAAAAACAAAACAACATGAGAAACAAAGTAACATTGATCGGCAACCTGGGACAGAATCCTGAAGTGAAAGAACTGAACGGAGGTAAAAAGGTTGCAAAATTTTCGTTGGCCACCAACGAATCGTACCTCAATAAAGCAGGCGAAAAAGTAACCGACACCCAATGGCATAACCTCATCGCCTGGGGCAAGACCGCAGAGATCATTGAGAAATATGTGACCAAAGGCAGCGAGATCGCCATCGAAGGCAAGCTTTTGAACCGCAACTACACGGATAAAGAAGGCGTAAAGCGTTATGTTACCGAGATACAGGTGAACGAGCTGCTCATGCTCGGAGGGAAGAGGTAATTCATCCCACCCACCTCCCCACAAGGGAGGACTAAAAAGCCCTGGCGGAAACGTTCAGGGCTTTTTTTTTGAAAAGTGCATTCTTGGAGAGACTGTAATCCCTATAACTTTTTGTATCTTTGTAGTACAAGAAACAAAAAATGACAACTGTCACCATTACCCTCAATAACGATAAAGAAGTAAGTTTTCTGATTACTCTTGCTAAAAAACTTCTTTCGGTAAAATCTATTAAATCAGATGGAAAAAATCTTGCCGTTAAAGGGGCGCCCATGGATATAAAGGAATTCCGTTCATTGATTAAAAAATCAGAAAAGAGCGGCTTTATTTCAGTTGAGCAATTAGAGGCAAATATGAAACAATGGTAAAAGAGCAACTCTTTACTATTTATTGGTCTCTATTTGCGCAAGAAAACCTCAAAGATATTTACGATTATATTAAGTGTGATAGTCCTCAGAACGCTCGTAAAGTGAGGGCTGATATTATCAAACTTTCCAAATCCATTTCGCATCTACCTTTCAAATATGAGGAATGTGCAGAGATACCTACAAAAAATAAAATTTATAGAAAAGCAACTTATGCTCCTTACAAAATAGTTTATAGAATTAAAGGTAATAAAGTTGAGATTTTAAGCGTGTTCCATTCCAGCCAGAACCCGAAAAAAATCCCTTTATTCAAAAAAATAAAACCATAGTTTTAAATAGAATCTCATCCGAAGCCCAGTATTCGCTAATGCAATCCCGAAGTCAATCCGGGACTTCGCTTCGTTCAGCCCGGGCATTACACGTATGAATGGTTTTTATTCCTGCAGATTGCTTTAGAGGGTGTTGTCTTTCCCCTCCAAAATATCTTTCGCAATTGTAAATTTAAGGAACATAAGTTTTTTATAATCGGGAACCGTAATCCATTTTACCTTTTCCAGGCGAGCCATATCAAATTCATGAATGATCTTTGAAACCTCAATTTCATTCACCCAAATATCTTTTTTCTTAGCGAACTCAACCATCTCTATCCAATTGAAAGAGAATTTCATACAGATGAATAAAATATCAGCAATGTCTTTGGGCTCATTTCTTCCTAGTGCCGAAATTTTGTTTGTCAGGATATTTTTCCAGTTATCAGTGAGGTGAAAGAGGGGTGTCTTTTCGTTATCGCCCACATAAAACAGCACATCATTAATGAATTCTACCTTCAATTCAACTTCTCGATCCTTAATGAATAAACGCAGGAAATGCTCATCCGAAACGCCTATTTGAACAGAAGAAAATGTTTTCTGAAATAACGAAACAAGTTCGCCTGCTTCTTTCTTGAAATTAGGATTGTCATTCAAAAAAAAATCAAGATCATCTGAATAGCGGTGGTGAAGATAATGCCGTGAAAGTGCAGTTCCTCCTGTCAGATAAAATGAATGGTTAGTCTTTTCTACCAGCCTCAGGACTTTGTCCTGCAATGGATAGAGGGAACTAGTATAATAATCTACTGACATACTGATATTTCTCCCTGAGTGTGGGAATATGAATTAGGGAAATAATATCAGGAGAAAGAGCTTCGCGAAGTTCTTTCTCGCTTAATATATTTTTCAACGTATACCAACTCACCGAAGAAAGAAGCTTGAGATAGAATATTTTTTTTTCGGAAAAATTTGAAGCAGATAATATTTTTTCTACCTCTTCTGGTTTAATAGAATAATCCCAGAGAATTTGTTTTAATACCTGCTGACGGAGGGAGACGGAATTTTGCATTTCAATTACAAATTTACAAAAAAATAATCAAGAATACTCTAAAAGCAAGTTTCAGCAAACTCCCCCTTAACAAAGTGACAAACGTAGGTTGATCCGAAGGTCGCGGAGGAGCGTAGCTCGAAAGGGGGTTGCTATTTCTCCTTCTTATCCTTTTCCAGCAGCGAGTTTATTTTCCTCAGCAGTTCGTATTTATCTTTCAATTCCAAAATTTCTTTTTTGAGCGTTTCGGCTTCTTGTTGAGGATTTGATCTGTTCTTCCCCGATTTATATTCCGCAGTAGGCTCCGCAGCCGATAACACCCGTTCATCCGAAAAATACTGTTTGAAAAAATTATAGTTAAACGCATTTGATATCTTGGAAAGAAGGTGTGTATCTATTGATTTGCGCTTGTAAATGCCGTAAATATTTTGTTTGGAGGTGTTTATCATTTTACTCAGTTCCGTGGGGCCAATGCGTAATTCCTTTGCTTTTTCACGTATTTTCTGACCAATGTGTATTTCCATACCCCAAAGTTGAACAATAGAATTTGTGATTAAGTTTAATCATAGTATGTTTAAAATATACAAAAAGCGCATAAATACTTTAATAATAGACAATTATATATTTACTTAGGGCAATTACTCATATATTTGCTTGTTTACCAATTTCTCCAAAAATGAAAATCAAACTACTCATAGCCATTTTGTTTTTATGCCATTTCATGATGGGTTGTGGTTGGACAAGAATAGGAAGTTTAACCATTGTTTCCACAAGAAATATTGAAAGTACGATTGAATATAAATTGATTGCAAAAAATGTGGGAGGAATTTCAAAAATGAAAAATCTGGATGCATTTCAAGAAGCCATTGAGGATGCAGTACAACAATATCCGGAGGGAGAGTTTATGAAGAACGCAGTTGTTTTTATTAGAGATAATGGCGCGAAAATAAAAGTTGTGGGAGATGTATGGGGAATTCCTTCTGTGGAGAAAAACATTACTCAGAAAGTAACAGCGGACATTAATTACAATATTGGCGACCGAGTTGCTTTTAAAAATGATTGGGAAAAAATAATAGAAGGAACTATTATCGGCATTAACAGCAATGAAGCAATGGTTGAATATATAAATTCTCGGAATAAGAAGTTGGTTAGAGATACCTATGCGTTTGATAAGTTGACCAAACTTAAGTCAGCCTCCTCTACCTCTCCGGTTGTAATTTCTCAAAATAACCCGCAGATGATTTCTGTAAAGCCAACCAAACCAGAAAAACAGTTGTATACTGTAAATTCTGAAACACTCAGGATGAGAGAAGAGGCAAATGCAAACTCCCTTGTGCTTTTGACACTAAAGAAAAATGCTGAGGTTGAGCTTATTGAAAAGACAACCGAAGAATGGTGGAAGGTGAAATATAATGGGATGGTGGGATATGTTTCATCAAAATATTTATCCAAATAGAATAGAAAATGAAAGCTTTCCTCCTTTTTATTAGTCTAATTATTCTTTCAAGAGTACACGGCTTATCGCAAAATTCCCCTTGTGGTACTGATGAATTTGAAAAAACGGCAAGAAAAAATCCGAGTATTGATAAAAAGGTAAGGGAATATGAAAAAGCATTTAATAATAATGTAAGAGAAAGTGTTAGAGGGGTGAATATAGGCTCCCAAGTTGAGGGCATCAAAATTTTTAACCAAAAAAGAAAAGATTCACTAAGTCTTTTTAGTTTATGTGGGTATGACAATACATATAAAGTAACTGGTGCAGCGCCAGCTATAATTGGAAATACGCTAACAGCAAATAATATATATGGAGGTGACTTCATGAGAGTTACTAACATGATTGCAGGAAGAGCATATAGAATTTCTGTCTGCGGAAATGCAACGTGGGATACTCAAATAACTATTTATACAGCAGGTGGTGGGACAGCGGTAGCGCATAATGACGATTACTGTTCTTCACAATCAGAGATCTACTTTACCCCATCAGGTACTGGAAATTATGATATTTTGCTTGATGAATATAATTGTGGAGGAACATTTTTTGTTTCTGCTAACCTTGTTGTTGAATTGGTATATGTGCCTGCCCCGATTGTTACTATTCCTGTAGTAGTTCATGTCGTTTGGAATACTTCAGCTGAGAATATTTCTGACTTACAGGTTCAATCACAGATCAATGTGTTAAATCAGGATTTCAGAAGGTTAAACTCCGATATTTCAAATGCACCAGCCGCATTTCGTGGATGGTCATCTGATGCATTATATCAATTTTGCCTTGCGCAACAGGATCCCAATGGGTTACCGACAAATGGCATAACAAGGACAAATACCAATATAACTCAGTTTGATCTTCCTAATGATACTTCTATTTGGTTTACCGCACTTGGAGGAAAGAATAGTTGGGATCGAAATAGATACCTGAATATTTGGGTTTGTGATTTACCGGGGTTACCGAGTCCGGGCGTGATTGGTATCGGATTTTTCCCATGGCTTGGAGCTGTGTTTCCAGATTTTGATGGAGTTGTTTCGGACTATCAAGCTTTTGGAACTTTTGGAACAGCAACAGCTCCCGTGAATTTAGGTCGAAATAGTACTCATGAAGTCGGGCATTATTTAGGCCTTCGTCATATTTGGGGTGACGAAAGCGCGTGTGCTGGCTCCGATAGCGTTCCTGATACGCCTAACCAAACTGTTCGTAGTTCAGGTGTTCCGTCCTTTCCTTTAACGGATGCTTGCTCTCAGAATTATCCTGGAGTAATGTTCAATAATTATATGGATTACTCCGATGATGCGATCAAAAATATGTTTACATATTTTCAAACTTCCCGGACCGATGCCGCAATTCGAAATGGCGGTATCAGAGCTAGCTTAGCAACTTCAAATGGTTGTGTGCCATCAACAGTAGGAATGAATCAGCTTGTATTGTCAAATATAGTTTCCGTGTTTCCTAATCCCTCCAAGGGTATCTTTCAATTAGCTGGGCATGATGAATTACAGAATTTCAAGATTATGGTTACAGATATTGTTGGAGAAAAGGTTTTAGAAACAAAAACTTCTACTTCAAAAACAGAAATTGATTTGTCAAATCAACCAAATGGAGTTTATTTTTTGCATGTAAGTTCCGAGAAAGGGAGCCTCGCTAAAAAAATAATCATTAATAAATAGTCTATGATCAAAGAGGAAAAGATACTGTTAGATTTCTTTTGGGATGGGAAGAAACTTCCAATTGAAATAAACGATGTTGAAAATATTGAAGTGCCAAGAGTAGGAGAATACATATCATTTCCAGACCTTGGATTTTCAGATAAGAAAGCAGTGAGTAAAATAGAACATAGCTATAGTGAACAACCCGCTTGGTTGGTTCACGTAATCCATATTTATTGTGAGTAGAGAAAGAAGAAAATAACCGTCAACAAATAAAGCCAAACCATTATGAAAAAAATCATCCTCTCATCAATAATCATTATATGTTTTTTCATTACCGGGAAAGCACAGACAACGGAAGAAGAATACAACTATGTCACGAAAGGATACAAGGTTCAGATGGAAAGTGGCCTTGATATGAAAAAGGGATATTCACTTGTTGATTTGGGGAAATGGGGAATGAGCCATAACCCTGAGAATAGGGAGTGTACATTTAAGGCACTTATGCGTGAAGGACAAAGCAAACCGTGTGCTATAATGATGATTTATAGAAGAACAGATATTTCGACAGGAACAACTTGGTATATATGCATACCAACATCTGATGCATCCGCAAGTATTTGGCAAAAAACTCTCGATTTTATTAATACAAATTTTAAACAAAATGATAGAATGTTAGATAGCATTATTTGGGCATTAATGCATTTTAGTGCACAGGAAGCTGCAAAATAATTATCAATAAATAAAACTAATTCTCATGAAAAAAATTACTACCCAATTCATCCCTTTGTTGTTAGTAGGTTTTTCTTTACTGCTTTCGTTTAGCGCGTGTAAAAAGGAAACAATAATTAACGGAAACAATTCATCCAGCCCGTGCCAAGTAAATAATACTTGTGAAATCACTTTTGTAAATAAAAATTCAAGCAATCCGTACAACTGCTATATCGATGGAGACTATGCTTTTCAAGTAAATAGCAGTGGCGGGCAGAACACTGCGACTACAACGGCAGACGGACAAAGCTTAAAAGCAGTTCAGGCAAGTGGTTATTTGTTATATCCTACCGTTTACACGATAAACATGAATATTGGCATGTGTAGTACTGGGAGATGGGAATTTTGACTTTTTGTAATGGCGTAAGATGTTTCCTCTTGACGAAAAGGAATGAGTCGGATACGGTTACAAAGACATCATTTTTTACCGATGCTCAATTGAAAATAGTGCATTAATCAGACTAGAAAAATGCACGTACCTGCGCATTCCCCGTATGGATTGTTTTTATGCCGGGAGATTGTCTTCCATCATAACTTAAAGTAAGCTGAATGTTGCTTGCCAGCGTGCGGCTGTAGCCCACACTCCAGGTGTAGTTTTTTCCTGTCTTTAATCCTTCCAGCATTTCGTAGGCAAGTGGTGTATTTACGTCATCATTAAAGGCAATTAAAATAAAGTTTGCTTTAGCGATGAGGCTGCCTTTATTAAGTGCGTTGTATTTCAGCTCGCTTCCAAAATTTTGTGTGCTGGCTTTTGGCTGAGCAGCGGAGGATATTAGGTCTGTATTCCTTTTTTCAGAATATTTATACGATACAATTACCCGGAGCGATGCGCTGGATTGAAAACTTATTTTAGGCTCGGTTTCAAAATACACGATGCGGTAATTGCGTGAGGTAAAGAATTTGGAATTGTTTTGTTTAACCCCATCTTTGTACGTTCCTTGCAGGGTCCATTTTCTGTTCAGGTTCCAACGGGCTTTTGCTTCGCGGGAAGTGTTAGTCCGAAAAGCGGTGTCATTCACAAGCAGGGTTTTATTCTGTACATCCTGCCAGGTAAAGTCCATTCCGAATACCGCATCGGCCTGGTTAAAAAAAATAGTGTTGCGTAAAGAAGAATTCAGCGAGACAAGCGTGCTGTCTTTGGTGTCGGATAAAAATGGATTATAAGCAACCGCTACATCTGAGTTTGTTGTTTTGCGGTCGGTACGGTAAGCCGTTTGATTGGAGAAACGCGAAATAATTTTTTTGAATCCATTTTGATTGTTCCATCTTGCCGCAGGTCTCACATTGAACACTTCACTAAATTGGTTGGTGTACGTGCTGATGTAATCATCAGTAGGAACCCATATTTTAATATAGTTTGCCTCATTGGGGAACAGCGATATCTCAAACTCGTTTAATTCCTTGATCTCGTTCCCGTTATAATCTACCCAGATGTGGGTTCCCTGTCCGGGTGCGATCTCAAGGAATACAAAATCCCTTTTCAGTTCTAATCCCGATCCTACTTCGTAAAAAGTATTGGAAGTAAAAAATCCTTTCAGCAGCGAAAAATTGTATTCCGCTCTTCCGATGACCGTATTTTCGGGTTTCTGTGAAGTGATGGTTGTATCCAGTATTTTGAGCCTGCGATAGCTGCCCGTAAGCCGGAATTGGTTATTCGGATTGCTGAATAATTCAATTCCGCCCCCATAATTTTCTGCGTACGCAGCACGGTGCAATTCAGCGCCTGCAAGGCTGCTCAGCGCATAATCTGTTCGCTGCTTATAGCTAAGAGTATATTTATTGTTGGATGAATCTCTTAGCTCGATATACGGTTCCCATTCCATAAAACGTGCGCTGCCTGTTATCAGGGAGTCGCTATTTTTTGAGCTGATAAAATTTTCCTCCTGCTGTTCGCGGATACCTGCTGTTAGTGCCCCTTTGAAGGGAGAACGGGGGATATTTATTTTTTTGGAAAGAGAAACACGATGCCTTAAAAAATCCGAGTTGTTCAAAAAGCTTTTGGATGCCAGGTAACTTCCATCCCCTGTAAATAAAACCCCATTGCTGGCCACATTCACAATTCCACCATGCCGCATGCCGTTGTAAAAATTCCCTTCCAGGAAAGATTTATAATCGTACAAGATAATGTTCTCCTTTTTTGCAAAACCTATTTTTCCGCCAATAATATGCTGATCATCTGCCTGCAACACAGTACCTCTGTTCCAATCACGTTCAAACTCCACATTGCGGAATCTTTCAATGGGCGAAAAAGTTTTCTGTAGGTATTCATAATTTATATTGGCGAGTAAAGACCAGGAATTTACCCGTTCCATGGAATCGGCTTTGCTCCCCTCTCCTTGGGGAGAGGGGCCGGGGGAGAGGTGAAACTTATTATCCCAATTCATTTTTCCTCCAAAGCCTCCATCATTCGCTTCTTCGAGATTTGAAAATGTGTTAATATCATTATTGCTCATGGCGCCTTCCAGAGAAAGTTTTGAATTTTTTGAAAGCATAAAATCCGCGCCTGCTGTTACCATTTGTTTTTGCTTGGGAGCAAGCAGGAGTATCACCGGTTCGTACGAACCTCCAGGTTGCCCGGTAATGGTATCCGGCAGCACCCATTCGTACACTTTCCCGTTTGCAGAAGATTGCTTAAGCCTGTAATTTCCATTGTTGCTTCCAACAAATGAAAAACTCAGCCGGTAGTGCGCGTTTGAGCTATCGGTGGAGTAGACATAAATTGCCGGATAAAAAAAAGATCCTGCCACAGAATCCTTCTTGTCATACAAAATCTCCGTATTGTTGAAGGGAATACTATCGGCAGATGAAGTCACTGCATCCTGCAAACTGTCGCCAATGGAAGAAAGTAACAGCTTTTGCAGATCTTCCAGCTGCTGCTGAAGGGGGCGGTGCTTGTTGTCCTGTTCCGAAAAAATATTTATGCGCGCCTTAATTTTTTTAGAATCGTATTCCGTTCCAGCATGCACGAGTGACCGGGCATAGTTTTTATCCGAGTATTGGAATTCTACAACAATGCGCTTATCTTTGGTGATTAAATTTTTAGGTGTAAAGGTAATTTCAGCTGTGTTGTAATCTATCACATAATCACTTTCCTGGCCGCGCTCCAGCAATCGTCCTTCCAGGTAAATAGCTTCCGTTCCAGCAAGGGTTATAATGAACTGTTCGTTCTCCGCTCCGCGAAGCTTGTACGGGCCCTGGTTACTTTCCTGTTTTTGCCCGTTGAACGTATTTCCATTTGTACTTTCAATGGAAATATTTCTTGCAAACTTTCCTTTCGATACTGCGGCACTTGCTTTAACATTCAGCAAGGGTGCGTTGGGGCCTGAAGAAGCATCCGGATGAAATTTAGAATCAAAGCTTAATCCCTGAAGCCTTTTATTAAAATTCATAAAATACCCATTCGGCTTTGTGATCTGAAAATCACCGGCAGTTACTGTTGTCTTGCCTGACTTAGGCAGATCTTTTATTCCTATCTGAATAAATACCTTGTCAAATTCCTGCAGCTGCTGGGTATTTCCTTCTGGCTGAATAGGAATATTCTGATCAGTTGCAGCCAAAAGAATATCCATATTATCACTAAGCTTTCCTGCCAACTGCAAATTCAGGTTTGAGTTTAGCACCACATCCTGGTTATTGCCGAAAGAGATCCCGCGCGAGATACTTCCGCTTTTTGTAAGCCCTTCGGTTTTGAAAAAATCAACCTCTTTATTTCGATCGAACGTGTAAACGTAAGGTTCGCCAAACTGATTGTTCTGAATCCTGCGTATGTCCTTGTGCTGGTGCTTTTGAGAAAAAAGAAAAGGAAATACCTTGTAGGAAATAAAAAGGGAGTCCTCCCCCCGAGCTTCGCTCCTCCGAGAGGAGTCCTTTGGATCAACATGCTGTTGCCTCCAGGAGGGGGACATCAACAGCCATGCATTCGCATGATCAATTTTGTATGTGGATGAATCGAGGATCGTTCCATTTTTATTTTTCAGGAAAATTGTTCCGGGGATCAGGCTCAGTGTATCCAGTTGAATAGTGTCTGCAGTAAGGGCAATACTTTTATTTCTAAGATTTGATTGTGCAAAAGCTGCTTCGGCTCCGCTAAGCATAACAGCCAGCAGCACAGAGCCCGTAGCAAATAGCTTTAGATATGTTTTTGATTTCAGAATAGACAAAAGTCGGAATTCAATTCATATAAACGATCAATTACTACATTTGTTTCCCCATGCATTCTAAATATCTATTCGTGCTAATTGGTGAAAATTCATGGCTAAAATAGTTTCCTACAACGTAAACGGCATCCGCTCTGCAGTAAGCAAGGGATTGATCGAGTGGCTGAAAAGCACCGATCCGGATATCGTGTGCCTGCAGGAAATAAAAGCCCATCCGGAGCAGTTGGATAAGGAGGTGCATGATAAGCTCCATGAGTTTTGTTATTGGTATCCTGCTCAGAAAAAAGGATACAGCGGAGTAGCTAT
>Ga0163144_10026509_pt1 | contig 11262 bp, 11 predicted proteins | sample OliLak19BULKMAT1_FD_123175 | JGI IMG/M metagenome (GOLD analysis project Ga0163144, IMG submission 123175) | Freshwater microbial mat bacterial communities from Lake Vanda, McMurdo Dry Valleys, Antarctica - Oligotrophic Lake LV.19.BULKMAT1 | ecosystem: Environmental > Aquatic > Freshwater >... | reverse complement strand
TTTCATGAATTCGGTGGCGGTGATCGAACATCCGTCCGCACCGCGGCGCATGCATTATGTGGTTACGCTGATGTCGAACGTACTGCGGCGGAATTCGGCGGTAGACCATCAGTCGCTCGCGACCAGACTCCAGCGGCTGATGGAACAGCGGCGCCCGCCGGCTGCCGAGGTGGCACCCACGCCGGTTACATCGGGCCCGTAAAAAAGAAGGGCTGCCATCGGCAGCCCCAATACGCTGGTGACAGGTTGCCCTGTCTTACTCACCCACGGAGGTCGTTGACTGAACTCGCGCGTGCCAGGAGCGCCCGCCCCTTCCGGGTGACGAAACCTTCATCGCTGACGAATCCGCCGGCAATCGCTGCCTGGAGCAGCCCGCGCTGCTGATGGCGCGGTTCGTAGACGATGCCGTCTCCGTACCGGTGGTCGAGCAGTTTGACGATTGCCGTTTCAATGTGGTCCAAACCCGCGCCCTCGAATCGCTCACCGTCCGCTGTGGGCCGGTGAATTGTTGAACTATTAGGGCATTAGCATAGTTAGCTTACTATTATTGTCAAGTAACAATAATAAATAACTGTTCTAAATAGAGTTATGGGGGCGGGCGAGGTACTCGTGGGAGTGCATTTCGGACAGGCGGCTGACGGTCCGTGTGAACGCGGCGGCGAGGCGCTGGCCCTGATACAGCCCTTCGGGCACGGCGGCGGCGCTCATCAGCAGATTGACGTTACGGTCGTAGAGTTCGTCGAGCAGATTGATGAAACGGCGGGTGGCGTCGTTCTGGTCCTCCCCCAGCACCGGTACGCCGCTGAGCATCAGTGTATGGAAGCAACGGCCGAGCTCGATGTAATCGAGTGTGCCGCGTGGCCCTCCGCATAGATCGCTGAATTCGCACCACAGCACGCCATCGGCACAGCCCTGCACCGGCAACGGCCGCCCTTCGACTTCGTAGCTGCCAGGCGTCGCCGGTGTCGTCGTCAACGCTTCGAACTGGGCGCGCAGGGCGAGGCGCGCGGCGGCATCGTCCGGCACGTAATACACGGCGGCCTGTTCGAGCGTGCGCAGGCGGTAATCGGTGCCGCCCGACAGTTCCAGCACCGTCAGCCGGTCTTTCAGCAACTGGATGGCCGACAGGAAGCGCTCGCGCTGCAGGCCTCCGCGGTACAGATTGTCCGGCCACTCATTCGACGTGGTGACGAGCACCATGCCGCGCTCGAACAGCGCCTGCAACAGCCGGGCGAGCAACATCGCATCCGTGATATCGGTGACGTGGAATTCGTCGAGACACAGCACCTTCACGGTGCTCGCCCATTGCTTCGCGATAGCCTGCAGAGGATCCTGCACCTGCTGCAACCGCTTCAATTCGGCGTGCACATCGCGCATGAAGGAGTGGAAGTGCTGCCGGCGACGCGAGGCCACCGGCAGGCAGTCGAAAAACATGTCGACCAGCAGCGTCTTGCCGCGCCCGACCGTGCCCCACAGATACAGGCCTTTGGGCGATGCCTCGGCCGCTGTGTTAGCCTCGCCTCGCCACTGCCACCAGCGCCGGGACGGTGCTGGCTGCGCGATCAGGCGCTGATAAATGGCGTCCAGGTGCTCGGCCGCGCGGCGTTGTGCGGGATCGGACGTAAAGCCCGGGCGCGACAACAGCTGCTCATAGCGCGCCAGTGGCGTCATGCGCGGGGACGTCGCGCCGTGGCGCAAGGGCTGATCATGAAGTTCTGCACAACGCTGGAATGATAACCCGTGAGGCGTCTGCCGCGAACTTGCGGCCGCTGCACCGGCGGGCTGCCGTCACCTAGTCAGACCGCCCCGGCTAAAGGCATGCTGGCTGCATGTCCACGCTCCGCCTGTCGATTCGCCGGAAAATCCTGGCGCTGCTCGCTGCCATTGCGCTCGGGCCGCTGCTGTTCATCGCGTGGACTGATCTGCGGACCATCGCTGAGCTTGGTTCGGTGCTTGCCGGCCAGTCGGCGCAGGCACTAAGCGCGCAAACGCGCGCGAACCTGCTGCAGATCGCGGACAGCCAGGCGCAGTCGATCGAGCGTCAACGGGAAATCGTCGAACTGCTGGTGCGCTTGCAGGCCCGCGAAATCGAGCAGGCGCTGGCGGGGGCGTTGAAGCCCGACGCGCAGCCCTTGTGGGCCGCTGACCTTGCCGCCGACCCGGCGGAGAACGCCGAACTGCTGCTTCCTTCGACCAAGTATTTCAGGCAGCTGGATGCCACGCACCAGATCCCGCTCGCGCTGTCGTTCGGCGCGCTCGCGCTGCATCTCGCACCCGGGGTCGAACGCGCAGCCGTCATGGACGATGCCAGGCGCCTGACCGGTCTGGCGCCGCTGTTCAGTGAGTTCCATGCCCACCACGAGACCCTGCTCTACTGGCAGTACGCGGCACTCGAAAGCGGTTTGCACGCCAGCTATCCTGGGCACGGTGGTTATCCGCTGAACTATGATTCGCGCAATCGCATCTGGTATGCACGCCAACGCGAGCGTCGCGCGCTGGACTGGTCACCGCCGCATACGGACGTCAGCACGCGTCTGGCGATGATCTCGGCCACGATGCCGCTGTTCACGGCCACCGGTGAATTCGCCGGCGTGACTGGCATCGACGTGCGCCTCACGCAGTTGCTGAGATCCCTGCGCCTGCCCCGCCACATCGGCGCCGCGAGTCACGTGCTCCTCGCCGCCCCGCCTGACGCCGAAGGCGGCCGTCTGCAAATCGTCGCGCACAATGCGCATCTCGACACCGGTGGCGACTGGGAGGATCTGCGGGACGTCGAACTGCTGCGCTTCGATCGTGCGCTGGACAGTGCGCGCCTCGCGGCCGACATGCGCAACGGCGTCAACGGCATGCGCACCGTGAGTCTGCGTGGCGAACGGCACTATTGCGTTTACCGCCGGCTGGGTCACGACGGGCTGTACCTCGTGTTCCTGGTGGCGACGCGTGTCGCGACACGACCCGCCCAGGAAGCGGCCGATTACGCCCTGACGACCACGCGCCGGCAACAGGACGCCCTGTTGCTGATTGCCTGCGCGGTGGCCGTGCTCGTGGGCCTGTTGTCGATCGTGGCCTCGCGCGCCATCACCGGGCCCATCTCGGCGCTCGAGCGGGCGGTGACGGCAGTTGCCGCCGGTGATTTCACCAGTCGCGTCGACATCCGCACCGGCGATGAACTGGAAGCACTCGGCGATTCGTTCAACACCATGATTTCCCGCCTCGAGGCGCATACGCGCGTGCAGGAATCACTGGCGCTGGCGCGCGAGGTTCAACAGCAACTGCTGCCGCGACAGCCGCCGGTGTTCGACGGCCTCGAAGTGGCAGGCCTCAGCCTGTACTGCGACGAGACGGGCGGTGACTACTTCGATTTTCTTGACCTCCGCGACGCCGGCCGCAATACGCTGGGTGCGGTGATCGGCGATGTCGCCGGGCACGGCGTCGCTGCGGCCCTGCTGATGGCCACGGCGCGCGCGCTGCTGCACGGGGGGATCAACGCCGATACGTCTCCGGCCACCATCATGACGCAGCTGAACCGGCATCTGGCGGCCGACGTGCGCCCCGGCCATTTCATGACCTTGTTCGCCTTGTTCGTGGATCTCGACGAACGCAGTTTCACCTGTTCGAGCGCCGGACACGATCCGGCACTGTGGTGGCAGGCGGCCAGTGACAGCATCGCGGAACTGAGTGGCGAAGACATTCCCCTCGCGATCGATCGCAGCTGGCAGTTTCATGCGTCCCCGGGCGCGCGCTTCGACAGCGGTGATGTGGTGTTGCTGGCCACCGACGGCTTGTGGGAAACACAGACTGCCGGCGGTGAACGCTTCGGCAAGACCCGCCTGCGCGCCCTGCTGCGCGAGCATCACGCGCGGCCCGCGCTCGAGATGGCCCACGCGGTGCTCGACGCAGTCGCCGCCTTCCGCGGCGATCTCGCACAGCACGACGACGTGACGGTCGTCGTGATCCGGGCCGTCTGACAAAACAGTAGACCAACGCAAGACGCACGGCGGGACGTGCTTGCCATCGATTTTTACGCGACGACAGACACGACGGGTGAACGCACAGTCGCCGCACACCCACCCGGCACCGATGCGCTGCCGATCAGAACAGACTCATCTGTGGGGTATCGCGCGGCGGCGGCACGAAGTGCGCCGTTGACAGATCGTGGCGGCTGCGATTGAGCCCGAAGCGCGCGCATGCTTTCTGAAAGCGCGCCCTGATGAGCTGCGCGAAGACGCCGGTGCCGGTCAATCGCGTGCCATAACTGGCATCGTTCAGCCGGCCATCGCGCAGTTCGCGAATCAGCGCCAGCACATGCGATGTCTTCAGCGGGTAGTGCTGCTCGAGCCAGGCCTGGAACAGGGGGTTCACTTCACGGGGCAGCCGGATCATCACATAGCCCGCGTGCTGACATCCGGTGTCCGCAACCGCTTCCAGTATCGCCTCCAGCTCGGCGTCGTTCAGCGCCGGAATGACCGGCGCGACCATCACGCCGCAACGTACGCCGGCCGCCGCCATCGCCCGCAGCACGGCAAGGCGCCGGCGTGGCGACGCGGCGCGCGGTTCGAGGCGGCGTGCGAGCTGCTCGTCGAGCGTCGTAATGGACACCAACACCTGCGCCGCATCGAGCGCGGCAAGCGGCTGCAGCAGGTCGAGATCGCGTTCGACCAGCGCGGACTTGGTGACAATGCTGACGGGATGACGCGTCTCTGCCAGAACGGTCAGGATGTCGCGCGTCACGCGCAGCTCGCGCGCGACGGGCTGATAGGCGTCGGTATTCGCGCCCAGCATGATGGGCGTGCAGCGGTAAGTCGGCGCGGACAGTTCACGGCGCAGGACGGCGGCGGCGGCGGCCTTCGCAAACAGGCGGGTTTCGAAATCGAGCCCCGGCGACAGGTCCAGATAGGCATGCGTCGGGCGCGCATAGCAGTAGATGCAACCGTGCTCACAACCGCGGTAGGAGTACAATATCTGTTCGAACGGCAGATCGGGCGACTGATGCCGGCTGATCACGGAGCGCGGACGCTCCCACGTCACGGTGGTGCGCAACTTCGCCTCTGCCGCGCCATCGTCTCCGGGCCAGTCGTCGCAAACGACTTCGCGCTGCGTCTTGAGGTAACGCGGATCCGGGCGCGACGCCGCGCCGCGGCCCTTGATTGGCCCCGCCGGGGGGGCGTCTGGCGTCTTCCGTTTCATGCACGCGGTTTCGCTTTTTCAATCGACCTCATCAATACGCACAGCGTATCATCGCCGCATGCTGAACCGCGCCGACAGATCTACCCGCCTGGCGCGGTTACGCTGTTCGGCCGCCCATGACTGAAGCCTTACACGCGTGGCTGGCCCGCGCGACGGATGCGTCGGGCAACCTGCCCCTGCTACTCGCCTGCGCCGTGCTCGTCGGGCTGCTGGTGCTGTGGCACACGCGACGCCAGGCACAGCTGAACACGGCGCTGCGCGAACAGCAGACCAGCCTGCAGGATCTGAAATCCCGTCTGGACTTTCTGACCGAACGCGTCGTTGCGAGCCAGCAGCAACACCTGAGGGACGCTGGCCTGCTCCGCGAGCACCTGCTCGAACGCGGCGATGCGCTGAAGCTTGCGATCCTCCACGAGCTTGGCGGCCAGCGCACGTCGCTCGTCGAACAGCTCGGCGGCCTGCGCGAGCAGCTTGGCGCGGCGATGGCCGAGCATCGCAGAAGCTTCGAACAACGCCAGGCGGACAGCATCCAGCGTCTTGGCACAGGTTTGCAGCAGGGCTTTCACGCCGTCCAGCGACAGGTCGATGATGCCCTTGCGCGCAGCGCAGCCGAGCTCGGGCAGCGGTTCGAAGCGCTCACCAAATCGACCGACGAGCGCCTGCGCGACATCGCCGGGCAGGTTGACCGCCGGCTTGCCGAGGGCTTCGAGAAAACCACCGCAACTTTCACCGACGTCCTCAAGCGTCTTGCCCTGATCGACGAGGCGCAGAAGAAGATCACCGCGCTGTCGGGCGAAGTCGTGAGCCTGCAGCAGGTGCTCGCCGACAAGCGCTCGCGCGGCGCCTTCGGCGAAGTGCAGCTCGCCGGACTCGTGCGCAATCTGATGCCTGAAGCCAGCTTCAGCCTGCAGCACACGCTGCCGAACGGCAGAATCGCCGACTGCGCGTTGTTCCTGCCCGCGCCGACCGGGATGCTCGCAGTTGATGCGAAGTTTCCGCTCGAGGCCTGGCGACGCATGACCGATCTCGGCCAGGGCGACCTTGACCGGCGCCAGGCCGAACGCCAGTTCAAGGTCGACATCCGCAAGCACATCCGCGACATCGCGTCGAAGTACATCATTCCAAACGTGACCGCGGACGGCGCAATCATGTTCATTCCCGCCGAAGCGGTGTTCGCCGAAATCCAGGGGCATCACCCGGATCTTGTCGACGAAGCGCATGCCGCGCGCGTGTGGCTCGTGTCGCCGACGACGCTGTGGGCCGTGCTGACGACGGCCTGCGCCGTGCTCAAGGACGCCGCGACGCGCGAGCAGGTCGACATCATCCAGCATCATCTCGGCCACCTCGGCAAGGATTTTCAGCGCTTTCGCGAGCGGATGGATCAGCTCGCGAAGCATATTGAACAGGCGCACGACGACGTGCAGAAGGTCAACGTGTCGGCGCGCCGGATTTCCGATCGTTTCGGTAAAATCGAGCGCGTGGAACTTGAACCTCTGGCCCCGACGCGGCTCGAAGAAGACTAACGCCCGATTCTGCGGACGACCGCACAACTTCATTGCCCGATGGCGGTAAAGTGTCGGCGCACGCTACAGTTGCCGAAGACGATGGTCGACACCGCTGACATGAACTCACTGCAGGCCCTGATTTTCGACGTGGACGGCACCCTGGCCGACACCGAAGAATTGCACCGTCAGGCTTTCAACCTGGTGTTCCATGAGTATTCGATTCCCTGGCGCTGGAGTCCTCGCCTGTACGAGCGACTGCTCGCAGTATCCGGTGGCAGGGAACGGATCCACTGCTACATGCGCGAGCAGCTCACGAAGGGTCCGGCTGACATCCTGACACCGGACTTGATCAAGGAAATACACGCGCGGAAAACCACCTGCTACGCCGAGCTGATCAAGGCCGGCCACCTAAAATTGAGGCCCGGCGTCGCGCGGCTGCTCGGTGAGGCACGGGCGGCCGGCATTCGACTCGCGCTCGCGACGAGCTCTGCCCGCAGTAACCTCGACACCCTGCTCGACATGAATCTGCCGGCCGACTGGCGAGACTGGTTTGCGGCCATCAAGACCTGCGACAGCGTGCCGGAGAAGAAACCGTCACCGGCAGTGTACCTGGCGGTGCTGCGCGCACTCGCCTTGCCCGCCACCAGCTGCATCGCGCTCGAAGACACGCAAAATGGCCTGCGGGCAGCGCGCGCGGCCGGGCTGACCACGGTCATTACCACGCATCGCTATACTCAGGGGCGGGCATTCCCGGGCGCGGCGCTCGTCAGCGACGGCCTCGGCGAACCCGACGCGCCGTGTACGGTGGCCGGGGGGAAGCTCGCCGGTGGGGCCTGTGTGACGCTGGACGCCCTGCGCAAACTGCTCGACGCCCCGCCGCGCGCCGCCGAACGCGCGAGCCGCGCCGCCCCCCAGCACGACGCGGTCGCCGGCTGAGCCCTTACCGAATCACGATGTAAGCTGCGCGGTTGCCGCGCAGTACGCCGAGCAGCAGTGGGCCCTTCGCCTGCCCCACGAGGCCGAGTAAGGCCGCCAAATCTTCAATCTGCGCGCGGTTCACGGAGGTGATCACATCGCCTTCGCGCAGGCCTGCTGCCCACGCCGGCGTGCCGGTCGTCACCGCGAACACCATGCTCCCGGCGACCTGCCCGTAGTACGGGGATTTCTGCGGAATCTCACCGAGACTCACGCCGGCCAGCCGTTCATTCTTGACCCCACCCGGCGCGGTGCTCGCGGTGCGTGCACCAATCACGGCGCCAATCGTCACGCGGCTGCCATCGCGCAGCACATCGAGACTCAGTTTGTCGTCCACGCGCAGCAGACCGATGCGGTTGCGCAGATCCGGGGCATCCCGCACCGGCTTGCCGTTCACGGCCATCACCACATCGCCGGGTTTGAGGCCGGCTTTTTCGGCCGGCGATCCCGGGATGATGTTCACGAGCACCGCGCCCTGCGCCATCTTCATGCCAAAGGCGGCCGCGAGTTCGGGGTCGAGGTTCTGCATTTCAGCGCCAAGATAACCCCGGTTCACTTCGCCAAAGCGCACCAGCTGTTCCATGACCTGGCGCGCCATGTTGACGGGAATCGCGAAACCAATGCCGATATTGCCGCCGCTCTGCGAATAGATTGCCGTATTGATGCCGACCAGTTCGCCGCGCAGGCTGACCAGCGCGCCGCCTGAATTGCCGGGGTTGATCGAGGCGTCGGTCTGAATCAGATCTTCGTAACCCGTGATGCCGAGCCCGCTGCGCGCGAGTGCGCTGATGATGCCCGACGTCACGGTCTGGCCAAGGCCGAACGGGTTGCCGATGGCCACCACGAAATCGCCGACGCGCGCCTGGTCAGAATTGGCGGACGGCAGTGCGACGAGACCCGTCGCCTTGATGCGAATGACGGCGACATCGGTCTCCGGATCCGAACCCACGAGTTCGGCGTCGAACTGACGGCCGTCATTGAGGCGGACGTGGATCTGGTCGGCATTCGCGATCACATGGTTGTTGGTCAGCACCAGACCGCGTTTGGCATCGACGATGACGCCGGAGCCGAGGCTCTGGGTCTTGCGCTCGCGCGGCATGTTCGGGACATCAAAAAAGCGGCGGAAAAATGGATCGCTGAGCAGTGGGTGCTGCTTGAGCTCCACGTGGCCGGCGGTAGCGATGTTGACGACGGCTGGCGTCACGTTCTCCAGCATCGGCGCGAGACTCGGCAGCGGCGCGCCGTTCGCCATGTCGGGCAGCGCGGCAAAGGCCGTCGGCGCCGCCATCAGCATTAGGCTTGCAAGGAGCGGCAGCAGTGTGGGTCTGATCGGCAAGTCGAATCGCAAGGTCGTAATCCCCGATAGTTGGTCCGGACGGCCATGTTACGCGTCAGGCCGCCGCCCGGTTTGCCAGCGCGACGCCAGCCCGGCTCAGATGCGGGCCGCGATCCTCTTCATCACCGCGGCCTGACCTTGCATGAGCAGCCGCACCGGCAGGGGCAAGGTTCTGGCGCCGTGGCGCACAGCGCTCGCCGAATGGCGCGCTTCGTCGCGCTGCATCTCGAGCAGGATGGCCCGGCTGCGGCGATCCGTGCGCGGCAGACGGCCGAGGTGGTCCTTGAGGTGGTCGACGACCTGACGCTCGGTTTCATCGAGGAAGCCCATGCTCCAGGCGTCGCCGAGGGCCGCGAAACCCGTGCCGATGGCATAGGACCCGGCAAACCAGATCGGATCCAGGCGGCTGGGGTGGCTGTTCAGTTCCTGCAGGCGGGCGGCACACCAGTCGAGATGGGCCATTTCTTCAGCGGCCGCGGTGTCTAGCATGGCGCGCACCGCCGGGTCCGTAGACCACGCGGACTGGGCGCTGTAGAGCGCCTGCGCGCAGACTTCACCGGTATGATTGACGCGCATCATGGCCGCCGATTCCCGCTGTTCCGCTGCGGACATCGCGGCTTCGGTCAGATCACCGGCCGGCGACTCCATCCCGGATGAGGGCCGTTTGCCAAGGCCCTTCAGGGCGCCGTCGGCGGCCATGATCAGGCGGTCGAACAGGCCGTACTGGCGGGCGTGGCGGTGGACATTCACAGGCTTCAATTCGGCACCTCGAAATGCGAGTCAAAACAGGTGGATAGCAGCCCTGTCGTCGTTGACAAGCTTAGACGCCATCCGTAACATTGCGCCTCTTTTCGAGCAGGCGCAATCATGAAGACGTTCACGGCCACCCCATCCACGATCAAGCGCGACTGGTTCGTCGTTGACGCAACCGACAAGATCCTGGGTCGCCTCGCGGCCGGGCTCGCGAGCCGTTTGCGTGGCAAGCACAAACCCGAATTCACGCCCCATATGGACACCGGTGATTACATCATCGTTCTCAACGTCGAGAAAATCCGTGTCACGGGCGCCAAGTCGCAGGACAAGAAGTATTACGACCACTCCGGCTATCCGGGTGGCATGAAGGAAATCACCTTCGAGAAGCTGATTCAGAAATCGCCGCAGTCCACGCTTGAGCGCGCCGTCAAAGGCATGCTGCCGAAGGGTCCGCTGGGCCGCGCGATGTTCAAGAAGCTCAAGGTTTACGCCGGTCCGCATCACGAACACGCGGCACAACAGCCGCAACCCCTGGAATTTTAATCAATGGCAACCGAATCCTATTACAGCACTGGCCGCCGCAAGAGCTCGTCTGCTCGCGTCTTCATGACGAAAGGCTCCGGCAACATCCGCATCAACGGCCGCACACTCGACACCTATTTCGGTCGGGAGACCTCGCGGATGATCGTGCTGCAGCCGCTCGTGACCGCAGCGCTCGAACACAGCTTCGATATCGAAGCCACGGTGGCGGGCGGCGGCATCTCGGGCCAGGCCGGTGCGCTGCGTCTCGGCATCACGCGTGCGCTGATGTGCTACGACGAAGCCCTGCGCCGCCCGCTGCGGATTGCCGGCTTCGTCACGCGCGATGCACGTGAGGTTGAGCGCAAGAAGGTTGGCCTGCACAAGGCGCGCAAGCGTCCGCAGTACTCCAAGCGCTAATCGACTTTCAACTGCCAGGCAGCGCGCCGGGCAGTTTTTTTATGGGTGTTCAGGATGAACGCCCGCCAACAACACGGAGGTTGTGCTCATGGATACTTTATCCGAAGGTTTGATCTGGTCCCGCAGCTGCGATGTCACGGCACGGGTATACCGTCTGCAGGCGGTCTGGAGCGATCGCGCGTTCGCCGATCGCGTGCTGCTTAATACCCTGGGAATTCCGGAACGCGTGGCCGCCAGGATGGCGGCAGCGGATCAAACCGCGCGCGCTGAACACGCGCGCGCCACCGTCGAAGCACTGACCATCCTGCAGACGCAACTGTATCTGGCCTGCGAATGCGGGCTGCTCGACCGCGACGAATCAGCAAGCCTCTGCTTCGAGGCTGCCGCGCTCGTTGAGCGTCTGGCGCGAAGTCATCAACTGCAGGCAATCGGAGATAGAGACAGCCGATAATTTCGGCTATCATTTGCGGCGAAATCAGCCTGCGGCCCACTGGGGGATCGTCTAACGGTAGGACAACGGACTCTGACTCCGTCAGTCTAGGTTCGAATCCTAGTCCCCCAGCCAAT
>Ga0163144_10026507_pt1 | contig 11262 bp, 8 predicted proteins | sample OliLak19BULKMAT1_FD_123175 | JGI IMG/M metagenome (GOLD analysis project Ga0163144, IMG submission 123175) | Freshwater microbial mat bacterial communities from Lake Vanda, McMurdo Dry Valleys, Antarctica - Oligotrophic Lake LV.19.BULKMAT1 | ecosystem: Environmental > Aquatic > Freshwater > Lake... | reverse complement strand
GTCGCTTGAAGCACTTAGGTTAATTCCCCGAGCGCACCGTCTTTGTAAGCGCCGAAGCCGCTGGCGCTGACGCCTAGGAGATTCAGGATGCTCACCATCAAGCTGCTGTAGCTGCTATCGGGAGCGTACTTGATGTGGCGGCCGCTCTTCAGCAAGCCACCGGCGTTACCTGCTAGGACGATCGGAATGTTGTGAAAGTCGTGGCCTTCGCCCTGACCGCACTCCGAGGCAAACATCACGATGGAGTTGTAGAGCATCGTGTTGGCTCCCTGGACGTTCTTTTTCATGAGGTCCAGCATGTAGGCGAACTGTTTCAATTCGTCCTCGACGATCCGCGCTTGCTTCTCTAGCCCATTCGGGCTGCTGTCGTGCGAGATGGCGTGGTGGCCGTCACCGCCGTCCGTGACGTCGAGACCACCTCCGGTCAGCCACGGGAACTGACGCTTGTTGTCGCGGGAAGCCAGCATGAAGCTCGTGAAGCGCGTGAGGTCGCAGCTCATGGCGAGAACCTGGAGCTGGATCATCGCCTGGGCTCGCTCATTGGAATACGAGCCGTCTATGTGGTCGTATTCTGAGGGTTGGCCTCCGTAGGCTGGATTGGTGGGGGTGGGAGTTTTGCAGTCAGCGGAGGTGTTTTGGCTTCCCGCGAGCTGCACCTCAAGCTCGCGAATGCTCTGTGCATGCTCATCTATGCGAGCCACGTCGGTTGCACCCACCTGAAGCTTCATGCGGTCGAGGTCGCCCCGAACGTAGTCGAAAACGCTCTTGTGGTAATCTACAAGCGGGGTCGCACCCGAGCCGCCCCCGCCGAATAGCTTTCGAAACAGCGCGACGGGGTCGCGTTCGCAAGGCTCAGCGGCGTTGGCACTCTTCCAAGAGATGTTGTTGGCGTAGCTGGGCGTACCTATGGCACCTCCGAGCGCCGTCGCCAACACCTTGAATGGGGTGGTGGCTCCGAGCGCATCCGCAGCCACATGGTCAATCGATGGGAATTCAACTTGCCCGTTGGTCTGGACGCTCCCACCGGTCATGAAGGATGCGTGCCCACGTGAATGCGCGTCGGAAACGATGTCGAGATTGCGGTCCGCTTCTGCTTTGTACAGGTTTTGGAGCACCAAGAAGTCGTTTTGGAAGGGGGCGAGTGGCATCAGACAGCGGCTCAGCGCGTAACCTGCGCCGGTGCTTTGCGGCCAGAAATGCCACGTTGGCTCGCCCGTGGTACCATTCACGCTGACCCCGCAGGGCGTGAAGAACATGGCGAGGTTGGGTTGACGCACAGTTTGTGCGCCAGCCGGGCGGAGGGCGTTCCCATGGTCGTCCAGCATGGCCTCCAGGACGGGCAGACCAATAGCGATGCTGCCCAGGCCGAAGCCGCGCAACATGGTTCTACGAGAAAGACGGGGTTTCATTACTGAACTCCTGGGGTGATATGACGGAACGAATCGCTGCTGACGAGGCTCACGATAAGCTCCTTAAGATTGTACTTGCCTGCTTCAAAGGCTTTGAAACTGTCGGCGACGGTGCAGGCGTCAATTTCGCCGATGCCTCGGGCAAAGGCGTAGCTCTGTAGATGCTTCACGATGCAGCCGCGGGTGGCATTGGAATCATGCAGGAGCTGCTCCAGCTCTTTGGCTCCAAGAAATTCTGGATCTCCCAGCAGCCCATACAACCGACCCTTGCCGATCAGGTTTTCCTGTTCAAAGCCCTTGGGATTGAAGCGCCCGATCAGATCATATTGCTCGAGCCCAAAGCCCACTGGATCCAGCTGCTGATGGCATGCCGCGCAGACTGGATCGGTTGAGTGTGAGGCCAAACGCTTCCGAACGCTGACGTTCGTGTCTGCGGACGGGGTGGGGATCTTTAAGGTTGCGGGGGGCAGGGGTGGCGAACTGCACAGGAACGTATCGCGGATGTATTTCCCGCGCACGATTGGCGCCAAAACGTCACCACCCACAACGGTGAGGGTGAGCAGAGCCGGCAGCGTGAGGAATCCTCCACGGGGCTGGTTGGCCGCGAAGGTCACTTTCTGCGCGGCTCCCTGAGCTTGGAGGCCATAGATCGGAGCGATTCCCGAATCGACATAACTATAAGAACTCGTCAACAGGTCTGTGAAGTTGGCGTTGTCAGCCCAGTAGAAATCTTCCAGGTAACGCTGACTTTCTCTGAGCATCGACTGAGCGAGGGTTTCGTTCCACTCAGGATAGCGGTTCTTATCTCGCGGAACCTTTAAGACCTTGGGCAAATTGAGCCAATCTTCGACGAAGCGGTAGAGCCCTTCCTTGGCGCGCGGATCCGCGAGCATCTGGCGCGCTAGGGCGACTGCATTGCTCGACCGATCGTACTGCTCGGTGAGTGCTTGTTGCATCATGGCTTCATCGGGCAGCGTTCCCAGAATGAAGTACGACATGCGTTCCAGGAGCGAATAGCTGCTGAGCTGCTTCCAAGCAGGATTCGGCACGGGCATCAGGGGGCCGTCGTTCGTGGTGTCCTTCTTGTAGAGGAAGAAGGGCGAATTGAGGACGCCCTGAATCACGAGCTTGGCCGCCTTGTACGGGTCGGGATCCGCCGCATTGACGGCTGCGTGAGCGAGAGTCAGCAGGCCAGCCTTCTGCTCTTGTGTCACGTTCTGACGGAAGCCGCGCCAAATCACCTTTTCGATCAACTGCTTCAAGCAATCGTCGGAGGCTCCCGAAAGCTCGCAGGGAGCTAATTGGGCACGGCGCTCGGGCGTGCTCAGGGCCTGATTGGCGATGGATTCAGCTGCGTCGTAATACAGTGCTGCGTGGGCCGAAGAGACGCGCAGCCCCGCGGCATTGTTACTGGTGCCTTCAGCAAATAGACGCACGTTGGTGAGTTCCGTTTGCGGGAGATTTAAGAGGTCTCGACCTGAAGCCACGAACTCAGGATTGGTGAGCCTTCGCAAATAGGAGCCACCCGGCTTAATCGGGCCGGCACCGCAGGTTCCGACGGGATTCTCATCCAACATGGCGTTGACCACTACTTGGGTGGGGGGGGGGGCCGATCCAACGCCTGTGGGCGGCGTGGTGGAACCGCCGCCGCCACTGCCGTTACCACCCCCGATTGGTCCAGGCTTGGCTGCATTGTTTGTGGAAGATTTGCCGTTGCCGCCATTGCTCGCAACTTGACTGGTGCAGCCAAGGACCAAGCCCAGCACGCTCGTAAGACATGCGAGACGCAAACGGCTGCGGTTCAATCCGGAGACAGCCGAGCAGTTGATTCTAAGTCGCGGTTGCGGGCTAACGCTAGCCCGAAGCGGGGTACTCATGTGTGAAGTATACCTATTTCATGCTCAGTGACTGCTATTTAGTTGCTTCTTTAGTTGCGTATTCCGGCGAATATTGCGTATTCAATTCACACCCAAAGATTCATTCAAAGGCACACTGCCATGCTCCTGAGAATACAAAATTCCAGATTCGCGAACCTCGAAGCGCCTCCGAGAAATCGGCCAATGATCCTAAGTCAGGAGTGTAGCTGAAGTGGCGTTGCTGAATTAGCGGGTCTTTTGGGTGTCAAGCGGCCGACGCGCTAATGGCACAGGCTGACTGGGGTGGCGAAAGTGCGCGCCCCTCCGCTGATTTTCTGACCGAGCCCGCCTGTCCCCGAGTATGGTGAGGGTATGGAAATCCAGGTTCCTCTGAATCTCTGCCAGAGCGGACTGCTCCTCCACCCCACGTCGCTGCCAAGCCCCAACGGAGTAGGGGATCTGGGTGATCCAGCTTTTGAGTTCGCTGATTTTTTGCAGCAAGCCGGGCAATCACTCTGGCAGATGCTGCCCGTCGGGCCGACCGGGGGCGGCAACTCTCCGTACGACAGCCCTTCCAGCTTTGCGGCCTCAGCGCTCCTGCTCGATTTGAAGCCCCTGGTGTCGCACGGCTGGCTGCCAAGTTCGGCACTTCGAGCCCCCGCGACGATGCGGAGCTTCGCCAAAGTTCACTACGGTGCGGCCGCGCTATTCAAGGAACTGCGGCTCCGTGCTGCGTTCCGCGAAGCGGGCGAGGTGCGCGCACTCCCGGGCTTTGAAGCCTTCGCCGAAAGAAATCGGGATTGGCTGAATGATTATGCACTGTACGTGGCCCTGCGCAGGGAGCACGACCGTCGACCTTGGTTTGAGTGGAACGAGCCGCTTCGTCGCCGCGAGCGGCAGGCGCTTAGGGCCGCTCAAGTTCGGCTTGAGCCCGAGATCGCGTACCAATGCTTTCTCCAATTTCTGTTTGATCAACAGTGGCAGAGGCTGCGGAATTACTGTCAGGAGCGCGGCGTGGCCTTGGTCGGCGATGTGCCGATGTTCGTGCGCTATGATGGCGCAGACGTCTGGGCGAATCAGCATCTGTTCCATTTGGAAGAGGGCGGGCAACGCACGGCGCTGGCTGGAGTTCCTCCGGATTACTTCAGTGCAGATGGGCAGCTTTGGGGGAATCCGGTCTACCGCTGGGAGGCGATGCGGCAAGACGGCTTTGCCTGGTGGGTGCGTCGTTTGCGCGCGGCGCTAGCGCGTTTCGATGTGGTTCGCTTGGACCACTTCATTGGGTTTCATCGAGTTTGGCACGTCGCGCCCGGTGCCCCCAATGCGCGCGAAGGTCAGTTTGAATACGTCCCCGGCGGGGAGCTACTCCAAGTGTTGCAGGCCGAACTCAAGCATCTGCCGTTGATTGCGGAGGATCTCGGGAGTGTCACTGAAGAAGTGCATGCGCTGCGCGACCGCTTTGGTCTGCCCGGGATGCGTGTGTTGCAATTCGCGTTCAATGAAGACCACAGCGATCATTTGCCACAGCGCCACACGCCCAATACCGTGGTCTACACGGGCACGCACGACAACGATACCGTTGCTGGGTGGTTGGCGGATGAGCGCTCCCGGCGCGGGGATGGCCGTTGGGTCTACGAGCGTCTCGCTGGCTGCCTACGCGAAGCGAAGCTTGCCAGTGCAGATGAATTCGATCACTTCACGCTGATCGAGTTAGCGCTCGCATCGGTGGCCAAAATGAGCGTTTTCCCCGTACAGGACATTCTAGGCTTGTCGAGCGCGGCGCGCATGAACATTCCAGGCGAGCCCTTTGGAAACTGGCAGTGGCGTTTACCGGAGGGGGCGCTAGACCGTTCGTTGGCAGCGCGTCTTCGCGCTCTCACGGAGAAACACGGCCGCAAGGGTCCCTAGCATTTAAAGGGACCCTTGTTCGCCGCGCGTGGGCTCGGATCTTGGTTATCAGTGGCCGAAGCGTGCTAGGAAATCAGCGATCTTTTTTCGTTGATCGACGTTCAGCACTTGCGAAATCTTCACGAGGTTTTGAGTCAAGAGCTCCGAGCCATTCCCAGCAAGCCCAAGTGCTTCTTGTCGAAGGAGTTCAACTTCCTCGGCCTTGACCTGCGGCGCGGTGAGGGCCGTCTTGAATTTGTCGCGAAGCGCCCGTTTCTCTTCGCGAAGCCGCTTCATTTCGGGTTTCGCGGTGCTCACGATCGTGCGGATCTGTTGGCGTTGGCTATCGGTGGCGTCGACCGCCTTAAAGATGAAATCCAGACGATTTTCTAAAAAGGCGTCTTTTTTCTCGTCGGACATCCCAAAGCGGCCTCGGCAGCCGCCGTCTTCAGCCCAGGCGCTGCCGTGCTTTGCGAAGAACATCCCGGCAAATGCGATGGCCGGCGCGCCGATCAGCAACCACTTGAGGCTGCGGCGGCGACGTGGGCTGCGGGTGACGTGAGGAGCTGGGCTGTCAGATTCGGGTTTCTGATTGCTGTCTGTCATAAGGTTCTCGTTTCCGGGTTAGTGTGGGTGAGCTCTGCGCTCGACCCACCCAATCTGGAGTGGCTTGTTTGTGGGGGCTTTTCGCAAGTGTGAAGTAACGTGAAGTTGGTGGCTCCTGATGCCAGGTGCTTGGGACGCGGCTTCGGGGTAACTTGCTGGCCTCGTGCGCGTGCTGATCGTTGGTTTTGGGTATGTGGGGCAAGCTCTGGGGCGAGAGTTGGCCGCACGCGGCGATCAGGTTCTAGGCATTCGGCGCAGCGTGGGGGAGGCTATGCCGGGCGTGGAACAGTGCGCACTCGATGCCACTCAGCCTGGCGCCTTCGAAGCGTTGCCCGGTGATTTCGACGCGGTTGTGTACGCTGTAGCACCCGGTGAGCGAAGCGACGCGGCCTATTTGAGCGGTTACGTGACGGGCCTCACAGAATTGTCGGGTAGCGGTTGGGTGCGGCGAACCGAGCCGCGTATCATATTTATCTCAAGCACGGCGGTTTATGCCGAGTCGGATGGAGGGTGGGTTGACGAAACGTCAGCGCTCACAACGGACGTGTTTTCTGCGCGGCGCTTGATCGAGGCCGAACAGCTGTTGCTCGCGAGTGGCTTGCCCGGAGTGGTCGTGCGGCTCGCTGGTATTTACGGACCGGGCCGGACGCGCTTTGTCAGCTCGGTACTTCGGGGCGAAGTACCTGGTGACGACGCTGTGCCACGTTATATGAATCGTATTCATCGGGACGATTGCGTGGGAGCCCTTTTACACCTGCTTGATCTTCCCGAACCGGAAGCGCTCTATCTCGGCGTCGATGACGAGCCTGCCAGCCGAAATAGCGTGGTCGGCTGGTTGCGCCAGAACTTGGGCACGCAGAGCAATCGAGTTCCCGCTCCGGGCCGAGGAGGCTCCAGTCGCGAAGTGGGTAACAAGCGCTGCAGTAACAAGAAACTGCGGGATTCTGGCTACGTCTTCCGTTTTCCAAGCTTTCGGGAGGGCTACGCCAGCTTGGCCCCCGAGTGCTAACCTTGGGTGATGGGTTCAGAAGCGAAGCGCGATCCCACGCACACCCGTGAGCGAATTCCGCCGCACCTACGGCAGTACGTCGTCCACCAGGATTTGGGCCAGTACAAAGAGATTGATCAAGCCGTGTGGCGCTTCGTGCTCTTGCAGCTTCACACCCGGCTCCAAGCGACTGCGCACAGTGCCTACGTCGAAGGCCTTGCGGCCACCGGGATCGGCGTGGAACGCATTCCAAGCATCGACGCGATGGACGCACTGCTCGCTCGATCCGGTTGGGGTGCCGTGTGCGTGGACGGCTTCCTTCCACCGCTTGCATTTCAAGAGTTTCAGGCCCTCGGGATTTTACCCATCTCGGCAAACATGCGCAGCCTGGATCACCTGGTATACACTCCAGCGCCGGACATCATTCACGAAGCGGCAGGGCATGCGCCGATCCTGTCGGATACGGTGTATGCCGATTACCTGAGGAAAATTGGTCGAGCGGGAGCTTTGGCGTTTTCTTCGCGCGAGGATGGGCGCTTGTATCGAGCTGTCTTCACGCTGAGCGAGGTGAAAGAAGAGTCGAATGCGACGCAAGCGCAGCTTGACGCCGCTGAACGTGCCGTACGGGATGCGCAGTCCCAGGTGTCGGAGTCGAGTGAAGCCGCGCGCCTCTCCCGGCTCTATTGGTGGACGGCCGAATATGGCTTGATCGGCCGGTGCGAAGAGTATCGGCTGTATGGCGCGGGCTTGTTGTCTTCGCTCTCGGAAAGCCATTTCTGCCACGATGTTAGCGTCAAGAAGCTTCCGCTTTCTGCCGCGTGTCTGGACGTGCCTTTTGACATCACGAAGGCGCAACCGCAGCTGTTCGTTGCGCGCGACTTTGAGCAGTTGCACGAGGTGTTGCACGAAGCCGAGGCGTCGCTAGCTCACGCGCTGGGCGGCCTTCGGGCGCTCACGGTGGCGCGAGCCTCAGGCGAGCTAGCTACGCTGGAGTTTGAACGTGGCCCTGAGCTCATCGGTCAAGTGGTTGATTTTGGCATCAACGAGCAAGTGGAGTGGGTGGCGGTCGCAGGGCCAGTGGCGTGGGTTGCCCAGGGTGAGATTGAGGCGCGGTCTCCGGCGCTTGAAGAACCGATGCTAGTTCCCATTGGGAAGCTTCGAGGCACTAGCTCGGAGTTTCTCAGCGAGGAGGAGTTTTGTAGGATTTTCTCGGCAATCGGTGGCGAGGCAGAGCTTGAATGGGATTCCGGGTTTCGCTGTCGCGGGATTCTTGAGCGGACCTGGTTGAATGCGGAAAGATTGGTTTTGGGTGTGACGCTCGGGAATTTCTTGCTCACGCATTCTGGATCTCCGGAGCACACGCGATCCGGCGAGCACCTTGAGCTTGGCCTGGTTTCCAGGTTTAGAATGCTTCGACGTGGAGCCTCCTGCTCTGATTTCTATCCGCCAACCCAGTTTTCAGAAAGGCGGATCCCAAAGCCGCGAATCTTCAATCAGACTCAACAGTCGCTGCTCGGCTTGTATGAACGGGCCGTTCTGGTGTTTCGCTCAGAGCTTGGTAGCCGGGCCGCGCAGGAATTTGAAACACTGTATCGCCGTTTGCAGCAGGAATTTCCCGACGAATGGTTGCTGCGGTGGAACTTGTTGGAGTGCCTCTTGAAGCTCGATTTTTCGGGGCCCCTGCGTGGCGAGCTGGTTTCTGACCTTGAAGATCTCGAGATCCGGTACCAGCACCGACAGCCTGTCGCCTCTGGTTTGCGGTATCTGGAGGGCTTGGTCCGCAGCGACTCAACGAAGCGGGATTGACAGGCACGGACGCGCATGGTCGCTTCGCGTGATGACTCGTCCCGTGTATGCAGTGATTTTGGCAGGTGGCAGTGGTACGCGGTTTTGGCCCGCTTCCCGACGCTCACGTCCGAAGCAACTGCTGGCGATTGACCCGAGTACCGAGAGCACGCTGATCGCGGCCACCGTCGAACGCCTCGCCAGCTTCTGCCCGCCCGAACGCGTGATCATTGCGACGGGTGAGGCTCTTTTGCCTGCGACGCGAGCCATCCTCCACCACCTGCCCGAATCTTCCTTCCTAGGTGAACCAGAGGCTCGAAATACCGCTGCTTGTATCGGTTGGGCAACGAGTGTGATTCGGCGGCGTGATCCGGAAGCCTTAGTGATGGTGGTGCCAAGCGACCAGTCTATCGCCGGAAGTGAACTCTACGAGCGTGCCATCCAGCGCGCGTTGGCTTCAGCCAATCAGGGTGTGGTGACGACCATCGGACTTCGTCCGAGTCGCGGTGAGACAGGCTACGGCTACATTGAGCTCGGGAATGCGCTTGGGGAGGAGACGTTTGTCGTTGCGGAATTCAAGGAAAAGCCCGACCAAGCCACGGCGGATAGCTACGCAATGAGCGGCAAGCACCTCTGGAATTCAGGGATGTTCTTCTTCTTGGCCAACACGATGCTCACTGCGATAGACCAACACCTACCCGCGCTCGGCGAGGGCTTGCGCCGCATCGAAAATGCTGAAGTTGGGCTGGAATATCAGACGACACGCGATGTGTTTCCGGGATTGCCGTCGGTGAGTATCGATCACTCTGTGATTGAGAAGCTGTCGCCACTGCACGTGGTAGTGGGTGATTTTGAGTGGAGCGATCTTGGCAGTTGGCACACGGCCTGGGAGCTTGCGCCCAAAGATGAGGCAGGTAACGCGGCTCGGGGTGAAACGCTGTTCGTGGAGGCCGAAGGCAACCTCGTCTTCGATCTTCGCTCGAACCCGGGTGACACCTTGACGGCAGTCTTAGGAGTCGACGGGTTATGTGTGGTCCAGACCGACGACGCACTCCTGATCATGAAGCGAGAGCGAGCGCAGGATGTGCGCAAAATCGTGGATGAGCTGAAGAATCGCGGCCACCATCACCGGTTTTGAGTGAAAAGTGCCGCTCCCGCGGCAGCTTTTGCCCGACTCGCGGGGATCAGGTTACGCTTTCCGACGAGTTGCCCATGACCGAGCCCGCCCCCGATCAAATCGTCGCTGAGAAGTATCGACTCAGTCGGATCCTCGGACGTGGCGGCATGGGTTCGGTGTGGGAAGGCCTCCACACCACGTTGGGGATCCGTGTTGCGGTCAAGTTCATTGATAAGCAGTATGCGAATAGCGAGGAAGCGCGCACTCGCTTCGAGAATGAAGCACGCGCGGCCGCGAGGCTCACGAGCAAGCACGTGGTCCGAGTCTATGATCACGGTGTGACCGAGGATGGCAGTCCCTACATCGTGATGGAGTTTCTAGAAGGAGAACCCCTTGATCAGCGCCTAGAAAGGCTTGGGCGGCTTCCACCCGCCGAAACGGCAACGATTTTGGCTCAGGTGTGTCGCGGTCTCACCAATGCGCATCAAGCAGGTATCGTGCACCGCGATCTTAAGCCCGAGAACATCTTCCTGGTGTGGGATCCGGAGGATCAGGCGGACGTGGCAAAAGTTGTCGACTTCGGAATCGCCAAGTTCGAAGAATCTTCGGGCGTCACGTCATCCACGCGCACGGGGTTAGTGTTGGGCACTCCCTACTACATGAGTCCAGAACAAGCGCGTGGTTTCAAGAATCTGGATCTGCGTTCTGACCTTTGGTCGATCGGTGTCATTGCTTACCGCTGCATTGTCGGAGCCCTCCCGTTCAACGGCGAGGCGATGGGGGATTTGCTCGTCAAAATCTGTGTCGATCCGCTGCCAGTGCCGTCAAAAATGGCCGGGAATGTGCCTAATTCTTTCGATGACTGGTTCGTGCGAGCACTCACCCGCGAGCCTGAAGATCGCTTCAGTAGCGCTGCCGCACTGGCCGAAGCGTTGCTCGCTGCCTGCGGCGTCACGCAGCCCAAGGGTGGCTCCGGTGTAAAGCTTTCTGGTGTTTCTTCCGCTGTCACCAACCCGGACGCGTCGCACCTGTCACCGGCACCTTTCCAAGAGCGAGATCCACGGTCAAGCACTGGAGCGCCCTTCACGCAGACCAACGGACGCTCGTTGCGGCCGGCACGCTTGGGCAAGAGTGCCTTGATCGCAGGCTTGGTTGGAGTTTTCTTAACGATTGGGATCCTCGCGCTCGTGACGGCGCTGGGCAAGGGTGACGCCGAGACCGAGAGAGGAGCGCTCAGTTCGCAAGCTAGTGCCGCGCCCGAACAGCCCAAGTCGAGTGTCACCCCCGGTACTCTGCCACCCCCGGTTTCAACAGGTGAATCTCAGCCAAAGGTTGAGGGGACGAAACCGACGCTAAGTTCAGGAGCGAAGCCGGTTGCGGCGAGTAGCGCAGTTTCAAAGCCTAGGGAGCGCGCGAACACCACTCGCCCCGGAGTGAAACCGGCGAGTGTGCCGCATAAGCCTGCATCTACGAAGTCGCCCGAAGACTTGCTCGGCTACTAGCCCGCCTTCGGTCGCTGCGCGAGAGGCACGACCGGGATAGGGTTTCGGGGCCGCGCCGCAGGCGTGCCAGGTGAGCTGCCATTTTTGTTCCTTGGAAGATAGTAAGCATGCT
>Ga0163144_10026502_pt1 | contig 11264 bp, 4 predicted proteins | sample OliLak19BULKMAT1_FD_123175 | JGI IMG/M metagenome (GOLD analysis project Ga0163144, IMG submission 123175) | Freshwater microbial mat bacterial communities from Lake Vanda, McMurdo Dry Valleys, Antarctica - Oligotrophic Lake LV.19.BULKMAT1 | ecosystem: Environmental > Aquatic > Freshwater > Lake... | reverse complement strand
GACGTTGAATCTAATCGTCGAGACCAAGGGCTACGATCCGCTTCAGGAAATCAAGGTCGGTGCCGCACGCCGTTGGTGCGATGCGGTGAATGCCGACGGGCGCCACGGCAAGTGGCGGTATGCACTCTGCAAAGGGCCGCTGGAGGTGCGGACGCTTTTGGACGGGATTATGTTCGGGAATGGGTAATTCCGCGCCAATCGCCAAAGATACACAGACTGCCTTTGCGGCCCCGGGGATTTTCGGCTCAGAACTTGCAGGTCGTCGAAACGAAATACGCGCGCGGCTGGACGGGGACGTATTGGAGCATTGTGTCGTGGCCGGTCGCGGGGAGCGTGGTGAAGCTCTGGCGATCGCCGGGATTGATGCCCCAGCCGCGCCACGTCATCACGCCTTCGCTGTCGGAGAGGTTGTTGATGTTGAGACTGACGGACCAGCGGCGGGAAAGGGTCCACCCCATGCCGAGATCGAATTGGTTGAAACGCGGAAGCATGATCACGTTGGCGGCGTTGCCGGCGCGCTCGCCCATGTGTTTCCATGAGAGGTTGCCAAAGAATTGGGGCGTCCGGTAACTGAGGGTGTTGTTCAGAATGAAATCCGGATTGTTATCGGCGGGGCGGCCGGAGAGGTCGCGATAGGAGTCGTCCTCGCGACCGTTGACGCCGGCCAGGAAAACTTTCCAGACGTCGTTCTTGGCCTTCTGCGCGGTGAAAACGCTGCGGACGCTCCAGCGATCGGAGAGGCGGAACGTGCCTTCGAGCTCGAGACCGTAGGCGGTCGTGGAGTTGTAGACGGGGTCCGGGAAGTAGAGCGTGACGCCGTCGGACTCGGTTGCCTGCGTGATGGCGAGGATGTTGTCGAGGTGGCTGTGGAACGGTGTGGCGGTGAGCGTGGCGCGGCCCCACTTCAAGCGGTAGCCGAGCTCGGCCTGCTGAATGGTTTGCGGGCGCGGCTTCAGGTTGTTGAGGCGGAACTGAGAGTTGTAATTCCGGAAGAACCCGTAGTCGGGCGCCTTCTCGCCATCGGCATAGCGGACGTAGAAGGAGTTGTTGTTATTGATGACGAAGTTCGTGGCGGCGGAGACGGAGAAGCTGCGGACGTGCTTGTCGAAGTCCCATTTCGCGGCGGGATTCGGGATCTGAAAACGGTTGTCGGCCATCGTGAACGGATCGCCGTCGGCGCCGCCGTAGGTGGGATCCCAGTTGCCGCGCGGATTCTGGACGCCGGCCTGGTTGTAGCCCTTGACGAGGTAGGTCTCGCTGCGGAAACCCCAGTCGACGCCCCAACGCGGCGAGAGTTCCCATTTGTGACCGAAGAAGGCGGCGAACTGGCGTGCGATCGCTTGGTCGCGCACGTAGCCGATGCCGAGGGCGGTGAAGCCTTCGGGATTGGTGAGCGTCACGGGGCGGCCGGCGTAGCCGGCGACGGCCGTGAGTGCGGCGGCGGGCGTGCCGGCGGGCGCGGTGGCGGCGGTGGCGGGTATCCACGTGATGGCGACGGGCTCGGGTTGCTCGGTGAGCGGCGAAGCGGTCCGGCCGCCGCTGCTTTGGCGGTCGGAGATATGGGAGTAGCCGAAGTAACCGCCGCCGACGAAGGTGTGGCTGCGCCATTTTTTCGTCACGGTGAGATTGTCCATCAGCTCATCCATGTGCTCGTTGGCGACGCGGCCGTTGTTGGTCCAGAGGGCGTCGGGGACGATCTGGCCGTTGGGGAGATTGGCGGAGCGGACGATCAGTCCGGCGTTGTTAAGGGCGTTGGCGTTGACAGTGAAGTTGCCGTTGGAGGTGACCTCGGCGAGCACGGCGCCGGTCTGGCGATTCGAGAAGCGGTAGAGGCCGGCGGGCACGCGGCCGTTCTGCGGGCCGCCGCTGAATTGAATCGCCATCGTGCTGAAGAAATTCGGCCACGCGAGGGAGCGGGGCGTGACGCCGGAGCTGGAGTTCCAGTCGGCCCAGTTGCGGCTGAGGCGGATGTTGTGGTTGAGCGACCAGCCTCCGCCGAACTCGTGTTTCCACTGGGCGCCGACGTAGCGCGACCGGGAGCGGACGGCGTCGGTGGTGTCGAAGGTGGCGAATTTGTCGTCCGCCTCGCGTGGATACTGGTGCGAGCTCTTGGGAAAGAGGTTGGTGCTGAAGCGGCTCAGGCCGGGATACTGCTTCGGGTCCTGCGGGTCGCGCGCGAGCAGGTATTCATACCAGTGGTTCCGGTCGTCGAGATACTTGCCGTAGATCTTCAGCGAGCCGTGGCCGTAGTCCTTGTAGACATTGCCGTGGAGGCCGAAGCCGTGGTTCATCGGGTAGCCGTTCGCCGGGCGGTGGCCTTCGGCGGAGCGATAGAAGCCGCCGATGTTGTAGACCCAGCCCCGGGCGCCGAGCGGGCCGCCCATGGTGGCATCGGTGCGATACTGCGGCGAGGTGCGGCCCTCGAGGCCGAGGCGCGTGCGGATCTCGCCGCCGAAGCGCGACGGGCCGGTGCGTGTGATGTAGTTGAATACGCCGCCGGGGGAGTTGGACGACGTGATCGACGCACTGCCGCCGCGCACGGCCTCGACGCGCTGGAGCGTGGCGTCGGGGCGGTTGAAGTAACCGGCGCCGAAGTTGCCGAAGTTGACGTTGGTGAACGGCAGGCCGTCCTCCTGCAGCGAGACGTAATAGGTGCCGTTGGCGCCGTCGGAGCTGTCGGCGGAGATGCCGCGCGAGTAGACCATGCCGCGGATCTCGCCCAGCGAGGAGTTCACGAAGACGCCGGCGACGTTGAGGAGCATGTCGTCGGCGCTGAGCGCGACCTGCTCGGCGAGCATGTCGGCGGAGAGCGTGGTGATGGCGGTGGTGGCTTTCTTGGCCTCGGTCGCGTTGAAGACGCCGGTGACGACGAACTCGTCGAGCTTGTGGGCGTCAGTCCTGGCAGTCGTGCCGGGGGCGAGGGTCGTGGGCTCGGGTGCGACCTGGGCGAGCGTGGTGGCGCCGCAGCCGAGGAGGAGGCCGCCGAGCAGGGGTAGGCGGAGCATGGGGTTGGGGTAGGATCAAGGTGGAGCGCGTGGGGGACAACGCGCTCCACCTCGGATCGGATTACGGCAGCGTCTTCAACTGCACGTTCTTGAACTGAATCGTCATCGGCGGGCCTTGGTGAAGTTGAAGCGCGATCACGCCGGATTTGGCGGCATGGGCGGGATCTTCGTCGGTGACGTCGGCGGTGAGCTTGCCGTTCAGGAAGTGCTGCAGGCGATTTCCCTTCGCGATGATTCGAATCTCGTTCCACTCGCCCAGCTTGTAGGCGGCGAGGATTTCGGCGGGCGGGGTGGCGCCGGGGAGTTTTTCGACCGCGGTCTTCTTTTTCTTGGCGTTGGTCGGATCGGCCGCGGTGCCGCCGATTTTGATTTTCTCGCCCGGCCCCATCACGATGCCGCGGCCTTTTTCCTCGTAAAGCATGCCGGCGTATTTGCCGGTGGAGTCGATGTCGGCCTGGTAGCCGCCGACGACGAAGGCGGCGGGGTCGACGATCTTGCTGCGATACTGCACGCCGGAGTTGGCTTGGTTCTTGTCGTTCTGCGCGGTGAGGCGGAACTGCGCGCGGAACTCGAAATTCGCGGGCTGCGCGGCGGTGTAGACGAGGAACGTGTTTCCTTTCGTGACTTTCTCGAGGGTCGTCTGGCCGGTGAGCGCGCCGTCCTGCACGGACCAGAAGTCCTTGTTGCCATCCCAGCCGGCGAGATCCTTGCCGTTGAAGATCGGTTTGAAGCCGCTGTCGGCGGCGGAGGCGGTGAACGCGCTCGCGGCGAGGGCGAGGGCGGGGAGGAGGTGGCGGAGTTTCATGTTGGGGAGAAATTGCTGGTCGTTGGCTGCGAGCGTGAGCGACTGGTGATTGGTCCACTCGCTCACGCTCGCAGCCACGAATGAAATCAGTGGTTGTGTGCGGTGGCCGCGGGTTTCGCGGCGGGGGCGGGGTTGGCCTTGAGGTAGGCGTCGACGTCCTTCGTGACGACGAGCTGGCCGAACATCACCGTCCAATGGCCGGGGAAGGTGCAGACGTATTCGTAAACGCCTTCCTCGCGGATGGGCCGGAGGCGGAGGGTTTCGCTCTGGCCGTTCTCGAGCAGCTTGGTGGCGGCGACGATCTCGCGCGACTCGCCGACCCAGGCGCGGCCCTGGCGGTCGAGGTTTTCCGGCGGGAGCTGCATGGCCTCGAGCGCGACCCGCTCGCGGGCGCCGGGTTGGACGACGACGAGGTTGTGCGGCATCACGTCGGGATTCTCGAAGATGATTTCGAAGGCCTTGCCCGCCGGCACGACGATGCGCGGGGTATCGAAGCGCATCTCCTCGACGACGGCGCGAACGATATAAACGGATACGCGGAGCCCGGCGAGCGTCTTGCGCAGCGCGACGGCGTCGTCCTGCGGCAGCGTGCCGGCGAGTTCCTCGGCGACCTGGATGGTCTCGACGTAGTCGCGGCTGGTGCGCTCGCTGGCGTGCGTCTTTCCTGCCCAGGCGATGAGCGCTTTCGCGGCGGGCGCGGTGAACTCGGAAGTCCAGGCGGCGCGCGGCAGCGTGCGGATGCCCTGCGCGGCGGTGGGCACCTGATAGCCGCGCTCGATCATGCCGTTGAGCGCGCCGAAGACGGCGGCGGGCTCGCGGCGCGTGCTGACGGCGGTGCGGATGGCGTCGCGCTGCGTGGCGGCGATGATGTGGTCGGGGCCCTGGAGCTCGGTGATCGGTTTGGCGAGGATCGGCATCACGCGCTCGTAGGCGGTGGCGCGGAGCTCGGTTTTCGGGATGAGGTGGAGGCCGCCGACGAGACTCTGCAACGAGAGCGGCGAACCGGCGGCGGCGGCCCAGATCTGATCGAGCGTGCCATCGGCGAGGGCGACGGCGGCAAAGGCGAAGGAGCGGCCTTCGGCGGTGTCGGTGAGCGCGAGCTTGAGCAGACCGGCGCGGGAGGCCTTCAGGTCCTCGGGTTTCTGCGCGAGCAGGAGGCGGCCGACGCCGCGGACGTCGATCTCGGCGGGCGATTCGAGGGTGGCGAGGAGCAGCGAGACGGGCGGGGCCTTGCGGTGCTGCGCGAGCGCGGCGAGGGCCTCGGCGCGGACGGAATCGGGGATGCCGGAACGGCCCAGGATGTTTTCCGAAACATCGGCGGAGCGCGGCATCTTCAGAATTTCCGCGGTCGTGAGCGTGCGCAGCAGGTAGCGGACGCTGGCGGGATCGCCGCCGGCGATCGCGGCGCCCTCGCCGAGGCTCTTGCGCCATTGCGGGCGGAGCTGGCGGAGCGTCTCGCCGATCACGTAGTCGAGGTAGTAGTCGACTTCCTTCTTGGTCGCGGCGAGCGCCACTTCGGTGGCGGCGGTGACGGGGAAGAAACTCGCGGCGCGCACGGCGTTGAGGCGCACGCGGGGGCTTTCATCAGTGGCGAGGCGCTGCAATTCGGAGAGGGCATTGGGCACCCGATCGCGCCAGTAGCCCATCACGCGGATGGCGGCGGCGCGGGCATCGGCGACGGGTGAGCGCAGGAGTTTCGCGAGGAGGTCGGCATCGACGACGTTGTGCCACTGGTGAACCCAGAGGGCCTCGAGCAGATGGTGGGTGTGGTCGGGGGCGTTCCGGTCGAGGGCGGCGGCCCAGGTCTTGGTTGCGGCGATCACCTTGGCGGAGTCGTGCTTGCCGAGCTCGACCTTCGCGAGGTTGCGGATCTGGTTTTCTTTTCGCTTCAGCAACTCGAGCAGCGCGGGAATCGGTTCGCCGTCGATCTTCGGCTGCCACGAAAGCGGGCGGCCCTCGGCGGTGATGCGATAGATGCGGCCGTGATCGTGATCGCGGTTCGAATCGCGCAGGTGGCTCTGCAAATGGCCGATGAGCGGGTTGTGCCAGTCGACGACATAGAGCGCGCCGTCGGGACCGGTCGCGGTGTCGATCGGGCGGAAGTTGAAATCCTTCGATTGCATGATGTCGGTCTCGCGCGTGCCCTTGAGGCCGGAGCCGTCGTCAGTCAGGTTCACGCGGAAGATGCCCTGGAAGCCGATGCAGTTCGGGTTGAGATAGTCGCCCCAGTAGTCCTCGGGGAAATGCGTGCTGGTGAGGATGGTGCTGCCGGCGCTGGGCCGCGACGGACGTTCCCAGAGGGTCTTCAGGCGCGGGTGCTTCGCGGGGTAATCGATTTTGCCGGAGAACGCGGGGCCGAAGTAGGTGTTGTTGCCGGTGGCGTCGGTGATGATGTCGTTGCCCCAGTAATCGAAGGCGCGGCCGTGGGGGTTGGCGAAGGCGTAGGCGACGTAGGTCTCGAACTTATACGTGAGCGGCTCGTAACGGTAGATCGCGCCGTCGATGTTGCGCACGGCGCCGGCGACGGTCTCGACCTGCGAACGGTGAAACACGCCGTCGCTGAACAGGATCGCGCCGCCCGGCTCGTAGATGAGCGAATTGGCGGTGTGGTGGGAGTCGGCGGAGTCGAGGCCCATGATGACGCGCTCCTGGCGCTCGCCGCGGCCGTCGCCGTCGGTGTCGCGCACGAACCACACGTCGGGCGCCTGCATGAGCAGGATGCCGTCCTTGAAAAACTGAAAGCCGGTCGGGCAGTTGAGGCCGTCGAGGTAGGTCGTGCATTTGTCGGCGCGGCCGTCCTTGTCGGTGTCCTCGAGGATGATGATCTTGTCCTTGATCCGGGCGGTGGGCGTGAGCTCGGGGTAGCTCGGCCAGACGGCGACCCAGAGACGGCCGCGGGTGTCGAAGTTCATCTGGACGGCCTTGGCGAGTTCGGGAAACTGTTTCTCGCTGGCGAAGAGATTGGCCTTCAGGCCGGGGGCGAGGGTCATCAGTTTGATGGCCTCGTCGCCGTCGATAAATTCGTAGGTGCCGTCGACCTTGGGGCCGGGCTTGTTGGTGCCGAAGGCGGTGACGACCGGTAGCGGGAGCATCTCGACGCGGAGCGGAACGGCTTCCGTTCCGCCGGAGCCGGAAGCGGCTCCGCTACTTTTGCCGGCGGCGAGCGCCCAGGCCTTGCGCTCGAGATTCGTGGTCATCACGTCGCGCTGCGCCATCTCCTCCATCATGATGCTTGTATTCGTAATCTTGGGACTGTCGGGATGGGAGACGTAGGCGATCTTGGAGCGGTCGCCGTAGATGTTGTAGCCGTCGACGGTGCGGTAGCGGGAGTGCCACATCTCGTTTTTCGCGAGGACGGCGGCGCGGAGTTTCTGGGCCTCGGGGGTGTCGATGGCGGGCGCGGCGTCGCCGAAGAGCGTGGGGTAGACCTTCTGGGCGAGCTTGCCCTCGCCGGCGGCGTTGAGGTGCACGCCGTTGATTGTCAGCGGCGGCTGGCCGGCGCGCGCGGCCTCGGTGTAGAGCGCCTGCGAGGGCTTGAAGAGATCGACGAAGGTCACGCCGGCCTGATCGCGGGCGACCTCGGCCATCGCCTGGGTGTAGGCGGCGAGGTTCTCGTTGATCTTGGGGTCGAAGGCGATGTTGGGGTCGGAGTGTTTCTCGGTGGCGATGGGCGAGAAGAGCACGATGCGCGGCGCGCCGAGGCCGTTGTAGTTCTTCGCGCGGGTGTCGCGGAGGAACTTCTCGAGGTCTTCCTTGAACTTCGGGAGGCCGTCCTTCCCGGCGAAGGATTCGTTGTATCCGAAAAACGAGAACACGACGCCGGCCTGGACCTTGGTGAGCCACTCGTCGGGCGTGCCGAAATCCTTGGAGCGGGCGCGGGCGGTGAGCTCGTCGCCGGAGACGGCGAGGTTGCGGACGACGATCTGGTGCGCGGGGTGTTTCGCGTGGATCATCGTCTCGAGCCAGGCGTGGTGCTGCATGCGATCGGCGAGGGCGTTGCCGATGAAGGCGACGCGGTCGCCGGCGCTGAGTTGGAAGGCGCCGCTAGCTGTAGCGGGGCCGCTTCCGGCTCCGGACGGAACGGGAAGCCGTTCCGCTACGGCGGCGGGTGCGGGCGTGGCGACGGCGGCGGGTGCGGGCGTGGCTACGGCGGCGGGTGCGGGCGTCGCGGCGGCGGTGGCGGAAGGGGCGGGTGCCTTCTTTGCGGCCGCGGTTTTCTTCTTCGCCGGCGGCGGGGCGGGCGGGGTGCCGCCTTCGGGGACGGCCTTGCCGAGGGCGTAGTCGGCGGGCTTCAGGCCGAAGCGGTAGCCCTTGAAGCCGTATTTCCGCGGCGTGAACGGATCGACGTAGCGGACGTCGGCCTTGGCGGGGACCTCGAGGCCGAGGCCCCAGTAGACGCCGTTGACGACGAGGCGGCGCAGGCTCTCGTTTTCAAGATCGGTGGCGGCGCCCATCGTGGTCGTGAGGATTTTGTTCTGCTTGCCGTTCTCGCTGGCGTGCGTGCGCGTCCAGACGATCGGCATCGCGGGGGAATTGATGCCCTGATCCTGTTTGTCGGTGACGCGTTTTTTGATCTGTTCGGCGGGGGCGTCGGCCGGATTCATGCCCTTGAGGACGAGGCCGCGCATCAGGATTTTGGCGTCGGTGGGCGGGTAGGCCTCGTAGACGTCGCTGTCGCCGAAGACATCGGTCACGCCGCGGAGGAGAGCTTCATTCTTGGCGCCGGGCTCGATGACGCCGCGGGTGGCCTCGAACTTGTGCTTGCCCCAGTGGGTGAGCCACGTCTCGCCCAGGACGTGCTTGCCCCAGCCGCCGGCCCACGGGTCCCTGGCGTTGTAGGAGTATTTCGAATACGGGCTGCCGGCGGGAAAGTTGAACGCGTGGGTCGACGTGCGCAGGGCGATGATCGGCACCCCGCGGTTCCAGGCGGCGATGAAGCGGTGCATGTCGGCCTCGAGCCACTGGCGGAAGCGCAGCGACAGGACGATGGCGTCGGCGGAAGCGAGGGCCTCGGAGCCGGCGAGCGACTTCTGGTTCTCGGGGTTGATCGTGCCATCGGCGTCGAGGGCGAAGAGCACGGTGCACGTGAAGCCGTGGCGCTGGCTGAGGATCTTCGCGAGCATCGGCATCGCCTCCTCGCTGCGATACTCCTCGTCGCCGGAGAGGAGCACGACGTGCTTGTTCTTCGCGACGACGCCGGCGGGCGGAGTGAAGACGAGCGAGGATTGCGCGGCGGCGGTGGCGAGCGAAGCCACAAACAGGACCAGGCGAAGAGCGGAGCGGAACATCGGGGGAGAGTAAGACGTTTGGGAGGGGAAGGGGGTGGCGGCGAGTGCCCGCGCTTCGAACGGTCAAAAACTAAACCGCTGATGGGCGCTGATAGTCGCTAATGAAGCACCGAAAGCCGAAGTAACCACTCATACACTGATCATCGGGAATTTTGGGAAACAGAATCGAGGAGTCTCTGAAAAATTAATCTGGAACTCAGAAACTCAGGAAAAAGCCCGGTGGGCGTGGTGAAATCAGCCGTTCTTTGGCTGCTTTTCCTGAGTTCCTGAGTTCCAGATTAAACCATCTGCCTTTTTCAGAGCTTCCTCAACGTGGTCTGAATTCCTGAAATTACCTGCTATTAGTGAAGATTAGTGGTTCCTGCCTTGGCTTGGCGGACATCAGCGTGCATCGGCGGTTTATCCGTCAGGCTTGTTTCACTTTTTGCCACTTCCGCGACTTGGCGGACTGGAGCACGGCGTCGACGACGTAGTCGGTGGCGAGGCCGTCCGTGAAGTTGGGCGTGCAGCCCTTGCCGCTTTCGAGCCCGCGGATGAACTCGACCATCGCGTGGACGAAGCTGTGCTCGTAGCCGAGCTGGAGGCCGGGCACCCACCAGTTGCCGCAGTAGGGATGATCGCCGTCCGAGACGTGGATGCTCTTCCAGCCGCGCTCGGCGCTCTCGTCGCGGTAGTCGAAAACCTGCAGGCGGTGCAGATCGTGGAGGTCCCACTTGAGGCTCATGTTCTCGCCGTTGATCTCGAAGGTGTAGAGCGCCTTGTGGCCGCGGGCGTAGCGGGTCGACTCGAAAAGGCCGAGCGAGCCGTTGTTGAAGTGACAATGGAAAAGGCAGGCGTCGTCGATGCCGACCTTCTCGACCTTGCCGGTGAGGTTGTGTTTGCGCTCCTTGACGAACGTCTCGGTCATCGCGCTCACGTCCTTGATGCCGCCGTTGAGCCAGAGCGCGGTGTCGATGCAGTGCGCGAGGAGATCGCCGGTGACGCCCGAGCCGGCGACTTTCACGTCAAGGCGCCAGAGGCCGGTGCCGCCCTGCGGGAGTTCGGGATTGATGGTCCAATCCTGGAGGAAATTGGCGCGGTAGTGGAACACGCGGCCGAGCTTGCCGGCATCGATGAACTGCTTCGCGAGGACGACGGCGGGGCAGCGGCGGTAGTTATACCAGACCATGTTCGCCACGCCGGCCTTCTCGACGGCCTTGAGCATTTTCTCCGCTTCCTTGCCGTTGAGGCCGAGGGGTTTTTCGCAGAGGATCATCTTGCCGGCCTTGGCGGCGGCGATGACCTGTTCGGCGTGCAGGTTGTTGGGCGTGGCGATGTCGATGACGTCGATGTCGTCGCGCGCGATGAGTTTCTTCCAATCGGTCTCGGTGGATTTGTAGCCCCACTTTTCGGCGAATTCCTTCACCTTCGCGGCGTCACGGCCGCAGACGGCCTGCGGGATGACCTCGTAGCTGGAGGGGAAGAAGTGGTTGACCTGATGAAAGGCGTTGCTGTGGGCGCGGCCCATGAAGCTGTAGCCGATGAGACCGATGCGGAGTTGTTTCTTGGACATGGGGGGAAGTGACGAGGGACGGGTGACGACTTGAACGGAGAGCGGAGAACGAAGTTAAACGCGAAGACGCTAACCTGAAAAATTCAGACCTGAAACAAGCCAAGGCATGAGCCACAGAGGGCACAGAGCCAAGCCACAGAGGCCACAGAGTAAGACAGCGCGTTTTGCTCTGTGAACTCTGGGTCCGAACTCCGTGCGCTCTGTGACAAAAAATTCTTCACGAAAAGTGTGGAATTTCCGGGCTAAGGGGCGCGAAGGTTCGCGAAGAAAGGCCGGAAGAGGGAACGAGCGGTTCGGTCTTGGCGTTTCTTTGCGAGCTCTTCGCGTCTTTGCGCTTGGCGGTTTGGATCTCAGCCGACCCAGCCGTGGTTGGTGCGGACCTCGATCATCGCGGCGAGGATGTCGTTCCAGGTCTGTTGTTTCATCAGCACCTCGTTCGGGAACATGCAGCCGTCCCAGCAGATGTGCTTCAGCTTCTTGGTGACCTTGCCGGACTTGTCGCGGAGCCAGTAGCCGGAGTCGCGGGCGATGTTGAGCTTGCCCTTCGGATCGGTGGCGAGGCAGTGGCGGCCGGTCTTCTCGTGGTCGCCGGAGCCGAAGACGGAGCCGTCGTT
>Ga0163144_10026501_pt1 | contig 11265 bp, 6 predicted proteins | sample OliLak19BULKMAT1_FD_123175 | JGI IMG/M metagenome (GOLD analysis project Ga0163144, IMG submission 123175) | Freshwater microbial mat bacterial communities from Lake Vanda, McMurdo Dry Valleys, Antarctica - Oligotrophic Lake LV.19.BULKMAT1 | ecosystem: Environmental > Aquatic > Freshwater > Lake... | reverse complement strand
TCCCAAACCAGGCGCTCTAGCCAAGCTGAGCTACGCCCCGTCATTGCGGCGCGTGGACGTTATTGCGCGCTGACCACTCTAGAGGGGGCGTTCGGAATTGCAAGCGTGGCGTGGAAACGGCCGTTTCTCGTTACGGGTTTCCAGTCTCGGGTTTTCAGCTAGGCCAGCAAGCCGTCGATGATTTTACCATGGACGTCGGTCAGGCGGAAATTGCGGCCCTGGGATTTATACGTGAGCCGTTCGTGATTGATGCCCAAGCAGCGCAGAATCGTCGCGTTCATGTCGTGAACGTGGACGGGCTTGTCGTCGATGTTGTAGCAGTAATCGTCCGTCTTTCCGTGGACGAGGCCCTTCTTCATTCCGCCGCCTGCTGTCCAGATCGTGAAGCAGCGGCCATGGTGATCGCGGCCGTGATTGTCCTTGGTCAGCGAGCCCTGGCTGTAAACCGTGCGGCCGAATTCGCCGCCCCAGATCACCAGCGTGTCGTCCAGCAATCCGCGCTGCTTGAGGTCCATCACCAGCGCGGCCGACGGCTTATCCACGTCCTTGCATTGGCCGCGAATCTGGCGCGGAAGATTGTCGTGCTGATCCCAGCCGCGGTGCATCAATTGAATGAATCGCACGCCGCGTTCGGCCATGCGCCTCGCGAGCAGGCAGTTGCGCGCGAAGCCGCCATCGGTGCCTTTGTCGTCGATGCCGTACATGTCCAGAATGTGCTTGGGCTCTTTGGACAGATCGGCCAGATCCGGCACGGACGTTTGCATGCGGAAGGCCATCTCATATTGAGCGATGCGCGTGTTGATCTCCGGATCGCCGGCGGACGTGGCCGCGATCTGGTTGAGTTCGTTGACGCCGTCCAGCATCCGCCGGCGCGTGGTGCTGTCGATGCCGGATGGATTATTCAAGTAGAGCACAGGGTCTTCGCCGGAACGGAAGCGCACGCCCTGATGCTGCGACGGAATAAATCCGCTGCCCCACAGGCGAGAGAAAATCGGCTGATCGGTTTTGTTGCCGCTGCCCTGGGAAATCAGGACGATGAACGACGGCAGGTTTTCGTTCTCGCTGCCCAGCCCGTAGCTCAGCCACGCGCCCAGGCTCGGACGGCCAGGCTGTTCGCTGCCGGTCTGGATGAACGTGATCGCAGGATCGTGGTTGATCGCTTCGGTGTGCATCGATTTCACCAGCGTGATCTCGTCCACGATGTTGCCGATGTTCGGCAGCAGCTCGCTCATGAATGTGCCGGATTTGCCGTGCTGGTTGAACTGGAACATCGGCGAGACGCACGGGAATGATTTCTGTCCGGAGGTCATTCCGGTGACGCGCTGTCCGTTGCGGATCGACGCGGGCAGTTCCGTGCCGTGAAAGTCTTTCAGCTTCGGCTTGTGATCGAACAAGTCGATGTGCGACGGGCCACCGGACATCACCAGGTAAATGATGCGCTTGGCCTTCGCCGGAAAATGCAGCACGCCCATCGCGCCTTTGGTTTGCGTCTTTTCGTCCGCCGCGAACAGACTCGGGTTGAGCAGCGATGCCAGCGCGGCCGTGCCGATGCCGCCGGCCATGCGGCCCAGCAATTGGCGGCGCGTCGAGAGCAGTGAGTTCTCTTGAAGGGGATTCATCGGTTAGTTCCTCGTGACCGTCTCGTCCAGGTTCAGCAGCGTGTTGGCGATCATCGTCCAGGCCGCCAGTTCCGCGCTGTCGAGCGTTTCGTTGCGCGGCGACTCGCCGACTTTCAGCAGCTTCTCCGCGGACTCTTTGCTGGTCTTATACGCGGCAAGCTGCTGCTCAAAAAGGCGCTGTAGAATACCCTGTTCTTTTTCAGAGGGCTTGCGCGATGTCACCAGTTTGAAGCCAAGCGCGATGCGTTCTCCCGATGATTTGGCGCCGCTGGTCATGAGGCGCTCGGCCAGTTTTCGGGAGGCTTCAACGTACGTCGGATCGTTCATCAGCACCAGCGCCTGCAGCGGCGTGTTCGTGCGCGCGCGGCGGACGGTGCAGGTTTCGCGATCCGGCGCGTCAAAGGTGCTCAGGGTGGGAGGGGGAGAGGTGCGCTTCCAGAACGTGTACATCGTGCGGCGATAAAGGTCCGCGCCGTGACTCTGCGTGTACGTCTGCGCGGTCCAATTGGCGCCGTCGGCACGCGACATCAATTCTTCCCAAAGGCCTTTGGGTTGATATGGCGAAACGCTGCTGCCGCCGATTTTTGGATTGAGCAGTCCGCTGACGGCCAGCGCCTGATCGCGTATTAATTCCGCCTGCAGGCGATGGCGCGGACCGCGCGCGAGCAGCCGGTTTTCAGCATCGCGCGCCAGCAGTTCCGGCGTCACGGCGGAGGACTGCCGGTACGCGGCGGAGGTGACGATCAGTTTCTGCATCGCCTTCACATCCCAGCCGGAGCGGACAAATTCAGTCGATAGGAAATCGAGCAGATCCTGGTTGATCGGCAGTTCGCCCTGCGATCCAAAGTCTTCGCTCGTCTTGACGAGGCCGGTGCCGAAGTACATCTGCCAGTAACGGTTGACGATGACGCGCGCCGTTAAAGGGTGCGCCGGATCGACCAGCCACTGGGCCAGGCCGAGCCGATTGGCGGGCGCGTCCTTGGGCAGCGGCGGCAGGCTTGCCGGAACGCCCGCGGTGACCTTGTCGCCCTTCAAATTGTACTGCCCGCGCATCAGCATGAAGGTGTCGCGCGGCTTGGCGAGCTCCTTCATCACCATCGTGGTCGTGGTTTTCTTTTCAAGTTCCGCGAGCGTTTTTTTCTCGGCGGCGAGCTGGTCGGTCAACGCTTTGGATGTGCCCTGAGTGGTGCGATAGAACGTGCGCAATTCTGTTTTCTGCGCCTCCGTGCGTTTGCCGGCAGCGGTGGCGAGAATTTTGGCGACCGCATCGGGCATGGCCTTGCCCTGCGGATTGCGCGCATCGGTCGCGGCCAGACGGAAACGGCCGAGCGCGTGCTGTCCGAACGGCGATTTAAACTCGAGCGTAACCGTGACCCGCGCTTTGGCATCCACCTTAAAGGGGGCGTCGAACTCAAAGACCGCCGTGTGCGGCTTGCCCACTTCAGGGTGGATCGCCCAACCCGCACTCGGGTTGTTGTCTATGGCGCTCGTGATAGGAAAATCTTTCTGGCTGAAATCCGCGCTGGCCGCTTTCAACGTCATGGCTTTGCCAGCGACGCTCACTTTAAATCCGGTCATCACGACGTTGCCATTCTCAGAACGGCCCGGACCTTTGGCCGGAAACGAATCGTCGGGCAAGGCTTCGAGCCGGATTCCGGTGATCTGCTTCAAAGAACTTTCGGCCGCGAAAGTATACGTGTCGGACACCGGATTGGTCCCGCTGGCGCGAATGGATTTATCGTCCAGCTTTGTAAGCGTCGCGCCATCGGCGGATTTCGCTTCCGCGGCATCGAGCACGGCCCACTGTACTTTCGTATCGTTGGCCGATTCTTCGGCTTCCCATTTCGCTTGCGCGGCATCGAGATCCGCGGCGGGGGCGTTCACTTTCGCTTCCACCCCGGCGATCACAGCTTTCTGTTTTTCGATCGCCTGAAGTTGCTCGGCCGTCGGCGTCTTGATGAGCGGCTCCGCATTGCCCTTGTTGCCATCAAGCCCCTTCTCGGCCACGTTGTTGAAGAATGAATAGAGCTGAAAATATTCCTTCTGGGAAATGGGGTCGTATTTGTGATCGTGGCACTGCGCGCAGGCGACCGTCAGGCCGAGCCACACCGTTGTGGTGGTGTTGACGCGATCAACAATGTAGGCCATGTGGTATTCGTCGGGCACGGCGCCGCCCTCGAAGTTGATCATGTGATTGCGATTGAATCCGCTCGCGATCTGCTGTTCCAGAGTGGCATTAGGCAGCAGATCTCCCGCGAGCTGTTCAACGGTGAATTGGTCGAAGGGCATGTTTTTGTTGAACGCCTGGATGACCCATTCGCGCCAGCGCGTCATGTCGCGGCCGTTGTCAATGTGAAATCCGTTCGTGTCGGCAAAGCGCGCGACGTCCAGCCAATCGAGCGCCATGCGCTCTCCAAAATGAGGCGACGCCAGCAGACGATCGGCCATTTTTTCATACGCGTGGAGTGACGCGTCGGCGATGAACGCATCGACTTCGTCAGGCGTGGGCGGAAGACCGATCAAGTCGAGCGTTGCGCGGCGAATCAGCGTGTGCTTCTCCGCTTCGCTGCGCGGTTTCAAGCTCTCGCGTTCCAGCCGCGTGGCTATGAACGCGTCAATTTTGTTCTTCGCCCATGCCGTATCTGCCGTCTTTGGAGCCGCTGGCGCGACGGGCGCGATGAAGGACCAGTGCTTCTCCCATTTGGCGCCCTGCTCAATCCATTTTTTCAGCACGGCCACCTGGCGCACCGAAAGCTTGTGCTCGGCTTTTGGCGGCGGCATGACTTCTTCGGGGTCTTTGGTGGTGATGCGTTTATAGAGTTCACTTTTTGCAAGATTGCCGGGCACGACGGGAATGTTGCCATCGAGATCGGTCGTCGCGCCCTCGAAGGTATCGAGACGCAGTTTGGCTTTGCGCGCGGCCTTGTCCGGGCCGTGGCAGGTGAAACAATTTTCGGACAGGATCGGCCGCACATCGCGGTTGAAGTGGATCTGGTCGGGAACGGGCGACGTGTCTTTGTCGGCACTGGCCAGCGCGTTCGCCGCGCAGAAGAGACACGCAAAGGCGAGAAGCTGCTTCATTAAAGGAGTGCTCATTGCGGTCGTTATCCAGGCCGGTTTGGCGGACAGTTAACTATCAACTACACCCGAATTCTTGTCATACACAATTTACTTGAGCCGATTTTGAAACGCCAGTGATTCTCTTCTGGAAAAGGTGTAGCCTTTTTTAGACGCCAATGCCAACGTGCTCTTGAGGAGATATCGCATGAATAAGCTGTTCCTGATGGTCGGTCTCATCCTTTCTTTCACGCTTGCGGCTGCTGACAGCGACAAGTTGCTGCGCATTTTCTGGCTCGATACCGAAGGCGGCGCGGCCACGCTGATTGTGACGCCCGCCGGAGAGTCGATCCTCATCGATACCGGAAATCCCGGCGGCCGCGACGCGCAACGTATTTTTAAAGCAGCCACCGAAAGCGCCGGACTGAAGCAGATCGATCATCTGATCACGACGCACTATCACATCGACCATTTCGGCGGCGCGGCGGAACTTGCGGCGTTGATGCCGATCAAGACCGTTTACGACAATGGCACGTTTGAAGGCCAGACTGAAAAGCCGAGCAAAAACTATCAGCTCTTTCCGGTGGATAAACGCGTCGTCCTCAATCCCGGTGATTCCCTGCCGCTGCGTGATGGCGGTAAAATGGCGCTCTCGATAAAATGCATCGGCACGCGCAAGCAGTTCATGCCCGCGCCAGCCAACGCCGAAAAGTTCACCGGCGACGCCCCAAAACAGAAAGCACCAGATCTTTCGGACAATGCCAACAGCATCGTGATGCTGCTGAGCTTCCACGAGTTTCGTTTTTTCTGCGCCGGCGATTTGACGTGGAACATCGAAGAGAAACTGGTCAACCCGGTGAATCTCGTCGGCACCGTGGATGTTTATCAGGCCACGCATCACGGTCTGGACATCAGCAACAATCCCGTCGTCGTCAAAGCGTTGCAGCCGACGGTCATCGCGATGATGAACGGCACGAGCAAAGGCTGCGGCGCGGAATCGTTCGCGACATTCAAGTCCGCGCCTTCGATCAAGGCCATCTATCAGCTCCATAAGAACCTGCGCAAAGACAGCGAGAATAACACCGATGAGGCCCTCATCGCGAACCTGGAAGCCAAGTGCGAGGCGCATTTCGTGACGCTGACCGTGGCGCCCGATGGACGCTCGTACACCGTGAAAATTCCCGCCAAAAAGCACGAAGCTACTTTCACAACGAAAGAAAAGCGCACGTAGAACACACTGCTTTACTATATAAAACATAAATATCCTTACTTTCATATTGTTTCGTTTCGAAAGATCGTTAGAGTGATCCCGTTTCATTCAAAAGTAATCCGTTGGGGGCGACAACCACATGGCTGAGGTCGAAATAGAGAACCGTGCCGCGCCGGCGCAGGCCGGAACGCGCACGTCTAAAACCGGCCAGTGGATGGTGCTAGCCGCCGCGTTCCTCGGCTGGATGTTTGACGGAATGGAAATGGGCATCTTCCCGATCGCCGCGCGCCCCGCCATTCTCGACATGCTTAAGCTCACCGAAAAAAATGAAGCCACCCTCACGACGCTGACGCTCAAAGACGGAAAAACAATCGAAGCGGTCTCGATCATCGGCAGCAGTGATCTCGCCATTTTCACCACCGCCAGCGAAAAGAAAACAGTCGCCGCCGGCGACGTTTCCTCCCGTATCGAAACAAAAGTACTGCCGGAAAATCTCCCCGACGCCGCACGCGCCGCGGTGAAAAAATCGCGAGATGGCGTCGTTGGCACGTGGATGGGCTGGATCACGGCTCTCTTCCTTTTCGGCGCGGCTGCGGGCGGCCTTATTTTCGGCTGGCTCGGCGATAAGTTCGGCCGCGTCCGCGCGATGACCATCAGCGTGCTCGTTTACTCGCTCTTCACCGGCGCCGGCTATTTCGCCCAGGAACCCTGGCATCTGGGTTTCTTCCGTTTCATCGCGGCCCTGGGCATGGGCGGCGAATGGTCGCTCGGCGTGGCGCTCATCATGGAATGCTGGCCCGAAAAACACCGCCCAATTCTCGCCGGCCTCATTGGCGCTGCGGCGAACGTGGGTTTCGCGCTCGTCGGCATCATGACCATCATTAGGCCCGTGAAAGTAGACGACTGGCGCTGGGTGATGCTCACCGGCGCGTTCCCCGCCGTGCTGACGTTCTTCATCCGGCTTTTTGTGCCCGAATCCGAAAAATGGAAAGAATCGGTGAAGAAAGCCGACGTCAACGCGCGCAGTCCGCTGGTCGAAATTTTTACGCCGCCGCTGCTCAAGAAAACACTTCTGGCCATCATCTTTGCATCCGTCTCGCTGATCGGAACGTGGGGAGCCGTGCAGAGCATCCCCGCGTGGGTTGACACCATGAGTAAAGATCCCACCCATAAATCGTATGCGCAGCTTGCCTCCGCCATCGGCGCGATCATTGGAAGCATCGTCGCGCCGCTGTTTGGAAATCTCCTCGGCCGCCGCCTCAGCTACTTCGTGCTCTGCGTGTTGTCTGTCGGTTTCTGCAGCTACCTCTATCGCGGCTTCGATGCCTATTCGACCAGTTTCCTCGTCATGGTCGGTCTCGTCGGATGCGTCACCGCCGCTTTCTACGGCTGGCTGCCGCTCTACCTGCCTGAACTTTTTCCGACGCGCGTTCGCGCTACGGGCCAAGGACTTTCCTTCAACTTCGGCCGCATTTTCACCGGCGTCGCGGTCTTGAATATGGGCACGCTGATCTCCTATTACGGCGGTAAGTGGAGCGAGATGTGCGCCTTCCTTTCACTCGTTTACATTTTCGGAATGGTCTTCATCTGGTTCGCCCCCGAGACCAAAGGCAAGCCGCTGCCGGAGTAAACCAATTTTGGATTTTGGATTTTCAATCGAATCCAAAATCCAAAACTCAAAATCCAAAATCATGCTCACCGACATTCGCTGCACCGCCTCCGAACTTTTTTTCCTGCCCGTGCAGACGCGCGTTCCTTTGAAGTTCGGGCACGAACTGTTGACCTCCGTCACCTGCGCCCGCGTGCGCCTGCGTGTGGAAGATTCATCCGGCCGCAGCGCCGAGGGCTGGGGCGAGACGCCGCTGAGCGTGCAGTGGGTTTGGCCGGGACAACTTCCGTACGAAGAACGCCACGAGGCGCTCAAGTCATTCACTCGTCTTCTTGCCGCGGAATGGCCGAAATTCGAGTACCACGGTCACCCGCTCGAAGTCGGCTACACTTTTCAACGTGAACGCTTGCTGCCGCTGCTTCAGGAATTTAACATGTCGCAAGCCGCGCGCGAACCGATGCCGCTGCTCGCCGCGCTCGTCTGCTGCTCACTGTTTGATATCGCTCTTCATGACGCCTACGGCGTGCTGCACAATCTCCCGATCTATCAGACCTATAACAATCATTTTATGAATCACGATCTCGCTTGGTTTCTTACGCCGGCCGCGGATACGTCTGTCCGCTTTAAAAACAAATTTCCCTCCGATTTTCTCTCCGCCGCGCGGTCTGAAAAAATCCCCGTCTGGCATCTGGTCGGCGGCGTGGATGCGCTCGACGACTCGGATCTGTCCAGCGCCGAAACCATTCCCAACGACGAATTCCCCGTCACGCTCAAGGGCTGGATTCAGCGCGATGGTCTTACCTGCCTTAAGATAAAACTACGCGGCAATGACGCGGCCTGGGATTACGAACGCCTCGTTCGAACCGGCCGCATTGCCATCGCGCAGAACGTCGTTTGGCTCTCGACCGACTTCAACTGCACCGCGAAATCTCCCGACTACGTCAACGCCATTCTCGACCGCCTCATGAAAAACGAGCCGCGCATTTACGGCATGATCCTCTATGTCGAGCAGCCCTTTCCGTATGAGCTGGAAGAACACCGCATGGACGTGCGCAGTGTCTCCGCGCGCAAGCCGCTCTTTCTCGACGAGAGCGCTCACGACTGGCAGATGGTCGCGCTCGGCCGCAGTCTGGGCTGGACTGGCGTGGCGCTGAAAACCTGCAAGACGCAGACCGGCGCGATCCTCAGCCTCTGCTGGGCCCGCGCGCACGGCATGACGCTGATGGTTCAGGACCTCACCAACCCGATGCTCGCGATCATTCCGCACGTCCAGCTCGCGGCGCACGGCAATACAATCATGGGCGTTGAAGCCAACGCGGCTCAATTTTATCCCAGGGCTTCCGCGGCCGAAGAAGTCATCCATCCCGGCATTTACACGCGCCGCGACGGACAGCTGGATCTATCATCGCTGAGCGGCCCCGGCTTCGGCTACCGTCTCGGTGAAATCCAGCGCAACCTGCCGCCGCCCGCCGCAACACACGGGTTCTAAATCCGCGTCTTGGCGTCTGGGCCGTTCTCTTTTAGACTCTAACTCCAGACTCCAGACCCGAGACTTCGCCGATGAAACGCTACTTCCTCGTTTTCCTGATCATGCTGGTGCTGCTCACCCTGATGTTCCTCGCGGCCGAATCGCTGCAGATCCCGATTTTTACCGACCCGTCCGAGATGATGAAAAAAGGCAAATGGGAAGCCGCACTCATCGGCATCGGCCTGCTTATGTCCGACACGTTTTTGCCGGTTCCCTCCAGCCTCGTCATGATCGCGCACGGCTGGGCGTTCGGAATTCCCCTCGGCGCGCTGGCCTCCCTGATCGGCGCGATGGGCGGCTCGGCCATCGGCTTCTATGCCGGACGTCGCGGCGGACCCTTGTTGAACCGCATCGTGCCGGAAGACGAACGCAGGCAGGCCGATGCGGTTCTGAAAAAATACGGCGCCATTGCCATTATCGTTTCGCGGCCCATCCCCATGCTCGCGGAAGCGCTCATTCTCCTCGCCGGAACGTCCAACATGTCGTGGCGCACGATGCTGCTGGCGTCGCTTGCCGGAAATATTCCCGCGTGCATCATCTATTCCATCGCCGGCGCCACCGCGAGCACTTTCGAGAATTGGGCGCTGATGTTCGGTCTGGTCGTCGCCATCTCGGGCGTCTTCTGGATGATGGGAAAAGCGTTGCAAAAAACGGTTTCTGGTTCCTAGTTTCTGGTTGCGCGGAAGCCGTTCAACCAGAAACCAGACACCCTGTCTTTATTCTCGTAAATCGTAGCACAGCAGTCTCGGTCCCGTCATTGGGCTCGCGTGATTCTGGCTGATGTACAGCAATCCCTGGCTCACCACCGGCAGCGACCACGTCTCCGGCGCGGCGAACAGCCATGAGCGCGCCAGTTCCGTGCAGCCGGCGGGCGACAGGTCGAGCCACTGCAGATGCCCCACTTCCCCCAAACATAAAAAAGCGCCATCTACCAGGAGCAGCGATGCGCGGAACGGGCCGTTGGTGTATTTCTGCGGGCGCTTGTTGACTTCGACAGTGTCCTCCCACGACAGCGTTTTGCGCCAGACTTCGTTGCCCGTTTTCACCTCAAAGCAGACCAGAGCCGCGTTCTGAGAATGGCGGCCTTCGAACCCGTACAGGTACCCATCCTTGTGAACCGGCGTCATCCAGTGCGTGCCGAAATCGTCGCTCGTCCACGCGACATCACACGTGAAATCCGGCTTGATCGTCAGCATCGCGCCACCCGTTTCGTACGTCGCCGAGATGAAAACCTGATTGCCGATGACCACCGGATTCGACGCGTTCACCGACTCTGGCGTTTTACTGCGCCAGGAAAATCGAAAATCCAGTGTCCCATTTTCCGGATCGATGCACAGCAGCCCGCCCGACGGCGGCCGGCCTTCGCCGCCCGAAAAAACCAGCAGCCGCCGCTTGCCGTGAAGCACCGCCGGGACCGGCGACGCGTAGCTCGGCCCCCACGGGTCGTCGCACGACCAGACCAGTTTTCCCGTCGTTTTGTTGAAGGCCGCAACGCCCGGCCCGGCTGGCGCGCCCACGTTGACAATCAGCAGCTCGCCTTCAATCAGCGGCGTTGAACCCACGCCGAAAAAATTCTGTTTCACCTTGAATTCCGTGACGAGGTCGCGCTTCCAGAGCACTTGCCCGGTCGTCAATTTCAAACAGTGCAGCTTGCCTTCCGCCCCAAACGTATACACGCGCTCGCCGTCAATCACCGGGCTGCAGCGCGGCCCATTGTTGTAGCCGTAGCGGTCGGCGTAGGCTGTCGGATACGCGAATCTCCAATACCTCGCTCCATCGTACGTGCGCAGGCACTCCACAATTTCCTCCGCCCCGACGCGGTGCAAATAGAACAGCCGCTCACCCAGAATCGCTGGCGACGAATAACCCGTGCCGCGCTGAAATTCCCATAGCAGCGTCGGACCGGTTTCCGGCCACTTCTTGAGCAGCTTCGTTTCGGTCGAAACCGCGTTGTGCGTGGGCCCAATAAAGGAGAGCCAGTCGTGCGTCACCGCTCCGGCCGGGAGCGCCTTCGGTTTTCCATGCACCTTGACATCGGGATTCGCCACCGCGTCCGGCGGCGCCATCTCCTTTAAGGGGGCTAAGGCCGGAGGCGCCGGATCGACGATTTCGCCCGCCTGCGCCGTAAAATAATGCACAAGGAGAACCCAAAGCATCCCGCACACAATGCATCTAATTTTCATCCAAGTCCTCGTAATGCCAGCGCTTAGCCATTCGTCGCGCAGGCTTCTAGCCTGCGAGT
>Ga0163144_10026499_pt1 | contig 11265 bp, 10 predicted proteins | sample OliLak19BULKMAT1_FD_123175 | JGI IMG/M metagenome (GOLD analysis project Ga0163144, IMG submission 123175) | Freshwater microbial mat bacterial communities from Lake Vanda, McMurdo Dry Valleys, Antarctica - Oligotrophic Lake LV.19.BULKMAT1 | ecosystem: Environmental > Aquatic > Freshwater >... | reverse complement strand
CAGCAGTCGAGCGGCGGGCAATTCTGACGAGACGAGCGGGTGCAGCCGGCACGTCCACGCCCGGCCGCCGAGCAGGTTCGCCCCACCGCGCCAGAGCTTCCTGGCGCTGCTGCCGGTCAGGATTGACCCTGGCCCTGGCCCAAGTCTTTCACGCTTTCAACGCACGCTCCCAGCGCCGCTCGGCGTTTACCGCGCGCTTGTTCACGAACGGCTGGCTCTGGGGCGCGGTGCTGGCTTGCCTGATCCTGCAGGCGGCGGCGGTTTACGTGCCGTTGTTGCAAACCGTCCTGCACACCGTCCCGCTCACTGCCATGGACTGGGGGGTGATTGCCGCCTGCTCCCTCACCCCGGTAGCCGTGGTGGAACTGATCAAGGTCGTGCAGCGATCGACGACGCTGAAAAGAGCGCGGTGAAGCCGCGACACATCCTGGTCAATGACCCGACCACCGACCAGTTTCCGCACATCACCCAGATCGAGCCGAGCCTGGCCGTATCTGGATCGACGATTGTCGTCGATGAGGCACTCGCCCTCGTCCGCGACCAGGTCGGACGCTTCGAAAGGGCTCGCGCGGCGGCAGCCTCGTCCAGTCCGGATCCGCCGTGCCGAGAATGATGCCGAACTCGGTCATGGCGGAAGAAGTCATCGTCGGGCAGTTCGCAGCCGGGCGGCGATCCCGTCGAGCGTCTGCACCATCAGGCGCGCGTCGGTCGGCCTACCTTGGACCGTACCGCGCCTCATGGGGTGCGGGCGACGTCATGGCTGCCCCGCCCTCGATCGGCAGTGCCTCGCGATATGCTGGTCATCGAGTCATGTCCGAGATCGATCCTGCGGCACTTGAGCAACTTCGTGGCCTGACCACTGACACCGGTGGCGACCTCATTGTCGAACTGATCGATGTCTTTGCGGACAGCGCCCGGCACCTACTCGCCGATCTCACGCGCACGCTGGGCAGTGGCGAGGCCGAACCCGCCACCAGATTCGCGCACACCCTGAAGGGCGCCGCGTCCACCGTGGGAGCGGTGCAGGTGACCGAATGTGCGCGTGCCATCGAGATACTCGCGCACGAGGGCCGCCTGACCGAAGCGGCGAGGCTCGTGCCGGCACTGGAGTCGCTGATCGCGCCGGCACTGGACGCGCTTCGCGCCGCCCACCCGCGCGGCCGCGACGCTAACGATTCAGAATGAAGGTCCTGACAAAACTCCGAGGGTGGGTGGCGAATTCACGCAGCCACGCCCGCGTGTCGACCTTGGACGGCTGCGGATCGGTGACATCGCGGACCGCATCCGTGACCACCTCCTGACGGTCGGCAAACCAGCGCCGCCAGTGGCGCACTTCCTCACCCGACATCTGTCCGGACAGCCGCTGCACCGTCAGCACGAGGTCGAACATCGTCTTGTGGCAGTAGCCTTCTCGGCCGGTCGCCTTCCAGGCGTGGGCGCGACGCAGCTCGTCGGCCAGGGCCGCCTGATCGCCACGTGCGGCGTGCCACACCAACATCGGCAGGGCGAGCCCGCGGGCGATCTCAAATCCCATTTGACTGTAGAAGCGCGGGTTGAAGTCGATGAGCAGCCGCCGGTCGCCGTCAGCGATAAACTCGGCTTCGAACGCGCCGGCATACCCGACCTTGCGAGACAGGCGCTCGAGCTTCGCCACCAGAGCCGGCTCCACCTCACGTCCCTCAAAACACAACCCGATACCAATCTTGCGTGGGCGCTGCAGCACCTTCATCGCCGCCCTCGCGACAATCGAACCGTCAGGTGAGACAAACCCGGACACGCTGAAGATGCTGGTTTCGGCGGCCGGCAGATATTGCTGCACCATCGGTTCAGCGATGCCGGGGTAACGGCCCGTCAGCACCGGATGAAACCGCACGAGCTGGCGGAACCGCGTCAGTCCGGCTGACAAGGTCGCCGCGTCCTGGACGATGAACCCCTTGATGCCGCTCTTGAGGAACACCTGCGTTCTGGGTTTCAACAGCACGGGAAACCTCGGTGGCTCCGTGCCCGTCGGGGGCACATCAATTCCCACCTCGGGGTCACGACACACCTCGTGCAACCGTTGTTTGTCCAGCAACGAGATGACCGCCTGCTCGTCCGGCGACAACATCACAAACACACGTGCCAGCCGCTCCCGCTCCGCGGCACACAACCAGGCGAGATGGTCGTTGGGCGGATACAGCAGCGTACCCGGATGCTGCTCGCCGTATGCGACCAGCCAGTCCACCAGCCTCGCGGGGTCCGAGATCGGCGGATGCACCAGCCGCGCTGCAACATGGCGCGAAGACATTGCCCGCGCCCCGGCGCGCTCGTCGGCCATCACCACGCGGATTCCTCGCGCACCAAAACACCGCGCCGCCGCAAGGGTGCCGTAATAGTCGGCGCCGAGCAGCAGTACCGACGGCGTCACCGGCGCACCACCAGCAACGTGATGCTCTGCGCGGGGAGGGTGGCGCGCACCACACCGCTGTCCGCCGTCAGGTCCGCCAACCGGGTAATGACATTCGCGGACGTCAACTGCCACCGTTCCACCAGTCCGCTCGCCGCAATCCCCTTGAGTTGGATCGCGACCGGCGTGGATATGGTCAGTTCCTTGTTCAGCGCCATCAGCGTGGTTGCTCCATCGACGCGGCGGGTGGCGGCAAATACCGCCACCCGATCGGCATCCGGCGTCGTCGCCTGCACCACTGTCTCACCAAAGGTGGACTTCCGGTTGTCGTAGTTGCGATACAGCTTGATCGCCTTGAAGGCCGGTGTGGTGGCGGCCGGCGTGGTCCATCGCGCCGCCATGTCCAGACCTTCGCGGCCGAAGATGCCCAGGACGTCCGCTTGCGCGAGTGCGCCGCTGATGTGTGACTCGGCGCCCCAGTTGTACTCGGTGATCGCAATCGGTGTGCCCTTCGTGCCGTAGGTGTCCACCCACTGTCTCAGCCTGGGTATCAGGCGCACCTGCGTGCCGACCCACGATTCGTCTTTGTACGCCGGGTCCCACAACGACCGGGTCGACCTGTTGCGCAGCCGCTGCACCGCCGGCGACGTGTCGTCGCCATGCTCACCACCCTGCGGGTAATAGTGCACACTGACGACGTCCACCACGCGGCGACCGGTGGCCACTTCCTGCGTGCGCCACTGGCTGAGGAGCCACGGCAAATATTCCATCCCGCCGTGGGCCGCTTTATCCGGCGACGTCCGCCACCATCCATGTGTCTTCGCGTACTGCTGGTCGGCGCCGCTGTAGAGATACCCGGTCCATCCCCACTCTTCCGGCGCCACAATCCGGGCACCCGGATCCGCCGCTTTGATTGCCGCGGACATGGCGATCGTCCGCGCGTTGAGGTCGTCCATCGAGACCCCGACAGGAGCCACATCGCGGTGGGTGTCGAACCAGAGGCTGGGTTCGTTGTCGAGGGTGTAGTACTTCACACCGCCGGCAGCGGACGTCCCCCACCGGGTCGTCAGGTGGCGCACCCACGACTGCTGGAACGCCGGATCCACCTGCACGTGCGCATCACGGGGATCGTTGCCGCTGATGACACCACCCGTGGCGCGCAGACCGTTGCCAGCATCGGGGAACCACTGCCAGTCCGTTCCGGTTTGCGGGCCGTACTTCGACACGGAGAAACTCGCGAGGCGACCGCGGGCGGGCCCTAGTTTCGCCACCCACTCCAGCAGCGGCACGGTGACCATCGGCTCGGAGCCGGCGGCGCGCGTGGCGGCCACGAATGCGTCGATGCTGGCACCCGGTGTGGTGCCCGCCTCACTGACACTTTCAAAGAACCAGTCACTCGCCCGGTTGGTGGCGTTGACCTGCCAGTTGTAGCGTGACGCCGCGTTGCCACCGTTGCGATGCAGCGGGGCGTTCAGTTCCGCCAACTGCGCTGCCGTGGCTGACGCGACACCGTAGATCTGCGGATTGATCGGTCGGCCGGTGACTGTGCCATCCACCACCAGCACCGTCTCCCCCACCTGCGCGACCACGGGGCGTGACAGGCCGTGCCACGACACCAGCCCCGCGAGCACCAGCATCAGCGCCCGCACGTTACACCGCCATCCGACGCACGGGGCGCAGGTGCGAGCCCCGGGATTGCCGCCGCGGCGTCACCACCGCTTCAGCGATCATCACCAGACTGCCCTCGGGCACACTGCGCATCAGCACGGCTGCCGCCCCGACTTTTGTGCGCGCGCCCACCTGGATCGGTCCCAGTAACGTCGCGCCTGGCCCGACATGTACGTTCTCACCAAGTCGCGGGGCGCCCACCACGCCACTGACCGGATCGATGCTCTCGCCGAGTGTGACGTTCTGAAACAGGATGCAACCGGCTCCCACCACGGCGGCATGACTGATCACCAGGCCGTTGCCGTGGACGATGGAGACGCCGGGAGCGATTTGCGCCCGCCAGTGAATTTCCGCGCCGTAGAGGTGACGCACGAGTCGCGACATCACCATCGGCAACACCGGCACACGCACTTCGTAGAGAAAGTGCATCACGCGGTACCAGGCCATCATCTGAAAGCCGATGCGGCTCACCACATCCAGCGGCAGGCGCGCGCGTGAAATCACATCCCGGTGATATTTCTCTCGAGAGTCGCGCATCTGGTCGTGGTCGGCGCGGATCGACGCTGTCATGCGGCCAAACGCACTCCGCGGTTTCCGCGGGGCCTTCGGGCGGTCATTCCAGAACGCCCGGAACGACCCGAGTTCGTCACGCAGGCCACGGAAGTACAACAACGCATACGTCAACGCAGTCAGTGTGACGGCGAGGTGATCGAGTCCGAGACGGTCCGCGGCAGCGGCACAGGCATAGGCCACGCGAGCCAGAAGTCCGCCGAGGCGCGGTGCCACCAGCGAGACCGCGACCACCGGGCGCGACACCGGGTGAATCAGCGGCCAGAACAGCCATGGGTGCGCCTGCGGCACTTCGGGGTGCATCGCCGCGATGCGGTGGTCGTACCTTCCATACAGATAGGCACGGCGCATCCAGACCGCCAGGTCCGCGTGATCCGAACAATGTACGGAGACTGCGCGATCGCCAAACACCATCACACATCCGTGCTGTTCCAGTCGCAGGCCCAGTTCGCGATCCTCCGACCGCATCAGATGCACATTGAACCCGCCGACCACCTCGAAGTCTGCCCGCAGCATCGACACGTTGCCGGTGCACAGTTGGCTGCCTTGTGGCGTGACGCGGCCGTCGAGCACGGACTCACGCCAGCGCTCCAACTGACGCGCGTGATACCGCTCGAACAGGGGCATCCCTTCGAGCAGGGGCGCCGAGGCAATCCGGCCGAGCACCACGGCGTGTGGGGTGGCCTCGTGATATCCGAGGTGTGCCGCGAGGAAACCCGGCTCCACCTGCATGTCGTCGTCCACAAATGCGAGCAGGTCGCCGGTCGCCAGCGCCGCGGCGGCCTGACGCGCACCCGCCTGGCCGATACCCGTCGTACGGCAATGGCGCAGCGACGCCACCAGCGCCAGCGCGTCGAGCATCGGCGCGACCGGCGCCACCGAGCCATCGTCCACGACAATGACTTCGAACTGCGTGGCGGGGAGTGTCTGACTGTTGAGGTTGTCCAGGAGCCTGCGCAACAACGAGGCGCGGTTGCGACTGGCAATGACGACGGAGATTCTGGGGTGCATATGATTACGCCTTTCCACTCGCGAGCACACGCAGTAACGGTGACGTGGTCCGCGCCTGGCGCTGAATAATGCGTGCGGGAATGCCGACGGCCACACAGCCGGCCGGCACGTCACTGAGCACCACGGCGTTGGCGCCAATCACGGCACCGGCGCCGACGTGCACCGGTCCGAGTACCCGGGCGCCCGCCCCGATTTCCACGTCATCGCCAATCGTCGGGTAGCCGTTGTCGCTGGCCGTGCCGACGGTGTTGTTGCCCAGGAAGCGGACGCGATGCCCGACAGAGGACGTGCCGCCAACGACGGTACCGAGCGAGTGGATGAAGTACACGCCGTTGCCGAGTGTGACGTGGTCACCAATTTCCAGGCCGCCGAAGATCATCTGCAGCGTGCGGAGCACACGATTGATGACCGGAATGTGCCAGCGCACACAGGAGCGCCGGAGTCGGGTGAACAGCAGCAGATAAAACGCGTCGGTGCGCATCATCCGCAGGGCTTGCCGGGTGCCGTCGCCAATACGCGCTGCCGCGCCCATCTGTCGTGCGTCCGTCCAGAATTGCCAGTTCACTTCAGTTCTCCTTCACGAGTCGTACGAATCCAGGTGTCGTCGGTGGGACGCAGACCGCGCCAGGCGATCAGCGATTTGGTGATGGCGTAGGCGGGCACCGTGCGGAGCGCCGCCAGGAATGCGCGGCCGCGACCGGCGACCACCGCGGCGCGCCCGGCATGAATGGCGAGGGCGCACAGTGCCAGCAGGCTGGCAAGCAGCGACACGGCCGCGGTGCCCATCCACAGGCTCAGGCCGGTTGCGAGGATGGCGCCGAGGACCGCCATCACGAGGAGCGCGGACAGGGGCGGCAGCAGCAGGTCGGCCGCCAGGTCGGCAAGCATCAGACTGGGCCGCCGGACAGCGCCGACAATCAGCGCGGGGGCCATGCGGCGGGCGAGGGCCGCGCGACCACCGATCCAGCGTTCGCGCTGAATCGCCACCACCTCGGCGCGTTCGGGCATCTCGCCGAACACGCGTGCTTCGCCTGCAAAGGCCACGCGGACGTCATGCAGCCCCAGCAACACACCGAACTCCAAATCCTCGGTGCGTGAAAACGCGGTGTGGGGAACCTGGCGCAGCAGGTCGCGGCGGAAGGCCATGCCGTTGCCCCGCAGCCCACACGACAACCCAAGACGTTCGCGCGCACCGGATCGAATCAGGTGGAATGCCGCAAACGCGACTTCTGTAATCACGGCCGTGGCTGAGTCACTGATGGGCCGTGGCAGATACGCCACCTGCACCGCGTGTGCGCCGCCGGCGATGTGGGTCGTGACCGCGCGCAGCAGGTTGGCGGAGACCACGGTGTCTGCATCAACCACCACCAGGACATCCCAGGTCGGCACCACTTCGTCGAGCAATTGGTTGATGGCATATTGGAGCGCCCAGCCTTTGCCACGCCGATTCGGGTCCTGTCGGATGATGACGTCGGCGCCGTGTGCGGCAGCCACCGCGGCGGTGTCGTCCGAGCAATTGTCGGCAATCACCACCACCCGGAATGCCGAGGCCCGATAGTCGAGCGCCTGAAGACTGGTGATGGTGCTGCCGATCCCCGCCCCTTCGTTGTGCGCCGGGACCAGGATGCAGCAGCGCACATCCGTCGCACCCTGCTCCCTGACTGCCGGCCGCCGCCACACCAGCGTCAACACCAGCAAATACACCGCGCCGGCCAGCACAGGCGCCAGCAGCACAGTCAGCATCAGATCAATTGCGGTCATCACGCCAGTTCTCCCGTACGTTGTTGCGCGGTATACATGGCGCCTGTCGCGCCCATCAAGCTGGTCACCACCAGAATGCCCATCCAGCTCTGCAGGCCCATATCGCCCCAGGCCTGCACCATCAGCGACAGAATCGCGGCCACGGTGGCGAAGGCGACGATGCGGTCGACCGGCGTGGTGCTGGCGCGATGGACAGCGATCGCGACCAGAACACCAACTGGGAACACGGCCCACACTGCGGCGAATCCGAGCCACCCGGCAATCGAGAGCAGCCACAACACGCTGTTGTGGGCGATGAACCGATACTGGGCAAACACCGAATCGATGCGATAGGCCTGCACCACTTCGTTGTATTCATGACCAAATCCCGAACCCAGAATCGGGTGCGCCTTGAGGGTCTGGATGAGGTTGTAGTTTTCAATATCGCGCGTCTGGCTGGAGACGTCTTCACTCGACGACATGCCCCGCAGTGTGGCGACCGGTCCGAAGATGGCCGCGCTCGAATGCCATCCGATCGCGACATAGAGAATGCCGACCGGGACCATCACCAGCAGGCTGCGCTTGAGGCGCCGTCTCAGCATCGGGGGACCAAGCAGCACGAGCGTCAGACCGCCACCCGCCAACGCGACCAGCGCAAGGCGACGGTCGTTGACGAGCAGGCCCCAGACCAGGACCGGCTGGAGCAAGACATTCATCACGACGTGACCGATCGACAGCCGCTCCACCAACGCGGCCAGACCAATCAGCATCGCAACCACCGACAGAATGGTGTCCGAGTGGGTCATCGCGTACTCGATCTCCAGACCGCCCGGTGTGGCAATCACATTGACAAAGTAGATGCCGAGCAGGCACCGCACCCACGCGACCACCATCACGATCCGGAGCAGGGCGACACGCGCGCCCGCCGTCTTGAGTGCGTGGCCGAACAACACGCCGAGCAGGGGCAGCCAGAACAGCTGGCGAATCTGCCAGAGTGAATTGCGGAAGTCACCGCCGCGCGCGAGGCCGTACCCTTCCAGCCACACCATCGCCGCGAAGTAGACGGCAAACGCCACCTTCATCGGGTTGGGCACCACGCCAAGGTTGGTCGGGTCGTCCAGGCGATCGCCGCGGCGTTTGCGGACGGCCAGCAGCAGCAGCAGTCCGCCGGCCAGCAACTCGAGCGCCGAGACGCGCAACGCATCGATACCGGTATGCCGGTGCAGATTGTCATAGAGCAGGCTGCCGAGGGCCGACAACGGCGACTGCCAGAGACCGGCGTAGGGACGTTCGCCGGGGTTGTCCACCAGCAACGCGACACCAAGCAGCAGCAGCGCCGACACCTGCATCCGTGCGGCCAGCAGCGCGGCGACTGCGGCGATGGCGATCAGCGGCACCAGCGCCACCAGCCCGGCGCCAAGCATCACCAGGCCCAATGCGGCGGCGGTCGCAGGCCAGATCAGCCAGGACGCCGGCACGATGCGGCCGTAGGTGGTGGCGTTCACGCGCGCCACTCCGCAAACAGCGCGCGCATCACACCCGCACCAAGTCCGGCCAGCAGCGCCCCCATGACAATCAGCACCACGTTGGGGCCGTCGGCCTTGCGTGGCACACGCGCGGGCGAGACCACCGTATAGTGATACCCAAACGACGCTCGCGCGGTCTCCAGTTCAATGCGTGTGTTCTGCAGTCGTCCGAGCAGGTCCTGATAGGTCTCAATCGAGCTCTCGAGCAACGACCGCGCGTAGAGGGTGGCATCCGACGGTTCATCCTTGCCGGCAGGGGTGAAGGACACCGGCTGAGGCATGGCCGCGGCGACCGGTATCTCGGTGGGCTGCAGTTCGTCGATGCGCCCGCCGTGCGCCACGTAGTCGGCGGACAGACGCTGCGCCTCGGCCTCGGCCTGGGCCTGGCGCACGGCGTCCGGAGTGCCTGTCACCTGCGCCAGCTGCCGCCGCAGGGCCACCACATCGGGATGCCGCTCGGTCTCGCGCGTGCGGATATCGGCGAGCCGCACTTCCAGGTCGCGCACCTGGGCCGCGTGCGCGGTCTGCAGCGCACTGACGGTATTCAGCGCGGCCACCAGCGCCATCCGCGGCACCCGCAGCGGATCGACAGTCGCCACCGCGCGGGTGACCGTCGGAGGAGCCACCGCGCGACGGACCGGTTGCGTCTGCTGCGCCAGGTTCACCGCCGCTAGGTGCTGCTCGACTTCCGCACGGGCGCTCGCGGCCGACTGCTCGAGAATCGCCTGGGTATCGATGATGGCCTGTACGTCCACCTTGCGCCGGGCCTCGAGGAAGGTATCCACCGCACCGTCCACCACATCCACCACCGTCTGCGGGTCGGTCCATTGCGCCCAGAACCGGATGACCTCGTCATTCACGGTGATGGTGATCCGTTTCGACAACACATCCACCAGGGCCTCGGCCCGATCGGCCTCGGTCGGCTCGCCAAACAGGCGCGCCATCAGACGGTCCTTCGTGCGCAGCAGCAGCGGGCGTTCGCGTTCCCATCTCGCCAGCAGATCCTGTTGCGCGATCAGTGCCAGCAACGACTGCCGGTCGCGCACAAGCTCGGCGGCCGACCGTGTGCGGTTGTCCGCGCCCGACGGCACTGCGCGTTTGGGTGAGGCCAGTGCGGGCATGATGTAGGTCGTGCGCACGAGCATCCGGGTGGCGGTCGAATAGGTCCGCGGCGTCAACGCCGCCGTGGTCACACCCGCGATGACGAACACCACGGTGATGACGGCAATCGACACCCATCGACGACGGATGCCGTGGAGCGCGCGGACGCCGAGCGTGAGCCAGGCCTCGCGGCTTCCCAGGTCCATCAGTGCGTCAGCCGCCGCCACGATCAGGCTCCCGCCGCGGTGCGTTGACGCCACAACAACTCACGCACGGTGGAGGTCACCGTCTGCCGGTTGAGCGGCTTCGAGATGAACGCATCGGCGCCGGCCTGCGAGGCGGCGGCGCGGTCCTGCGGAAACGGACGGGCGGACACGATGATCACCGGGATGTGCCTGGTCGCCGGCGTCGCCCGGAGGCGGCTGCAGACTTCGAAGCCCGACACGGTTGGCAACATGAGGTCCAGACAGATGATGTCCGGCTGCTGTTCACGCGCCATGGCCAGACCATGTTCACCGTCGTTTGCGGTCGAGACCACCAGACCTTGCTGGCGCAACATCGCACTCAGCGAGAGGCGGATCTCGGGAGAGTCGTCAATGATGAGAGCGTTCAGTGGAAACATGTTATTGATGTCCTGTTAAGAAAGCCGCGGATACACAAAGAGGAGGAGACACACATACACCGCGATGCAGACGAGTGTGGCCTTGAGCACCACCACGTGACTCACGCGGCCCGGCCGACGGATCAACCAGACGGGAATCGCGAAGGTCGCGACGAGCACGGAGAGCAACACGATCGGTTTCACACCACGCTCTAGTGCAGCTTCCGTGCCGCTTCGATGGCTGCGGGTTTGGCCCCGTAAACACTGGCGCATTCGTGCGGACCCACGGCGTCTGTCTCACCTGTCTCAGAGTGAAACAGGGTGCTGCGCCATCGTGAGACAGTCTCTCGGCGCGCGGTAGAAGACCCGGACAAATGCGCGAATTCCCCTCTCGAATGAGTTGGCGGCGCGTTTGCAGTAGGGGCGGTCGTGATGACTTCCCGCTTCTCGATTGGCTCCGTCCCCTTTGATAACACCACGGTCTCGTACGTGCTCGAGACGATCACGCGTCTGATCGTCAGTCGGCGCGGCGGCTTCATCGTCACCCCCAACATTGATCACATCGTGATAGCGCACCGTGACGTGCGGCTGCGCGATGTCTATCGGCGCGCGCGACTCTCATTGCCTGATGGCCAGCCCGTGGTGTGGATGGCTCGCCTGCT
>Ga0163144_10026497_pt1 | contig 11266 bp, 10 predicted proteins | sample OliLak19BULKMAT1_FD_123175 | JGI IMG/M metagenome (GOLD analysis project Ga0163144, IMG submission 123175) | Freshwater microbial mat bacterial communities from Lake Vanda, McMurdo Dry Valleys, Antarctica - Oligotrophic Lake LV.19.BULKMAT1 | ecosystem: Environmental > Aquatic > Freshwater >... | reverse complement strand
GATGACGTACGACATGTCGGGGTCGCGGGTCTTGTTGAGCGGGGTGGGCACACAGATGCTGACGGCGTCGCAGGTGCGCAGCACGGCATAGTCGCTGGTGGCGCTCAGGCGGCCGGCCTGCACCAGCGCCGCCACCGTGGCGCTGGGGATGTCGGGGATATAGCTCTGGCCGCGCGTGATGGCCTCGACCTTGCGGGGGTCGAGGTCAATGCCCACGACCTCCAGCCCGGCCTGGGCAAACTCCACGGCCAGCGGCAGGCCGACGTAGCCCAGCCCGACCACGCCCAGCCGGACGGCGCGGCGCTGTATCTTTTCCAGCAGTTCGGTTTTCAATAGACCCTCAAGCCTTTAGCAGCAGGGCGCCATTGTATCATCTCTCCCGCTCGTTCCGGCCCCGGATGTCTGCTATAATTCCCCCCACTAATCGCATATCTAACCTTCGGGGCAGGGTGCAACTCCCGATCGGCGGTACAGTCCGCGAGTCGAGCACGCTCGACATGACCCGGCGCAACTCCGGGACCGACGGTAATTCAGACCACAGTAACTTGCGGCCTGATCAGTCCGGATGAAAGAAGGTGTACGCGCCGCCAGCGCTGGTTTGGGCTGGCCGGCCGTGCCTTGGCAGCCCCGTGCACTGGGAAGTTGTTTTTCCGGTCAGCGGGGTTTTTTGTTACGCCAGGCCCAGCAGGCAGGGTGGACGGCTACTCAGCCGCCCGCGCCGCCGGCTGCGGTCGTTCACGTTACCCCGAAGCCGATCTGACTGCGGGGTATTGTGTTTAATGGCTGATCTGCGTTCGCAAACTAAACTGGCGCGCCCACCCGCCCGCCGCCGCTGGCTGGGGCTGGTGGCGCCGCTGTCGTTGGTGGCCGGGCTGCTGATATGGGAAGCGGCGGCGCGCCTGAGCGGGCTGCCGGCCTTCATCTTGCCGGGGCCGGGCGCGGTGGGCCGCCGCCTGGTGGAGGTGCTGGCCGACGGCTGGCTGCTGCGCAACACCGGCATCACCCTGAGCGAAGTGCTGGCCGGGCTGGCGCTGGGCCTGGTGGCGGCGACCACGCTGGGCTACCTGGTGGCGAAGTCGCCCACGCTGGAGCGCGTGCTGATGCCCTACATCGTGGCCTCGCAGGCCATGCCGATCGTGGCGATTGCGCCGCTGCTGGTGCTGTGGTTCGGCGTCGGGCTGCGCTCTAAAGTGCTGATCTGCGCGCTGATCGTCTTCTTCCCGATCCTGATCAACACCGTGCTGGGGCTGCGCTCGGTCGAGCCTGACCTGCGCGACCTGATGCGCTCGCTGCGGGCCACGCGCTGGCAGGTGCTGCTGAAGCTCGAAGCACCGGCGGCGCTGCCGGTGTGGCTGGGCGGGGTGCGGGTGGGGGCCACGCTGGCGGTGGTCGGCGCGGTGGTGGGCGAGTTCGTGGGCGCGGATCGCGGGTTGGGGTTTCTGATCAACTTTGGGCGCGGCCAGTACGACACCGCGCTGGTGTTTGTGGCGGCCGGCACGCTGGTGGTGCTGGCGCTGGCATTGTATGGCGCGGTGGCGGCCCTCGAACGGGTGCTGCTGGCCTGGAAGGCCGGCTGAGGCCGCGCCCATCTCACAGCACTTGTAAGGAAAGGTTGCTATGTTCACTCGTAAACTGACGCTTTGGGGCTTGGTGCTTTTGCTGGCCGTGGCCTGCACCGGCGCGCCTGCCGCCACGCCGACGGCCGCGCCGCTGCGCCATATCCGCCTGCCGATGGGGTACATCCCCAGCGTGCAGTATGCGCCGTTCTACGTGGCGGTGGAGCGCGGCTACTTCGCCGCCGCCGGGATCGAGCTGGAGTTTGACTACTCGTTCGAGACCAACGGCGTGCAGTTGGTGGGCGCGGGCGAGTTGCCGTTTGCCATCGTCTCGGCTGAGCAGGTGCTGCTGGCGCGGGCCCAGGGCCTGCCGGTGGTGTATGTGATGGCCTGGTTTCAGAAGTTCCCGGTCGCCGTCATCTCGAACGCCGACTCCGGCATCACCACGCCGGCCGACCTGGCCGGCAAGCGCATCGGCACGCCGGCGCTCGAAGGCGCGAACTACGTGGGGCTGCTGGCGCTGTTGGCGGCGGCCGGGGTGCCGCAAGACGCGGTGACGATTCAGGCCATCGGCTTCAACCAGGTGCCGGCGCTGATGGCCAAGCAGGTGGACGCGGTGGTGGTCTACTCGAACAACGAGCCCATCCGCCTGGCGGCCGAGAGGCAGCAACTCAACACCATTGAAGTGAGCGACTACGCCAGCCTGGCGGCTAACGGCATTTTGACCAACGAGGACACGGTCGCCAACGACCCGGCGCTGATCACGGCCTTCGTGGGCGCGGTGCTGCACGGCCTGCAAGACACGCTGGCCGACCCGGCGGCGGCCTACGCCATCACCAAGACGTATGTGGAAGGGCTGACCGACGACGCGCTGGAGCAGCAGGTGCTGGCGGAGACTAGCGCGCTGTGGCAGAGCGACCACCTGGGCTTCTCGCAGCCCGCGGCCTGGGAGACCATGCAGGCCATACTGCTGGCCGCCGGGCTGCTGACCGCGCCGCAAGACCTAACCCAGGTCTATACCAATCGCTTTGTCCCCTGAGGCTCGGGTGGCTGCGCCGATCTTGGCGGCCGAGGGTCTAAGCTACACCTATCCCGCCCGGAACGGCGGCGAGGGCGTGGCGGCGCTCGCCGGCGTGAGCCTGACGGTCGCGCCGCAGGAGTTCGTCAGCGTGCTGGGGCCGTCGGGCTGCGGCAAGAGCACGTTGCTGCGCCTGCTGGCCGGGCTGTTAATGCCGACTGAGGGCCGGGTGCTGTTCGAGGGCCAGCCGGTCACCCGGCCGCGCCGCCGGATGGGGTTCGTCTTTCAGAAGGCCAACCTGATGCCCTGGCGCACGGTGCTGGCGAACGTGCGTCTACCGCTGGAGATTCAGGGCACGCCGCCGGCCGAGGCCGAGGCCCGCGCCCTGGAGTTGATTGCGCTGGTGGGGCTGGCCGGCTTCGAGCAGGCGCTGCCGCGCAGCCTGTCGGGCGGCATGGAGCAGCGCGTGGCGCTGGCCCGCGCCTTGAGCCACAACCCGGAGGTGCTGCTGCTGGATGAGCCCTTCGGCGCGCTGGATGCGCTAACGCGCGAGCGCCTGGGTGGCGAACTGCTGCGGATTTGGAACGCGCGCAAGAAGACGGTGGTGCTGGTGACGCATTCGATCACCGAGGCGCTGCTGCTGGCCGACCGGGTGGTGGTGCTCAGCCCGCGCCCCGGCCAGGTGCGCCTGACGCTCGACGTGCCGCTGCCGCGCCCGCGCGAGATTGAGATGGAATACTCGCCCGAGTTCGGCGCGCTGGCCCGCCGGCTGCGGAGCGAGATCGAGTAGGACTTTGCCCGGGCGGTGCATTAAGACGCCAATTCGTCCGCAGCTGTGTGCGAGTGCCGGCGAAAATTGAAATAGCGGGCTAGGCAACGCCTAGCCCGCTATTTCAATTTTCGCTTGGGTCGGTTTGAACAATCTCACTAGCGCTGGGTGCGATGAGGCGGCACCCAGACGGTGAAGTTCTGGAGATTACCGCCCATCGCAAACAAACAAAAACCGGGCGATCTGATCAACAGACCGCCCGGTTCTGTGTAGTGTCAGGGCACTATGGCGCGGGCGGCGCCGGCGGGGTAGGCGGCGTGGAGCGCGGGCGGCGGGTGAGCCGCAGGAACACGCGCAGCACGATGTAGAGCGGGACGAAGATCACCAGCAGCAGCGGCAGCGTGCCGACGAAGAACCGGATCAGGAGGTCGGCCAGGCCTTGCAGGTTGCGCACCAGCGCCTCCAGCGCTTCCTTGGCCACGCCCTGCGGCTGCCAGCCGCCGATCTCCAGCGGCTGGCTGAGCGCGTCGGGGATCAGGTCGAGCGTGATGGCGGACAGCGCCGCCGACTGCTCGTAGTAGCTGATCTGGCCCTTGATGACCTCGATCTGCTCCTGGGTGTAGGTCAGTTGGTTGAAGACCGCCAGCACGTCCTCGGTCTTGGTGGCGCTGTCGAGGATCTGGGTCAGCTTGTCGGCGGCGGCTTGCAGGTTGCGCAGGCGGCTTTGCAGGTCGGTGTACTCGGCCGTCACGTCTTGGCCGGAGATGTTCTCGGTGCGGACTTCAATCGCCAGGGCGTGGATTTGGTCCAGCGTCGCTTGGAGCTGCTCGGCCGGCACGCGGATGGTCAGATTGGCCTGCATGATCTTGTTGCCGGCCGCGTCGAGCGAGGCCTCGTAGGTGTAGGAGCTGACGACGAACCCGCCCAGGCTTTCAGCCAGGGCCGAGATGCGGGCGCTGGCGTCGGCCGGGTCGGCCACCACGATTGAGAGCGTGGCGTTCTTAATCACCAGGCGCGTGACGGCGGCCTGGTCGGCGCCGGAGGCCGGCGCCCCTTCGCCCCCAAAGAAACCGTCAACCGCACCATCGTTCTTGTCGTTGTCGGTGACGGCCGATTGGGTGGCGGCGGCCGATTGGGTGGCGGCCGGGGCGCAGGCGGCGAGCGCCAGGACGAACAGCAGACTGAGCAGGGCCAAGCGTCTGACGGCGTTCATGTCTCTTCTCCTCGGCGGGTGCGCGATAGCGACGGGCGCAATGTGAGTGCTATTCGTTGGACGCTTTACGCCCATGATTAGTTCCGAGGCACGCCGAACAAACAAGCGGCGTAACGCTACCAGCCAAAACCCAGCCGGGCGGCCAGGCGTTCGGGCAGGTGGGCGGCGCGCATCCGGCTCTGGGTGGCAAAGATGTCGTAGGGCACGCGCCGGAACTCCCACAGATCGCCGGCCGTGTCGAGCACGGCGTAGGCCGCGTCGGGGTTGTTGTCGCGCGGCTGGCCGACGCTGCCGGGGTTGATGATGACGCGCTCGCCGCGCAGGCTGCGGGCGCTGTGGTAGTCGGCCGACTCTTCTTGGGCCTCGCCGTGCGGGCCGGTCTGGCGGTAGAGGATCGGCATGTGGGTGTGGCCCACCAGGCAGTAGGGGGTGGTGAACAGGGCGAAGTTGTCTTGGGCGATAAAGCGGTCGAGGATGTACTCCCACACCGGCTGGCGCGGCGAGCCGTGGGCCAGGGTGTAGTCGCCGTGCTGGTCGCGGGCCGGCAGCGCGCGCAGGTACTCGAGCGTGCCGGGCGTGATGACGCTCTGCGACCAGGCGATGGCCGAGCGGGCGTCGCCGTTGAAGACGTTCAGGTCAATTTCGCCCAGCACGGCTTTGTCGTGGTTGCCCACCAGGCAGATCAGCCCGGGCAGGCCGCGCACCAGCTCAACGCATTCATTCGGATTCGGGCCGTAACCGACTAAATCGCCCAGGCACCAGACAGCGTCATAGCTGCCGGCGGCATCGGCGAGGACGGTTTCGAGAGCGACGAGGTTGGCATGTATATCTGAAATGACGAGGACGCGCATGCATTGGTACTCGATTCCTGCGGATGATATCATGGATATGAGGGATTGGAAAAGTCGTATAATCGCCATTACATTCCCATGCCCATCCTCGATGACCGCTCACTCGATTTTTGGAGTCACTCGCCCGAACAGACGGTGCGCTTCGGCGCGCGGCTGGGCGAACTGCTGCGCCCCGGCGACCTGCTGACCCTGAGCGGCGAGTTGGGCGCGGGCAAGACGACCTTTGTGACTGGCCTGAGCCGCGGCTGGGGCTCGGCCGACCAGGTGACCAGCCCGACCTTTGTGCTGGTGAACGACTACCGCCGGCCGGATGGGCTGCACCTGTGGCACCTGGACGGCTACCGGCTGACCTCCGGGGCGGAGGCGCGGGCCGCCGGGCTGGACGACTTGCTGGCCGACGGCGGGGTGATGGTGGTGGAGTGGCCGGAGCATCTGGCCGAGGCGCTGCCGGCCGAGCGCCTGGGGCTGACCCTGCGCTGGTCCGATCAAACCCGGCGCGGCCTGCGCTTTGAGGCGCACGGCGACCGCTATGAGGCCCTGCTGGGCGAGTTCCGGCAGGCGTCTTTTGGGCTGTGAGGGTGCGTGATGCTGCTGGCAATTGATACGGCCACCCGACTGATCTCCCTGGCGCTGCACGACGGCCATACCGTCGTGGCCGAAAGCACTTGGCTGTCAGACAACTATCACACCACCGAGCTGGCCCCGCAGGTGGCGCTGCTGCTGCGGCGCGCGCGGCTGGACGCAGCCGGGCTGAGCGGGCTGGCGGTGGCGATTGGCCCCGGCTCGTACACCGGGCTGCGGATTGGGCTGGGCTTTGCCAAAGGGCTGGCGCTGGCCCAGGCCGGGCGCTTGCCGCTGGTAGGGGTGCCCACGCTCGATGGGCTGATGCGCGCCCAGCCGCCACACCCTGGGCCGGCCCTGGCGCTGGTGCAGGCCGGGCGCGGCCGGGTGACGGCCGTGGCCTACCACTGGCACGACAAGCGCCGCCGCTGGGAGGTGGCCGGCGCGGCGCGCAGCCTGACCTGGCCCGAGCTGGCCGCCGAGTTGGCGGCGGGCAAGGCCGGCCCCGGCCAGCCCGCCCTGCCGCCGGACGCGACCTACGTGGTAGGCGAAATTGACGCCGCCGGCATGGAGCACCTGCGCCCGCTCAAGGGCGTTGTGGTGCTCGCCAGCCCGGCCCGCTGTATGCGCCGCGCCGGCTTCCTGGCCGAGATCGGTTGGGAGCGGCTGCGGGCCGGGGCGGATGACCCCAGCCGGCTGGCCCCGCTCTACGGCGGCGCGCCGGCCGGCCTGATCGAAGACCCGCCGCCCGCGCCCAGCCCCATGCCCCAGCCGCCGCCCGACGAGCCGCCGGCCGCACCTGAGGTGGGGTAAATGTGACCGGCCCGCTGCCGCCCGCCCCCATTCGCATCGAGCCGATGACGCTGGACGACATTCCGCGCGTGACGGTCATTGACCAACTGTCGTTCCCGCTGCCGTGGAGCCCGGCCACTTACCGCTACGAGCTGCTGCAGAACGTCAACAGCCATTTCTTCGTGGCGCTGGGGAGCGCGGCGGCGGCCGGCCCCACGCCCGCCGCCGGGGCGTTAAGCTGGCTCAACCCGGTCAACTGGTTCAAGCCGCCGGCTGCGCCGGGGCCGGACCCCGACCGGCCGGTGGTTGGGTACGCCGGGTTTTGGTATATCCTGGACGAGGCCCACGTCAGCACCATCGCGGTGCACCCGGATTGGCGCGGGCGCAGCGTGGGCGAGCACCTGTTCGTGGCGATGCTCGAACACGGGCTGGACCTGGGCGCGGTGACGGCCACGCTGGAGGTGCGCGTGACCAACGAGCTGGCGCAGAACCTGTACCGCAAGTATGCGTTCGAGGTGGTCGGCCGGCGGCGGCGCTACTACCGCGACAACGGCGAAGACGCGCTGCTGATGACGGCCGAGTTGAAGGCCGGCTATCGCGATGAAATGCGGCGGCTATTTGTGGCGCGCGTAAACGGAACTGGAACCGAGGCATGAAGATTCTCATCACCGGCGGGGCCGGCTTCATCGGCAGCAACCTGGCGGCGCACTTCCTGCGGGCCGGGCACGCCGTCACCATCTTCGACAACTTCTCGCGGCGCGGCGGCGAGGCCAATTTGGCCTGGCTGCGAACGGCTGTCGCGCCGGTGCCGGCCGTGATCCGGGGCGACGTGCGCGACGCGGACGCGCTGGCCGCCGCCGCCCGCGACCAGGACGCGATCTTTCACCTGGCCGGGCAGGTGGCGGTGACCACCTCCGTGACCGACCCGCGCACCGATTTTGAGATCAACGCCCTGGGCACCTTCAACGCGCTGGAGGCGGCCCGCCTGAGCGGCCGGCAGCCGATCTTCATTTACACCTCGACCAACAAGGTCTACGGCGGCATGGAGGCGGCGCGGGTGGTGGAGGGGCCGGAGCGCTATGCCTTCGCCGATATGCCGCAGGGCGTGGCCGAAACCTGGCCGCTGGATTTCCATTCGCCCTATGGGTGCTGCTTTTCGGCGGACACCGACGTGCTGACGCGTTGCGGCTGGCGGCGCTTTCACGAACTGACGGAGGCGGATGAGGTGCTCACCTACAGCCTGGAGCGCCGCGTAGCTGAGTTTCAGCGCCCGACCGCGCACTTTGCCTACCCATATTCCGGCCCGATGTACGTCCAGCGGAATCGTCGCTTGCAAACGAGTGTGACGCCCAACCACAAAATGCTCGTGGCCTGGGACTGCAACCATGACGAGTTGGAGAACCCGCGCCTGCTGGAGGCCGAGACGATCGCCGGCAAACCGATGGCCTACTTGCTGGCGGCGGAGGTCGAAGGCGGCGTCGAGTGTAATGAGTTCGTCCTGCCTCCCATCAAAGGCGAAAAGCACAAGCATGATTTCCTGCCGCGCCCCATCCCGATGGCGGACTGGCTGCGCTTCCTGGGTTGGTATCTAGCAGAAGGGCACTGTTACCAGTCCGCCAAGACCGGCAATTGCACCGTAACCCTGAGCACGTATTATCGGTTCGATGAAGCTCAGACCGTCATGCGCGCGGTCGGGCTCTCGCCTGTGATTGACCAACATCACGTCGTTGCCACGTCGCGCCAGATGTACGAATATCTGCGGCAGTTTGGCAAGGCGCACGACAAATTCATTCCCCCCGACATCAAACGGCTGCACCGCAATTCGCTGAGGATCATACTTCAGGCAATGCTGGAAGGCGACGGGAACAAGACGAGCAAGAACAGTTGGCGTTACACCACTGTGTCGAAGCGGCTGGCCGATGACGTCCAAGAAATCGCCCTCAAGTGCGGGTGGTCGGCTGGGTTGCGTTGTGACCGGCAAGGGTTCTATCGGGTGAACTTGTCCACGACGCGCACCGCTCAGTGTAACTTGGGCAGTGATCGCAGCAGTTGGGAAGCATACGATGGTATGGTGTATTGCGTTGATGTGCCCAACTCAGTGGTGCTAGTTCGCCAGAACGGGTTCGCTTACTTCTCCGGCAACTCCAAAGGCGCGGGCGACCAGTACGTGCGCGACTATCACCGCATCTACGGGTTGCCGACGGTCGTGTTCCGGCAGAGCTCGATCTACGGGCCGCGCCAGTTCGGGGTGGAAGACCAGGGCTGGATCGCCTACCTGGCGATCTGCGCGGCGACCAGGCAGCCGATCACCATCTACGGCGACGGCAAGCAGGTGCGCGACATCCTGTACATTGACGACCTGGCGCGGGCCTTCGAGGCGGCGGTGGGCAACATCGCCCGCACAGCCGGGCAGATCTACAACATCGGCGGCGGCGTGGCGCGCACGCTCTCGATCTGGACCGAGACCGGCCCGCTGCTGGAGGATCTGGCTAATCGTCCGCTGCCCGTCACCTACAGCGACTGGCGGCCGGGCGACCAGCGCATCTATGTCAGCGACATCCGCAAAGCGCAGGCCGAGCTGGGCTGGACGCCGCAGGTGGAGCCGGCCGACGGCGTCAGCCGGTTGTGGGAGTGGATCAATGCGAATATCGGATTGTTCATGAAGCCGGGTTAGCGAGAGGTCAGAGGTCAGAAGTCGGAGGTCGGAGGGTGCAGGACCGGCCGGAGGAGAGAGGCCCGATGGCTCAGGCGGAACTTGAGGTGATTGCGGCGCAGGTGCGGGCCTGCACCAAGTGCAAGCTGCACCAGGCCGCCAAGCAAGGTGTGCCGGGCGAAGGGCCGGCCAAGGCCGAGATCATGTTCATCGGCGAGGGGCCGGGCTTCCACGAAGACCAGCAGGGGCGGCCGTTCGTCGGCGCGTCGGGCAAGTTTTTGGAGGAACTGCTGGCCGGCCTGAGCCTGACGCGGGCGGAAGTCTTTATCGCCAACGTGGTCAAGCACCGGCCGCCCAACAACCGCGACCCGGAGCCGGACGAGATCAGCGCCTGCGCCGAGTTCCTGAACCGGCAGATCGCCGCGCTGAACCCGCTGGTGATCGTGACGCTCGGGCGGTTTTCGATGGCGCGCTTCTTCCCCGACGCGCGCATCTCGTCCATCCACGGGCAGGCCAAGCTGATCGAGGGGCGCGTGGTGGTGGCGATGTTCCACCCGGCGGCGGCGCTGCACCAGCAGGCGCTGCGCCAGACGCTGGTTGACGACTTCAAGAAGTTGCCGGGCTACATCGCTCGCGCCCGCGCGCGGCTAGACACCATCGCCCAGCAAGCGGCTAACAAGACCGCGCCCCCCGAAGCACCACCGCCGCCCGGCAGGGACGAGCCGGACGAGCCGAAGCAGTTGAGCTTGTTTTAGAAGCTAGCCTGTTGGCGTGGTCAAGCGACAGGCGAGTGACCAGGGGTGGTATAAGTTTATGGCGGGGACGCTGAAGTAATTGTCCGAGTGAAGATTGCCCAATCAACTTTGCGGATGACAGAATCGGCAGGTATCCGACGTAAAGCTGATGTTAGATTGGACATGCGTTCGTACCCACGCACGACGGTCTCGCCGCACACTTTCACATAACCTCGTTCCGTAAACGCACCCCGCTCGTACCGCGCGAAATTTGAGATAGTTGAGCAGGTCGCCCGATGCAGAACCAGGTAGTTCGGTGAAAAGCCCGCTGGGCGTTAAGGACATAGCCGTCCTGATGTTTCCTCAGCCATTGTTGGTAACCAACCTCGTCGTCAATGAAAACTGCGGCCATCAACAACACTCCTTCGCTGATCCGAACCCTTTTGTTGGTTGACTTCATGTTGGGCCTAACGAATTGGGCAACTTACGCAACGTTGGCGCCAAGGAATTCATTGAGACGTTGGGCGATATTTGTCCGACGTTGCTGAAGGAAGGATTTGTAATTCTCTACGCCTAGTAGCGTGGGGTCTGTTGGAATACATTGTGCGTCAAAAGCACCAAGACCCGACTTGCTTATCATAGGCTGGAAGTAAGTGATGGGTGGCGCGTCACTTATCTGTCGATTTGTTGTGCCTGCGATAAAACTCAGATTGGCGATATCATCGGCCTCGCGACTTGAATACTTGACCTTCAAGATGCCCTTCGGGAATATATGATGGAATTGGAGTTTGTGTTGTGCCCCTGAATGATCAAGGGCAATGGCGATTTGCGATCGCCAATCTTTGGCTCCAGCGCTGCGAAACGCTAAGAACATAGTCTTGAACAACGAACTACGCTGGTTGCGACCCTCTAGTTCTTCCGGCTGTATATCTAGACGGCCTACTTGCTGCCGTAGACGGTCAATCAATTCTTGTGCTCCACCACCATCCCTTAGAGTAGTTCTTGTCCAAAAAGTGGTGCTGTCACGACAGCGCCTTCGCTAGCGTGAGCTTGTGCTTGTTGAGAAATGCGGCGATGACGGCCAAGTTATTGGCAATCACGCCCCAACCGACCCAGCGT
>Ga0163144_10026495_pt1 | contig 11266 bp, 5 predicted proteins | sample OliLak19BULKMAT1_FD_123175 | JGI IMG/M metagenome (GOLD analysis project Ga0163144, IMG submission 123175) | Freshwater microbial mat bacterial communities from Lake Vanda, McMurdo Dry Valleys, Antarctica - Oligotrophic Lake LV.19.BULKMAT1 | ecosystem: Environmental > Aquatic > Freshwater > Lake... | reverse complement strand
GACAGTCATGCAGTCACCAGTCATGAAGCCTTCTTCGAGCAAGTATTTCATGACAGCTGGAGTTCCACCCACGGAGTGCAGATCCTCCTGCACAAATTTGCCAGACGGCTTCAGGTCGGCGAGAAACGGCACTCGATCGCTCACTTTCTGGAAGTCATTTAATTTCAAATCGATACCAACGCTTCGGGCCATGGCGATCAGGTGCAGCACCGCGTTGGTACTGCCACCCAAGGCAATAACGATCACCATGGCATTTTCAAACGCTGCGCGAGTCAAAATGTCGCGAGGTTTGAGATCGATCTCGAGGAGATGTCGAATTGCCTTCGCCGCTCGCTTGCACTCGTCGATTTTGGCCGGGTCTTCGGCTGGAATGGAAGAAGAATAGGGTAGCGACATACCGAGGGCTTCGATTGCCGAAGCCATCGTGTTGGCGGTGTACATACCTCCGCACGCCCCTGCGCCTGGGCAAGATCTGCGAACGATGTTCGCCCGCGTTTCCTCATCGATCTGGCCCGATATGTATTGGCCATAACATTGAAATGCGGAAACGATATCAAGCGAATGACCGTTCCATTTCCCTGCTCGAATCGTACCGCCGTAGACCATTAAAGCCGGCCGATTAAGGCGGCCCATGGCAATCAAGCACCCCGGCATGTTCTTGTCGCAACCAGGCAGAGCAATCAATGCGTCGTACCACTGCGCACCCATGATCGTTTCTATAGAGTCCGCAATGAGGTCACGCGACTGCAAGGAATACGACATCCCATCTGTCCCCATGCTGATGCCATCGCTCACTCCGACCGTGTTGAATCGCATACCGACAAGATTCTCCTGGACAACCGCCTTTTTGACTTCTAGGGCGAGATCGAGCAGGTGCATATTGCATGTGTTGCCCTCGTACCACACGCTTCCGATTCCAACTTGGCCTTTGTTCATGTCCTCTGGCGTCATACCCGTACCATAGAGCATCGCTTGCGAAGCACCCTGGCTCTTAGGTTGAGTGATTCGAGACGAGTATTTATTGAGTTGGGTCATGGATCAAGACTGCGTGAGTAAAAGAGTAAGAGAGAGGCAGGTTTCAGCACGAACGAAAAAAATCGAGCGACTATTTGCGGGCTCGAGGATGGCTCATTGAGACCCAGGCACCATTCTGCGAGCTGCTGGCAACGCATTGCTCGATGAAATGCATCCCTTCGACACCGTCGTGCACGTTTGGATAAACGGTATTGACTCGTTCGATCGTTTTGCCTTGGGCGACATCGACCATGGCGTCGTAGGCGGCAACGTAGATGTTCGCAAACGCCTCGAAGAAGGCTTCTGGATGGCCACTTGGCAATCGGCAGGCGGCCTTTCCGCTAGCGTTCATATACGATGCATTGGGATCGCGAGTGTAAAGTCGATGCGGTTGGCCATTTTGCCGTACAACCATGACATTCGGTTCCTCCTGTCGCCAAGAAAGTGCACCTTTGGTACCGTCGATTTCGATTGATAGATCATTCTCACGACCGTGACTAATTTGGCTGGCAGTCACTGTTCCCAGTCCGCCGTTTTGATACCGAACGATTGCGGTCCCGTAATCGTCCAGTTTACGTCCTGGTTCGAATATCTTCAGGTGACAACTGATTTCGGCTGGCAAGAGTCCGGTCATGAATCGACCGAGATTGTAAGCGTGGGTTGCAATATCTCCGAAGCAGCCTGCGACGCCGCTCTGTTTTGGGTCTGTCCGCCATGCCGCTTGCTTTTGGTCTTGATCTTCGAGCCGAGTGCGAAGCCAACCTTGGATGTAGCTGGAGCGAACGGCTTGGATTTCGCCGAGTTCGCCGCTTTGGATCATTTCGCGTGCTTGGCGAATAAGTGGGTAGCCCGTGTAATTGTGTGTTAACGCGAATACGGATTTGGATTTATCCACCAGTTTGGCAAGCTCTTCGGCTTGAGCCAGATCGAACGTCATGGGCTTGTCGCAAACAACGTGGAAGCCCGCTTCGAGCGCTGCTTTGGCTACTTCAAAATGCGTGTGGTTTGGCGTGGCAATGGAAACGAAATCAATGCGTTCGCCCTCGGGCTTTTTTGATTCTGTTTCGAACATCGCTTGGTAGGACGGATAAGCTCGCTCTTGTGCGACGTCGTAGTCGGGGGCAGATGCTTTGGAACGCTCAGCGTTGCTGCTAAAAGCACCCGCAACCAACGTCGCTCGATTGTCCAAGCAAGCGGCAATGGAGTGAACGCGACCGATAAACGACCCTTGTCCACCTCCAACAATTCCCATCTTGAGCTTTCGATTCATCGGTCCGTTGGTCATGTTGAGTCTCCAAAAGGGTGGAAAGGATTTTGTTGCGAACTACTCTAGAGCGTATGTTTTACCAAAGTTGCATCGGTTTTCTAGTTGGCATCGGCGACAGACAACTTTGAAAGCATTCGCGGGAATCCGATAAATGTTTCTTGGACTGATTGACAGGAGAGCGAATCGCGCAAACAATGCCGACATTGAAGGATCAAGTTCAAGCGGCAGGATGCCGCATTTTTTCCTGTCAGAGAGGTAGCAGCCAGTGCGCAACATTTCTCCTCTGGCCTCCTTCAACACTGCTAGTGTGTTGATGCTTTTCGTTTGCTTCTTGTCGCAGGCAAACAATTCGGCAGCCCAAACCAATGCTAAGCCCGTCCTTGATGCAAAGCGGGCGTTCTCCTACCTGATCAAGGTATGTGATCTCGGTTCGCGATCAACAGGTTCGGACGGGATGCGCAAACAACAGTCAATGCTTGAAAAGCACTTCACGAAACTGGGAGCGACTGTTGTATGGCAAGAATTCGACATACGCCATCCTGAGCGCGGTGAACCGATTGTTGTTCGGAACTTGATTGTGCGATGGGAGCCAGAAAAGACGGAACGCGTACTCCTGTGCACACACTACGATACGCGACCTTTTCCTGTTAACGACTTACGCAATCCCAAGGGGCTGTTCGTCGGAGCCAATGATGGCGGCAGCGGCACCGCATTGTTTATGGAGCTCGGACATGTTTTGCAAGACCTACCGCTCGATGTAGGCGTGGACATGGTTTTTTTTGACGCTGAGGAGCTGGTCTACGATGAACAGCGTGACCCTTTCTTCGTTGGTTCGAAGTATTTTGCGCAAGCCTACGTCGACGACCTCAGTGGTCCGCGTTATCGATGCGGCATTTTAGTGGACATGATTGCGGACGCGGATCTACAGCTTTTTCAAGAGCAAAACTCCGTTAAATATGCACGCACCTTGGTGGATGAAGTATGGGGAATCGCGAAGGAACTAAAAATCAAAGAGTTCAAACCGACTGTTGGATACGAAATCAAAGACGATCACCTGCCGCTCAACACCATCGCAAAAATTCCCGTCATAGACTTGATCGATTTTGATTACACTCGAGGCGTACCCAAGGGCAAAAGTTTTTGGCACACGATGGGAGACACTCCAGACAAATGTTCGGGCTCGTCGATGGTCAAAGTCGGCAACGTTTTATTGGAATGGATGAAACGGCAAAAGTGAGCCGCGAATCAAATACAGTACGTCCTTTTGCGATCGAGATTGCTGACCTCGAAAAGCATTTCGGCAGCAGCAAAGTCCTTGATCAGCTGAGCTTGTGCGTAGAGCCGGGGGAACTGCTGGTAGTTCTCGGGGACAGCGGTTGCGGCAAGTCGACGTTATTGAAACTGATCGCAGGCCTTGATCGTGGTCAGAACGGGACGATTCAAATCGGAGGGATTGAACAGACACGTGTCCCGCCACACAAGCGGGATGTCGCGATGGTTTTCCAAGATGGAAATGGCTACGAACACCTAACCGTCCAGCAGAATCTGGAACTAGCAGCCAAGAGCAATCCGAATGGTCCGATTCCCTATTGGGTCGACGGTCTCAGATTGGGAGCACTGCTCAAACAGAAGCTCGCACAATTGTCGGGCGGTGAATTGCAGCGAGTCGCAATTGCCAGAGCCATGATTTCCGGCAAGTCGATTGTGTTGCTGGACGAACCGCTCGCACATTTGAATCAATCGCTTCGCGAAGAAATCAGGGAACTCATCCTTAACGCTCACATGCAGACCGAAAAGACATTTGTCTATGTTACCCATGATTCAGAAGAAGCGTTCTACTTGGCAGATCGGATCGCGGTGTTGGCTGGGGGCAAGATTCAGCGGATTGGCAGCCCTCGTACCGTCTACCTGTCATCTCAAACGAAACAGGTAGCTCGACTGCTTGGTCAACCCACCATAGACATCATCACGGTCCCCAAATCCTGGCTTGGCTCACTAGACGACGCCATGATCGAGTGCGGCGCGCGGTCCCACGATTGGACAATCCATCGAATCGAAGCAGCAACGAAAGATCTTTCAACAATTGACACGCAAAAGGGGTTGCCTTACGGGGTGACACGAACGGACACAGGGCTTAAGGTCCAGGCATGGATCGACAACTGTTCGTGGATGGGTGGCAGGTGGTTGATCGAGCTCAATTGCCCATCCAAAATTCGGATCACATGCGAGTCTCCAGCAGCAGATCCCATCGAGCAAGTGCTACGACTCGCAGCTACAGCGAAACGTGAAAGATCACGTTCAATGCCGTTTGGGTTGCTGGAAGCCACGATAGAGCGATCTTGCCTGCAAGTGTTCACGAACGACTAAGGATCGAACGATCCTTAGTTAGGGTCGGTCGATCAATAAATGTCCGATTTCTGACGTGGGATAGGCTTCCAGCCTGTCATTTTCAAAGCGACAGGCTGGAAGCCTATCCCACTAATTGATCGAACGATCCTTAGCACAGTTACGCTGCTCGTTTTTGTTCCTGAATGATTTCGCCTTTGTCGTTGACTTCTTCGAATCGTACAGACACTTGTCGAGAGACTCCACTCTCCTGCATTGTGATACCGTAAATCATGTTTGCGGCGGTCATGGTCTTCTTGCTATGTGTCACAACGATAAACTTTGTCGTGTCCAGGAACTCCTTGAGCACCGTCACAAATCGACCAATATTCGCCTCGTCAAACGGCGCATCAACTTCGTCCAATATGCAAAAGGGACTCGGGCGATATTGAAAGAAAGCCATAATCAATGCAACGGCGGTTAGCGCTTTCTCTCCGCCGCTAAGCAGCGAATTGCTAAGTGTCGTTTTACCTGGCGGCGTGGCAATGATTTCAATTCCACTATCCGGATCGTTCTGATCCTCAAGCAGGATATCTGCAAAGCCTCCGCCGAATGAACGACGATACAGGTCCTGGAAGTTCTTGCGAATCGTGGTCAGAGTCTCCATAAACAGGTCGCGAGAATCCTCATCGATCTTAGCCATAGTCCGAATCAAACTGGTCTTCGCATCGTGTAAGTCTTGGTAGTGATGCGAAAGTCTGTCGAATCGAGTTTGAAGTTCGTCCAATTCGGTGAGTGCCTCCATGTTAACGCTACCCGCCGCTGCAACTTCGTGCCTAAGCTGGACAATTTCCGACTCGATTGAAGTGCGGTCTAGACCGGCGAAAGTTGGCTCACCTGCTTGGTCTCCGATCAGTTCTATTAGCCATCGGTTCGCTGTTTGCGGGCTCTCTAAAGCGACGATACTCAAATCGATTTGTTGGCGACGTTTGGCGGCTAGGAACTCGTGGGATTCTCTTGCGAGAGAAGCTAAATCGAGTTGGTACTCATTTGCATAGTGTTCATGAAGTTGATCCCATTGGGCGTTCAATTGCAATTGATTCTGTTCGATGGCCTGGATTCGATCCTGTGCCTTCTCGATGTTTCGGCGTGCGTTATCGCTTTGCCGAATGGAATGCTGCAAAACGGAATTTTGAGCATGAATCTGCTCGTTCGATTCTGCTCGATTCGATTCAATTGTTGATATGTACCCTTGCGCAGTTTCAACGCGAGAGCGGAATTCGACTGCCGAATTGGACGCAATGACTATTCGATTTGCGATGGACAAAAGCGAGGCTTCCGATTGTTGGACGCTCTTGACACGTTCGGTTGAATCCAGCTGCATCTGTTCGATGGTGATCCTTAACCCAACAACGCGTTGTTCTAGTCGTGCCAATTCGATTCGACTCTCCGTGACGATCGATTGTTCCGTTTGCATGGCCTGTTCGCAATCTGCGAATTCTGCGGCAATCGCCCCCCGGACCGATTCCAGGTCGGTCGATTCCAAGGCACATTTCTCGATTGCAAGCTCTGCCGCTTCGCTCAAATCGTTTAGTTCCGAAAGTCGCTCTTTCGAATCATGAAGGCCAATTCGAATCGTTTCAAGCGATGAAGTTAATTTCTCGAGGTGTTTTACGATAGATTCGAGACGCAGTTCGCAGGCCGTAAGTTCTCGTGATGTTGAGTACGCTGCCGCTTCTTTTGCCCGAAGTAAGGCTTCCGTTTCCGCGATATTAGTTTGCGCTGTTGTCACGGCAGCGGTCACCTCGAGCAGGCGTGCTTCCACATGCTTGATTTCCTCTCGAGCAGATTGCATTTCACTTCGTCGCGAGACAAGCCCCAAACCGGTGTGCAGCGAGCCAAGTGTGATACTACCGTCGCTGTCAACCAACTGGCACTCGGCAGTTACAAAACGCAATCCGGCACCGCGGAAGTGGCTTAGCTCGAGCGCTGTGGAAAGGGTATCCACGAACCAAGTTGTGCCAAGAAGGAAACGAACGAGAGGTTCGTAGGCGTCATCAAAGCAAGTCATGCGATCGGCTCGACCAAGGACACCTCGAAGGCCGTCGAGTTGAATCTTTTCGCCCGAACGTCGACTCGTAAGTCGATCCATTCTGAGCAATGTAACGCGTCCTTCGACGGCCAGACTTCCATCGTTGATCCAGTCGATGATTTGGCCGTTGCTCAGAACAATTGCGTCCGCATGCGATCCTAATGAGACGTCGATAAGCGGTGCCAAGTGCATTTCCGTACTCAGCAAGTCAGCGACTAAACCGAGCACAGTTCCCCACACGTTTGAAACGATTGCGTCCGACGGATGGCTCAAGTCCTGATCTGGATGTTGATTGGCTCGTGCAAGTCGAAGCATTTGTTGGCCTCCTCGCCCTGCTCCGGTAAATTGTTCTTCGAGTTGTTCAAGGATGTGCAATCGTTCACGAACACCGTGCAGCTTACCTTGCAGAACAATAAACTGCTCATGCGTTTGCGATAAACTCGCTTTCTGTTGCTGGAGACGAACTTCCTCAGCCTGCTTTTCGATCGCCGCGAATTCAGCGTCTTTGCATGCCCGATCACGGACCGCTATGGCGGCCTCGATTGACTGTTCGGCCTGCGAAATCTCATCGATAGACTTGGATTCTACCTGCTGCTGTTGAGCGATAGACTGTTGAATCTGCTCCACTTGGAAGCGGTATGCAGCAAGTTGAGAACGATTTTCGGATGCCGTTTCTCGACGCTTTTCCAATTCGGCTTTGGTTGAGTCCAGCCGAGACTTGGTCGAACTCAGCTTCTGCTGAAGAATGCTCCAATGTTGTTCGCTGAGGGACAACTCTTTTGTCGCGGCAAGTCGGACTTCCTCAACCTTTTCGAGGTCCAACTGCTTTAGAGCCATCTCCTCGGAGGAGATATCTGCCCGTTGTCTTAGCACAACGATTCGATCCTGCAGCACGGACTGCTCGGCGATCAGTTCGGCGTGGCGCTCGGTCGCAGAAGCGATCCCATTTTCAGCCGAGATAAGCTCGCGTTGCGCGCTTAGGTATTCTGTCTGGATGGCCTCTTGGTTTTTTTGCAGCTCTTGTAGTCGCTCCTGTTCGGCGGCCACAACGGTTTGGAGAGCGACGTTCTTTTCGAGAAGTTCCGCCGCAGCATTCTTGGCGTCGTCGATTTGCTTTTCGTTCTTTGCTCGATCTTGTTCGAGCGTCATTCGATCTAGCCAGCCCAGCTGCATGCGTTTTGTCTGCATGGTCGACGTAAGCTCGCGGTATCGTTGTGCTTTCGTCGCCTGTCCCTTGAGCGTCGACAATCGTTTGCCAACTTCATCCACGATATCGTGTAGCCGAACCATATTTTGGTCGACTCGCAACATGCGACGTTCGGCTTCAACTTTTTTCGCCTTAAACCGCGAGATGCCCGCCGCCTCCTCGAAGATCCCGCGACGGTCTTTTGCAGAAGCCTGAAGCAAACGATCCACTTTGCCTTGTTCGATCAAGCTGTATGCATCGACACCAACACCTGTACCACGGAAAAGATCTTTGACGTCCTTGAGACGGCATGGCTGTCCGTTGATGCAGTACTCCCCGTCGCCGCTGCGAAAGACGCGTCGACAGACTTGAACTTCATCTGCGTCGTGGCCGAAGATGCGAGTCGTATTGTCTAGTATCAAAGTGACTTCGGCGCTGTTGGCCGGCTTGCGTCCACCTTCCGCAGATCCCTTGAATATGACATCTGTCATGTCGGCGCCTCGCAATGCTTTTGCACTTTGCGCACCGAGAACCCACTTTACTGCATCGACGACATTCGATTTTCCTGAACCGTTGGGGCCGACGACCACGGTAATCCCATCGGGAAATTCGAAACGCGTTCGATCTGCAAAACTCTTGAAGCCAACTAATTCGAGGGCTTTGAGCATGTGGTTACCGAGATCTTTTGGCTGACAAAAAGGATTAGGACACTGAACCGCTTAACGTTTTAGCGTTGTAGCTAACCCATCACTCGCCATTTCGGAGGTCGTCGACGATGTCTTTTCCGCCAACTCCAATTCGGGCAGAGTTGCAACTCGCTTTGGTCTGACCCAAGGCGCTTTTAGCAAACCCTCTGAGGTCCACCAACTTGCCTTTCTCGACTCCGTGTACTTGAGACTAGCATTTTCAACTTGAATTTCCTTTTCAGACTCAACCGATTTTACTTCTTTGTTATGCATTGGATTCATGACGACAGGAGTTGCTAAAGCCTGGATCATCGCCAATTTATCCATGGTGTGAACCACGTCGTTGTAGTTGGTGCGAAGCATTCCAAAACCTCTCAGCAGGGAAACGATATCGTTGGCCACGACAACGTGATGTGTCTCGCCGTTGCCCTGTCGTTTCGATAGTTTGATTTGATCGCCAGGAATCGGCGTGAGAGTCAGCAGTTGGGTGGGTGAGAGTGGTGCAAAGAGTGAGATGGAGATATTGTTTCCAAAGAGAATGACTTCCTTTTGCTTTTGAAGGGAGATTGCCAGCAATGGAGTGGAACTTGGTACTTGTACAAATTGAAAGTTCTTTCCAATTGTTTCCCCTTTGACACTCATGTCATTAGGATTGCGCGAGCGAATTGCATTGAAGGCGCCAAATCGCAGATCGGGTTCTGGATCTTGGAGCAATTGCTCAAGTGCCTCACGTGCAGAAGAGTCCTCATTGACGACCAGTCCCGTTAAACAGAGCGCGCGGGCTGCAGGGATCGTTTGTGCCAACTCAGTCAGCACAGGAACCGATTCCTTGTTGTCCAAATAGGCTAGAGAGTAGGCTGAGTAGAACCTAACCTCCTTGTCGTCCGAGGACAGTCCGCTGATCAGCGTCTGTTTTGCAGCCTCGGTGCCGATCGCTTCCAGTTCTGCGGCTGCGCGTCGGCATGTTGCTGGGTCGGCGAGGAGCTTGCGACAACCCAATAGACGTTCTTGTTGCTCGTCGGTGGTCTCGCTAAATCCCGTACACTTGATGATCGACATGAAGTGGGCTGGATCATGCTTGTACTTTGGAATTGCACTTAAAGCGACATAATGATCGCTTGTGCCCTCGGCCACCAGTTTCTGCTTGCTTGAATCTTTGTAGAAGTAACGGGCGTTGATTGCTTTTTCAATTGCTTTGGTAACGATGACATGTCGAAATTCAGGCTCAATACGCAACCCGATAGGTTTATCTTGCTTGAGTCGTGCACCGCCGATGACGATCCCCTGCAGCGGTGCTAGCTCGCTTTGTTGTGTGAAGCTGGTGGGTAAAATAATGACTTCGCCGCTTGCAATTGCTTTTGGTTCGCTCGATCGCAGTTTACCTTTGATGACCGCAATTTCAGCCAGACGAGACTCCAGGACGAATCCTTCGGTCAAATTGGATGCTGAGCATTCGTTCGATGCCTCGACCTGCACATCCAGGATTTCGCCCTTGGGATCGCATGGGCTTGCGATGATGCGCAATTTCACAAGGGCCGTAGAAGGATCATCCAAGAAAGTTTCTGGATTTTCGATATCGCGGATTCTCATCTCGTCGAGCATCCAGTCACGCTGAACACCTGGGCGAACAATTCCGCCTGTACCCGGCAGGCTTGAAGCAATTGCAAAGGAGTCGTAGGAGACTGGCGACATACCGAGTGAATTTGCAACTTCGCCTATTAAGCGAGGACGATCCGGATCGACCATGAGCTCCTGAATCCGTTTCGTTTCCTTGACGAAATGATTGTCCTTTTCTTTCCTGTTGATCCAGGAACTGCAGCCAGAAATGCTAGCAAGTCCAATAGTGCCAATGAGAGCGCTGGCACGAAGGACTTGCAGTTTGCGGCGATAGAATCGATTTGATCGGTCCATCGATTTCAGCTTCCTAAGTTGTTTGTTAAGTCGAAGACAATGTCGCTGTCGGATGGGCGACGCAAATCGAGGGAATAGCTTCAATCGATGCGGACGTCAATATCGCTCCTACAAAAAGGGCTTTCAATGTTCTCACGTGGCACGGGGGTCTCGTCCGTGATTTCATGGGCGTAGTGGAAGCCACTCAACTTGGGGTTCGTTCGATCAATTCGTGGGATAGGCTTCCAGCCTGTCGCTTTGAAAATGACAGGCTGGAAGCCTATCCCACGAAAAAAGGCACGTTCATTGAACGTGCCTTCAAATGCTTCATTCGTCGGTCGCTAGCACATCTGCATCGAAAATGCAGGTGGCAACAATCGACTACTTGAGTTCAACAGTTGCACCGGCTTCGGTGAGTTCTGCTTTGACCTTTTCAGCGTCTTCTTTCGAAACAGCTTCTTTGATCTTGGCAGGAACTGCTTCAACCAGCTTCTTTGAGTCCATCAGCGATAGACCGGTCAAGTTCTTTACGACCTTGACTACGTCTAGCTTCTTGTCACCGAACGATGTCATAATAACATCGAACTCGGTTTGAACCACTGGCGCAGCTGGGGCAGCATCTGCTGGTGCTGCCATCATCATACCGCCACCGGAAGCGGCTTCGATGCCGTGGACTTCCTTCAAATAATCACTCAATTCCTTGGCTTGCTTGAGCGTCAGGCCGACGATCTTCTCGCCCAAGGTCTTGATTTCTTCCGCGAAAGCGGTTGCTGACTCGGACATAATCTTACCTATCCTCTTGTTGG
>Ga0163144_10026494_pt1 | contig 11267 bp, 8 predicted proteins | sample OliLak19BULKMAT1_FD_123175 | JGI IMG/M metagenome (GOLD analysis project Ga0163144, IMG submission 123175) | Freshwater microbial mat bacterial communities from Lake Vanda, McMurdo Dry Valleys, Antarctica - Oligotrophic Lake LV.19.BULKMAT1 | ecosystem: Environmental > Aquatic > Freshwater > Lake... | reverse complement strand
TAATGCCCGCCGCCTACTAGCATTCCAATCGCCGCCGAGACCCATACGGTGGCTGCCGTGGTCAAACCCGCAATATAACCGCGCTCGCTTTGGTGAAGTATGGCACCCGCTCCCAAAAATCCGATCCCCGTGACAATTTGAGCCGCTACTCTTGCCGGATCTCCAGTGGGACCCGCCAACAGAATTGAAATTTGTACAAAAATAGAAGAGCCCAGACAAATTAGAACCAGAGTTCTGGCCCCAGCGGGCTTGCCTCGGCTCTCTCTTTCTAAACCAATTACTAATCCACAGCCGATCGAAACAAAAATAGCTCCCAGAAAACCAGGCAGTGATTCCATTAACTCGGCAACCCTCGGCATTATCTCGTCAAACATCGGTTCAATCATGATTAATCCTCGTCCTCGCCCGCCAAGTGTCGGTAAAGAGTTTTCGGATCAACTCCCAAAGCCTTAGCCGCCTTCGTTTTATTCCCCTTATGAATAAGAATCGCTTTCTTAACATAGTTCCGAATGAAATTATCTTTGGCCTCTGACAAAGAAGGAAGAGCGCTGGCCTTTGGCGATTCATTTAAGAAATCAAAATCCTGACCGCTCAAAACTGATTTACCTGGAGTTTCTTGAGTCAAAACCATTGCTCGTTGAATGGCATTTTGCAGCTGCCGAATATTCCCTGGCCACTCATGTTGCAACAAAACCGAAGCCGCCGACTCATCGATACCCGTAAATCGTTTGCCATGCTCTCTTGCCGCATGGCGAACAAAGTCAGCCGCAATCTCTAAAAGATCCTCTGAACGTTGCCGCAAGGGCGGAAGTTTAAAAGTAAGTGTGTTTATTCTAAAAAATAAATCCTGCCTAAAAAATCCCTGTACCACCGCTTCTTCTAACGGCTTGTGAGTCGCAGCAATCAATCGAAACTCACTTCGTTCTTCAACTGTTGAGCCCACCGGCATAAAAGTTTTCTCTTGAAGAACACGAAGAATCTTTGCCTGCATATGCAAAGGCAGGTCACCAATTTCATCTAAGAAAAGTGTTCCATTGTGAGCTTTCTTTACCAAGCCAGCTCGATCGGCCATAGCCCCGGTAAACGCCCCCTTTTTATAACCAAAAAGCTCACTTTCAATCAACGTCTCGGGAATCGCCGAACAATTGATGGCGACAAAACCATTACGAGCCCGATTACTCATGGTATGAATGTGCCGAGCCAAAACTTCTTTTCCGGTTCCGGTCTCTCCTAAGATGAGAATGCTTGATTCAGTGCGTGCCGCCTGCTCCGCCTGCTTCAGTATCTCTTGCATCTTCGAATTCTTCGAACGAACTCCGGTTTGCGATGGCGTACTCGGCGCTTCGCTCGGACTTTGCAAAAGCTTGGCATGAAGAACAATCGCTCCATGGGTCGCAAACAAAGTTAAAAACTCTAAGAGCTCCGGAGCAAAGAAGGCGGCTTGATTTCGATTTTCTAAATAGATTACTCCGATACATTTTTTATCGAAGAAGAGAGGCAAAACTAAAACCGATCGCAACTGATTAGTAATCACCGACTTCGCTTGAGCGAAGTCCGGGTGGGTCATGGCATCATCCAAAATTAAAGGAGCTTCCATCTCAATGGCGCGCTTCACAATCGTATCGCTATAATTCTGCTGATCTTTAAGAACGTTCTCTCGAGTATCGTAACGAGCAATAGCAACTCTCATTTTGCCTTTTTCATCGGCAAGCAAAAGAATTCCTCGTTCCGCACTGGCCGCCGAAATCGCATCGTCCATTAAGAACTGGCAAACCGATTCGATGGACTCTTTGGTTGCACGCTGACTAAGATTCAAAATTCGCTCGTACCATTTTAGACGCGAAGCAGAATCTAGATTGGAGGTCATACCCTCTATTCAATATCAGAAGGCGATAAATTGGAACGGAGATATTCTCTATTCAGCCGAACAATATTCTCAAACGAGATGCCTTTGGGGCAAACTGCAGAACATTCTCCCTCATTGGTGCAAGACCCAAAGTTCTCCGCATCCATCTGCGCAACCATCGCCTTGACCCGAGTACGTCGCTCGGGCTCACCCTGTGGCAGAAGAGCCAAATGAGAAACCTTGGCCGCGACAAAGAGCATCGCTGACGCATTCTTACATGCCGCAACACAAGCTCCACAACCGATACAGGTCGCCGCGTCAAAAGCCATCTCGGCTCGAGTCTTTCCGATAGGAATGGCATTTCCATCTACCGCGTTTCCAGCATTAACGCTCACAAATCCACCACTCGCGATAATTCGATCAAAAGAAGAGCGATCTACTGCCAAATCTTTTAGAACCGGAAAGCCAGCCGCTCTAAAAGGCTCGACCGTAATAACATCGCCATCCCGATAAACTCGCATACGAAGCTCACATGTCGCTTTCTTGTTGCCTGGATTTCCATGTGGCACACCATCAATCACCACGCCGCAAGTACCGCAAATTCCTTCGCGGCAATCGCTTTCAAAATGAACAGTCTCTTTGCCCTCGGCCGCCAACTTCTCGTTCAAGTAATCGAGCATTTCAAGAAAACTCATGTCTGGACTCACTCCCGACAGATCGTATTTCTCTAAATGACCCTCAGATTTACAGCCATTTTGTTTCCAGATTCGCAGCTTTAGGTTCATGAATTTAATCCTCTAGGGGTAAGATTTTATTTGTAACTTCTCTGGCTTGGCTTAACATACTCAAATTGCAGATCTTCTTTATGACGAACTGCCGCTTTGCCTTCACCGGCATATTCAAATACGGCCACATGCGCAAAATTCTCATCGTCGCGCCGGGCTTCCCCTTCGGGAGTTTGATACTCTTCGCGAAAATGACAGCCGCAAGATTCTTCTCGAGTGAGCGCGTCTTGGGCAACCACTTCTGCAAACTCAAAATAATCGGCGGTGCGAGAAGCATGTTCTAAATTGGCATTCAGATTATTCGCATCGCCTGAGATCGCCGCATCTTGCCAAAACTCATCTTTTAATTTTCGAATCTCTTGAATGGCATTCTCGCAGCCCACTTTACTTCGCGACATTCCCACAGCGTTCCACATCACTCGACCCAGCTTACGATGAAAAACCGGAACAGGAGTTTTTCCTTTTACTGAGAAAAGCTTATCAATGAATTTTTGAGAATCAGCCCTGGCATCTGTAAAATCGCTTTGCTCGGTATTCACCGCTTCTAGAGGCGTAGACGCAATATAATTTGCCAAAGTATACGGGGCAATAAAGTAACCATCCGCCAAGCCCTGCATCAAGGCACTCGCTCCCAAACGATTTGCACCATGCTCAGAAAAATTAGACTCTCCGATCGCAAACAGCCCCGGAATCGTAGTCATTAAATTATAGTCCACCCACAATCCACCCATGGTGTAGTGCGGCGCAGGATACATGCGCATAGGATTTTGATAGGGATTCTCGCCTGTGATGCCCTCATAAATTTCAAAAAGGTTGCCGTACTTCTCGGCAATCTTATCTTGACCCATTCGCTTGATGGCGTCCGCGAAGTCTAGATTGACAGCCTGCTTACTGCCGCCGACCCCGCGACCTTCATCGCAAACTCGTTTAGCAGCTCGCGATGCTACGTCTCTTGGCACCAAATTTCCGAAGCTCGGGTACATTCGTTCTAAATAATAATCACGTTCGCTTTCGGGAATCTGCGCGGCCGCCCTAGAATCAGAAGGATTCTTCGGAACCCAAACCCGACCATCATTTCGCAAACTCTCACTCATTAAAGTCAACTTTGACTGATATTCGCCGCTAACCGGAATACAAGTCGGATGAATTTGCATAAAAGAGGGATTCGCCATCCCTGCGCCTTTTTTATGAGCTCGCCAAATCGCCGTGACGTTAGAGTTTTTGGCATTCGTTGAGAGGTAGTACACGTTCGAATAACCACCGGTCGCCAAGAAAACCGCATCCGCCATATGGCGCTCTAATTCTCCGGTAAGACCATTTCTCATGATCACTCCGCGGCATTTGCCGTTGACCACCACGACATCCATTAATTCTCGACGAGGAAGTAACTCCACTTGCTTGGCATCTACTTGGCGCATGAGAGCTTGATAAGCGCCCAATAACAACTGTTGACCCGTTTGACCGCGAGCATAAAAAGTTCGAGAAACTTGAGTACCACCAAAAGATCGATTTGAAAGCAACCCACCATACTCGCGCGCAAAAGGAACTCCCTGAGCAACGCATTGGTCGATAATCTTCACGCTCACTTCTGCCAAGCGATGTACATTGGCTTCGCGGGCACGAAAATCTCCACCCTTCACTGTGTCGTAAAATAGTCGATGGATACTATCGCCGTCATTCGCATAATTCTTCGCGGCGTTAATCCCTCCTTGAGCAGCAATCGAATGCGCTCTTCGAGGACTCTCATGATAGCAAAAAGTTTTTACTTTGTAGCCGAGTTCTCCGAGACTCGCCGAGCATGAAGCTCCAGCCAATCCTGTTCCAACCACAATCACTTCGTGCTTGCGACGATTAGCGGGACTAACGAGCTTCCCCGAGAACTTATGATTGGTCCATTTTTCAGAGATAGATCCCGCAGGAATTTTAGCATCGAGTTTCATGAATTCATCACCGCCCGTATAAATAAAATAATGGGGATAATTGCAAAGCCGCCCATCACCACAAAAACAAATCCGCGACTCACTAAATATACAAACCTCGCCGTTCGATTTGTTTCAGCTCCCAGTGTCGCAAAAAGACTGCGCACTCCGTGGAGTAAATGAAATCCAATCACCAACATGGCAATGACGTACAAAATTACCTGACCAATTTCAGAAAACTCTGCTTTCACAAGACTCGAAAGATCATGCATTTCGATACCGCCTTGCACGATGGGTGGCTGCTCACCATATTTAAAATGCCAAAGATGATAGGGAATAAAAAATAGTACGAAGCCACCCGTAATAATCATATTGCTTGAAAACCAGCTTCGTCGACTTTTGCCAGAATTAGTTTTCACTTGGTAGGGAATCCGACGCGCTGCACGATTCTTGCGGACGAGTGCTATCGCCACCACAATATGCAAAAGAACCACCGCAATTAAACCTGCCTCTGCCGTATAAAGTAGAATCTTATTGGAGGTCAAAGTGTGTGCGTAATTATTGTAAGCTTCGTAGCTATAAAGAACCAAAAGGTTTCCTGCCATATGAGCTAAGAGGAAAAGGCAAAGACCGGTCCCCGAAACTGCCATCAATATTTTTAGGCCAATACTAGATTTTAAAAACGAACAAAGACGAGTCACCAAACACTCCTTCTAAATGAGATCCAACTGAGCTCAACGCAGCTTAAAATTTAACGGGATTAAGATTTAACCGCAAGCAAGGAGGAGCCCGCAAATACCCGCTATTTGCCGCTGTATACCCCTGCCGCTTAAGTTGAACCCTGCCTTGACCCAAGATTAACTAGGGTAGCCCGCCAAAAACCTAGTATTCGCCTAATTTAAGAAGGAGACCAACCATAAACAAATGCTACTTGGCGTCTGACGAGAAGGCCGACGATAAGGGCCTACCTGTGAGAATTTGTTTCAAGAATTTTATGGCAACCCTCCACCCCGAAGACCCGTTCGCTTCACCCGAAGTTCAAATCGAAATCTCAAATGAGGAATCAAAAGTTTATTCACTCATAAAAGAAAAAGATCTTTTGAAAGCCAAAGAAGAAGCTCCCATCAAGATCGAGGTTTCGGTTGTGCTAAACCCCAGCTCTTTCAGTGATACCGGCGAACCAGAAACGATCTTCTATCGACTCGAGAATTAAATTCTAAAACTTAAGAAGCCTCACGAGCTGCGTTCAAGGCCGATCCGGCCTTGAACCATCGTACTTGCGCCTCAGTCAAAGAATGCTTGAGCTCTAACTCTAAAACTTTTCCATCTGGCTTTTTAATCTGTGCTTTCACTGAAATTTTTGGAGCTAAGTTCATCAAGCCAAAAACACTCACGCGGTCAGTCGCCTCAATCAAATCGTAATCTTTAGGATTAGCAAACATAAGTGGCAGTAAGCCTTGCTTCTTTAAGTTGGTCTCATGAATTCGGGCAAAACTTTTTGAGATGACTAATACACAGCCTAGATATCTGGGCTCCATGGCCGCATGCTCACGAGAACTTCCTTCTCCATAGTTTTCATCTCCGATCACGACCCACGAAATCATTCTTGCTTTATAATCTCTGGCAATCTTAGAAAACGACTCGCCGCTTGCACCCGTGATAACATTAGCGCCCTTACCAATTTCTTTCGTGAAAGCGTTCACCGCTCCCAAAAACATATTGTCGCTAATGCGATCCAAATGGCCGCGAAACTTAAGCCAAATTCCAGCCGGAGAAATATGATCGGTAGTACACTTTCCAAAAGCCTTCAGCAAAATCGGGAGGTCCACAAAGTCCTGTCCACTCCAAGAACTAAAAGGCTCTAACAAGGCCAATCGCTCAGAGTCAGGGCGAACAATCACTTGTAGAGTCGGCGCCGCTTGATCGGCCGGAGCCTCGTAGCCTTCCCAAGAAATTTTAAATCCTTTAGCTGGCACATCGTCGGCACGGCCGGGACCTTCTAGCCTCAATTTCTTTCCGTCGACATCTAAAGAATCATTGAGAGGGTCAAAACTTAAGCTGCCACTCAAGCTCATCGCCATTACGATTTCAGGACTAGCAATAAACGATAAGGTTTCAGGGTTGCCATCGTTACGAGCGGGAAAGTTTCGATTATAAGAATTCACGATTGAATTCTTCTCTCCCGGCTTCACATTGTCGCGCTTCCATTGACCAATGCAAGGCCCGCAGGCATTCGCCAAAACCACAGCGCCGACTTTCTCGAGAACGTCTACAAATCCATCACGCTTCATGGTCTCATAAACTTGAGTCGAGCCTGGGGTAACATACAAAGTCGTTTTAGCTTTTATACCAGCCGCTAAAGCTTGCTTGGCTACCGCCACAGTACGTTGAATGTCCTCATAAGAAGAATTGGTGCAACTTCCGATCAGGGCCGCAGCCAAATGATCGGGATAGCCACTTGGTCCAACCTCGTTCTTCATTTTTGAAATCGCTCTCGCTTTGTCTGGAGTGTGCGGTCCGCAAATGTGTGGCTCTAAAGTGTTCAAATCAATTTCAACGACTCGATCGTAAAATTTGGCCGGTTCAGCATCGACTTCAGGATCATTTTTTAAAAGCGAAGAAAAAGATTTCAAGACTTCGGTGATATCTGAACGCTCGGTCGCATTTAAGTATCGCTCCATCATCTTGTCGTAGGGAAACACTGAAGTCGTCGCCCCGTGCTCAGCGCCCATATTACAAATCGTACCCTTTCCGGTACAAGAAATTGCCTCACAGCCAGACCCAAAATATTCTACGATCGCGTTGGTTCCACCCTTCACGGTCAGAATCTCGCAAACTTTTAAAATCACATCTTTAGGAGATGCCCAGCCATTTAGTTTTCCGGTCAGCTTCACTCCAATAAGCTTAGGATGCAAAACTTCCCAAGAAAGTCCGGCCATTCGTTCTGCAGCATCGGCGCCGCCCACTCCACAAGCTATCATTCCTAGTCCGCCTGCATTCGGAGTATGCGAGTCAGTTCCAATCATGAGCCCGCCTGGAAATGCGTACTTCTCTAAAACTACTTGATGAATGATTCCGGCGCCTGGACCCCAAAAACCAATTCCATATTTTTTCGCAGAGCTAGCTAAAAAATCGTAAACTTCTTGATTCGTTTTACCGGCGGTTTGCAAATCAGCAGCAGCGCCCTGATGGGCTTGAATCAAGTGATCGCAATGAATCGTGGAGGGAACTTGAACATGGTCCATCCCCGATTGCATAAACTGAAGCATGGCCATCTGCGCGGTCGCATCTTGCATCGCCACTCGATCGGGCAGCAGAGCTAAGGTTGCTTCTCCGCGAGCCAACTTTTGATTTTCGGGGTCGTGCAAATGTCCCAACACTAATTTTTCACTCAAAGTCAGCGGTCGCCCCAAACGCTTCCGAATGATCACTAAATTTTGCTCTACTCGGTTGAGTGCTTCTCGCACCAAGTCGGCGGTGGTTTCGGGTTTGGGTTTATTACTTTTTGATCCGGTTGCAGCCATAGAGGTCTCCATTTCGTTATCAGCCTATAAAGTATCAATGTGAAGCCAACACATCAAGTTCTGGCCTTGGACTTTATCCAGTCGTAGGATTGGCCCATGTCAAAAGAACTTTTAAGCGAGTTTCAGAATCCCTACGAGCGAACCACCAGAGACACCTGGTTACTCTTCAAAATCATCTCGGAGTTTGTCGAGGGCTTTGAGCTGCTCCGCAAAGTAGACCCCGCTATATCGGTGTTTGGTAGCGCACGTTTAGGAAAAAACTCGAAGTACTGGAAGCTGACCGAGGACGTTTGCCGCACGGCGACTTCGACGGGTTTTAGTCTTATTTCTGGAGGTGGGCCGGGCTTGATGGAAGCCGCCAATAAAGGCGCTTTTGACGGTATCCGCCAATATCAAAAGATTTTTCCGAAAGAACGTCCACCCTTGAATGTCGGGCTTACCATCAAGCTGCCATTTGAAAACAAGTGCAACCCCCATGTTAATTTAGAAGTGAACTTTAAGTATTTCTTCGTACGAAAAGTAATGTTTGCCAAATACGCGCGTGCTTTCATTATTCTTCCCGGAGGTTTCGGAACTCTCGACGAGCTTTTTGAAGCTCTTACTTTGATCCAAACCGATAAAATGGATAAATTCCCCATTATCATGATGGGCAAAGATTATTGGAAAGGTCTCATCGACTGGATGAAGAATACCGCCATGGCCCAAGGGGCACTTTCGAAATCCAACTTCGATCTTATTCACCTTACGGATGACCCAGAAGAAGCCATTGAAATTATAGGAAAAAGCTATTCGGACTTAGTAAACCTCATTAAGAAACGTCGTCTTCGGGGACGAAGAACTAGGGCTTTCAAGAAGAGCCAGAAATAATCGTCAAGGACCTGCAAATAGTTTTGTGCTAAAGCCGAGCCCCGTAAGCTCGAAAACTGGCATTTCGCTTGTTCCTACCTCGCTTTCTTCCTATAAAACCAAGATGGCGACCGGAGTAGTTTCTAATTTTTTAAAACAACATTATAGACATTTTAACGCGGCGACCGTTATCGACGCCGCTGAGGCTTATAAGAAGTGCTTAGAGAATGGTGAAAAAATGATGATCACTCTGGCGGGCGCGATGAGCACTGCAGAGATGGGAATCATCTTAGCCGAAATGATCCGCCAGAATAAAGTCCACGCCATTTCTTGTACGGGCGCAAATCTCGAAGAAGATGTTTTCAATCTGGTCGCTCATAGTAAATACAAACGAATTCCCGATTGGCGAAGTTTAACCGCTGAACAAGAACTAGAACTCCTCAATAACCAATATGCGCGAGTCACTGACACCTGCATTCCCGAAGAAGAAGCCATCCGAAAAATTGAAGGAGTAATCTTTGATCTTTGGCAATCTGCCGACAAAGCTGGCGAGCGAAGACTCCCCCACGAGTTTCTTTATGAAATGCTAAACAAAGGTTTGTTGAAGAACCATTACGACATTGACCCAGCCCATTCTTGGATGATTGCGGCCGCCGAAAAGAACCTACCGATTTTTGTTCCCGGATGGGAAGACTCGACTCTCGGTAATATTTTCGCGTCCCATGTCATTGGCGGTGACATCAAGAATGTTACGACCGTGCGCTCGGGCGTTGAATACATGATTGAGCTTTCAAAGTGGTATCGACAAGTTACCAAAGAAACCTCGATCGGATTTTTTCAAATTGGAGGAGGAATTGCCGGAGACTTTCCAATCTGTGTCGTCCCCATGATGCAGTTCGACTTACAAGAAGAGACGAAGCTTTGGTCTTATTTCTGTCAGATCAGTGATTCGACCACGAGCTACGGCTCTTATTCTGGCGCAGTCCCCAACGAAAAAATTACTTGGGGTAAGCTCGACGTAAAATGTCCTAAATTTATTATTGAATCCGACGCCACCATCGTCGCACCGCTCATTTTTGCACAAATCTTAGGATGGTAATGACAAAAAATCTTTCTCCAAAAATTATAAAAAGTTTAATTTCGGTAGCACGCGCGGCCTCTTTTGCCGGAGCCAATCGCTCGCTTAAGTATTTTACGAAAATTCCACCGGTTGAAACAAAAGCCGATCGTTCTCCGGTGACACGCGCCGATAAAGAGGCCGAGTCAGAAATTAGAAAAGTTTTGCGCAAACACTTTCCTCAACATCTTATTGTCGGTGAAGAGCATGGAGTCGATGGACCGACTGGTTCGGAGTTCAAATGGTGGATTGATCCCATCGACGGCACCATGCAGTTTATCCGAGGACTTCCGTTTTGGGGGTCGGTATTAGGAGTTGAATATCAGGGCGAGGTCGTCGCTGGCGTGCTCCTCCTCCCTGCTATTGAAGTAGAAGTTTATGCTGCTAAAGGACGCGGTTGTTTTATGAATCGCGAACGCTGCCGTGTCACCAAAGTAAAGAAACTCGCGAATGCAACCATTAGCCCTGGAGGAATTTTTCGCGGGACTGCGTCTCATCAAAAGCGAGTTCTGAAATTAGCTTCGAACGCCTACGATGTCCGCGGCACTTGGGACGTCTTCTCGCATGTGCTCGTCATCAGCGGTAGAATGGACGCGGCGGTTGATTTTGGAATTAATCCCTATGATGTTTCTGCGATAAAAATCTGTGTCGAAGAAGCTGGCGGCCTCTACACAGGCATAAGCGGCAAACCCAGCATCTACGAGAAAGCGGGTTTAAGCTCCAATAAGCTCGTCCATAAAGAATGCTTAAGCTATTTTAATTGATTTCAGCTAAGTTTCGGGGATGTCATTTGGAGGGGGGCCCCAAAGATTTCGGAGGATGGCATACGCCATTTTTATTTTCGCTTCTTGCGGAACCCAATCTCTTTTTGCCAAGATACCTAGCACACTCATTTGGAATAAAATTAAGACCCAATGTGCAACTTATCTTCCCGACTGTGAGTTGAGCTTTCAGCTTTTAGAAGATCTTCGAAAGAATCGTATCACCGATCAAGAAGCCGAACGCAAAGTATCGGAGCTCTGGACGATCCCTGTGAAAATAGAATCGTATCGGGGTCCTAGAAGCGGAAGCTGGTCCTTTGAAGGTTCCAATCACTTCGCTTACTACCTCGACTGGAGCTTGGGTGAAAATCGAGAAGAAATCGAAATGAGTGTGTCTATTTTTTACCGTAATCCCACGCAGAGCGTGCTCAGCTTTAAGTACGATAAAAAATTAAGTCTTAAAGACGCG
>Ga0163144_10026491_pt1 | contig 11267 bp, 11 predicted proteins | sample OliLak19BULKMAT1_FD_123175 | JGI IMG/M metagenome (GOLD analysis project Ga0163144, IMG submission 123175) | Freshwater microbial mat bacterial communities from Lake Vanda, McMurdo Dry Valleys, Antarctica - Oligotrophic Lake LV.19.BULKMAT1 | ecosystem: Environmental > Aquatic > Freshwater >... | reverse complement strand
CGCGCCGAAGATTGGCAGGAACTTCCCACCGCGCCCGCCAACGTCCGACCCCAGGATTGGGAGAAACGCAAAGCCGCGTAACGTAGCACCGCCCTTGCGGGCGGTCTCGGCGCTCCCGCGCTCAGTTTGTTCACCCGCCGAAATAAGCCGCCAAACTCACTCCTGAGCCGCGGCCATCCTCACGAATTTCGTCTTCCATCGCTCATCCAGCGCCTCGATCTGAGCGGCCCGCTGGTATCTGCCCCGCAGTTGCGCCGCGTCTCCCTCTGCAAAGTGCATGAGGTCGATAGCCTGCGCAATGGAGAGTCTCGCAGGGTGGGCCGATTCCCGCGCCACCTCATCGCCGGTCTGCACCAAACCCTCCGCAAGTACCCGAAAATAAGGCCCAACCCGCTTGCGCGCCAGAAACACTTTCGGGAACCCAGTGTCGTTGACAGCCATCGCCAGCGTCGAGCACGGCTCGCGCGGAAACGTCACCTGCACCCGCGCATCCCCCACGCGATAGACATCCCCGATACAAACTTTCTCATCATCCAACCCCTCGACCGTGAGGTTCTCACCAAACAGCCCGAATGGCAGGTCCGCGCGCGCCAGCGTCGCCCGCCAATGGGCATACTCCTCAGCCGCGAACGCATATGCCGCCTGCGTGATCCAGCCGTGGTGCTTCTTGTCCGCCTGTTGATCCCCATCAAACCCCCGCTCGCGCAGCATGACCGGGACTTGGGTCGGCTGCTTATAGATTCCGGTTCGGACAACCCTTCCCTTATGGGAGACTTCCCGGATCGGCGACAGGTTCAGTGAAACGATGCGCATTCAAAACAGTAGAGGGTGTGAAATGGGCGGATATGAAATGGGCGGATATGAAATGGGTGCCACCACCCGCGAAGGCTTTGCGCAGCGCGTGGTGCCGTAGCCCGGTACTTCAAGGCACAAACCGTAACGACGGCCTCTTCGGCAGCATCGGATCAATCTCGACCCCCCCGTCCCGTTCCCGGGCATACCACCGCGCGGACGACCATGGCCAATCCACCGCCCGTGCAACCAGCCCACGTTTCACAGGGTTGTTATGGATGTACGCAATTGTCTCGGCGATTTCGCCCGTCGAAAACTCGTTGCGGTCGTATCCGCCGCCCCGCTGCCAGAACCTCGTCTTTCCGTCGGGCGCGACTAATCGTTGAAGAATCGCCGCGTTCAACGTCCTCCATCGAGCAATGACTTCGCGCCCACACCGTCGTTTCATGTCGCACGTCAAAGCCGACACGGGAAACTCGCGGAGCAGCGGCCACAAAAGCAGGTGTACCTGCTCGGGCATGATGACCCATGCGTATAGGTTGAATGAATACGAGAATCATGTGCGGGCAAGATGCTACGCGAAAAAACCCTTGATGCGGTCGTTGCTGAAAAGTGGCAGTCGCAGTAGGTAGAGAACGTGAGGAATCTCAGGTGGTTGGGGTTTTCAGTTCGTTTCAGAAGTTTTCTGGGAGGTGGGGTGGGGGGGTCGGGAGGATTCATGGTTGAAGGTATAGACCCTGCGAGATGGTTGTATCCGCGCCGCTATCGCCCGCTCGCCTCTACTACGTGCGGCAGCGTTGTCAGCGACCCCGCGACGCTCACCATCTGCATCGGCGACTACAACTGCGATGTTGGGGTCGATGGCCGGGATGTGGAAGCCTTTTATGTGGATTGGCAGAACGGCTTGCCCAGGGCGGATGTCAATGCCCGCGGCGGAGTTGAGGGTGGCGATGTGGAGTTCTTCTTCCTCCGCTGGGAAGCGGGCTGCTGACAAAGCGAACGGGTCTAGAGAACTCTTCCCAGTACTCGGGAATCACCGCGCGCGAAGTTTTCAAGGCGATTGTTGTTTGAACTCACGATAGCGTCCCGCTCCATCGAACAGCGTCTACTAAAACTCCACTCTCGCCTCAAAAACACCAGGTGGCGCTTTTGAGGCTCACGGCAATTACCTCGTAACTCGGTGGGGTCAAAATTTCTCACAATAAATTTTGTTCTCCAAGAATCACAGCACCAAACGCACCTCCATTGCCCACCAAAACCTCAGAATCCACCACACAAACGCGCCGCGCGGGGGGATATTATGGAGGAACACAATTATGCACGTACCACAAACGCTCATTCCTGCCCCATCAATCCCATCACTACTCATCTCCTTGCACGCCCTATAACCAGTCCCAACGGCAAAAAACCCCAATCCATGAACACTTGAAATGCACGCCACTCAAAATTCACTTGTAAACCCTTGAAAAACAACCACTTACAAAACCGCTCCCCGTGCATTTCATGTGTTCAAATCAAAAACCTCATTTGGACACATAAAATGCGCGCTCCACGTATCACGTCAATACCTCCAGCAAAACAGCCACTTTCTTGCTTCCCTTGCGCGCAGTTTATGTGCTCACGTTCTTTCCCGTACGCTTGAACACGTGAACTCCGAAAGTGTCACCTGAAAACCCGACACAATGCCGCCTCACCCAACGCCGACTTGCTCCCCGACGGCTTTGCCCCCATACATTCCTCCTTCTTCACAAGGAGCCTTCTCATGCAGCATTCAGTTCCCCTGCACTCACCCGATCCACAATCTGAAAGCACCTCGGGCGTTTTAGCCGCGAGGGTCTCCCGCCGCGGTTTCATGCAGAGCCTGGGCGCCTCCGCCGCCGCCGCGACTGTTGCAAACAGCGCGCAAGCGCTGGTCACCGCGAAGGAAGCCGAGCGGGCCGCCGCGAAGAACGCCCCGGCCGTCATGGGCCCCGGCCCTGTCGAGATGACGTTGAACGTCAACGGCCAACCCCGCCCGATCAAAGTCGAGCCATGCACCACCCTCCTCGCGGCGTTGCGGGAGCATCTTGGCATGACGGGGAGCAAAGAAATCTGCGACCGTGGAGCCTGCGGCGGCTGCTCCGTCATCATTGATGGCACGCTGACCGTCTCGTGCATGATGCTCGCTATCGACGCCGTCGGAAGCGAGATCACAACCGTGGAAGGGCTCGCCAAGGGTGGCAAGATCGACCCCATCCAAGAGATGTTCATCAAGCACGATGCCCTCCAGTGCGGCTATTGCACCCCCGGCCTTGTCGTCGCCAGCCGCTGGCTCCTCAACAACAACCCCAGCCCCACGCTGAATCAGATCAGGCACGCCCTCGCCGGCAATATCTGCCGCTGCGGCACATACACCAACGTGTTCAATGCGGTCCTCGAAGCCAGTGGGCAGGCCCCCTTGGTTGATGGGAAACTTGTGTAGAAGGCTCGTCCAATCCTCCTCGCGGCGTTTCTCGCTCTTCTCCGCGGCCTCTGCGTTCTATCCTCCGTCCTGCTTCCCGAATGTTTTTGGAGTTCATCATGCTCCCTTTCGCTCCCACCATCACTTCGCCCACAACCAACCGCCCTCTCAACAGCGGTTCCTCGATTAACGATCACGCCTCGCGCCTCGATGGCGAACTGAAGGTCACGGGCAAGGCCAAGTACGGCAAAGATGTCTACCCTGCCAACGGCCTCTTCGTCGCCTTTGTCCGTTGCCCATACGGCGCGGCCACACTCGAGAAATACGATGACGCCGCGGCGAAGATACTTCCCGGCGTGCTCGAGGTCGAAATCACCAAGAAGGAAGGCGGCTACCACGGCGCTTCCGTCGGATACGTTGTGGCCGAGTCCACCCTCGCGATGAAGCGGGCTTTGATCGCCCTGAACTGCCAGTGGAAACGCAAGTCCGATGTCGTCACCAGCATTCAACAGGGGATGAAGGAAGAGCCGGAAGTGACGCCCGGTTCCGAATCGCTCCTCAAGAGCGCCGACAAAACCTTGGATGCCCAGTACAGCACCGCAGTGCAGACACACTCTTCGCTGGAAACTCACGGCGTCAGCGTCGACCACAACGGCGATTCGGCCACTGTCTACGCTTCGACCCAAGGTACATTTTCCGTGCGCGACGGCCTCGACGACGCTATCGCCCTCCCCCGCAGCAAGTACGAAGTCGTATGCGAGTTCGTCGGCGGCGGCTTCGGCAGCAAACTCGGTGGTCCCGGCAAAGAGGGGCTTACCGCGGCAAAGATCGCCGCGAAATACAAGCGTCCCGCCTACCTCTTCTGCAATCGCGCCGAGGAGCACCTGGATACCGGCAACCGGCCCTCAAGCCGAACCACCGTGAAAATCGCGTTTACCAACGATGGCGAGATCAAGGGCGGAGACATCCGCACGTGGGGCGGTGTGGGACCGAACAAGGCCGGCGGCGGATGCAACATCCCCAGCAAGCGGTATCAACTTGGGGAGATCAAAACCGGCCATGAAGATATCGCCCTCAATGCGGGCATGCCCCGCGCCTTTCGCGCTCCCGGCCATCCCCAGGGAGCCTTCGCCGAGGAGTTGATGCTCGATGAGGTCGCGTTTGCCTGCGGCCTTGACCCCTTGGAGATGCGCCTCAAACTCATCAAGGACAACTCGACCAAGGAAATGGCCCAGATGGGCGCGGGCCTGATCGGCTGGGACAAGCGCCCCAGAACCGGCTCGCAGTCCGGCGTGATCCGCCGCGGCATGGGCATGGGCATTACCTCGTGGGGCCGCTTCCCGTCGGAGGTTGATGCCGAAGTCGTCATCAACCGCGATGGTTCGGTCGAAGCCAGGACGGGGACTCAGGACATTGGCACCGGACAGCGGACGATCGTCGGGATTCTTGCCAGCGATGGCCTGGGAATTCCCCTCGAGGCTGTGACAGTGCAAATCGGCCGGTCATCGCTGCCGAAGGGGCCGGGTTCGGGCGGAAGCGTGACGACCGTGAATAGCGCACCGGCCTTCATCGCAGCCGCGGCAGACGCCAAAGCGAAACTCCTCGAACTCGTCGCCAAACGCACGAGCGCCGATGCCGCGGACCTCGCCATCAAGAGCGGAGAGGTGCTGAACAAGGGCAACAAGGTGATGGCATGGAAAGACGCTTGTGCATTGATCCCGGATTCAATCAAGGGCACCGGAAAGAACTTCTCCGACAACAAGCAGGACAAATCTACAGGAAACAGTTGCGGAGCCCAGTTTGTCGATCTCGAGGTCGATACCGAAACGGGTGTGATCCGCGTTCATCGCATCGTCGCGGTGCAGGCGTGCGGGCGAGTGGTCGCCCGCAAGTTGGCCGAGAGTCAGGTGATCGGCGGGGTGATTCAAGGTCTGAGTTACGCCCTCTTCGAGGACCGGATTCTCGACCGCCAGACGGGCGCAATGGTCAACGCGAACTTCGACATGTACAAGATCGCGGGAACGAGGGATATGCCGCGGATTGAGCCGGTTTTGTGGCAGAAGGGCAAGGAGACCGCCGGTCCGCGGTCGCTGGGTGAGCCGCCCACCGTGCCGACCGCGGGCGCCATCGCGTGCGCCGTGTTGAATGCGGTCGGGGCGCCGGTTCGGCATTTGCCGATCACGCCCGACAAGGTGCTCGCGGCCGTTACGGCCGCGAAAGCCAACAAGAAGGGTGGTGCGTAATGAAATCGTTCGCCGTGATTCAACCCGGAACCTTCGCCGAGGCCGCCTCGCTGATGGTGGATAAGAAATACTCGCTGCCGGTGCTCAAAGCGGGCGGCGTGGACGTGCTCGACCATTTGAAGGAAGGTCTGTGGTCCCCCGATATCCTTGTCAACGTGAAACGCGTTCGCGGTGAAAATGGCGAAGCGATTGCGCAGTCCGGAACGCAACTCCGCATCGAGGCCAACACCACCCTCGAGGAACTGGCCCGTTCCAAGGTGCTGCTCGATGTCGCCCCCGTGTTGGCCCAGGCCGCTGTAAGCGCCGCGACCCCCCAGGTGCGCAGCGTCGCCTCCGCCGCGGGAAACCTCTTGCAGCGGCCGCGCTGCTGGTACTACCGCCATAGCCAGTTCGACTGCTTGAAGAAGGGCGGAAACTTCTGCTACGCCGTCGAGGGCGAGAACAAGTTTCACGCGATCTTTGGCCCCGGCCCGTGCCATATCGTGCATCCCTCGAACATCGCGCCCGCGCTGATGGTGCTTGACGCGGTGGTGTATGTGACCGGCGGCAAGCGCGAATCCGTGAAGATCGCCGACCTCTTCCATATGCCCGAGAAAGGAATTCTCTCCGAGCACAACCTTGAGCCAGGCGAAGTTGTCACGCATTTCACCTGCGCTGTTGCCGGCAAGAGCGGCTTCTACGCCATCAAGGAAAAGCAAAGTTTCGACTGGCCCTGCGCCTTTGCCTGCGTGGCCCTCGAAGTCGATGGCGACACGATCAAGAATGCGCGGGTCTGCGCGGGCGCGGTAGCTCCAGTCCCTTGGAACCTGCCCGCGTCCGCGGATGCCCTCAAGGGCGCAAAAACCTCCGACGACGCGGCGATCAGCCGCGCCGCGTCCCTCGCTTCCCAAGCCGCTAAGCCCATGCGCGACAACGGTTACAAACTCGCGATGCTCGAAACATGCGTTCGCCGCGCGGTGCTGCGGGCGCTGGGCCGCGATATCCCATCCTTCACCGGGGGCCCCGCATGAGCACCCAGATGCCCGATTTCCGCCCTGTCGTGCTGCAGGCCACATGCCTCAACCTCCGCCACAAACTCATGTACGTCGATGACCGCCAGAACATGCCCGGCATGGTCGATGCCGAATCCTCCACCCGCATCTATTTCTGCATGAAAACCCAGGAGCAACTCGGCCCCGATGACCTCCCCGTTTGCCCCAAGGATTGCAACGGCACGCGGTCATGCTTCAAGGGAGCGATGTAAAACTTGCAACTGACGCTGGCGCACTCACCCGATCCCGATGATGCTTTCATGTGGTGGCCGATCACGGGGAAAGTGAGGCCCGATGGAACCCTGATCGATCCCAGTTCGGCGACCGCGCTCGATACCGCACCATTCACTTTCAAAGCCGTTCCCGCCGACATTGAAGTGCTCAACCGCCGCGCATCGACCACAGGCGACCTCGACATCACCGCCCTCTCTTTCCGCGCCTATTGCGATGTGAAGGATCGCTACGCGATCACCCACTGCGGATCATCATTCGGCGAGGGCTTCGGCCCCAAGGTCGTCGCGCCGGCAGGTGCCGATTTCGCGGCGGGATGCGAGCCGTTCCTTCGCCGCCCCGATGTCCGTATCGCGATTCCCGGTCGCCGCACCACCGCCTTCATGCTGCTCGGAATGCTCATCGGAAAAGACGGCCTTGCGGATCAGTCCCGCTTTGTCGAGATGCCCTTCGACCAGATCATCGGCGCAGTCTCCCGCGGCGAAACCCAAGCCGGCCTCGTGATCCACGAAGGCCAGTTGCTGTTCGGACAAGCGGGCCTCGGTCTGGTGGTTGACCTTGGCGACTGGTGGCACAAGCAAACGGGCCTTCCCACACCCCTTGGCTGCAACGTTCTCCGCCGCGACCTGGATGCACGGTACGGCGAAGGGACAATCAAACGCGTCTCTCGCCTGTTGCACGATTCAATCGAATACGCCCTCGCTCACCGCCAGGAATCGCTCGCCTACACCATGCCCTTCGCGCTCGCCAACGCCTCCAAGAAGGGCGCTGCGCAAAGCGGAACCCCCACCCTTGAGCGCGTGGACCGCTACGTGGCGATGTACGTCAACAAACGGACCGTCGACATGGGCGACGACGGCCGCGCCGCGGTGGTGCAACTGCTCCGCGCAGGCAACGACGCCGGACTATGCTCCGGCCCGGGTGTGGTCGATGTTGTGTAATGCGTAAGCGGTACCATGCGATCTGAACTCTGACAACTGCCACTGCCCCCCTCAACCCGCCGCCACAAACACCCTGTTGGCCTTCTCGAGCGACAGTTGCAACAGTTCCTTTCCGCGCACCCCGACAACCACAACTCCCGTCGTCGCGTCCACCGATTCGATGTTCACCGCCGCGCCCGGCACCAGCCCGTGCGTTTCCAAGAGCCGAAGCAACGCACCATCAGGTTCGTATACACGGGAAACCGTCCGTTCCTGTCCGGCCGTGCATCGCGCCAGAGGTTCTTCCCGCCGCGTCCGAAGATTGCCCTGAGCATCGGGGATCGCCTCGCCATGCGGGTCAAAGGCCGGGTGCCCAAGGAACGCATCCAGCTTCTCCAGCACCCGATCCGAGATGGCGTGCTCCAGACGTTCAGCCTCTTCATGCACTTCCGCCCAGTCGATCTTTAAGACGCGAACAAGGAAGGTTTCGATGATCCCATGCCGTCGCAAAACCGCCGCGGCGGTCTGCTTCCCTTTGGCGGTGAGTTGAACGCCGCCATACCGCTCATACTTGGCCAGCCGCTGCTGGTGAAGCCTCTTGAGCATCGACGAAACCGAGCCGGGCGTCACGCCCAAGGTCTTGGCGACCTCACCGACCGCCGCCTCACCGCGGCTGTCGGCTTGGGCAAGCTCATAGATCGCTTTCAAGTAGTTTTCAACGGTGTCGGAGGGCAAGTATGCGATCCAGCTGGAAGAGGGGGACAAGGGGCGCTGAGCGGACAACGATTGCGAAGAGTCTCCAATCAGAACTACTATAGGCCAAACACTTGGGCGCATATAAGTAAAAATAAATGTTTGACATATCAAACATTCGTGGCATATCATATTGCTCATGGAAACACTCATGCTCCTCGCTCGAAAATGTCTGTTGCGGCTCGTTGCGGCCGTCGCAATTTCTTGTATGGGCCTCGCAGCGTGTGAAGAACACGCGGGGAAAGGGGGAGTGGGAGGAGTAGGAGGAGTGGGGGATCAGCCGAAGAAAGCATACCCATATTCCGTCGTCGCTACCGTCGGCATGGTGACAGACATCGTGAAGGAAGTCGCGGGTGACAAGGCCACAGTCAAGGGGCTTTTGGGCGCTGGCGTCGATCCACACCTCTACAAACCCACGCGCGATGATGTCTCCGCGATGATGAAGGCCGATGTGGTCTTCTATTCCGGCCTGATGCTCGAAGGCAAAATGGCTGACACGCTCATCAAAGTCGCCCGCAACAAGCCCGTGTACGCCGTGACGGAACTCATCGATGAGACGTTCCTTCTTGAGCCGCCGGAAATGAGCGGGCACTACGACCCCCGCGTGTGGATGGATGCCAGCGCATGGTCGAGGTGCGTCGCCGCCGTGGGCAAATCCCTCGGTGAGTACGACCCCGCGAACAAGGCTGGCTACGCCAAACGCGCAGAGGACTACGCCGCCAAGTGCATGGCCCTCTACGACTACGGAAAGAAGGTCATGGCGACCGTCCCGGAGAAGAGCCGCACGCTCATCAGTTCGCACGATGCTTTCAATTATTTCGGCCGCGCATATGACCTCCAGGTGCTCGGTGTGCAGGGCGTCTCCACCGAGTCCGAGGCGGGTCTGCAGCGCATCAACGAACTCGTGGATTACACCGTCAAGAACGATGTCAAGGCTGTGTTTGTTGAGACCAGTGTACCGAAAAAGACGATCGAGGCATTGATCGAAGGCGCCAAGTCCCGCGGCCACCTCCTCAAAATCGGTGGCGAACTCTTCTCCGATGCGATGGGCGCCGACAAGACCTACGAAGGCACTTACCTCGGCATGATCGATCACAACATCACCATCGTGGCGAGCGCTCTCGGCGGCGAAGTGTCACCAAAGGGATGGCAGGGCAAACTCGCGATTGAACCCGCGAAGCCTGATACATCGAAGGAGGCGACAGGTGGCAAGTGATTCGATGGCTCCTCCCCACGCGGTGTTGTCGGAGAGTCCGGCATCGGCGGGGAGTAGGGGGGCAAGTGAACGTGAACGACCCCCGGCACGCGCTCCCGGCGTATCCCCCGGTGCCGCGTTCGAGCTTGGCGCGGAACACTCCCCTGACGCCGCGTTGTCGATCCATGACATGACCGTGGCCTACGACCGCAAACCCGTACTCTGGGACATCGACCTGGACATCCCCGCGGGGCAACTTGTCGGCATTGTCGGCCCCAACGGCGCCGGCAAAAGCACGCTCATCAAAGCCGTGATGGATCTCGTCCCCACGGCCTCGGGCCGCGTGCGCGTCTTCGGCAAGCCCTTCAAGCAATCTCGCTCGCGTGTCGGCTACGTCCCCCAGCGTGAAAGCGTCGATTGGGATTTTCCCGTCGATGCCCTTGATGTCGTGGCGATGGGTCTCTACCGCAAGGTGGGATGGTTCCTGCCAGTGCGAGCGGTTCACCGCAAGCAGGCGATGGCGGCCCTCGATAAAGTCGGCATCGCCGAACTCGCCCACCGCCAGATCAGCCAACTCTCCGGCGGGCAGCAGCAGCGGGTCTTTCTCGCCCGCGCCCTTGTTCAGGATGCGGACCTCTACCTGATGGATGAGCCTTTCGCCGCCGTCGATGCCGCCACCGAGCGCGCCATCGTCACCGTTCTGCGCGAACTCCGCTCCCGCGGCAAGACCGTCCTCGTCGTCCATCACGACCTGCAGACCGTCCCCGAGTATTTCGATCACGTCATCCTCATCAACATGCGCATTGTCGCTCACGGACCAACGCCGGAAGTCTTCACCAAAGAAAATCTCCACCGGACCTACGGCGGCAAACTCACCCTGCTCTCGCAGGCCGCCGAAGCCCTCATGCGCGAGGAGCGCGGCCTGTGACTGCCACGTTCACCCCCGGCCCATCCGCCAGTTCCTTGACTCATTCGATCACCGACCGCTCGGTCTCATGGCCTACCTGGGACCAGTTCCAGCGCGTCCTGCTCCTCAGCGACTACAACACCCGCCTCGTTGTTCTCGGCACCCTCACGCTCGGAGCAGCCGCGGGGCTCATCGGCAGTTTCATGCTCCTCCGAAAGCGCGCCCTCCTGGGCGATGCCCTCAGCCATGCCACCCTCCCCGGCATCGTCCTTGCCTTCCTCTTCTCCGTCGCGGCGGGCGGCACCGGCAAAGGCCTTTCCGTGCTGCTCTTGGGCGGTTCAATCACCGCGGTGCTAGGTGTGCTAGCGGTCTTGCTCATTCGCCGCTACACCCGCATCAAGGAAGACGCGGCGCTGGGCGTTGTCCTCAGCGTCTTTTTCGGGCTGGGCGTCGCCCTGCTCGGCATCGCCCAGCGTACGGGCCAGGGCAACTCCGCGGGCCTCGAATCGTTCATCTACGGCAAGGCCGCTTCAATGGTTGCGCTGGACGCGACCCTGATCGGCGCGGTCGCCCTCACCGTCACCCTCATCTGTATTCTGCTCTTCAAGGAACTCAAACTCCTCTGCTTCGACACCGCGTACGCGGGCGGTCAAGGCTGGCCCACGCTCCGCCTTGACCTCATTCTCATGGCGATGGTCGTCACCATCACCGTCACCGGCCTGCAAGCCGTCGGCCTGATCCTTGTCATCGCTCTT
>Ga0163144_10026490_pt1 | contig 11268 bp, 6 predicted proteins | sample OliLak19BULKMAT1_FD_123175 | JGI IMG/M metagenome (GOLD analysis project Ga0163144, IMG submission 123175) | Freshwater microbial mat bacterial communities from Lake Vanda, McMurdo Dry Valleys, Antarctica - Oligotrophic Lake LV.19.BULKMAT1 | ecosystem: Environmental > Aquatic > Freshwater > Lake... | reverse complement strand
GAATACATGGAGCGCCACAACGCCTCCCGCATGGTCGGTTCACCTCCGGGCTACGTCGGCTACGAGGAAGGCGGCCAACTCACCGAGCAGGTGCGCCGCAAGCCTTATTCCGTGGTGCTCTTCGACGAAATCGAGAAGGCGCATCCCGACGTGACGAACATGCTCCTCCAGATTCTGGAAGAGGGCAAACTCACCGACAACATCGGGCGCGTGGTGAACTTCCGGAACACCGTCATTCTCCTCACCTCCAATGTCGGCGCTGAACTCATCAAGAAAAACTCGACGATGGGCTTCTCGCCCATCTCTGACGAATCGAGCTACGAGAGGATGCGCGAAAAGATCCTCGAAGAGGCCAAGCGCCAGTTCAAGCCCGAGTTCCTAAACCGTCTCGACGACATCATCGTCTTCCGTTCGCTGACCAAGCCGGACCTTGTTCAGATTCTGGATTTGGAAGTCGCGAAAGTCACCCAGCGCCTCAAGGGCAAGAACCTTCGTCTCGAACTCGACGAGAAGGCCAACGACGTCCTCGTGGAGAAGGGCTACGACCCGACCTACGGCGCGCGTCCGATGCGCCGCGCCGTCGAGCGTTTCCTCGAAGATCCGCTCGCCGAGGAAATCCTCAAGGGCACGCTGATCGACGGCGAACCGGTGAAGGTCAGCGCCGTGGACGGGAAGCTGACCTTCAACCAAAGCACGCCCGCCTCCGGCGCCTTGACGGGCGAAGGCGCCTGACTTCCGCTTATCGTTTCCAGACGCCGCGAGCGTGATGCTCGCGGCGTTTTTCATTTGCGGCATTCCTCGGACCGGCTGCATTGCTTTTGCCCGCTGCCGGCCTAAACTTGTTCCATGCGGACGGCATTCAAAGAGTGGGCCATCGTCGTGGATGCCCTCGGTCGCGGGGAACAGATTCTCATCCTGCGCAAGGGCGGCATTGCCGAAGCTCGCGGCGGATTCCAGATGGAGCACCCGCAGTTCCTCTTCTTTCCCACGTTGTTTCACCAGCAGCGTGAGTCGGTCCTGCCCGGCGCGCAGAAGCGCTACGACGAGATTGCGCCCCGGCTGCCTGGACCGGAAATCGTCCGCCTCGAATACTTCGCCGAAGTCGCCGCGTGGCGGAACCTCGACAGCCTTTCCGCCGCCGAAGGTCTGCGCGGCCAGCACATCTGGCGTGATGAGGTGATTGTTTCCCGTTTCGATTGGGGGCAGGCGCAGAACATTTTCGCCATCGCCGTGCGCGTTTATCGCCTCCCGCTGCCGGTTGAATTGCCCGCCAGTCCGGCCTATGGCGGCTGCAAGTCGTGGGTTGAATTCGAGAAGGATATTCCGACGACCAGCGCCTTGCCCGTGCTGGATCAGCAAGCCTTCGACCGCAAGCTCCAGCAGTTTTTCACCGCCTTGAATCCAGTGACGACCTGAACTAAATCACCTCGACCACGGGGACGTTATGAAGATGCCCGCCTTGCTCCTCGCCTCGACCTCGCCGCGCCGTTCGGAATTGCTGCGGCAGATGGGCGTCGAGTTCGCCGTCATCCGCAACGAAGTGCCCGAGGTCGCCCCAGAACACCTTTCGCCGGCCGAAACCGCGCAGATCAACGCCTACCGCAAGGCCCACGCGACGGCGAAGAAGTTTCCCGACCAGATCGTTCTTGGCGCCGATACCGTCGTCAGCCTCGGCACCGAGGTTCTCGGCAAACCCATCGACCAGGCGGATGCCGAGCGGATGCTGGTGAAGCTCCAGGGCCGCACCCATCAGGTCATCACCGGCGTGTGCCTCATTCAGCAGCGCGCGCACCGGCAGCGGCTGTTCTTCGTCGCCACCGCCGTCACGTTCCGCAAGCTGCACCTTGGACAAATCCGTCGTTATCTCGCAAAGATTTTTCCGTTCGACAAGGCGGGAGGCTACGCGATTCAGGAGGAAGGCGATCAGATCGCGAAACACATCCACGGCTCCTTCACGAACGTCATCGGCCTGCCGGTGGAGCGGTTGCGCAAGGAGCTCGAGGCCTGGCAGGCGGTCAGGCTCTGACCTCGAGAAGCCGCTTGCCGCGAAAGCTTCAAGGCCGGGCGGGCGTCACCAGTCGATAGAAGCGCTGAGGTGCGGGTGATGGTTGTGGAACGATCGCCTGCGCCACACGATTGGTGGCTGCGGAGGGAACATTCAAAAGCGTGGACCACGCACCCAAGTCAGGTGCATCGCGTTGCAGAATCGAGTAATCGCGTCCCGCCACCGCGACGAAGCTCAACGTGACATTCGTTCCATCCCGCCCGGCGCTGATGCGCAGAAAGCTCAACGAGTCCTGCGGATTTGTGCCCGCCAGGAACTCCTGCCCATTCGTCAGCCCGTCCTGATCTGGATCGGCGTTGGTGTCGTTCACCAGGCGGTTCAAGCCATTCGCATCCTCCCACGCGTCGGGCATTCCATCGCCATCCGTATCCACGCCGCCGACGGTGGCCGTGGTCGTCACGCTGATGCTTGCGGAGGCCAGCAGCGCACCGCGATCATCGTGTGCGGTGAAGTTGAATGGATTCGCTCCGAACAACAACGGCAGCGTCACCTGCCAGTTCGTCGGCGTCGTCCACGTCAATGAAAGCGTGGCCGCGTTGCCTGTCAGCCGGATGTCGCGCACGTCGATCCACGCGCTGCCTGTCAGCGTGACCACGGTCGAATTGGTGAGGAACGACAGGCCGCCCGCCGTGGTGATGGCGAAGGGCACGACTGCGGAAAGCTGGCTCGACACGAAGCTCCCCCGGTTGCTCACGTAGGCCAGGATGTTACTGAAATTCTGCGCGGCGAACGTGCCGGAGGCGGGCAGGAAATTGTCGTAGTGGTCCGTCCAGCGCGCGAGGTAGCCGGGATTGAACACGCGCGTGATCAGGTCGCGGAGATGGAAAAGGAACGCCCGCTGATTCGCCGGTCGTGCGATGAACCGGCCCATGTTCATGTCGCCCCAGAGCGGCGCGTTCGTCGGATTAAAGAACGCGAAGTCCCAATCCCAGGGCAGCGCCAGCACCCGGTTGTCGGAGGGCCGGACGTAGAGGCCGAGGTTGTGGTTCTGCCCCTGCGAATACACGTCGCCCACCCCGCAGAGCGACATCACCGCAAAGAGCCTCAGCCATTCCTGCGTGTCGATGACCGAGGCGACATTCGTCTCCTGTGCGAGACCGGCGAGGTCAAAGGCCCGGCCCAAATCCATGATGCGGCTGAAGTCATCGCGTGTGCGGTGATTCTTGATGAGGTAGTGGCGTCGATACGCGTCGCCCTCGTCGCCCAGCCATGACAGGTCGGGGTTCACGGCGGGATGATCATAGGGATTGGGCAACTTCATTCCAGTCGGAGTGTCGTCCACCGTGAGCACGGGGAAGTAAACCAGTTCATACTCGTACACATGACCGTCGCCGCCGTTCTCGTATTGCGCGTCGAGGAATTCATCGCCAAAGCGCGCCAGGCTGAGGATGCACGAGCTGGTCAGGTTGGTGCGCGTCGTGATGAAGCGCCCCAGGTCATCGTAGCGCGTGGGCACGCCGCCGGCGCGATTGAGGAGGTGGCGAATGACAATCTCATGCTGGCCAAAGCGCCTTCCGCCCGAGCGATCCACATGCACCGAGCGATGCACGCCGCGAAAGGGCTTCATGGGATCGAATGCAACATCGAAGCCCAGCGTTGTGCTGGCGCTGCGGCCGAGATTGCTGCCCTTGAGCCGCACCTTCGCGTCGTAGAACACTTCCTCCTCGTCGTAAATCACCGTGCAGGGCCGCAGCTCGTTGCTCATCGTCTGGGTCGGGACGAGCATGTCATCTGAATCAGCGGTGGTCAGGAGCACCCGGAAATTGTGCGCGAGCGCGAGCTTGGCGAGCTGATCGTTCACCTTGTAGAGAGCGCGGGAATTGGTGCCGCCCGCGGGGAAGCTGGCGGACACGCCCAGTCCGTCCGTCGCCGCGACGAAGAATTGCACGATCGTTCTCGCGGCCAACCCCGGGACCATTCCGGTGAAGCGTCGCGGCGCCGTCGGCGAGGGCGCAGGCGACATCGGGGCCGAAGACCACGCGCCGCCGTTGGCAGACCACCACAGTGTCATGACCGCGAAGCCGTCGGGATCGTCGGCCTCGACCGAGACCAGGACGGGCGCGTTCGCCGCCGGAACCACCGGGCTGTGTTGAAGATTCTTAAACGTCGGCCCGAGGTTCGGCTGCCAGCGCGAGTTGCGCGCGCCCGGCGTGCCGGCCAAGTCCGGGCGCGGCAGGCGGGTCGTGCGCGCGCAACGATTGTGGTAAAGCCGCGTGTTAAGCTGATGATTCCCGGCCATCCACTTAGCTCGAAACGAGATCTGATACTCGCGTCCGTTCACCACGCTGGCGCCGTTGGCGAGCGTGGTTTCCATGAGGTTGCCCACGTCATCGGTCATGCCGGTGGTGGTGAGATGAAGGATGTGATTGGCCGCGTTGTCCGGATCGATGATGACCCCGGCGTGGTGATGGCCGAGCACACGCCAGCCCGTCAGGCCGTTCTCGAAGCTGCCGTTGGCGAGCAATTCGGTGGCGGAACCTCCGGGTGATTCAATGACGCTCAAGTCATCCACCAGCAACTCGCCCGCGTCGAGCAGGCCGAGGGCAAATTCCTTCCACAACATCGGCCCGAGATCATCCACGGCCACGGCGCGGTAGCTCACGTTGGTCCACGGCGCCTTCGCGGACTCGTCGCTCGCGGCCCACGCTTCGGCGATGGAGTTGTCCGCGCGCGGGTCGATGAGTTCGAGGCTCGAGCCGTTGCCATCGGCGAACTCCGGCCAGCGCCCGCCGTCGAAATAAGTCACCTCGTCCGCCGGATTATCGCTGGCGTCGCGCAGCACGATGCGCTCGCCGCGATGGGAAAGCTCACTGGTGAAAGGCCCGACGATGGCGATGCCGGGATACTTCGCCAGCAACGCCGCCGGCTCCTTCGACACCACGAGATAACCGTTGGAAGGAATCATCGTGCCCGGCGCGAAGCGGAAATCGATGCCGTCCTCCAGCCGCCAGCCGGTGAGGTTCACTGCGTTGGTGCTGCGGTTGTGAAGTTCGAGCCATGCCTCGGTCGATTCCATGTAAGGCGAACCGGGAGCGAGTGGAGTGCTCGAAACAAGCTCCGCTCCGAACGCCGCGTCGCCCAGGGTATCCGCCGGATTCACCTCCAACTCGTCGATGACTGTGCCTTCCGCGACACCGACCACAGGAACCATTAAACGAATCGCCGTGGCATTGACCGGCGGGAAAGTGAAGCGATGGCGCTGCGAAGGATTGGTGAAATCGCCCGTGCCGGCGCTGAGATAATTCAGCGTGCCCAGCGTGGCCCAGCCCGTGGCCGGATTGCCGGTGAAGGTCGTCGCCACGCCGGGATTGGCGAGGCTGGTGAATTGCAACGTGTGGAAGCCGAGCGAGCGATTGGTATAAGCACCGGTGTTATCGCGACCGAAGGCGATGCTGCTCACGTTGAACGCGCCGCCGAAGCTCACGCCACAAAACGCGGGCACGACCGTGTTCGGCACCCAACTGTTGTTATATCCGTAGATGCCATCCGTCAGCCCGGCGATGCTGAACAGCGACAGGCCCGGAACCACATCGCTGGCGAAGGGCGTCGCGCCCGGCTGACGCGCCAGATTCATCGGCGCGGAGACACCCGGCGGGCCTTCCTCGGCGAGCGCAAGTCCAGCGAGAGTGAGCCCGGTGGCCACGCCCGCGGGAGCGCGTTGATGGACCTCCACCGCGAGCACGTTGTCGCCGGTCAGCAGATTACTCAGAGGGAGCAACAGCGGCGCGCTGAATCCCGCGTCGCCGACGGCCGTTCGCGCCGGGGTCGAATGGAACACCGGACCCTCCGGCATGTTGAAGCGCGCGACTTCGCTGCCGTTGAGGTAAATCACCGCGCCATCATCCACGATGGGGCGCAGGCGCAGCGTGAGATTGCTCGTCGGCCCGCTGAAGTTGAAATGAGTGCGGAAATAATAAGTGCTGCGCCCCGGCGTCAGCAGCGTGTTCTTCGGCGCGGCAAGCGTGCCGTCGCTGGCGTATAACAACCCATTGCCCTCCGGCCACGCCGCGTCGTTATACTCCAGCCCACTCCACATCGTGCCGGGGTCCACGCCGGTGTCGAGGTAGCGCCACGGCGCCGTGATGGGAACGAGCATCGTGTTTGAGAACGTCGAAGGCATCGGGTCCGTCGGACGATGGTGGTAATGGATTTCGTTGATGACAATCTCGTCGTGCAACTCAAAGAGATTCGAGGTGCCCGCAGTCGGCGACGACGGGGCGAGCCACACGCCGTAACCGTCGGGGGAACGCCCACGCAGGGCATTCCTCACGACCACGGCATCGAGAAGATTTGTCTGCGCGGGACTGAAGAGAAACAGGCGATCCCCATCGCTCGCGCCGAAGCCGAGTTGCGCCTGCGTCAGCGTCAGCAACTCGCCGGGCGCGAGCATCTGCGCAGCGAGAACACTGGTGCGTCCGCCGCCGCCCGTGCGGATGATCTGGATGCTGCTCACGTCGAGGATTGCCTCGCTGCGATTGATCAATTCCAGCCAAAACGCGCCATTGCTCGCGGGAGGAATTTCATTGAACACCAACGCGGGCAGCGGCACGCCGGATGGAAAGTTGGTGGTGCCGGGAGTGCCACCGAGCTGGATGCTGAACGTCCAGCTTGCCGCCGGCGCGGTGCCGAGATTGGGATGACGTTTGGCCAGCGACACGCCCGAGCCATCGGGACCCACGGGCCAATCGCCCTCCGTGCCGTACTTGATCGAATCCATCAACCGATTGTTGATGTCGCGCAGCTCCAGCTTCTCGCCGGAATTGGAGAGGCGCCCGCTGAAGGGACCGAGGATGTTCGTCAGGCCGGTCTGCGCGGCGAGCGTAGCGGGAGAGATGGCGACGGCGAGGTAGCCGCGGCCCTGGATGATCGTGTTTGAGGGGAAGCTGTAGTTGATGCCATTGGTCATCCACCAACCGGAGAGGTCCACGTCGATGGACATCTGGTTGTGGAGTTCCAGCCATTCCATGGCCGCTTCGTTGGCGGCGGGATGGTAATGAATCTCATTAAAGACCACCACGCTGTCCGCGCGCGACCCTCCAGCAAGCAGCAGGAGAAATGCTGCAATGAGAAAGGGTTTGCCGGGGCGGTGGTCCATCATACAACGCTGCATCGCCATGCCCAGAAGCCTGGCGCGCAAGCAATGGTACATTAGCCCGGCCCCGGCCAAAAAGCACGCGCATTCCGCAGAGGCCCGGGGCGCATGAGCGCCTTCGGACAACGCCCCCGATTTCTCCCTCTCCCTGCGACGAAGGAGTGGGGAAAGGGCCGGGGAGAGGGGAATCTCCTGATTGAAAGGCCCTCCTCTCCCCAGCCCTCTCCTCCCACTGCGGGAGGAGAGGGAGTTGGCGCAGCCGCGTTCAGGCGTGCCGTGCGCTCACGCCGCCATGGCGTTGGCAATGGTCATTTCGATGACCGCGCTCTCCTCGCCCGTGCCGTCGGCATTCGTGGCGTAGCCTTTGAACTTCCACAGGCCGGCGGCCAGGCCCAGCCCCACCCATTCCTTGTCCGTCACGCCGTCGAGGATGACCTGGAATTCAGCGGCACCCGGTGCTTTCGCCAGGATATAAAACCTCTGGCCCCGCGCCGCGCGCCACAACAGATGCACCGAGTTCGGCGCGGTGGACATGTGCGCGGTGAACGACAACTCGCCCGGCGGCCGGTTCGGATTATACGTCGTGGGAATCGTGCGGATGAGCTGCCCCGCGATCGTAGACTCCGCAAAAGTCGAGGTCGCCACCCGATACCACTCCACCGACACCTCGTTCAACTCATCCGCCCACATATGCAAGGCGGCGCGTTGATGCCGTTCATCGGTCACCGCCGCCACCTGCGCCGGCTCCAACGTGGTGACAATCGCCTCGCGACGCGTGGCATACTGCGCCAGCGTCAGGGCCGGCTTGAACACCCAGGAAGGGGCGGCCTTTCTCCAGGCGGTCTCAAACAGTAACGCCTGTTTATACTGACCATCGCGGCCCGTGCTGCGATAGCGCAGCAAATCAAACAGACGCAGTTGCGCCTGGTCGTCCTTGAACTTGAAACGGCCCAGGTTGGTCCCGAGTTGCGCGTCCACAATCAGGCTCGCGAGGCTGACATCCCACTGCGTGGCAGCCACTGTCGTCGCCGCCTCGGCCAGCGCCAGCACCTCCACCTGATCATTCACCGCAGTAATGCGCCCGTTATACGCGCCCTGCGATTCCCCCGTCCAGCCCCATCCATAAGGAGGGTCATTCAGGGTTATCATCACCTGGTTCGTGGCCAGCGCTCTTTCAAACACCGAATCTAACGATTCATCGAACGTATCCATACATAACCTGCTGTTTATGGTTGAACAGTCCGGCCACGACGGTGACCAATCCTGTGCGACACTCATTGCCGCACCTCCCATCTAGCACCACCCGTGCCGAACCCCCATAAAATCGTTCCGGAAGCTCCCTTCATTGCTCCGGCGACCCGTTGAAACGGTGGAAACGCTCGTTTATTTGTCGGAAGGAGGCATTTACAGATGCAAGAAGCCTCCGGAACACTGCAACGGCCATTTCCAACATGTAAACGTGACTCCGGAACACTGCAAACTCCATTTCCAACATGTAAACGTGACTGCGGAACACTGCAAACTCCATTTCCAACATGTAAACGTGACTCCGGAACACTTAAAACTCCATTTCCAACCCTTCAAAACGTAATCCGAACCTAACAACGACGTTACCGGACACTTAGCCTCCAAGTCCGGCAAATAATGCGCGCTCCGGAAGTTTTTGCCGGGGGTCAGGAACAATTTGCCGGGCGCAACCTGCCGTGACCCTCCGCGGCGCAGCAATTCGGGAAGTCAGAGGTTTAAGTCCGCCCTCACCCCAACCCTCTCCCCCGAGGAGAGGGTGAAACGCAATCCGCCGTGGTGTTGTTCGTGCGCGCCGGATCGTCGTGCGCCGACGATCCACGAATCGACGGCACGCGGCCCATCTGGTTTCCCTGTCCCTGGGGAAGAGGGATTAAGGGTGAGGGCGGGCTAAAAAACCAATTCCAGCAGATCAATTTTTGTTGGAGGCAAGCCCGCCTCTCACCCCAACCCTCTCCTCCGAGGAGAGGGAGCGCGGAGAGCATCGTCGGTGATTCCTCAGGAAAGGGGGTCAGTTTTAACAGAAAGGGATCAGTTCTGAATGGCGCTTAGATAGGTTTCCCGCTGTTTTCAGTTGCATGAAAGTTGGCGCAACGCCTGCCGTCTCATCCCGGAGGGATGGAGGAAGGTGGCCGCGGATTGAGCGTAGCGACACCCCCGGTGGCGGGTCGCTCGGAATGAACACTCCGGCAGGGGTGCCAGAAAACGGGCTGCCCCAGCGGTTCTGGCAACCCTCCGGGGTGCGGAGGCTCCAGCGCGCGCTACCGGGGGTGTCGCTCTCGCTCAACCCCCGGCTACCCTCTGGCAGGAGGCGGATCGTTGCCTGCCAACCACTTCGGTGTCCAGTTTCTTAGGAGACGGCGTGGTCTGCGACTAACTCATCTTTGTCTGTAAAACGGTGGCACTCATGCCCATGAAACCTGAACCCAACTCGGTCGGCGCTTCTTGTCGGACGTGACCTGGCAATCCAGTCGCCGTCCATCATACTCGAGGGATAACCTGCCGGCGCTGCCCGCACTGGTCTGGGCCATCAGGTAATCAATCATCTCTTGGCCAGACCACATCTCAAAATCAATCTCTGTCGCCTCTGACTTCACCGAGAACGAAGCCATGACGTGAGTCGGAAAGGTCTCCAACCTGAAACTCGTGGCAGCAATCTTCATGACGTCGTCTAGAACGCCGATGAGCTGGGGCGGAACGGGGCTGGTCTTTATGGTTTGCAATTTTTTCATGATGTCGTGACGCCGCCTAACGAACCATTAGGCGGCGCTTAGGCCGCCTGTCACGGTGGGTTTTTTGCCTGGGTTTCATCTGTGGTGCATTGTCCTGCCGGTTGTTGCGTGGATACTGCCCCGTTTCGGGCGGGTTGTAAAGGCGGCAATACCTCTGTGCAGCGGCAGCGCCACGCCGCCGCCACGGGCAAAAGCAGAAATCCGGCGGGTGGAGGGGGAATGGTCGTTCGCAGCGTGCTTATTTTGGGTGATCGTCGCATCATTTTGGCAAGTTGATGCTCTGATCGAGCAGGACGATCCCTCAATCAGGCGGGTTGGGATGTCGGGTCGCCACCGGAGGCTCACCATGATCGCTACGGGGGTGTCGCTCTCGCTCAACCCCCGGCTACCCTCTGGTATCCTTTCAGGATGCCCGGAACTGAACGCATCTATGCCACCGAAAACAGGGGGGAACCTTCCTTCTCACTTCTCACTTACCTTTGAACTTTCTGTCGCCGAGCCAGTCGTCGAAGCGGGCGAGCCAGTGGCCGACGGAGCCTTGGGCATTGGGCCGCATGCCGAAGCCGTGTCCGGCATCGCTGTAGATGTGCAGCTCGGCGGGCACACCAGCTTTCTTGAAGCGCAGATAGACTTCGGCGAGTCCCTCGGAGATGTCCGGGCGGTCGCCGTAGCCGCAGAGAAGGAAGGCGGGCGGTGAATCCTTGGTGGGAAGGATGTTCGCGGAGCGGCCGGGGTAGATGAGGGCCTGGAAGTCGGGCTTGCTGCCGGGGCGCGCGACGGGGTCGGCGGCCTCGGGCTGGCCGGCGTCGTAGCGGAGGCTGGCGAGTGAGGCGAGTTCGCCACCGGCAGAGAAGCCCATGACGCCGACGGCCTGCGGGTTGAGGTTCCATTCCTGCGCGCGGCTGCGCACGAGGCGGATGGCGCGCTGAAGGTCGGCGAGGGCTTCGCCTTCGATCTGGTAGGTGGAGTTGGTTTCTTTGGCGAGGCGGTTTTTCAACACGAAGGCGGCGACGCCGTGGTCCTGGAGCCAGCGGGCGATGTTAAAGCCTTCGTGATCGACGCAGAGGAATTTATGGGCGCCGCCGGGCGCGATGATGACGGCGGCGCCGTTGGCCTTGTCTTTGGCGGGCAGGTACGGGGTGAGGGTGGGGCGATGGATGTTCCAGACGCGGCGCTCTCCGCTGGCGCTGGTCTCGATGACTTCGGCGCCGGTCTTGCCTTCGGAGCCGGGCGCGACGCCGTTCCAAAGTGGAATCTCGGGCGGGTCGGCGGCGAACAATGGGGTGGCGAGGAGCAGGGCGGCAAGGGTGAGGGTGGCGCGGGTGTTCATGGTGTCGGGGCTTATGAGTCCAGAG